>JAEEGG010018817.1_pt1 | contig 13995 bp, 11 predicted proteins | sample 9134161 | NCBI WGS metagenome assembly JAEEGG01 (sample SAMN16246543, study PRJNA631951) | gut metagenome | biome: gut microbiome; feature: rumen; material: CR-attached | host: Bos | place: Iran: Karaj | collected 2018-10 | reverse complement strand
TGCAATAGACCAACTCTGCCAAACCTCCAATTTGCGGAAGCAGAAGGATTCGAACCTCCGAAACCTTTCGGTTTTACACGTTAGCAGCGTGTCGCCTTACCACTCAGCCATACTTCCATTGGTTTTCCGGTGCAAAGGTACTATACCCCTATGCAGCCTTTCTGCGTAACGAGAAATATTTTTCATTTTTCTTTGAAAACAGTTGTTGACAGTTGAAATCACATAAGCATTTTCAGCTTGTCAACGCTAGAACTTGACAACGCTCTGCATATTTTATCTTTTGCAGGATTATGGATTGTTAATTCTGCAAAGGAGTGGGTGCAAGCCCTATATGGAGCATGGAATTGGGTGCAAAATGGGTGCAACTTTGAAATGTGAGAAAAAGAAAAGTCCCGTAAATCATTGATTTACAGGACTCTTTCTTTGGCGCTTCAGGATGGGCTTGAACCAACGACCCCCTGATTAACAGTCAGGTGCTCTAACCAACTGAGCTACTGAAGCAAAACATCTGATTTCTCATTTGCGGGTGCAAAGGTAAGACAATTTTTTGATTCCTGCAAACTTTTTGGCAAAAAAAATTCACGGAATGCGTATTTTTTTGTAATTTTGTCGCCGAAATCATAAAAAAGAAGATGAAAAAAAGTGTTTTAATATTGATAAGTGCCTGTATGATGGGGCTGACTGCACAAGCGCAGGGAGCCAAGAATCATAATCTGGAGGTAGCTAAGAATCTGGAAATATTCAATGCGCTCTACAAAAATCTGGATTTGATGTATGTGGACACGTTGGATGCCAACAAGGTGATAACGAAAGGCATTGATGCTATGCTGGCATCACTAGACCGCTATACAGAGTATTATCCTGAGGAGCGCCAGAAGGAACTGAAGACAATGCTGACGGGTAAGTATGCAGGTGTGGGTGCGCTGATACGCTATCACCAAAAGCTGAAGCGGGTGGTTGTAGAGGAGCCATACGAAGGCATGCCTGCTGCCGAAGCCGGTCTGAAGAAGGGTGACATCATCCTGCAGATAGACGACTCGCTGATGACAGACAAAGGAACCAACTACGTGAGCAGCCATCTACGTGGTGAGCCTGGCACTACTTTCATGCTGCAAATACTGCGTCCATCGACAAATAAGAAGATGAAATTCAAGATTACACGCAGAAGCATTAAGATGCCTGAGATTACATGGTATGGCATGCTGGATAATGGTGTAGGATATATCAATCTGAACACTTTTACGGGTGAGCCTTCTAAGCCGATGCGTCTGGCTTTTGTCGATCTGAAGAAGCAAGGAGCCAAGAGTCTGGTACTGGACTTGCGTAACAACGGTGGCGGATCGCTGTCTGAATGTGTGGATATTCTGAATATGTGGGTGCCCAAAGGCGTGAAGATTGTAGAAACGAAAGGTAAGCTGAAGCGTGCCAACTCAGAATACAAGACTCGACTGGAGCCTACAGACACTGTAATGCCCATCGTGGTGTTGGTAAACCGTGAGACGGCATCGGCATCGGAAATCACGAGTGGAGCGCTGCAAGACTTAAAGCGAGGAATAATAATAGGTACGCGTACTTATGGTAAAGGGCTGGTACAGGTGCCAAATATCGACCTACCCTACAATGCCAATCTGAAACTGACCACCTCGCGCTATTATCTGCCCAGCGGACGCGGCATCACATTTGAAGAAGGCATTAAACCTGACGTAGAGGTGAAACCCGACACGATGGCTAATGTGACGGTATACCTGAACCGACTGGATTCGACGGAGGCCGCATTCGACTATGTGGTGGACTATATTGCAAAACACCCCACTATTGCTCCCGCCAAGGACTTCCGTCTTACAGATGCTGACTATGAGGACTTCAAACAGCGGGTGATCAAAGCTGGTTTCACCTACGACCAAGTGAGCAAGAAACAGTTTGAAGAGTTAGTAAAGGCAGCTAAGTTTGAAGGCTATTACGACGATGCCAAGGCTGAATTCGAGGCATTGAAAGCAAAAATAGACCATCACGACCTTGCACGTGATTTGGATGCTCACCGCGATGAGATCCAATTGCTGTTGGAACAGGAGATAGTTGGTTCATATTACTATCAGGCCGGTCAGCTGCAATTAGGCATGCGCAACGACAAAGTATTGGACGAAGCCCTTCGTATCTTGAACACTGACGGCGAGTATGAACGCATCCTAAAACGTGAACAAGCGGAAAAATAGGAATATTAAACGGCAAAAAACGCCTGTTATCTGTTAAATAACCAAAAAATCGAAAAATAAGATGATTTAGGCTTGGAAATAGAGAATATTCTTCGTAATTTTGCACTCGCACACAACTAGTAATTTTAATCTATATTTATCATTTTCCTCGAGGTTAAGCTGTCTGTGAAGACAGCTTAACTTTTTTATGTCATCTCAAGGCAGAAAATCAAAAAAATCAAAGCATCTGCATGAGTTCCTTCATACCCTCAGAAGCACCCTTCTGAATCTGCTTGACACCATTACCCGCACTGATGGGGTTGGGGTCGATAAGATAGATGGGAGTGCCTGGACGAACGTAATGGATAAGGCCTGCTGCCGGATAGACATTGAGCGAAGTGCCAATGATGATGAAGATGTCAGCCTCCTGACATTCCTCGGCAGCAACGGTAATATTTGGGACAGCCTCGCCAAAGAACACAATAAACGGACGTAACAATGATCCGTCGCCAGCCTTTGTGCCTGGTTCAATCTCACAATTCTCAGGCGTCAGCTGCTGCTGATAGCGAGGATCATCAGGATCGTTGCTCGAACAAACCTTCATCAACTCGCCATGCAAGTGAATCACATGAGTAGAACCTGCCTGCTCATGTAGATTGTCTACATTCTGCGTCACCACCGTCACATTGTACTTCATTTCGAGTTCTGCCACCAAGCGATGACCTTCATTAGGCTTTACACCCCAGCACTTCTTGCGTAACATGTTGTAGAAATTAGTTACAAGAGTGGGGTCGTTAAGCCAACCTTCGTGAGTAGCTACCTGCTGAACAGGATACTCTTCCCACAAACCATCAGCATCGCGGAAAGTCTTCAGTCCACTTTCCACAGACATGCCTGCACCAGTTAAAACTACTATCTTTTTCATATACTTAAGTATTAAGAATGCACAAAATTAGTAATTTTTCCCGAAATATCGCACGAAAATCATGGATTATTTGTAACTTTGCAGCCGTTTTTATAATAATAAGGTATAATAAGACATGGATAAAGTAAGTTACGCATTAGGTATTGGCATCGGTCACCAGTTGGCAAACATGGGTGGCCAGGAGCTGAATATCGATGATTTTGCCCAGGCCGTAAAGGATGTTCTGGGTGGCAAAGAGTTGAAGATAAAGAGCAGCGAGGCTCAAAAGATTGTCCAGGATTTCTTCGCTCAGCAGGAAGAGAAAATTAACAAACAGCGCCAGGAAGCTGGTAAGATGCATAAGGAGGCTGGTGAGAAGTATCTGGCCGAAAACGCTAAGAAAGATGGCATCATAACCCTGCCTTCAGGTCTGCAGTATCAAGTGCTGCAGGAAGGTAATGGTAAGAAGCCTTCAGCTAAAGACAGTGTGAAGTGCCACTATGAGGGTTTCCTCATCGATGGTACTGTGTTCGATAGCAGCGTGCAGCGTGGTGAGCCCGCAGTATTTGGACTTCAGCAAGTGATTGCAGGTTGGACAGAAGGTCTGCAGCTGATGCAGGAGGGTGCCAAGTATCGTTTCTTCATCCCCTACCGCCTGGCATATGGTGAGGGTGGTGCAGGCAGCTCTATTCCTCCCTTTGCAGCACTGATCTTCGATGTAGAACTGATCGAGGTCATGTAATGTAGAAATAACGATATAACGTAATAACAAAATAAAAATCAAAAAGAAAAAATGAAAAAGTTTACATTCGCTGCTATTGCAGCTGTAGCTGCCGTTATGATGTATTCATGCGGCAATGGTACTCCAAAGGCCAATCTGAAAACAGACATTGATACCGTGAGCTATGCTATCGGTATGGCTCAGACTCAGGGTCTGAAAGACTATCTCGTAGGTCGTCTGGGTGTTGACACCGCTTACATGAACGACTTCATCAAGGGTTTGAACGAAGGTGCTAACGCTGGTGACGACAAGAAGAAGGCTGCTTACTACGCTGGTATCCAGATTGGTCAGCAGATTTCTAACCAGATGGTAAAGGGTATCAACCACGAACTGTTTGGTGAGGATTCTACCAAGACCATCTCTTTGAGAAACTTCATGGCTGGCTTCATTGCTGGTACTGTAGGTAAGGGCGGTCTGATGACTGTTGACTCTGCCCAGATGGTTGCCCAGGAGATGATGCGCGCCATCAAGGCTAAGAACATGGAAAAGGAGTTTGGTCCTAACAAGAAGGCCGGTGAGGAATTCCTGAAGGAGAACGCCAAGAAGGAAGGCGTAAAGGTTCTGCCTAGCGGTGTTCAGTATAAAGTTATCAAAGAGGGTACTGGTGCCATTCCTGCTGACACCTCTCGCGTTCGCGTAAACTACGAAGGTAAGACCATGGATGGCAAGGTATTCGACAGTTCTTACAAGCGTGGTCAGCCTGCTGACTTCCGTGCCAACCAAGTTATCAAGGGTTGGACAGAGGCTCTGGTTCACATGCCTGCCGGTTCTACATGGGAGGTTTACATTCCTCAGGAGCTGGCTTACGGTGAGCGTCAGCAGGGTGCCGACATCAAACCTTTCTCAATGCTGATCTTCAAGATTGAATTGCTGGAAGTAGATCCTAAGAAATAATGAAGAAACTGATTATGATAGCACTCGCCCTACTGGTGGCGGGTGCTTCTTCATCTTATGCCCAGAAGGGTAAGAAGTCGAAGAAGAAGGCTGCCAAGGAGGTTAAAGTTGAAGTGGCCCCTGTAGCACCTGCTGCGACCTTCCGTCTGGCAAATGGTAGCGACTCATTGAGCTATGCTGCCGGATACACCTTTGCCGAAGTGGTACGTAACCGTGTGTTCAATGAACTGATTGAAGAGTTGAAAGGCTCAGCCTATACCTTCACCCCTGAAGTTGCCTATCAGGGACTCTATGATGCACTGAAGAACGACACTTCTCTGATGAAGCCCCAACGTGCCGAGTGGTATTTCAATGAGCGTATGATGGCTCACCAGCGCGCCAAGGCTGAACAAGGCCGTGCTGCCGGAAAGGCCTGGCTGGCTGAGAATGCCAAGAAGGAAGGCGTCATCACCCTACCCTCAGGTATGCAGTACAAGGTCATCAAAGAGGGTAACGGTCCTATAGCTAAGGCTGACGATCAGGTACGTGTAAAATATGAGGGACGTCTGATTGACGGTACAGTGTTCGACTCTACTGACAAGCATGGCGGCGAGCCCATCACTTTCTCTCCCAATCTGGTTATTCCTGGCTGGTGTGAGGCGCTCACCATGATGCCCGTCGGTTCTCGCTGGGAGGTCTACATCCCTGAAAATCTGGCTTACGGCAGCCGTGCCACAGGACAGATTCCCGCCTATAGCGCCCTCATCTTCGATATCGAGGTAGTAGGCATCGAGGGACAGACCAACACCAAGAAGGCCAGTGGCTCGAAGAGCAAAAAGAAGAAGTAATATCAACATATGCAAGAAACAAGACAGAACAAAATAGCGCGTCTGCTCCAAAAGGAACTAAGTGTCATCTTCCAGGAGCAGACCCGCTCTATGCATGGTGTGATGGTCAGCGTGACGCGTGTTCGTGTCAGTCCTGACCTCAGCATCTGCACCGCCTATCTCAGCATCTTCCCATCCGAGCGTGGTGAAGAGTTGTTGCAGAACATCACGAAGAACGAAAAGCAAGTGCGCTACGAACTGGGTACACGAGTACGCCACCAGCTGCGCATCATTCCAGAGCTCCGTTTCTTCATCGACGACTCGTTGGATTATATCGAGCGCATTGACGAACTCTTGAAGAAGTAAAAGGTGAGGTGAATTTCCCGTTTTACATAGCACGGCGGTATCTCTTCTCCAAGAAGTCTACACACGCCATTAACGTCATCAGCGGCATTTCCGTGGTAGGTGTTGCAGTTGCAACTACCGCCTTGGTTGTGACGCTGTCGGTGTTTAATGGCTTTCACGACTTGGTAGCATCGTTCTTCACTGCTATGGATCCTCAGATTAAGGTAGTGCCCGTCAAGGGTAAGGCGGCACCCGCCGATGATCCAATATTAACCAAAATACGCCAATTGCCAGAAGTCGACGTAGCCACTGAATGTCTGGAAGATCAGGCGCTGGCCGTCTATGGCAATCGCCAGCAGATGGTAAAATTAAAAGGTGTTGAAGACAACTTCGACAAGCTCACCCACATCCGTGAGATTCTGGAGGGTGACGGTCAGTTTGAGTTACATGCCGCAGATATGTATTATGGCATCCCGGGCTTGGGCATTGCATACCAGATGGGACTGGGGTATACCTATGAGCAACCACTGAAAATCTATGCGCCTCGTCGCGAAGGGCAGCTCAACATGGCTGATCCTTCCGAGGGCTTCGTAGAGGACGAGCTGTACTCGCCTGGCGTCGTCTTCTGTATCAAGCAGGGCAAATATGACAAGAACTATATACTCACCTCCATCCATTTTACGCGACAGCTGTTTCAGCAGGACGGCATGCTGTCGTCTCTGGAACTGCGCCTAAAGCCAGGCAGCGATTTCGATCGTGTCAAAAAGAAGATGGAGGAACTGGCAGGCACACAATACCATGTGCTTGACCGTTATGAACAACAGGAAGACACTTTCCGTATTATGAAGGTAGAGAAGCTCATTGCCTACATCTTCCTCACATTTATCCTCATGATTGCCTGCTTTAACATCATTGGCTCGCTGTCCATGCTGATTATCGACAAGAAAGAGGATGTGGTTACCCTACGCAATCTGGGTGCTACTGACCGTCAGATTAGTCGTATCTTCCTTTTCGAAGGTCGTATGATTAGCGCCATTGGTGCCATTATTGGCATACTGCTGGGACTCCTACTCTGCTGGATTCAACAGCAGTACGGTATAGTGCGCCTGGGCGACAGCGAGGGGTCGTTTGTAGTCAATGCCTATCCTGTCAGCGTTCATCCTACTGACATCATTCTTGTATTCATAACCGTTATCACCGTCGGTTTCCTCAGCGTTTGGTATCCCGTACGCTATTTCTCCCGACGTCTGTTATACTAATCAACAACAATCTCGTATAAATCTAAAACTTTAAAATATGAGCATTAATAAAGAATCCATTATTTCGAAAGACGGCATCAGCTATCTGGTTCCGTTCATCCTCGTTACGTCATGTTTTGCCTTATGGGGCTTTGCAAACGACATCACCAACCCGATGGTAAAGGCGTTCTCCAAGATTTTCCGCATGAGTGTGACAGATGGTGCACTGGTACAGGTGGCTTTCTATGGCGGCTATTTCGCTATGGCATTCCCTGCCGCTATGTTCATCCGTAAATACTCGTACAAGGCGGGTGTACTGATGGGGCTCGGACTCTATGCCACTGGAGCCCTATTGTTCCTGCCTGCCTCTTGGACAGGCATGTACTATCCCTTCCTGGCGGCATACTTCATCCTGACCTGCGGACTGTCGTTCCTGGAAACATCGTGTAACCCTTACATCCTGTCAATGGGAACAGAAGAGACGAGTACACGAAGACTGAATCTGGCACAATGCTTCAACCCCATGGGTTCACTCTGTGGTATGTATGTAGCCATGAACTTTATTCAGGCCAAACTCAATCCAGCATCTACGGAAGAACGTGCTCTTTTGAATGATGCCGACTTTACAGCCATGAGAGATGCTGACCTGAGTGTGCTTATCACACCATATCTAATTATCGGTGCCGTGATAGCCCTGATGTTCCTAGTCATCTTCTTCACCAAAATGCCACATAATGCCGATACGAACCACGATGTTCATCCGCTGGCAACGTTGAAGCGCATCTGCAAGATAGACTACTACCGTGAAGGCGTGATTGCCCAGTTCTTCTATGTGGGTGTACAGATTATGTGCTGGACCTTTATTATACAATATGGTACGCGCGTGCTTATGAACGAAGGCATGACAGAACAGATGGCAGAAGTAACCTCGCAACGCTACAATATCATTGCCATGGCTATCTTCGTTACCAGCCGTTTCATCTGCACCTATTTCCTGAAGTATATCAACGCAGGCGCCCTGCTGGGTATTCTCGCTGTAGTAGGCACGCTGCTAACATGTGGCGTGATATTCATCGACGGACGCATGGGTCTCTACTGCCTGGTAGCCATCTCAGCATGCATGTCGCTGATGTTCCCCACCATCTACGGTATTGCTCTGCAGGGATTGGGCGACGATGCCAAGTTTGGAGCTGCCGGCCTCATCATGGCCATCCTCGGTGGTAGTGTACTGCCCCCGTTGCAGGCAGCCATCATCGACCAGAAAGAGATGTTCGGCATGCCAGCCGTCAACATTTCCTTCATTCTGCCACTAATCTGCTTCCTGGTTATTATCGTCTATGGCTATCGCACGTATCAGCGTACAAGATAAAAAATCAGCCTGTCTTAAGAATATGCGCTTTCGTGTACGCCCTTAACGGCACGACCACTGGGGTCGTTCATGCCTTTGAAGGCGGCATCCCATTCGAGTGCGATGGCGGTACTGCAGGCAACAGAGGCTTCGGAAGGTACACTCATGGCGGCAGAGTCGCTGGGGAAATGCTCGGCGAAGATGCTGCGGTAGTAGTATTCCTCTTTGTTCTTTGGCGGATTGATGGGGAAACGCTCGGCAGCATGGGCCATCTGTTCATCAGTAACAGCCTCTGAGGTTATCTGTTTCAGGGTGTCAATCCACGAGTAGCCTACACCATCGCTGAACTGCTCTTTCTGTCGCCAGGCGACTTCGGCGGGCAGCATGTCGGCAAAGGCTTCGCGGACAATCTTCTTCTCCATCGTCTGACCAGGACACATCTTGGCCTCGGGGTTGGTGCGCATAGCGACATCTAAAAAATCCTTATCAAGGAAAGGTACGCGCCCCTCCACACCCCAAGCCGACAGGCTCTTATTGGCACGGAGACAGTCGTAGAGATAGAGTTTGCCTAATTTGCGGACGGTCTCTTCGTGGAAGGCCTGAGCTGAAGGGGCTTTGTGGAAGTAGAGGTAGCCACCGAAAATCTCGTCAGCACCCTCACCGCTGAGCACCATCTTGATACCCATCGACTTGATGACACGGGCCAACAGGTACATTGGCGTAGAGGCACGGACGGTAGTGACATCGTAGGTCTCGATGAAGTAGATGACGTCACGGATGGCATCCAGTCCTTCCTGAATGGTGTAGTTGATTTCGTGGTGAACAGTGCCGATATGGTCGGCCACCATCTTGGCCTTAGCCAAATCGGGAGCACCTTTCAATCCTACGGCAAAGGAATGCAGACGGGGCCAATAGGCCTTGGTCTTCGAATCGTCCTCGATGCGATGCTCTGAGAACTTTTCGGCGATGGCAGAGATGACAGAGGAATCGAGTCCGCCCGAGAGCAGCACACCGTATGGCACATCGGACATCAACTGACGCTTGACGGCAGCGGTCAGCGCATCGTGGATGGAAGAAACGCTGGCGGGATTGTCCTTCACCGCATCGTACTGCATCCAGTCACGACGGTAGTACCATTTCATTCCCGGCGAGACACTCCAATAATAATGACCAGGCAGGAAAGGCTCGTAGCGTTCACATTGTCCTTCGAGAGCTTTCAACTCTGAGGCAACATACACAGTGCCGTCGCTATCGTAGCCGATATAAAGAGGTATCACACCGATGGGGTCGCGGGCTATCAGGAACTCATCGCGTTCCTCGTCGTAGAGAGCAAAGGCAAAGATACCATTGAGATCTTCAAGGAAATTGATGCCCTTCTCACGATAAAGCGCGAGGATCACCTCGCAGTCTGAACCTGTCTGAAACTCATAGCGCCCAGCAAACTGACGACGAATTTCCTGATGGTTATAGATCTCGCCATTCACAGCCAACACCTGCTTACGGTCTGGCGAGTACAACGGTTGTCCGCCACTCTCTGGGTCGACGATACTTAATCGCTCATGGGCTAAGATGGCTGAACCGCCACAGTATATTCCACTCCAGTCAGGTCCGCGATGACGGATTTTCTGACTCATACGTAATGCTTTATGTCGCAGCTCACTGGTCTGCTCTTTTACATTGAAAATTCCTACGATTCCACACATAATCTTTCTTTTTATTGTTTCTGTTTGCTGTCAATATAGTTCACGAATGCCTGGTTGACGAGTCGGGTGCCGCCAGGCGTGGGATAATGGCCGGTAAAGTACCAGTCGCCGGGATGATTGGGGCAAGCCTCGTGCAGTCCTTCGATGCTTTGGAATACCAGTTCGATGGGGGCCTGCATGTCCTTTGGGCGCAACATCTCGACAATCTTCTGATTAATCTCCTCGACGGTGAATGGCTCGTATAGTGCGCGCACGCAATTACACAAAGGGGACGGTTCTTTTTGTGTACTTTTGCACGCCAGATAGGTGTCATTCACCAACTGCCACATGCCGCGCTCCTCTATCAATGCCATCGTGGCGCGGAAGGCACAGAACTCCTCAAGGCGGGCCATGTCGATACCGTAATAATCGGGGTAGCGGATCTGGGGCGAACTCGACACCATCACAATCTTTTTGGGATGCAGGCGATCGAGAATCTTGAAGATGCTCTCCCTCAGCGTCGTGCCACGAACTATCGAGTCGTCGATAATCACAAGATTGTCCTCGTAGGGCCGTAACGAGCCGTAGCTGATGTCATAGACGTGAGCAGCCAGATCGTTGCGCTCTGAGTTGGTAGAGATAAACGTGCGCAACTTGATATCCTTCCATACGACTTTCTCTGTTCTCACATCACCATGAAGTTTACGGAACCCGTCTGTCATGCCATAGAAGGCTACTTCGGCGGTGTTGGGGATATACGAAAAGACCGTGTTCTCCACATCGCCATCGATGGCCTTCAGGATGGCGGGAGTCAGCTGTTCACCAAGGCGTTTGCGCTCCTGATAGATGTCACGATCGGAGCCTCGGCTGAAGTAGATGCGCTCGAAACTGCAAGCACTCAGCTTCTGTGCGGGCATAATCTGTTCCAGATGGCTCTCACCGTTGCGACGCACAATGAGTGCCTCGCCAGGCTTCAGTTCATGGATATCCTCGCATTGCAGGTCAAAGGTGGTCTGCAGCACAGGGCGTTCGCTGGCAAGAGCAATGATTTCATCGTCACGATAATAGAACGCCGGACGAATGCCCCAAGGGTCGCGCACGGAGAACATCTCGCCGCTACCCGTCAGTCCGCACATCACATAGCCGCCATCGTAGTGCTCCATAGTCTTCCGCAGCACGTTGGCCATCTCCACATGGTCGTCGATGTATCGCGTAATGTCAAGTCCTTCAAGTCCCTTCGCCTTGGCTTCTTCAAACAGCCGTTCCACCTCACGATCCAGTCGGTGGCCCATCAGTTCGAGCGTGATGTACGAGTCGCCATAGATGCGCGGCGACTGTCCTTGCGCCGTCAGGAACTGAAAGACCTCGTCGATGTTGGTCATGTTGAAGTTGCCACACAGACAGAGGTTCTTGGCGCGCCAGTTGTTACGACGCAGGAAGGGATGCACAAACGTCAGTCCGCTTTTGCCCGTCGTCGAATAGCGCAGATGACCCATCAACAGTTCTCCGGCCATATCCTGAGTGACGCGACTGAATATTTCCGTGATGGCATCCTTGCCCTCGGCCTTCTCACGAAACATATATTCCGTGCCTGGCTCATTGTTCAGACTCACCGATGCGATACCAGCACCCTCCTGACCGCGGTTGTGCTGCTTCTCCATCATCAGGTAGAGCTTGTTGAATCCGTAGGCCCACGTGCCGTACTTCTGGGCATAATAGTCCAGCGGCTTCAGCAGGCGAATCATCGCCACACCACATTCATGTTTTAACTGTTCCATATCAGATACTGGCTTTGATGAACGACATGAACAACGGATGCGGATGCAGTACCGTCGATGAATATTCAGGATGAAACTGCGTGCCGATGTACCAACGTTTGTCGGGGATCTCGACGATTTCTACCAGGTCGGCGGCAGGATTGATGCCCACGCACTTCATACCCTTTGCCTCGTACTCCTCTTTGTAGGCGTTGTTGAACTCATAGCGGTGACGATGTCTCTCACTAATCAACTTCTCTTCGCCGTAGGCTTCGTAGGCCCGACTGCCTTTCTGCAGTTCACATTCGTAGGCCCCCAGTCGCATCGTGCCGCCCATTTGTGTGATGCTCTTCTGCTCCTCCATGATGTCGATGACGTTATGCGGCGTCTGCTCGTCCATCTCGCGACTGTTGGCATCCTTGTAGCCCAACACGTTGCGGGCAAACTCAATCACCATCATCTGCATACCCAGACAGATGCCGAAGGTGGGAATATCGTTGGTGCGTGTGTATTCTGCAGCGATAATCTTGCCCTCGATGCCTCGCTGTCCGAAACCAGGACAGATGATGACACCCGCCATGCCATCGAGTTTCTCTGCGACGTTCTCACGGCTGATTTCCTCGCTATTGATAAAGTGCAGCCGTGCCTTCACATCGTTGTAGATGCCAGCCAGATTCAGACTCTCGCGAATGCTCTTGTAGGCATCCTGCAGGTCGTACTTACCCACCAGTCCGATGTGTACCTCGCGCTTGGCATTGCGCTGCTTGTCGAGAAAGTCGTGCCAAGGTTTCATGGCAGGTGTCTCGCCCACAGGGATTCCAATCTTCCGCATGATGGCAGCGTCCAGTCCCTGCTTCTGCATACTTACCGGCACCTCATAGATGCTCGGCATATCCTCGCTCTGCACCACGCACTCCAAGTCCACATTACAAAACGACGCCACCTTCATGCGCACATGGTCGTCGAGGTGGCGTTCCGTCCTGAGGACGAGGATATCCGGCTGAATACCCATCCCTTGCAGTTCCTTTACAGAGTGTTGTGTCGGCTTCGTCTTCAGTTCGTCCGCCGCCTTCAGATAAGGCACGTAGGTCAGGTGTACGCACACCGCATCGCGTCCCAACTGCCATCGCAACTGTCGGATAGCCTCCATAAACGGTGCACTCTCAATGTCGCCGATGGTGCCGCCAACTTCGGTAATGACGAAGTCAAGAACCTCTCCCGACCTCCCCAAAGGGGAGGAGGGGCTAGCGCATTCTCTGCCCGACAGGCACTCCCCTCCTTGGGAGGGGTCGGGGGAGGTTCTCAACATTCTTCTCTTAATCTCATCCGTAATATGCGGTACCACCTGAATCGTCTTGCCCAGATAGTCGCCGTGTCGTTCACGGTCTATCACTGTCTTGTAGATGCGCCCCGTCGTAATCGAGTTGTTGCGCGTGGTGTGTATGCCCGTAAACCGTTCATAATGTCCCAAGTCCAGGTCAGTCTCAAAACCGTCCTCCGTCACGTAGCACTCGCCGTGTTCATAGGGGTTTAGCGTCCCTGGGTCGATGTTGATGTACGGGTCGAATTTCTGAATTGTCACTTTGTAGCCGCGTGCCTGCAGCAACTTGCCGATGCTGGCAGAGATGATGCCTTTTCCTAATGAGGAAACCACGCCGCCCGTGACGAAGATGTACTTTGTGTTCATTTCTTATTGTTTAAAGTTTGCATTCAAAATTTTTGATAGCAGTAGCAAATTTTTCACTCTTCACTTTTCACTTTTCACTTTCTCTCGAATGTGTTCCTCATACTCCGCCAACTCGCGCTCTCCGATGTGCGCCAGTCCGTAGTGCTCGTCGTGCTGCGAGAAGTCCAGTCCCACCTTTTCGCTATATTCCGACACTCGCATGGGAATCAGGTGGTCTATCAGTTTGTAGCCCGTCCAACTCATGGCGAAGGTATAGACAAACACGATGACGATGGCCAGCAGATGATAGAGGAACACCACAAAACCGTCCCACGTGCCAGCGATGAGTCCCTCCTGGATGAAGATACCCGTCAGCACCGTG
>JAEEGG010018811.1_pt1 | contig 13998 bp, 14 predicted proteins | sample 9134161 | NCBI WGS metagenome assembly JAEEGG01 (sample SAMN16246543, study PRJNA631951) | gut metagenome | biome: gut microbiome; feature: rumen; material: CR-attached | host: Bos | place: Iran: Karaj | collected 2018-10 | reverse complement strand
GAGGCCAACTACGAGTTCAGCGAGTTACCCAAGGGATTCTGGAACAAGGTTAAGGAGACCTTCAGATATGGTTTTTTTGACATGATGCAGAGCATTGGTCGCTGGCTGCTATTAGGCTTGATTATTGCAACACTGATTACCGTGCTGCTGCCCGACGACTTCTTCTCGACCTATGCCCGCTGGCCGCTGCTGAATATGTTCATCATCGTGCTGGTAGCAGTGCCGATGTATGTCTGTGCCACGGGATCCATCCCCATCGCCGCAGCCCTCATGCTCAAGGGCATGTCACCCGGTTGCGCCTTAGTGCTATTGATGGCTGGTCCCGCCGCTAACGTGGCATCGATGTTTGTCGTGAACAACGCCTTCGGGCGCAAAGCCACTGTTGTCTATCTGTTGTCCATTATCGGCGGAGCTATCGGCTTCGGCGTGCTGGTGGACTACTGGCCAGGGCTACGCGAGACGTTTATCAATGCCCAACCCTGCCACATCATGCACCATGGCATGCATGGCGCTTCATGGCTCAACACACTGTGCAGCGTGGCCCTGCTTGGCATGATTGTTGTTGCCATGTTCTCGAAATACTGGAAATCCTACCAAATCAAGCACAATAAAACTACCACAATGAAAGAGTACAAAGTAAAAGGCATGATGTGTGTACACTGCCAAGCTAACGTGGAAAAAGGACTCGCGTCCCTCCCTGGTGTAGAAAAAGTAACCGTTGACCTCGCCAAGGGCACCGCCCTGGTCGAAGGCAACGTCGATGACCAGGCCGTTATCGACAAAATCAACGAACTGGGATACCAGTACGTTAGTTAGGAGTTAGAAGTTAGAGGTGATGCCAAACCTTATTTGACGGCGGTGTAGATGGTGCACACGCCTAAGGTGAGGCGGCGAAAAGTGGCCTCTTTCAGGCTGGCGTTGCGCATCAGCTGTAGCATGTCGTCGCCCTGGGGGACGGCAGCAATGCTTTGTGGCAGGTAGCGATAAGCACTCTTGTCACCACTTTTCATGGAGCCGATGGCGGGGATAATGTGCAGGGTGTACAGGTCATAGAACCAACGGATCAAGGGAAAGGTGGGCGTGGACAGTTCCAGCACACACAGCATACCACCAGGGCGCAATACACGCGCCATTTCCTGATACCCTTGCTGGAGGTGTTCAAAATTGCGGACTCCGAAGGCTACCGTCACGGCGTCGAACGTATTGTCCTGCATCGGCAATGCCATGCAATCTCCTTGCTCAAAAGTAATTGTGCTTTCTAAACCTTTTCCCTTGACTTTACGCCGAGCTTCATCAAGCATCCCCTGCGAGAGGTCTATACCCGTAATGTGCTGCGGCTGTAGAGAATCGTTCAACTGGATAGCAAAGTCGCCCGTACCGGTTGCCACGTCCAGGATGTGGGCAGGGGCGATGCGTTTCAAGCGCTTGACAGCAAGGCGTCGCCACCAAATGTCAATTCCGAGGGTCATCGCGCGGTTCATGAAATCGTAGGCGGGCGCAATGGCGTCAAACATCTGACGGACTTGCTCAGTCTTGGCCGTCACCTGGTCGCCATAGGGCGTCACCTGCTCGACCCTGTTGCCATTGTCGCCGTGCTCAGTGTTCATGCCTACTGGTTTTGCTCATCAAGTCGCCTGTAGTCATCACGCCCCTCGCGACGATCGGGATTAAAGAGCTTGTTTTCCTCCTGGAAGCGCTCGTAGGCCTCGACGATGCGCTGCACCAAATGATGACGCACGATATCTTTTTTCTCAAACTCCACCTTACCGATGCCCTTCACGCCGTCAAGCACCCGCAGGGCGTGAATCAGTCCCGAAGTGGTGCTGCGTGGCAAGTCGATCTGGGTCGTATCACCCGTGACAATCATCTTAGAGCCCATACCCAGTCGGGTAAGGAACATCTTGATCTGGTGGGTCGTGGTATTCTGGGCCTCATCGAGCACGATGATGGCGTCGTTCAGTGTGCGGCCACGCATAAAGGCGAGCGGCGCGATCTGAATGATGTTGTTCTCCATGTATTCCTTGAGCTTGGCTATAGGAATCATGTCCTCGAGGGCATCATAGAGCGGCTGCAGATAGGGGTCAATCTTATCCTTCATGTCACCAGGCAGGAAGCCCAGTTTCTCGCCAGCCTCGACAGCGGGACGCGAAAGAATGATTTTCCGAGCCTCGCGGTTCTTCAACGCGCGCACGGCGAGAGCCACCGCCAAATAGGTTTTACCTGTTCCAGCGGGTCCCAAAGCAAAGGTCAAATCGTTCTGCATGAAGGTATTGACAAGCAGTTGCTGGTTGGGTGTGCGGCCACTGATGGGTTTGCCGTTCACGCCATAGACGATGACGCCATCCATCTTCAATTGTTTGGGTGGCGCCCCCTTAATGGTGTCGATGATGACATCCTCGGGCAGCGTGTTATAGGTCGCACAATAGTCAGCCAAAGCATGGACCTTCTCTTCAAAGTTGGCGGTCTCGCTGTCATCGCCGATGACCGTGATGACACTGCCACGCGCTGCCATGCGCAGTTTAGGAAACAGGTTGCGGATAAGTTGTATGTTGCTGTTATTCACCCCGTAGAAAGTCACAGGGTCCACGTTGTCGATAATAATGTGTCGTTCAATCATTCAATCGCATTCTAATTCTAACCACAAAAGTACACAATAAAATCATATCTGCAAAAATTAACAGGAAAACAATAAACCAATGAAAACAACTTGGACAGCTTGAAACAACTTGACAAACATGAATGGCCACGAATAATCATTAAATCTTTTATTATTGATGACCATTCAAGTGGATTCATGGACATTCGTGTTAAAAAGGGGCGGAATGCTTGGTGTGTTGGGGAAAAATTAGTAATTTCGCAAGTTAAAGTAGAACGAACATTAAATAGAATCAGATATTATGAAAGGAATCGTACTGGCAGGAGGCTCCGGGACAAGGCTTTATCCGGTGACTAAGGCTATCTCTAAACAGCTGATACCCATCTATGACAAGCCGATGGTGTATTATCCCATCTCGGTGCTGATGCTTGCCGGCATCCGCGAGATCCTGATTATCTCGACACCTCAGGACCTACCTCTTTTCCGCCGTCTATTAGGCAGCGGCGAGGACATCGGTGTGCGCTTTGAATATGCCGAGCAACCTCGTCCCGAAGGTCTCGCACAGGCTTTTATCATCGGTGAGGAGTTTGTCGGCAACGACAGCGTGTGCCTCGTGCTGGGCGACAACATCTTCTATGGCCAAAGTTTCACCCGCATGCTGCTGGATGCCGTGGAACGCACCGAGCGCGAGAAGGTGGCTACATTGTGGGCCTATGCCGTGAGAGATCCGCAACGCTTCGGCGTGGTGGCCTTTGACGAGCAAGGCAAGGCAACGAGCCTAGAAGAGAAGCCCGAGAAGCCCAAGAGCAACTATGCCGTAACGGGACTCTATTTTTACCCTAACGACGTAGTAGAAATTGCCAAACACATCAAACCCAGCGCCCGTGGTGAGCTGGAAATCACGACCGTCAACCAGGAGTTCCTGGCTATGGACCGCGTCTACGTGCAAACTTTAGGCCGTGGTTTCGCCTGGCTTGACACCGGCACAAGCGAGTCGATGGCCGATGCCTCCAACTTCATCGGCACCATCGTCAACATGCAGGGTGTGCAAGTGGCAGCGCTGGAGGAGATTGCCTTCCGCAAGGGATGGATTTCGGCCGAGCAGTTGCTGGTGCTTGCCGAACCCATGAAGAAAAACAACTACGGACAATATCTGATTAAACTGGCCCAAAATGGCATCTGACAACCGACCCGAAGTACATCTCATAGAACTGGCCAAGAACAAGGACCCGCGCGGCAACCTCTCCGTCATTGAGAGTGGTATCGATTTGCCTTTCAAGGTCATGCGTGACTACTGGATCTATGATGTTCCCAGCGGAATGTGGCGCGACGGTCATGCCTTCAAGGAACAACACGAGTTCATCGTGGCCTTGAGCGGCAGTTTTGACGTCGTTGTCAATGACGGCGAGCGGGAACAGACGTTCCATCTCTCCCGTCCCCAAATTGGACTATATGTTCCCAACATGATCTGGCGTCACATCAACAATTTCTCCACCAACTCTGTTGCACTGGTATTATCCAGCACCCTATATGATCCAACTGACTATATTGAACATTTCGAAGAGTTTAAAAGCCTAAAAAATGGAAACGTTGAATAGTATCGAAAAACTCAAAATCCACAACCAGTCGCACATCAGCGACTGCCGGATTATCAGCCTCACCAAGCACCACCACGCCAACGGCAACCTCACAGCGGTAAACAACGGCGTGGAGCTTCCCTTTGACATCCAGCGTACATTCTACATCTATGACGTGCCTGGAGGAGCCGAACGTGGCGGCCACAGCCATTACACCTGTCATGAGTTCATCATTGCCATCAGCGGCAGTTTTGACGTGATTGTTGATGATGGCACCGACCAGTTCACTTACACCCTCAACCGTCCCTATCAGGGACTGCTAGTTGTTCCTGGCATCTGGCGTACGTTGAAGAATTTTTCGTCAGGCTCGGTGTGCTTAGCCATTGCCTCTCACCACTTTGATGAGAATGACTATATCAGGGATTATGACACATTCCTGCAATACAAGCACAGCGTGAAAAAATAAGTATAACCTTTTCACCAAGACAGATAATGAAGCAATACCCATTCCTGGATTTAGCACTCACCAATGCACCCTACATGGCAGAACTCAAAGCAGCCGCGTGTGAGGTGATTGAACGCGGCCGTTACCTGCACAGCCAGCAGACAGAGCTGCTGGAGCAGGAGATTGCCGCCCTATGCCAAGTGCGCCACTGCATCACCGTGAGCAATGGCCTGGATGCGCTGCGGCTCATCCTGCGGGCTTACAAGGAATTGGGACTGCTTCATGACGGTGATGAGGTCATCGTGCCCGCTAACACCTACGTGGCGAGTGTGCTTGCCGTGAGCGACAACAGCCTCACTCCTGTGCTGTGCGACATCAGGGAGGACACTATGAATCTGGACTCCAGCCTGCTTGAAGGGCTCATCACCGAACGCACCCGCGCGGTGATGCCTGTCCACCTCTATGGTACACCATGCTGTGACCCGACCCTGCTGCAGACCGCCCGTGATCACAATCTGCTCATCATCGAGGATAATGCCCAAGCCATCGGTGCCGTCAGTGACACGACAGGCCTGCATGGCACAAACGTCACAGGCGGACTTGGACATGCCGCTGGCATGAGCTTCTATCCCACCAAGAACCTGGGTGCACTGGGCGACGGCGGAACAGTCCTTACCAACGACGACACGCTTGCCGCAACAGTGCGCGCCCTGGCCAATTATGGTTCTGACCGACGCTACCACAACATCTATCAAGGTTACAACTGCCGCCTTGACGAGATCCAGGCTGCGATGTTGCGCGTCAAGTTGCGCTTCCTGGGTGAGGACAACGTCATCCGTAATACCGTAGCTTGCACTTACAACGAATGCATTGCCAATCCCCGTGTCAAAACGCCTGTCATCTTTGAGGGAATGCAGCAGACGTGGCACCAGTATGTGGTGCGTGTCGAGCAACGTGACGCCTTCCGCACTTTCCTTGCCGACAACGGTGTGGGGACAGACATCCACTATGCCATCCCACCCCACAAGCAACCCTGTTACAGCGACCTGCGCCACGCCCCTCTGCCCTTGACTGAGCGTCTTGCCGATGAAGTGGTATCGCTGCCCATCGCGCATCCCATCACGCCCGATGACGCCCGCGCCATTGCCAATATCATCAATCGATTCTAAACTATCAAGCAACCGATATGCTCAATCATGGAATGAAACGGTTTGTACTGCTCACCCTGGTGGCCCTGCTGCCCGTGATGGCCGTTGTCGCCCTGTATCTGGTACGTGACCCATTTCATGTCGTGAAGCCCTATCGGGGCAAAATCTACAACCCCGGTGATACCATCTCATTGACGATCAACTGGGGACACGTCACTGTCGAGTCATTCAAGTATTTCAATCCCAAGGAGCATTTTGACTCCTTCATCTTCGGCTCATCTTTGTCAGGCTACTACCGCATCAAGGACTGGAAGACCCATCTACCCGCCGATGCCCGCCCATTCCATTTCAATGCCTCCCGCGAGACGCTTTACGGCATCCTGAACAAACTCAAGTACTTGAGGTCACAAGGCGTGAAGATGAAGAATGTGCTCATCATCATGGAGGACGAGATGCTCATGCGACGTCCGCTGGACCAAGATGTGCTCTTTGTACAGCATCCCGAGACGGCCCGCGAAGTATCATGGTGGGATTTTCACCAGTTGTATTTCAATGCCTACCGTCATCCGGAACTGATCGCTTACCTGCTATGCCCTGAGAAAATGACCCAGAAGGTACTCGATGAGGGCTATGCCACGACCGACGTCTCGGACCGCGACGAGCGCATCAACGAGGGTTGCTACACCCTTGCCGACTCCCTTATCGCCACCAATCCCGACGCCTTCTTCACGCCAGAACATGTGGCAGAATACTCGCTGCCGCTCAAGGAACTGCCTTGTCCCCCAAAAATTGATGGACCGGTCAAAGCATTGCTTGAAGCCATCGCTTCTATCCTGGAAAATCAAGGAGCTGACTATCAAATCATCATACCGCCCCACTATGGCTACGAAGCCATCGACAGCAGCGACTTGTACCAGATGGAACAGATTTTCGGACAACAGCGTGTCCACGACTACAGCCACGATCCCGCGATGGGTTCAGACGTGCATTACTACTATGATGACGGGCATCTTGTGGCAGAGGCATGCGCTAAACTCATGGACAGTGCCTACCATACCGTGACACTGCCCTCACCTTTCCTGAATCAATAAATGCTGTTTGTTGCCGACCTAATCGGCAGCTGGAACGACCTTGCACTTTCCACTCCACGTGGCGATGTCAAGGCGCAAGATTTCTACACGATGGAAGGATGCTGTAGCATATTTCATCCCGACAGTCTTGTCGTGGGGTGACAGTTTGTTGAGCAACAATTCCAGCGCATGGCGTTTCTCGTCATCGGCAAGACCCCGCACGGCAACACCCGTGAGCACAATACTCTCATATTCGGTCGTGAACTTCGAGGGCAACAGGTTGACGTTGCCCACAATACAGAACGACACGCGCTGCTCATGCTCCAGACAACGCAACTTGCGGCCCTCGGGCGCACAATGGATGTAGAGCGAACTGGCACCATCCCATACATAGTTGAGAGGGAGTCCATAAGGAGCCCCATCGGCGTCACACATCGAGAGTACACCCCACTCGGCCGTGCGCAACAAAGCCACCGCCCGCTCTTCACTGAGCAGGCGGTCTTGACGGCGGACATTGCTATTGTCAAATGTCATGATTTATCGGCCCTTGAGGTACTCCATCGACTTGATCTGAGCCTTCTTCAGGCTAGCCTTATCGTTGGGATTGATACCGTATTTATCGGCTGGCGGGATGACAACCCTGGTACCCGGCTTGATGTTGTTCGGGTCATTGATGGTGCCACGAGCCACATTCTCCTCATAGATATATACCCAGAACCACGGACTGCCATAATGCTTCTCAGAGAGCGTGGTGAGCACAATCTGGGAAGTCACGACATCGGTGACTTCCTTGGAACTTGATTTGGTAGTGGTTGCAGGCTTCTGCTCGGGCTTGGCTGCTTCTTTCTTTTCTGCAGCCTTGTCAATCTTATCGGCCTTGTCAACCTCCTGTTTGATCTTTTCCTCAATCTTTTGCTCGGACTTATCAGCAGCAGCCTTGGTTTCGGCTACAGTTTTAACCTCCTCGGCGAGAGAATCCTCAGGTACTGTGTCGGCTGCCACAACTTCCTGTTCAGGGACATCAGCCTGGCCGTTGTCATCACAGCTGCGTGCCATCAGCCAGAATATCAAGACAATAGCCAATGCACTCAGCAGCAGCCACAGCCATCGTCTGTCGGGCTTACGTGTCGCCTCCTCAATCTGTTCGGGCGTAGGTGTATATACATTACGCGGCTCGGGACGATAGAAGTGGCGATCGGTATTCACCTCTTCCTCCTTCTCTTGTTCGGGAACGGGTTGAGTTGGTCCATCAATGGGCCTGCCAACCAGCATGGGCTTGCGTTCAGGTTGTTTGTCTTCCTGCTTGGGTTGGGGAATTTCCTTCTTGATCGGTTTTTCCTTGACAGGCTCTACCTTCACGGGCTCTACCTTCACGGGAGACTCATCTTTTTCGGCGACAACTCCCTCACCATCGTGTTCAGGTGATTCAAACAAGAGATCAGGAGTTGGCGCAGGGGCTGCATCCTGCATCTGCGGCAGTTCAAAGGGCAAAGGCGCCAGAGGAATTTCCGGTTCGCCATAGATTGTTTCCTCCTCTACCTGAGGTTCAGATTCAGGTTGGGACGATGTTGCCGGTTCAAGAGACACACTGCTAGGCTTTTCAGACGCTCCAGTTTGAGAAGCGGGGGTGACAGCCGACGGATGCAACTTGTCAATCTCGTCAAGTTTCTCATCGGTCACGGCATCATCAAGGACAACGGTCTCAAACTGGGCAAACGGCTGGTTTACGGCCTCGGCAAGTGATTTATCGGGCGTGAACGTCACCTTGTTATACCCGGCAATAGTCATTTCTGAGCCAGTATTTACATTGACACTCTTGCGAGGCTTGACACGGGTGATTTTAAAGGTACCGACACCCTTAACGGTCACGTTGTCGCCATCGATGAGCGCCTGAGACACAACGGCAAACAAATCTTTCAGGAAGAGTTCACACACACGCTTGGTCGTTGATGTCGCCTTGGCCATCAAGTCCACGAGCTCAACAAATGTGATTTTTGCATTCATGATCAGTCCTCCCTGTATTATTTGAGTTTAGCCTTGAGTACATTACTGATCTTGAAGCCCACCACGACCTTGGGGGGCACAAGCATCCGCTTTCCTGTCGAAGGCTGGACCATTACTCGCTCGTCTCGCTTTTTGGGTTCAAAAGTACCAAAGCCCGGCACCTGAACACTGTCCATTTCGCTGCAACGTTCGCGCAGCACCCCGGCAAACGCTTCCAGCAACTTGCTGACGTCCTCCTTGCTACGGCCCAGATTTGTCGATATCTTATCTATCAATTTTTTATTGTCCATCGTAATCCACTGTATTTTAACCTGCAAAGTTAGCGAAATTTTGTGCAAACTTAGCACGATTGCAAAAGATATTTTTGGTGTTTTTTTGTGACACAGCCAAAAACAACTATTTTTTTTGCCATTTGGCTTTTTTCTCTTAACTTTGTCATTCATTATTACCGATAATCACCAACATTTAACCAGATTATGAGAAAAATCGTTATTCTTGATGGATATGCCGGCAATCCTGGTGACCTCTCGTGGGAACCGATGAAAGCATTGGCACCGTGTGACATCTACGACTTCGGTACCGCCGACACCGTGCTGGAACGTTGTAAAGGGGCTGAGATGGTACTGACCAACAAAGTTCCTATCGACGCTGACGCCATAGCTCAGTTACCTGACCTGAAGTACATCGGCGTGATGGCAACAGGCTTTAATGTTGTGGACAGTGCTGAGGCAGCACGCCGAGGCATCATCGTGACCAATGTACCTGCCTATAGCACCGACAGTGTGGCACAGCTCACCATTGCCCACCTGCTGAACATCTGCTGGCGACCCCAACACTACACTGACGAGGCCCACGACCTGAAGTGGACCAACTGCGGTAGCTATGCTTACTTCAACACCCCGCTGATTGAGCTGGCAGGCAAGCAGATGGGTATCGTTGGACTTGGCAACATCGGAGGCGCCGTGGCACGCATGGCTCTGGCGATGAACATGCGCGTGATGGCTTACACCAGCAAGCGCCAAGACCAACTGCCTGAGGGCATCATGAAGGCCGACAATCTGGAGCATCTGCTCCGCACCAGCGATGTGCTCACCATGCACTGCCCGCTCAATGCCGACACCACTGGCATGATCAATGCCGAGGGTCTGGCAATGATGAAACAGGGATCCATCGTGCTCAACATGGCACGCGGCGCCCTCATCAACGAGCAAGACCTGGCCGATGCGCTGAACAGCGGTCACCTCTATGCCGCCGCCATCGACTGCACCAGCGTTGAGCCGCCCGCAGCCGACCACCCGCTGCTCACTGCCCGCAACTGCTACATCACGCCCCACATCGGCTGGACCAGCTTTGAGGCTCGTGAGCGCTTGATGGATGTCATCACCAGCAACGTAGCCGCCTATCTGGACGGCAAGCCTGTTAATGTTGTCAACCAATAACCGGGACAAAGGGACGGTTCTTTTGTCCCATTTTTAAAAATCCATACAATGAACGAGCAATTTAAAGATATAGAAGAGGCCCTGGCATGGGCCGAGGGTACGCATTGTGCTATCACGGTATGTGACCTAGAGGGTAAAGTGATTTTCATGAATGAGCGCTCAAGGGCGACCTTTGACAAGGAGGGCCACACCATGCTGGGCCAGAACCTGATGCCCTGCCACAGCGCGAAGTCACAGGAGAAAATCCGCCACATGATTGAGACAGACACCGTCAACTGCTACACCATCGACAAGCAAGGCGTCAAGAAGATGATCTACCAGACCCCGTGGCGCCGTGACGGCAAAGTCTGCGGCATGGTGGAAATCTCGATGGTCATCCCCAACGAGATGCCCCACTACGTGCGCTAAGGGCGATGCGTTCTAAGTGACTTTTTTTCAATACCATAAAAAAAGACGAGACAATGTGTGCCTCGTCTTTTTTATACATGCCGTCTGATGGCTTATCTTACCATGATCTTGGCAGATTTGCTAGTGCCATCGGAGTATTTCACAACCACGATGTTAACGCCCTTAGTCAGGCCGTTAAGCTGGTGACCCTGCAAATCATAATAGCTGGTCTCCAGAACTGTTGCATCGCTAGAGGGCAACTCGTTGATTCCGGTATCACCAGGACCTCCATCGGGATAATAGATGATCGGAGAGCGCCTCTCTTCGCCACCGCCACAATAGATAGTCTGTACGCCAAAGTACTCAAAGTCGCCAGTGTAGAAGTAGATATAACGTGATGATGTACCACCGCCGACAATGTCATAGTTAGAGAAGTCATAAGGAATGATGGTCATGTCTTCCTCCAGCTCTGGGTAGGCCTCGGCCGCAAACACAAGGGGAGTCCTGTCGAGATAGCAAGTGTAGAATAATTTGCTGGGCAGGATATAGTTGCCGTCAACATCAGTAGTGTAGATATTGAATCCAGCATATCCGTGAGCGTAGTATTCCGTCTCAGCATAGGGCAAGAAATAAGTAAACTCGGGTGATGCGGGAGTAGCGGGTTGCTCGTTGAACAGATAGAACGTAGGACGCAGATACACCTCATGGCTGCTGACCTCAGCCTTGCCGGCATTGATGATCAGACCGAGGTCGAGATTGCTGAACTTGCAAAGCTCGGCATCATAATCCATAACCATCTCGTCAACCTCAAAGGTATAGATAGTAGTCCATCCCCACTCATCAGTTTCTTTTTCGATAGCGCACGGTTTGAGGTAAACAAGCGTGCTGTAGGTGTCTTCAACGCCCAGGAACTGGTTGGTCTCAACGAGGGCCTTGTCCCCCTCGATAGTGGCCTTGATGACAGCATCGGGAGCAATCTTGGCAATCTTGGCATAGAAAGTGTTGTCAACGATAGCACCTGGAACCACCTCATAGGCGATATTGCTGTCATAAGGATAGTTGGTGAACACATAGTCTTTGAATTCAGCGTTCTCGGGAGCAACTTGAGGCACTTCGTCAAAGGGATAGAACGTGCAGTTCATATCACCCTGTCCGGGCCATGTCAGATAACCGTCCTCTTCTTGTACACCACCATAGAGCAGATTGGGGTCCTGTGAGGTGATTGTACCGTCTTCCTCAATGTTGAACTTGATTTCGGTCACCTCCTCGTCCGGCACAAAGACGGTATAGGTGTACTCGTTGCCTTGCCAGTCAACTCCAACGGCATCTTCGGCCTTCAAAGCATAGAGATAATAGGTGAAGAGTTTGTTTTCAACACCATTGAAATACCAGAGTTGGGCGTTGATTTGGCCCGTCCTCACCGTGATGACGTTACCCTCTACTTCACCTTTAATCCATGTGCCTCCATTGCACATGTTGGTAATAAAGTTCTTGAAATAGTAGTTGCCGTCGGTGCCTTTTACGACATAGGTACCCTTTTCGGTGTAGTCGGCTGGAGCAGGACTGCCCCAAACGGGCAGATAGTCAGTACCCGAGCGCCTCATCAGCTGAAGCTCACCTTCGGGCTGCACAAACAGGCTCGGATCCAGTTCTGTCGGGTTCTCACGCGCGGGTTGATTGGCCTTCAATAACGGCGCATCGGCAAAACGCACGTTACTCTTGGTCACTCTCTCCTGCCGAGTATTCAGATAGGAGTTGTTCTTCTCGTCAATCGACTGATAAGGCGACTGAGCGAACACAGTGGCAGTCATCAAGGCCACCAGTAATAAAGTAAATGCTTTTTTCATAACAGATGATTTTAAATTATTAATAAACGCGTTCAAAATTAGCAAAAAGATTAACCATTTTCAATTAATTCCACCGAAATTGTTTTGTTTTTACAAAAAACTATTATTTGCAATAGCCCTGCTTCGCTATGATTTTCCACTATTTGATAAACAATTGACACCAATATCAATAAAGCAATTTCATCATCAAAAATAGTCAGGGACTAAAATTTTGGAGAATATGGAAGGATTTTAATAATTATGTAGTTTAGCTATCCAAAGAAGAGTTATAGTAATGAATTTTGCTTGTTTAGAGTTGCCGTTTTTGACTGACTATAGACAAGCATAATAGCAATCGTAGCAATATAAAACGCCTATTGATTATTTTGCTAGTATCTATCCTTGCCGTTTGTTCAATGGCGCAAGGGCCTTCTGTCCATCATAATGGTCAAGTGCTCTGGGTCATCGACGAGCTCGTGATGGGCACAACTACCATGACGCGTGGGGAGAAACAGAGACTCGACGATAGGCTGCGGCAACCGCGACGGCGGAATAAAGGCTTCTCCCACACCATCTACCTCTCCATCACAACCAATTACGGGACATAGGGACGGTTCTTTTGTCCCATTTTTGTCATTTACTGACCATCTGAGAAAGCCGATGAATCGTGCTATGAGCAATAAATGTTATACGAGATAATTGTCTTACACCAATACCATTCTCTAATGCCTTAATTATAATGTAGTTTCGATTCTCTTTTGGTAGTTCCTTAAGGTTATGGTTCAATCCCTCGTTCTCACAAATACGGGCAATGCAACTTCGGGCTTGCTCATCAGTCATTTTCATCGAGTAATCAATCCCCAGCTTTTTCTCATCAACGATTTCATTGATTCTGCACACCATCTCCTTTATCTCCTCCCAAGAAATACCTGAAAATGGCAATGCGTGAACACATAAACCCGGTTTGCCAAACTTATACTCATACCAACTGCTCCAAGGGTACTCATCCAGGCTATTCACCATTCCGGCTTTTAAAGGATTTTGGTGGATATACTTTAGCAACTTAATGAAATAGTCCACATCGTCAACAGGTTCACTCAAGAAGCGGTCTTGAAATAATGATCCACAGCGATCATATCGCTTGTTAACATAACTGACAAAAGAAATACCGATACTCTTCATCAGTTCACTCAATGTCTTAGCATGTTCTTGAATTAACAGATGAACATGGTTGCTCATCAGACAATATGCATAAATGTAACAGGATGGTTCCTTTGCAATACCATTGTCATCAATGGGATGGGCATGCAGATCCAACACCTTAATAAACTTCCCGAGGTCTTGTTCATCATGAAAAATCACATTGCGATTAATACCACGCAACATAACATGGTAAACGCCCGTGACGCCTGTTTTTCTTGCTCTTCTTGGCATATCATTACCGATTTAGTTCATTTTAACATGCAAAAGTAATCATTTTTCTTTAACATGGGACACGGGGACGGT
>JAEEGG010018810.1_pt1 | contig 13998 bp, 6 predicted proteins | sample 9134161 | NCBI WGS metagenome assembly JAEEGG01 (sample SAMN16246543, study PRJNA631951) | gut metagenome | biome: gut microbiome; feature: rumen; material: CR-attached | host: Bos | place: Iran: Karaj | collected 2018-10 | reverse complement strand
CCCGTCACCGATGCCGATGGAGCGGCTACCGGCGTTGGTGGCGCCGGCGCTCTTCCTCATCAGCACGTCCCACTTCGGGATGAACAGCAGGCAGATGTCCTTCTTGATCACGTCCGAGGCCTTCACATCGACCGACTTGAACGAGCCGCCGGTGAGCAGATACGGGATGTATTCGCTGGCGCTGGCGCCCTCGCCGAAGATCTTGTCCAGGTAGTCCTGCACCGTCTGCGTGCCGTCGCAGCTCACGAAGTTCTTCAGCAGTCCATCCACGGTGGTCTGCGAATCATCGCCGCCCAGGATGAAGATGTCTGCCGGCAGGTCGTCGTCCTCGTTCTTATTGCCGATGACCACGGGCAGGCCCTTCGGGATCACGTTACCCTCGACGGCCTTCAGGTACACCTTACCCTTTGCCAGGTCGTAGCCGATGACCACGTACACCTGCACATCGTCATTGACAGCTCTTGTATCGTCATCGAAGTAGCAATAGGGAACGAACGCCTTATTGTAGGTGAAGATGCGAGCGAGACATGGGACGCTCTTGAGCTGCTTGGTGAGAGAAACACTTCCGAGGTATTGGTCATCTTCAGCAAAGGAAGCAAGCACATTGTAGGTCCCCTCAGACAATTGAGGAACGAGGAAGGTTCCTTTACCGTTGATGATGGGGACGTAGTAGGATCTATCGCCTACGGTCAACTTAACGAAGGTATTGATGGTCGGCGTCATTTTCAACGTCACAACGGCGTGGCTCCCTGGAAGAGGATTGGTCGAAACACCCGGATCATTCACTGTCAGGTTTTTAACAGTGGAAGTGCTGCCAGAATATAGATTGTCGCCGGCATACGAGGCTTGGACGTTGTAGGATCCTTCCTTCAGATCCTGAATAGTGTGTGTGCCTGTGCCATTAACAACGGCAACATCGTAGGTATTGGTGCCCACGCTCAACTTGACGTTGGCGGTGATGAGTGGATCCATATTCACTGTGATAATGGCGTCATCGCCTACGACGATGGGGGATTCGGAAGTAACGGTGATACCTGTCTCGACCTTGTCGACATTTAATTGTACAATATTAGAGGTGCTCTCAACGAATTTACCATCACCGCCGTAGGTTGCAGAGATGGTGTATACGCCTTCCTCAAGATGGCTCAACGTCAAAGAGCCTTTGCCGTCGACAATGCCAACAATATACTCCTTGCTGTTGACAAAGACGGTGGCGACAGTGGTGATGCTCGGATCTAGAACAATGCTGACCGTCGCCGTCTCACCGACATATATAGACGTTTTGTCGATGCTGATGCTAATATCCGTGGGCACCTTATTGACATGCAGCTGTTTGACGATGGACTCACTTTCTAAATATTGGTCGTTACCGGTAAACGAGGCTTGGACGTCGTAGGTTCCTTCCTCCATATTCGGAATAATATATATGCCGGTGCCATTAACAACGGCAACATCGTAGGTGTTGGTGCCCACGCTCAACTTGACGTTGGCGGTAATGGATGGATTCAGATTTACTGTGATCATGGCGTCATCGCCTACAACGATGGGGGATTCGAAAGTAATATCGATGCTGATATTTGTCTTATCCTGTGCATTCGCACTGATGACCGTCAGCAGCAGGACTACCAGGAGCGAGTATATTCTTGTTTTCATTATCTTATCCATGGTAAGACTTTCTTATATCTAAATACCACTTGCACCGACGGGCGAGGTTACATCCACGCTGAGGGAGGTCACAATCTTATTGACTTGCAACTCTACCTCATCAGAGGCGCTTTTAATATATCGGTCATCACCGGCGTAGGTTGCAGAGACAATGTATGATCCCTTCTGAAGATGACTCAACGTCAAAGAGCCTTTGCCGTCGACAATGGCAACAATATACTCCTTGTTGTTGACAGAGACGATGGCGGCAGTGGTGATGCTCTGATCCAGAACAACGCTGACCGTCGCCGTCTCACCGACATCAATAGACGTTTTGTCGAGGCTGACACTTAAAGTCGTGGGCACCTTCCTGACTTGCAGCTGTTTGACGGAGGAATTACTTGCAGCATATTGGTCGTTGCCATCAAACGAGGCTCGGATGTCGTACGTTTTGCTACCTGTCGGATTACTTGCAGTCACTTCGCTTGAAGCCAGATTGGGAACGGCGCAGCGTCCAATGCCGTCTACAATAGCTACGTTATAGAATCTATCACCTACATACAACTTGGCGTTTGTATTGATGTCATTAGGCATCATGGTAATCTTCACATAGGCCGCTTCGCCTACAGTAATATAAGGGACATTGTCTGAAGAGACGTAATTTTTCTCGAACTCCACAGTGATGGTAGTGCTGATTTTCGCCCGTGCAGCCTGTCCTCCCATAACGGTCATCGCGGCAAGGATGATAAAGGTTCTGACCAATTGTTTCATATCCTTTATTTTATTACCTTTTTACCGTTAAAGATGTAAATTCCCTTCTTCGTGGGCTTGCTGAGTTTGCGCCCCTGCAGGTCGTACCACGCGCCAGCCTCATTCGTGTAATTAGTGAAATTCGTGGTCGTTATGCCCGTCGTATTCCCGTTGCCGATGCCGATGGTGCGGGCACCTATTGGAGCGGCGGCAGACTGGTTGGGCTTGATCTGCATATACTCCCACTTCGAGAGCACGAAGAGCAGCCGTCCGGGCTTGGTGAGCTTGTCGAGGTCGGCGTCGCTGAAGTCCACCGATGTGAACTTGCCGTTGGTCAGCACCAGGATGACAGCCTCGCTGGCGTCCACGCCCGTGTCGCTGATCACTTCGGCGAGCGTCTTCTCCCCGTCGGTGATCACGAAGCGCTTGCTCATCGCCTTAGCCTTGTCGGCGTAGTCGCTTTGGATGGCCTTGTCGGCGTCAGAGCCGTCGGCCACATATTTCAGGAAGAACAAATCGGGCAGAGCCTCGTCTTCCGTCGCATTGCCGTAGATCACGGGCAGGCCCTTGGGTGCGCCTTTCACCTCGGCGAGTGTCACCGTGCCCGTGCTCAGGTCGTGGTCCACAGGCAGGAAAGCCTTCACGCCGTCGGGCATCGTTCCACTCTTATATGTTATCGCCTTGACCAGATAGGCCTTGCCGCCCGGCTCAAATCCGTCGCCCATGAAGGTGACGTTGACATCGGTGCCCCCATTTCCGGTGCTCCATTTATCCTTGAACGTCGCCAGCTTGCTGCCAGCCACGTGGCACACCGTTGTTTTGACTGGGTTTTCAACATCATAAATAAAGTCATCACAACCATTATCAGTCCATGTCAGACTCTCAGGGTCGGCATAGCAATACACATCCGTCACGTTTGTGCAGCCACAGAAGGCATTCCCGCCTATGTTCGTCACGCTGGCGGGGATGGTGATCGAGGTCAGGGCGGTGCATTTAAAGAAGGCTCCTACCCCAATGATCGTCACGCTGGAGGGGATGGTGATCGAGGTCAGGGCGGTGCAATTGTAGAAGGCCTTATCTTCGATGCTCGTCACGCTGGCGGGGATTTCGATTGATGCCAGGCTTTTGCAGTCATAGAAGGCAAGAACACCGATACTCGTCAGCTGCGATCCTGTAGCAAAAGTGACCGACGTCAGATCTGGACATTCCTTAAAGGCACTTGCGCCGATGCTCGTCACGCTGGCAGGGATGGCGATTGACGTCAGACCTGCACATTTCCAGAAGGCAGCATCGCCGATGCTCGTCACGGTATTTGGGATGGTAGTATCTTTACATCCTAATACCAACGTGTTTGACGCTGTTTTTATAATCGCTTTACAATCTTTACGAGAGTCATATGTCGTATTCTCCGTATCCACGGTAATTGTTGTCAATTTAGGGCAAGAGTTGAAGGCATGATGTACAATACTCGTCACGCCCTTGCCGATGTTGACCTCTGTTAAATTAGGGCATCCACTGAAGGTAAAATCTTCGATGCTCGTCACGTTGGATGGGATAGTGACCGATGTAAAGCCACAACCACTGAAGGCATATTCATTGAAACTAACAGGCTGAGAGTTGCCATCAAAAGTGACCGTAGCCAGATTGGAGCAAGCCATGAAGGCACCGTCGCCGATGGTCGTCACGCCATTCACGATGACAACACTTTTGATGTTAGAACGATAATCTTTCCATGGCTGGTTGTCACCACCATAATCCGCCATGGCGCCCGTGCTACCAACTTTCATGATGGTGAGGGTGTAATTGGGAGATGTGCCAGTCAATACCCATCTCACGTCTGATTCATGGTCTGATGCGCCGCATTTGCCATGGGGATTAGTCATCGCCGTGATTATACCGCTGTAGGCGTTCCAATTGGTCATGCCTTTATAGGTTTCCACTAAGTCGCTGAACACGTAAATATTGGCCAAATTAGTGCAACCATTAAACGCCTGAGTGCCTAAAGTGCAAGACGCAGAAAATACTGTGACCGATGCCAGATTGGAGCAACTCTCGAAGGCTAAATTTCCAATGCTCGTCACGCTGGCAGGGATGGTAATCGACGTCAGACCTTTGCAGTACCTGAAGGCAGAATTTTCGATGGTCGTAACGCTGGCGGGGATTACGATCGATGTCAGACCGGTATTAATGCAACCATCGAAGGCAGACTCGCCAATGGTCTTAAGCTGCGATTCTGAAGCAAAAGTGATCGACGTCAGACCAGAGCAGGCAGCGAAGGCACACTGGCCGATGCTCGTCACGCTGGCAGGGATTTCGATCGACGTCACACCAATGCAGAAATAGAAGGCAAATCTGCCGATGCTCGTTACGCTGGCAGGGATAGTGACCGACGTCAGATTACTGCAGTACGCGAAGGCCCAATTGCCGATGCTCGTTACGCCGCTCTCAATGACAACACTTGTGATGGAAGTACGATAACCTTTCCATGGCTGGTCGTCTCCACTTACCAAATCTGTCATCGCGCCCGAGCCGCTGATGGTTAGCACGCCGTAGCTATTCAGTGACCATGTCACTTCTGTTTCATGATCGGTTGCTCCACAGTTACCACCAATCGCCGTGATTTTGTCTGTGTAGGTACTCCAATTGGTCTTGAAGGTGTCCACTAAGTCACTGGGCACGTATATCTGGAGGTTGGTGCAACCATAAAACGCTGCACTTCCCAAAGTGCAAGTTGTGGGGGCAAAGACTGTGACCGATGCCAGATTGGAGCAACTCTCGAAGGCAGAATTTCCGATGCTCGTCACGCTGGCGGGGATTACGATCGATGTCAGATTTGTGTTGTAGCAACCATTGAAGGCAGACTCGCCGATGGTCGTAAGATGCGATCCTGAAGCAAAAGTGATCGAAGTCAGACCTTCGCAGCGTTCGAAGGCATGATTTCCGATGGTCGTCACGCTGGCAGGGATTTCGATCGACGTCAGATTACTGCAGTACGCGAAGGCATTCTGGCCGATGCTCGTCACGCCGCTCTCAATGACAACACTTGTTATGTTATCTTTATAGCTATTCCATGGCTGGTCGCCCATACTTGCAAAATCTGTCATGGCGCCATTGCCGGTTGCAGACTTCGATACGGTGAGCGTACTGCTGACCAATGTCACATCGCAGCCGCCACTGGTCCAACTGCCGTCAGCCCATGCGCTGGATACCGTCAGGCATAGCAGGGCGATGATTGAAAATAATTTTTTCTTCATATTTTAATAGCTTTAATATTCACGTTGCCAATTTATACTCTCGGAGGGAATGCTTTATTCTCACTTCACCACGACCTTTTTACCGTTCTGGAGATAGAGGCCCTTGCGGGTGGGCTTCTCGCTGAGACGGCGGCCCTGCAGGTCGTACCATGAATCTGATTGAAAATTGAAAATTGAAAATTGAATATTTTCAACGGCCTCAATGCCCGTCGCGGTACCGTCATCAGAGCCGATGCCGATGCTGCGCGTGCCGATGGGGCCGACGGGGGTGTCGTCAGAACTGGAGATCATGTGCATGTACTCCCACTTGCTGAGGACGAACAGCAGCAGTCCGGGCTTCGCTTTCTTCTCGAGGTCGGCGGCGCTGACGTTGACCGTATTGAACTTGCCGTTGGCCAGCACGAAGAAGAGGACCTCGTTGGCCGGTACGTCGGTGATGCCGGCGAGGATCTCTGCGAGCGTCTGCTCCCCGTCGGTGATCACGAAGCGCTTGCTCATCGCCTTAGCCTTGTCGGCGTAGTCGCTTTGGATGGCCTTGTCGGCGTCAGAGTCGTCGGCCACATATTTCAGGAAGAACAAATCGGGCAGCGCCTCGTCTTCCGTCGCATTGCCGTAGATCACGGGCAGGCCCTTGGGAGCGCCTGTCACCTCGGCGAGTGTCACCGTGCCCGTGCTCAGGTCGTGGTCCACAGGCAGGAAAGCCTTCACGCCGTCGGTCGGCGTTCCGCTGCCAGCCGTCACCGTCCTGACCAGATAGGCCACGCCGTTCGGCTCAATTCCGTCGCCCACGAAGGTGACGTTGACATCGGTGCTCCCGGTGCTCCATTTCGATTCATACGTCGCCAGCTTGCTGCCAGCCACATGGCACACCGTTGTTTTGGCTGGGGTTTTAATAAAGTCATCACAATACTCATCAGTCCATAATAGATAATCAGGATTCGCATAGCAATACACATCCGTCAGGCTGGTGCAGCCTTCGAAGGCACTCTCCTCGATTACCGTCACGTCGGCGGGGATGGTGATTGAGGTCAGACTGGTGCAGCGTTCGAAAGCACTATACAAAATCTTCTTCACGCTGGAGGGGATGTTTATCGAGGTCAGGCCGGTGCAGCCTTCGAAAGCATGCTTCCCAATATCCAACACGCTGGAGGGGATGGTGACCGAGGTCAGGGTGGAGCATTCCCGGAAGGCATGATCTCCGATACGCGTCACACCATTGCCGATGACAATGTTTGTGATGTTATCTTGATTGTCCCATGATGCGCTTGTATTATTAGACGCCATGGCCCCCGTGCCGCTGATGATAAGGGTCTCGAACGTGTCATTGCCGTCCGTATCGCCCAACACCCATATCACGTCTTTACCTTCATTCACGGTGGGGTCGCCGCACGTGCCGGTATGGTATTTGTACGGCCGCACCGTCTTGCCCTGGATCTGATCGGCCGTGAGTGCGCCGGCATTGTAACTGGTTCCATTGTCGTCGTAGTAGGTCTTGTCATCCTTGATGCGGACACTACCATTTTTGGCGTAGTAAAAGTTGGCTTTTACGACGCTGCCGCCGAGAACGATGTCGGCCTTGCCGATGGAGCCATTGCTGATGAGTTTTTCGGCGGTGACGTTGCCACCCAAAAGATCGAGACTGTAGAAGAGTGCTGTTATGTTATCTGAGGCGATGACGGTGCCGCCAGAGATGGTGATTCCGTCGTAGGCAGTAATTGTGCCAGCATTGACAGTGCCGCCATAGATGTTGACGTAGTGTTGGTCGCTCTCGATTGATTGGGCTGTGATGGTGCCGCCGTAGACGTTGAGACTGTTCGTGGCTGATATGGCTCCGGTGATGTTGGCTTTGCCTGTGCCTTGGCGTTGGCCATAGATACAGAGGTTAAATACTTGTGTTCCACTAGTTCCATAATCTATTTGGGGGGCATTTAGCGTTGCACCGTCGCAAAGGATAAGGTTCACAGGGTTCCCGGCGGAGATAAGGGTGATCTGATCGCTGAATGTGACGTCTGAGTCTACGAAGTACCAGCCTTCGTCGAGACTGGTCTCCGTGCCCTGGAGGGCGACGGCCTCTACGCTCTGCGCTTCGCCGGACTTGTCGATGTAGGTGACGGTCTTTTTTGTACCCAGCGCCCACGTCGTGGCCGAGGTCAGCAGCATCACGATGATCACTGCCAGTGCCCGCAGCGCCTGGACCGATTGCAATTTATTAACCTTCCTATTCATATCACAAGTATTTATTGTTTCATTTGTACTTTACTGCCCCATGATGATCTTCACCACGGCGTCGATGTCGGCCTTGGGAGCCTTGTCCTTCACTAACCTGACGATATCGGCCACGTTCACCTTCTCGTCACCGTTGGCGTCGCCCTTGACCGTGGCGCCCCTGACAATGTAGCCGTACGAGGAGCCTTTGTCCGCAAGAACCAGAGCGAACGCTTTCCTTGGGCTAATGATGGATTCGTAACTCTCGTTGAACCTGTAGAATCCCAGTTTGCCATTCTTGACGCCCATCACATAGACATAGTGCCCAAATAACTTTCCGTCTACCACGATGAACTGTATGTCGGAACCCCAAAGGATGTTTCCCTCGGGCGCGACAACGTCGGTGGAGAGCAGTGGAACCATGACCAGGTTTTTCGTCTCGCCGTCATCACCCGGCATTTTGTCGGCGACGACGACAACACCCGTGCTCCTGGGGATGATGCTTCCGTCATTCCCAACCTGATGGAGCACCACCTCATCTCCATCCAGAGTGGCCGTATAGGCCCGGGCATTCTGCGGCAACTTGAAGGGACAGTATTGGGAGTAGAAGGTGGTCACATACTTGTCTTCTCCGTTCAGACTGGCAGATGAGGCCTGAAGGTCGAATCGCTCGGCGTCTATGATGCCTATATCGTCCAGATACGCATGCTTTACTCCCGTCTTCTTGATGGCAAAATATTTGATGCCGGCAGGCAGGGTCATGAGGTACTGCTGGGGTTCGGTTGTGGCGATTAACGCCTGTTCGTTCCAAGTGAACGATTCTTTCTCCCGGTCGGTGAAAGACCAGCCCACCCAGAGACTAACTTTCTTTTTCGGTAGATTATCCTCAATGATGCCAGCGTAGATAAACGACAGCACAACAGATTTGCCCACGCTCAATTCCGGTGACATCAGGTACTGGGTCTGGGCCGTTCCTCCAGCAAGCACGATCCAGTTATCTAGATCTTCGGATCTTAATCCGAGTCCGGAGTCTCCGATGCCGTCCACGATGCGCCAGATCCCTATATCCGGCGCATTATAATCGTCTAAACCATCCAAAAACGGCAGGCTCTCCACTTTTCCATCCGTCTTAAACTGCAGGGGCAACGAATAACTGCTGGCATCGCTGCCATTGCTGGCTTTCACACGGAAATCATACGCCGTGTTGGCAGCAAGGCCCGTCAGGGGGACGGAATTAGTATTCACCTGTATCTCTCCTGACCAGTTGTTCTCACCGGCTTTCCTATATTGGTAGGCATACGCCGTAGCGCCGCTGGGAGCTGTCCATGTTATTGTGGCGCCTTGACTGGTAAACCTGCTTGCAGCCAGGCCGGTAGGCCGGGCTATAGAAGAAGCCTCCGTGAAGATGAAGTCATCCAGATACAAATAATCCGCATTCGTCTTGTATCTGATAGCGATGTATCGGGTGCCTGCCGGGAAATTGTGTTCGTATAGATGCCATTGGCCGTCACCTACCTCAACATTATCTCCCCAGATAAAAGCGCTGGCCGGGTCGCGGCTGTCGGCATCATCAGACTTAGAATATCCCACCTGGAATGTCTCCGGGAAAACGACCTGTCCGTTTCTGTAGTAGAACGTGACGGTGATGGGGTCCGTCCCACCGAACTGCGGAGAAATCAGATATTGATTGTGTTTGTTCTCGGAAAGGAAATGGAAAAGGAAACTCTTTTTGCCGGCGTGGGATTTTCCGGGAACTTCGTCGATGGAGTAAACTTTCGTATAGCCGACATAGTGGTCCTTCATCACCCATTTGTCGATATCCCCGTTGTTCTCAAAGCCGCACTCATAGGGCAGCGACATGGAGGTCTTGAAACTGAAGGACTGCCACAAACTCTCTTCGCCATCACTATAAACGGCTTTCACCTGGAAATTGTAGGCGGTACAGTCAGACAAGTCGCTCAGATCGACGGAATTGTTGGTCGTGGTTCCTTCGTTAGACCAACTGGATTCGCTGTCTTTTTTGTACTGCCAGACATATCCCATGACGGTGGCTTCTGTTCCGGGGGGCGACCAGCACAATGTGGCCGAGACATCGGTTAAGCCCGTGAGAGCGATGTTATACGGAGCCGGAGCGGCACTGACTGAGAAGAGGAATTCATCCATCACGAAACCGGCGGTGCCTGCGCTAAACTCGAAGGCGATATACTTCGTACCCTTGGGAAAGTCCTTTTTCACATGCTCCCATGATGTTGACGAACATGTCTCCATGCCCCCCCAAACAAATGACGAGATATCGTCGGTCGTTTTGGAAAAGCCCAGGCGGTAGGTAGGAGAGCCAAACTCCCTTTTTTGGTTGTACTCCATGGTGATGGCGTTCAGGCCCTTAAATTCAGGGGAAATCAGGTAATGAGTCTGGCCTGAGAGGGATACCCTGAAGCAGTATGTACCTTCGGCTTGATAGACATCGTCAGTGACGATGGCAGAACCGTTACTGTTCAAGAGTTTCCATTCCTCCGCATTCAGGTCGTTGTTCTCAAATCCATAAGAATAGGGCAAGTCCAACCCGTAGGTGCGCACATAATAGCTCTGTCCGTCTGCCGCCGTTATCTGGGATTCAAAGCTTCCGTGGATGTACTCCGTACTTAACGTCTTGAAGTTGTTCTCCGGGAAATAGTAGGCCGTCGGAGTCAGGGTGTTCATGTAGTAGGTAGCGGTGAAGGTGGCGTTGGGGTTTTTATAGGGGTAGTAGCAGACAATGGGATGGTACCTGCCGTTCGCGCCGGGCGAGAACGAGCCCTTGAACAGGCAGTTGTTCATCGTGAGCGTAGCGTCTTCGCACCAGCCGAGAATGCCGCCGGCAACGTCTGTAAAGCCATTGATGGTGCCATTGAAATAGCAGCCCTCGATGGTGAGCTTACTGGCACCGCCGTGGCCCACAATGCCACCGACGTGACTGGAACTGGTGGTGACGTTAGCACCGACCTTGCAGGATTTAATGGAAACTGTTCCTGCGCAACTGCCCACCAGACCGGCGGTATGGATGCCACCTGAGCAAAAGCCTCTCACAACAAAATTCATGAGGGTAGCACCATCAACATACTGGAATGGCGCCGCATACGCATCAGAACTGCTGATGTTGAGTGTCAGGTAATTCTCTCCTCCGTCGAAGGTGCCGCAGAAGGGGTGATAGATAGTTCCTACCATTTTAGTTATAGTGATACTCTCGTCCAGTTGATAGCACAGGTTGGTATATAGCCCCTGGTTGACAAGCGTGGCAAACCTATCCCACTCAGCGGTAGTGCCGATAAGGTAAGGGTTGCCCGATGTACCAGCTCCACGGAAAGGGAGGGCGGTGGTTTTGCCGACATGCATATATATCTCAGCGCTACCTGTGCAACCGGCATTGAGATTAAAGGGCGCCATGCCAGTGACACCATCACTGCATAAAGCGTCGTAGCCTTCGCTGTCGAAGCGGATTTCAGAAATCGCACGATGGTCAGAGAACCGATCCCTGGTGTAATAGAGGTGAATGGAATTGGTGCTCGAGCCCGTACCGCTGTTCAGGTCACCCTGCTGTTCCCTAAAATGCTGGCTACCATCGTATGGTACCAGGCGATAGGTACGATCGTCGGTATACAGCCATTCGTTCACGGTCTCGGATCCACCCTTGCCATCCTTGATGTAGAAGTCAGTGATGAAAGTGCCATCGTTGACATTGCTTGGACTACTCTGCGACTTGTAGAGCAGGTAGATGTAGTCGGAACTCTCTCCGCATCCTTTGTTCAAATCGTATTCAATCCTTGTCCATCCTTGCTCCTGGAGTTTAATTGTCTTGTTTGTCACTTCTTGCGCAGTTCCGCCAATCACCATCACATCGGTGATAAAGTCCGTGGCCGAGGCCGTGAGCGTAGTGAGAAACATCACGACGATTCCTGCCAGCGCCCTCAGCGCCACGCCAGATTGCAATTTGTTAACCTTCCAATTCATATCAATTCACCTTTTCACTTCTTGATGTTTCACATCGAGCTCGCTTTCGCGACCTTCACTTTTTCACCTTTTTACCATTATAAATGTATATTCCCTTCTTCGTGGACTGGGTATTGCGCAGGAACGGATTTGTCCGCCATCGCCCCCGTGCCGGAAATGGCAAGGGTTTCTTTGGTTCCGTCGCCGTCTTCGTCAGTCAAGGGCCAAGTAACGTTTGTACCACAAGAGCCACTGTATTCGTCTGCCCACGCCGTCAGTGTCGAGAACAGCATCAGGGCGATCGCTGCCACACGCAAAATCGTTCGATTCATATTGGTTGTCATATCGATTTAGTTTTTTAATTATTCATTTATCACGGTGCAAAGATACGAAAAAGCGGGGAGAGTACAAAACAAAAATGAAATTATTTTTGTTGCAGTGCTACAGTGCTACAGTTCGAGAGATGCTATTGGCAGAGACCGAAAATAATTCTATATATAATATATATATAAATATATATAATATATATAGCACATATACGAGTCTGTGGAATAGGGTTTCAACAACTGTAGCGCTGTAGCGCTGTAGCGCCGAATGCGAAATATCTTTACACGAAACAAGGTCGAAAAGAGCGCCTTTCAGCAGTCTGGGCAAAGTGGAGGTTTCATGGCAGGAAAGTGGGAGTTTCCCGTTAGGAAAGTCAGACTTTCCCGTTAGGAAACTAAAATCTCACAAAAGGGACAGTCCCCTTTGTGAGATTAGTCGGTAAAATTATCGGACACTGATCACTTGTATCGATAGTAGTACCAATAAGTGTTGCCGTAATCGTCCTCTACCCTGCCCTTGCGCTCGGTGGCGTCGGGGAAGCGGCGTTCGAGCTCTTGGAGGTTGCGCCAGTCTTCATCGGACACGGCGTGATGATAGGTCACTACGGGGTTCGAGCGGGAATGGGTGTAGAGCACGAGGGCTTCGCGGTAGTGCTTCGGCAGATGGTCGTCGAGGGTGTAGTATTTACCGATCTCGCGGGCGAAGCGGTCGATGTCGCGCTGGATGAGCAGGCCGCAGAGTTTGTAGTCGGCCACCTGGGGCGCCACGACGCTGTCACGCCGCTCGAGCAGGTCGAGGAAGTGCATGGGCGACATAGGCTCTGCCGGACGTCCGCCGAGGAAGCGCCAGAGGCTGTCCTCAGGGCAGTAGTACATCTGCGTGCGTCCGCTGGTGGGCAGGATCTGCTCCACTGTGGCTGTGATGGGATATTCGAAGAGGCGCTCTCCTAAGGCGTTCTGACGGGCCAGGGCGTACATGCGCAGCATGAGCAGGTTGGCATCGCTCTCGTGCGACCTGCGGCCTACTTCGAGGGCCTTCTCGTACTCGCCGTCGGCCAGCAGCGTCTCGGTCTGCGTGCGGTAGTGGTACACGGCGTTGGTGTTGCCTATCCACGCCACGCAGATGATCTGCAGGGCCATCATCAGGGCGTTGATCCACATGGGGCGCGAGAAGAGCGAGTAGTCGCGGTCGGACTCCACATCTTGTATAGCCTTTGCCAGGCGGGCGACGGCTCCCCACCCTAACAGCACCAGCACGGGCAGCACGAACACCCAGAGGCTCATACCATCGGAGCTCTCGAGTTGCTCGCTGACCTCCGAGACGAGCGCCAGGAAGATCATGGAGGGCACGTAGGTGAGTGCGTGGGAGCGCTTCGTGAGTTTGACGAAGCGGTTGACGAACAGCTGCAGGAGCATCAGCAGGATGGTGATGATGAGGGTGCCCAGAAGGGGCTTGTAGCGCGTGAGGCCTCCGCTGAGCACGTGCTGCGTCATCGACAGCTGGTCTGACTGGAAGAAGTAGAGCCAGCAGAAGGAGAACGTCACAAAAACAATAGCACACATCACGCGGATGGTGACGGTGCTACCGTTTTTCAAGGGATGATTATAGTTCATACTTTCTTTAATACTACGGCTGAGCGAGCGGGGATGTAGAGCTTGAGCCACTCTTTATGATCCTGCACGTAGAGCGGGTCGTAGTTCGTCAGGTGCGTCATCGTATCGTCGGCAAAGCCGTTGCCGCCGAAGTCCTTCGAGTCGGTGTTGAGCACCACCTCGTAAGAGCCTGTGGGCACGAGGAAGCCGTAGTCGGTGTAAGAGCGTGTCGGCGAGAAGTTGAACACGAAGACGAGGTC
>JAEEGG010018806.1_pt1 | contig 14001 bp, 10 predicted proteins | sample 9134161 | NCBI WGS metagenome assembly JAEEGG01 (sample SAMN16246543, study PRJNA631951) | gut metagenome | biome: gut microbiome; feature: rumen; material: CR-attached | host: Bos | place: Iran: Karaj | collected 2018-10 | reverse complement strand
GGATGCGTGCGAGGATAGGCAAGGCGAACTACCTGGCCGAGGGACGTGCCACGCTTGAGGAGACGCTGCGGGCGGCTTGTTGCTTTGGCGTGGTGGCGTTGGCGGCAGGTCTCTATGTGTTCTTTCATTGGCAGACCTCGCCGTCGATGCGGGGAGGATGGCCGGTGGTGCTGCTGGCGGGAGCCGGTGGCTTGCTGGCTTATTTCTATTCCGCCAAGCCGCTGATGCTCTGCTATCGCGGATTGGGCGAGTTGACGACGGGGCTCATCTTCGGCCCGCTGCTGATGGCGGGTATGGCGTATGCGTCGTGCGGCATGGTGCCGACGGCGATATGGCCTCTGTCGGTGGCGGTGGGGCTGCTGGTGGTCAACATACTCTATACCCACAGCATCATGGATGCCGACCCTGACCGCTCGGTGGGGAAGACGACACTGGCGACGTTGCTGGCGACCTCTCGGCGCATGTTGGCGGCATCGTTCTGCTTCTGCTTTCTGCCGTATGTGTGCGTGGCGTGTAGCGTGCCCGTCGGGGGATGGGGCGTGCTGGCAACGGTTGTCACGCTGCCTGCTGCCGTGGGGCTGTACCGGCTGATGGTGAGCTACACCTCGACCGAGGGTATCCTGCCGGAGGAGCAACCCCGATGGTGGATGGGACCGATGCCCAACTGGGAAGCCATCGAGGCGGCGGGCATCGGATGGTTCATGCTGCGCTGGTATCTGGCACGCAATCTGCTCGGCGGATTCGTGGTGCTGCTGGCGTTGGCGGCTTTTTTGTAATTTTCACGACTGAGGGCATCGGTTCCGATTTTTTCTGTATCTTTGCAGCTGATTTGCCCGAAGTGCGGCAACGTTTGTCCTATATCGTAGCACATTAATAATTAGATGGAAAAGATACGCAATTTCTGTATTATCGCTCATATTGACCACGGCAAAAGCACGCTGGCCGACCGGCTGCTTGAATATACCAACACCATTTCGCAGCGCGATATGCAGGACCAGGTGCTGGACGATATGGATCTGGAGAAGGAGCGCGGCATCACCATCAAGAGCCACGCTATCCAGATGAACTACCGCCACGACGGCGAAGGGGAGAACGCAGGCAAGGACTTTGTGCTGAACCTGATTGACACCCCCGGTCATGTGGATTTCAGCTATGAGGTGAGCCGCTCCATTGCCGCGTGCGAGGGGGCGCTGCTGGTGGTGGACGCCACGCAGGGCATCCAGGCGCAGACCATCTCCAACCTCTATCTGGCTTTGGAGAACGACCTGGAGATTATCCCGGTGATGAACAAAATCGACCTCGACAGCGCTATGCCCGAGGAGGTGGCCGACGAGATTATCGACCTGCTGGGCTGCAAGCGCGAGGAGATTCTCTCGTGCAGCGCCAAGACTGGCATGGGTGTGCCGGAAGTGCTGCGCGCCATCGTTGACCGTTTTCCCGCCCCCAAGGGCGACCCGTCGGCTCCGCTGCAGGCGTTGGTGTTCGACTCTGTCTTCAACCCCTTCCGCGGCATCATCAGCTATTTCCGCATCATGAACGGCACCATCAAGACCAATGACCATGTGATGTTTGTCAGCACCGAGAAGGACTACCACGCCGACGAAATCGGTGTGCTGCGCCTGAATATGGAACCCCGCAAGGAGATGAGTGCCGGCGACGTGGGCTACATCATCAGCGGCATCAAGACCTCCAAGGAGGTGCGCGTGGGCGACACCATCACCCATGTGGAACGTCCGTGCGACAAGGCCATCGAGGGCTTCGAGGCCGTCAAGCCTATGGTGTTCGCTGGTGTCTATCCCGTTGATACCGACGACTACGAGGAGTTGCGCGCCTCGCTCGAGAAGCTGCAGCTTAACGATGCCTCGCTCACCTTCGAGCCGGAGAGCTCTTTGGCGCTGGGTTTCGGTTTCCGCTGCGGATTCCTGGGGCTGTTGCACATGGAGATTGTGCAGGAACGTCTTGAAAGGGAGTTCAACATGGACGTCATCACCACGGTGCCCAACGTGCAGTACAAGGTGAAACTGACCAACGGTGAGGAGAAGGATGTCTATAACCCCTCCGGCATGCCCGAACCCAACAACATCGCCGAGGTGTATGAGCCCTATATCCACGCACAGATTATCACCAAGGCCGACTTTATCGGTTCGGTCATCAAGCTCTGCATGGACAAACGCGGCATCCTCAAGAACCAGACCTACCTCACCACCGACCGCATAGAGATTACCTTCGACCTGCCGCTGGGCGAGGTGGTGTTCGACTTCTACGACAAGCTCAAGAGCATCTCCAAGGGCTATGCCTCGTTTGACTATTACCTCAACGGCTTCCGACCCTCCAAGCTGGTGAAGTTGGAGATACTCCTTAATGGCGACCCCGTCGATGCGCTCTCCACGCTCACCTATGTCGATAATGCCTATCCCATCGGGCGCCGCATGTGCGAGAAGCTGAAAGACCTCATCCCCCGCCAGCAGTTCGATGTGGCCATCCAGGCGGCCATCGGCAGCAAGATTATCGCCCGAGAGACCGTGCGGCAGGTGCGCAAGGATGTGACGGCCAAGTGCTACGGCGGCGACATCACCCGTAAGCGCAAGCTCCTTGAGAAGCAGAAAGAGGGCAAGAAACGCATGCGCCAGGTGGGCAACGTCGAGGTGCCCCAGAGCGCCTTCCTCGCCGTGTTGAAACTGGATTGAAGCAATTAAGCAATAAGTAGTATGAAATTCTATCTCATTATTATCATCCTGATAGTGGCCATACTGGCAACGATGGCACTTACAGGCTACATCTTTTACCGCATTGCCAAGCACTATTTCGACAACCAGCAGAAGATGCAGATGCTGCAGATGCGGGTCGATGAGCACCGCGAGGCGGTGAAACTCGTCACCCCCATACGGCTGCAGGCCTACGAGCGCATGGCACTGTTCCTTGAGCGCATCTCGCCCGAGAGCCTTGTGCTGCGCTGCTACCAGCCGGGAATGGACACCAAACTGCTGCAGGGCGTGATGACCAAGACCATCCGCGACGAATGGGAACACAACCTCAGCCAGCAGGTCTATATCTCCAGCGAGGCGTGGAACCGCATCCGTCAGGCAAAAGACGAGATGGTGGGCGTCATCAACTCTGCCGCCATCACCATCCCCGACGATGCCGACCCCGCCCGTCTGGCAAGCACCATCTTCGCCACAGTGGCCGCCGGAAGCAACCCCGCCGCCCCTGCGCTGGAGTTCTTGAAACAGGAAATGCGCGACCTCTGATGATCGGACATCACACATTGGTGAAGCGATTCTGCCTGGCAGCCGTATGCGCCATGCTGGCCGCCTGTGCCGGCAAGACGCAGGAGGCCGGACGAGAGGCGGTGACGGTTGGCACCGTAGTAGTCCACAATGGCACCGTGCAGAGCCACCGCTCGTATGTGGGCACCGTAGAGGAAGCCTCGACCACGCCGGTCAGTTTCGGCGTAGGAGGGCGCATCACAGCCATACATGTACGCGACGGACAGCATGTCAAGGCCGGAGACCTGCTGGCCACCATCGACAGCCGCGACGCCACCAACGCCTGTGCCGCCGCCGAGGCAGCCCTCGAGCAGGCTCGCGACGGATATGCCAGAGCCAAACAGGTGTACGACAAAGGCAGCCTGCCCGAGATAAAATGGGTCGAAGTGCAGACCCGCTATAACCAAGCCCGCAACGCATATGACATCGCCAAACGCCGCTTGGACGACTGCAGCCTGTATGCCCCTGTGGGTGGAACAGTGGAGAGAGTGCTGGTGGAGAGCGGCACACATGCCGCGCCGGGTGTCCCGGTGCTGAACATCGTCAACACGTCGAGCCTTTTCGTGCGCATGAGCATCCCCGAAGTAGATGTGAACCAAATCGGCATGGGCAGTAAGGTGGTAGTGGATATCAGTGCCTTGCCCGACTCCACGGGCATGGCGTTGCCCGGCGTGGTGGCGGAAAGGGATGTGACCGCCGATGTGGTGGCTCATAGCTATAGTTTCCGTGTCCGTCTGCAGCGCACGCCCAAGGGTCTGCTGCCCGGCATGGTGTGCAGCTGCCGTTTGCCGGCCACAGTGGCGGGCGAGGGCTTCGAGTTGCCGGAAAGGGCTGTGCAGCTGGCCAACGACGACAGCCGCTATGTCTGGATAGTCAGGGAAGGCAAAGCCCGCAGGCAGAGCATCAGTGTGGCCGACTTGACACGCACGGGTGTACTCATAAGCAACGGACTGCAGGAAGGCGACACCGTGATTGTGGACGGGATGCTGAAAGTGTCGGAGGGAATGACGGTGAACCCGACAGTGAAATGACAACATGTAAGAGTCTGTAGGATGTCCCGATGAAGAAACGCAGAGGAATCACCGAAACAGTGATGGCAAACCCGAAAATCATCTTCTTGATAGTCGGGCTACTGGTCGTATTGGGCATCTATGGACTTGACAAGATGAACAAGCAGGAGTTCCCCGAGTTTGTTATCCGTCAAGGCATTGTCGCCGCTGTCTATCCCGGCGCAAGCAGCGAGGAGGTGGAGCAGCAGGTGACAACACCCCTCGAGGAATACCTCTTCACCTTTCAGGAGGTGAGCAAGAAAGGCACTCACAGCTATTCAAAAGAGGGCATCGTTTATATCTATGTGGAGCTAGACAACAGCGTCATGAACCAGACTGAGGTGTGGTCAAAGATACGCCACGGGTTGAAGGACTTTAAGAGCCAACTCCCTGCCGGTGTACTGGCGTTGGTGGTGGTGGACGATTTCGGCAATACCTCCTCGCTGCTGGTGTCGCTGGACTCGCGCGACAAGACCTACCGCGAGATGGACAGCTATATGGACATGCTCAAGAGAAGGTTGCGCAGTGTGCCGGCGGTGGGCAATATCAAGTCTTTCGGCGGCCAGCATGAGGAGCTGGATGTCTATGTAGATAAAGAGAAACTTGCCTCCTACGGCATCAGCTACCAGGCCGTCACGGCGCAGCTTTTCAGCCAGGGACTGCTCAGTATCGGTGGCACACTCACGGTTGACAGCGAGGTGGTCCCCCTGCATGTGTCAAGCCCATACCAGTCGGAGCGCGAGCTGGGCGAACAGGTGATATACACTTCCCCATGGGGACAGGCTGTCCGGCTGCAAGACGTGGCGCGCATAGAGCGCTGCTATGCCATCCCCTCCAGCTATATCACACAGGACGGCAACCAGGCCTTGGTGCTGAGCATCGAGATGCGTCCGGGCAACAATATTGTCAAGTTCGGCGAGGATGTAGATGTTGTGCTGCAGGATTTCAGGCGCGTGCTGCCCGACGGGGTGAACCTCACCCGCATTACTGACCTCCCCAAAGTGGTGGACGACAGCATCTGGTCGTTCCTCAAAGACCTGCTCACGGCCATCCTTGTGGTCATTGCCGTCATGCTGATGCTTTTCCCCATCACCTCTGCGCTCATCCCTGCAATAGAAATACCCCTCACTACAGCCATCACCATCTCGGTCATGTATATCATCGGCTACGAGATGAACACCGTCACGCTGGCCGCTCTCATCGTCACGCTAGGCATGATAGTGGACGACAGCATCGTGATGATAGACGGATATATGGACAACCTGCGTCATGGCGAGCGCCCGTGGCATGCTGCGGTGCACAGTGCCAAGACCTTCTTCCCGTCGCTCATAGTGGCCACAATTTCAATCTGTGCCATCTTCTTCCCCTTCCTCTTCACCATGGTGGGGCCGCTGGCCGACTTTGTCAAGTTCTTCCCCACAACCATCAGCATCTCCCTCGGCATCTCTTTGGCTTTGGCTATGCTGCTGACTCCGTGGCTTGAGCAAAAGATGATAAAGCCCGACAGACGGCGGCGAGAGAATGTGCTGACAAGGACACAGAACCGCTTCTTCAACGGGCTGGAGACAGGCTACGAAAAGCTGCTACGCCTCTGTTTCAGCCATCCCTGGCCCACCATCGGGGCGGGATTCCTCTCCGTGGGATTGGCGGTGCTGCTGTTTTTCCACCTCCCGTTGCAGCTTATGCCCAAGGCCGAGCGCGACAGCTTTGCCGTCGAGATACACCTGCCCGCAGGAGCCTCGCTGCAGCAGACGGCGCAGGTGTGCCAGGACTTCGAGCAGGTGCTCAGCCAGGACAAAGACATCGTCGGGGTCACCACTTTTGTGGGCAGCAGTTCCCCACGATTCATGGCGGCCTATTCCCCCAACATGCCCGCCAAAAACTATGCCCAGATGATTGTCCGCACCAAGGACTACGATGTCACCGAGCGGGTAATCAAACGCTACAAGGACACCTACGTCGATGCCTATCCCAATGCGGTGATACGGGTCAAGCAGCTCGACTACCAAGGGGTCAAGAACCCCGTGGAGGTGCGTCTCTACGGCGAGGACCAGTCCCTTCTGCGACAGTATGCCGATACGCTGAAGTGCTTTATGCAGTCGCACGATGACGACCTGGTGTGGGTGCACAACGACATGGAAGGCAGTCTGCCCACCGTGCGCATTGACCTCAAGCCCGAGGAGGCCTCGCGGCTGGGTGTCACCAAGGCTGTCCTTTCGGCAAACCTTGCCACACTCTTCGACGGGCTGCCCGTCACCACGGTGTGGGAAAAGGACTATCCGCTGCAGGTCACGCTGAAGATTGACCGGGCCACAACCCCGCAGTCGGTGCACGACAGCGTGGCTTCCTACAAGGGGTTGGACTTCGACCAATTGCAGAACACCCTTGTGCCTGCCGCTGTTCCCGGTGTGTGGGTGCCTCTGCGGCAGGTGGCAACCATCAGTCCCGACTGGCAGCCCGCACAGATTGTCCACCGCAACGGCATACCCTGTGCCACCGTAGGGGCTGACCTCCGCTTTGGCCGCAGCCAACCTACAGTGATGAAGAAACTGCGTCCCTGGCTCGAAGGCGAGTTCACCGCCATGCTACCCGAGGGAATCACCATGTCCTACGGCGGTCTCGATGCCGTCAACCAGGACAACATGGGCGGTATAATCATTGGCCTTATAGCTGCCATCACCATAGTCTTCTTCTTCCTGCTGTTCAACTTCAAGAAGATTAGGCTCACCCTTCTGTCGCTCTGCGGCACAGGGCTGTGCCTGCTGGGAGGCTTTGTGGGTCTTTGGATATTCGGGGCTGACGTCAGCCTCACAGCCATCATAGGCATTGTGAGCCTTATCGGCATCAACGTGCGCAACACCATTGTCATGTTCGACTATGCCGAGGAGTTGCGTGCCGAAGGCCGTCCCATCAAAGAGGTGGCGTTCGAGGCCGGCCGCCGCCGCATGAGGCCTATCTTCCTCACCAGTGCCACCACTGCGGTGGGGGTCATACCCATGATTATCCACCGCAGCACGCTGTGGATGCCCATGGGAATTGTCATCTGCTTTGGCACCATCTGCGCCATTGCCCTTATCGTCACGGTGCTGCCCGTGGCCTACTGGAAACTCTTTGAAAAAGCAAAAAGTTACAACTAAAAGTCTCCAAACACCTTGCTTCCATTTCCAATCTTCAATTATTCCTGAATGAAAAGACTGACTATAATCCTGTTTCTCTCCTTGGCCGTCAATGTGTTTGCCCAGTCGCCATCGTCAACGGCGGCGGTCTGCCGCCTCAGCCCCGACAGCTGTGTGGCACTTGCCCTGCGTAACCAAACGGCTGTCAAAAACGCTGTACTCGACTTGTCTGCCGCCCGCGAGACCCGCCGCGCTGCATTGACCAAGTATTTCCCCTCGCTGGGTGTCATGGCGGGCTACTTCCAGGCTCATCACCCGCTCATCGACGTGAAAGCTTCGGAGAACAAGGAGAACATCAACGTCTCCGCAGCTTTCGATGGCAAGCCCATCAGTATAGACGAAAATGAGCAGCGCATCCAACAGGCAATTGACAACCTGGGGCTTGACATCGATGTGGCCGGGCTGGTGAACTGGTTTATCGACCGCATCTCAATCGATGCTCAGCTGCAAATGCTCGACCATGGTGCTTTTGCCAACGCCACACTCATGCAGCCTGTCTTTGCCGGAGGCCGCATCATCAATGGCAACAGGCTGGCCAAACTTGGGGTGCAGGCGGCCGAACTGCAGCTCCTCATGACACGCGACGAAGTGGAGATGAATGTCTACACCCTCTATTGGAAGATTGTATCGCTTTACGAGAAACAGCGCACCCTGCATCAAGTGCAGCTCATGCTCGACACCCTTGAGCGCGATGCCTCGGCAGCTGTGGAGGCAGGGGTCACCAGCCGCAACGACCTCCTCAAGGTACAAATCAAGCAGAGCGAACTTGCAGTGGCCGGAGTGCAGCTGGCCGATGGCCTCGAACTGGCCACACGTGCCCTGTGCCAGTACATGGGTGTGCCGTATGACAGTGTACGCTATACTTTCGACACCCTCTCGTTGCAGGAGTCCGCCATCCCCGCACCGTTGCCCTACGTTGACCTTGCCGAGGCCGTTGCCCGCCGCAGCGAAAGCCGTCTGCTCGAAATCGGCACCGAGGCGGCACGCCTGCAGAAACGCATGGCCGCGGGCGAGGCGCTCCCGCAGGTGGCCGTGGGTGCCACCTATGGCTACAACAACATAGCCCGCCCCGCAATGCAGGCCAATGGGCTGATCTTCGCCACCGTCAACATCCCCGTCACCGCTTGGTGGGAAACCGCCCACAACATCCGCAAAGAAGAGTTTATGCGCCAAAAGGCCGAAAACACCCGTCGGGACCTGCAAGAGAAACTCGCTTTGCAGACATTCCAGTCGTGGAGCGCGATGAATGAATCCTACAGCCTCATAGCCGTGCGCCGACATGCCATGGAACAGGCCGGCGACAACTTCACCGAAGTGAAGAACTATTTCGAGGCAGGGATGAACAGCATGAAAGACTACCTTGAGGCACAAACCCTCCTGCAGCAGGCTCGCAACGAGCTGGTGGACCAGGTGATAGACTATCTCCTGCAACGGAAGCAGTACAGTCTCCAGAACTGATGGCGAAGGATTTCCGCTCTTCCCAAAGACACAGGCATTCCGGCTGCAAAATTACAGAAAAACATTATCCTCTCACGCCAACTTTCCTCATCTTACGCCAGCTATCCCAAAATTACTGATTCTTACCTCAACACCCCACAAAACCCCCTTGTAACGCCGATTATTACTCTTTCGTAATTTCATCGTTATTCTTTATTTTTCCCCTTGTGAAAGGGAAAACGATCGAAGAACGATCGAAGAACGATGGGAAAACGATGGGCGAAACAACGGTTCAAGGGCGGTGAAATGTGGAGAGGGGAGGGTTTTAATAATTATTAATTTTCGTGTTTCGCAATTTTTTTCGTACCTTTGCATTGTCGTTATGAAGAAATACATTTACTATATATCACTGATTCTGTTGCTGCTCGTGCCTGTTTCGGCCGTTGCCCAGGATCGTCCTAACGCTAAGCAGAACAAAAACAAGCCCCGTGTGTATGCCAACACGCAAGGGGGGCAGATTAAGCATAATAAGCTGGAAAACAAGTTCAAGACCAGCGATCCCGAATACTCGGGTGTGCGTACCGAGCCTTATGGTGCAAAGAAGACCAAGAAGGTGAACAACGACACTGTCGATGTGGCTGACGACATCGAGAGCAAGAACGCCAACCAGGAGCCTTTCTATTATGAGGAAATCCCGCAGAGTGGCGAGACCCCGCAAGTGTTTAACCAGGGTGTCTTGGAGAAACCCCGCGAGCGGGTGGAGGAGCCCGACGACGAGGAGGGCATGGGCATTGTAACGCCCCGATATGCTCTATCGCAGCACGACGACCCCGGCACGGAGAGCGAGGACGACATCTTGATGGCCGGCGACTCGGGGCTGGTGCACACGTTGAAAATGGACATCTCGGACATGGAGCCGGTGGATATCCAGCTGACCGATGCCGGGAACAACAAGTACTTTGTGTTCCCCACGCCTGAGTATGCGCGTCCGTCTTCCCATTTCGGTCCCCGTCGCCGCCGTTTCCACTACGGCCTCGACCTTGCCATGCCCACAGGCGAACCCATCTACGCCGCTTTCGACGGGGTGGTGCGCTTTTCGAAATACAACCGTTCCTACGGAAACCTCATCGTCATCCGTCACGATAACGGGCTGGAGACCTATTATGCCCACCTCTCCAAGCGCCATGTGACCCCCGGCACCCGTGTCAAAGCAGGGGAGGAGATAGGCCTGTGCGGCAACACAGGGCGCTCGCGCGGCAGCCATCTGCATTTCGAGATTCGCTACAACGGCAATGCCATGAACCCCGAAGATGTCATCAGCTGCGAGACGCGTACCCTCATCAAACCCACGCTGCACCTGACCAAGGAGTCGTTCCGCAAGCGGGCCAAGGCGGGCTATTCCAACCAGAGCTCCCGCTCGCGTGCGGGCAACTACAGCGACGGCGGCAAGACCTATAAGATTCGCACGGGCGACACCCTCAGCCGCATTGCCAAGCGCAACGGCACCACAGTGAAGAAACTGTGCCAGCTCAACGGCCTCAAGGAGACCTCGGTGCTTAAGCCCGGCCGTACCATTAGAATACGTTGACATGCGACTGGATATTCTCACACTTTTCCCCAACATGATGAGCATGTTCTTTGAGGAGTCCATCCTCAGTCGTGCCCAGAAGAAGGGTATTGTGGAGGTGGTGTTCCACGATTTGCACGACTATTCCCTTTCGCGCTACGGCAGTGTGGATGACTATCCCTATGGCGGCGGCGCCGGTATGGTGATGGCTGTGGAACCTTTGGCCAACTGCATCGAGGAGCTGAAGGGCCAGCGCAGCTACGACGAGATTATCTATACGGCACCTGATGGCGAGATGCTCTCGCAGCCGATGGCCAACACCCTTTCGCTGAAGGAGAACCTGATGATTCTCTGTGGCCACTACAAGGGGGTGGACGAGCGCATAAGGGAGCATTTCATCACCATGGAGATTTCGATAGGCGACTATGTGCTGACGGGCGGCGAACTGGCTGCTGCGGTCATTGCCGACACGGTCATCCGTCTTATTCCCGGAGTGATAGGCGATGAACAATCTGCATTGGGCGACTCTTTTCAGGACGGTCTTGTTGCGCCGCCCGAATACACCCGGCCGCCCGAATTCAGGGGCTGGAAGGTGCCTGATGTGTTGCTGAGTGGAAACCACGCCAAGATAGAGCAGTGGCGCATGGAACAGGCCGTCGAGCGCACCCGCAAACGCCGTCCCGGTCTTCTCGGCAAGGCGTAGTTGTATCTACATTTCCATTTTTTTTGTTACAGGGGCAATTTTATTGCCGCTTCGGCGTTACCTCATAGTTAAAGAATAATATCACAATCTATGACAGAATTTGAGAAATACGCCACCAAACATTGTGGCATCAGCAGTACCACTTACGCCAAATATACTTCGGCCATCAACAATTCGCTGACTCCCTATATCGTGGAGGAGCGCCAGCTGAACGTGGCCCAGATGGATGTGTTCAGCCGCCTGATGATGGACCGCATCATCTTCCTCGGCACCGCCATCGACGACTATACCGCCAACGTCATCCAGGCTCAGTTGCTTTTCCTGGAGAGCGTGGACAGCACCAAGGACATACAGATTTACCTCAACTCGCCGGGAGGCTCGGTGTATGCCGGTTTGGGCATTTACGACACCATGCAATATATCCAGCCCAAGATTGCCACCATATGCACAGGTTTGGCCGCCTCGATGGCCAGTGTGCTGCTCTGCGCCGGCGAGAAGGGTATGCGCTGTGCCCTGCCACATGCCCGCGTGATGATTCACCAGCCCATGGGCGGCGCCGACGGACAGGCAACGGACATGGAGATTACCGTGCGCGAAATCCTCAAGCTGAAGAAGGAGCTCTACGAGATTATCGCCAACCATAGCGGACAGTCTTTCGAGCAGGTGGAGAAAGACTCCGACCGCGACCACTGGTTCACTGCCGAAGAGGCCAAGGCCTACGGCATGATTGACGAAGTATTGACCAAGAAGTAGGATATCATAGGAAGACCTATGATATCCTGGGAAATCTTAGGGGGATTTAATATGCAAATCAAGATAAGAAACACCTCTCACCACCCGCTGCCGAAGTACGAGACTTTGCAGTCGGCGGGCATGGACTTGCGGGCCTTTCTGCCCGACGGGCCTGTAACCCTTAAGCCCATGGAGCGCGGCTTGGTGAAGACAGGCCTTTTTATGGAACTGCCCGCAGGCTACGAGGCGCAGGTGCGTCCCCGCAGTGGCTTGGCACTGAAGAAGGGCATCACCGTGCTCAACTCCCCGGGTACCATCGACGCCGACTACCGGGGTGAGATATGCGTCATCCTCATCAACCTCAGTAGTGAGGATTTTGTTATCAACGATGGCGAGCGCATCGCCCAGATGGTTATCGCCCGACATGAACAGGCGGAGATTATCCAAGTGGAAGAGTTGTCGGACACCGAGCGCGGCACAGGCGGCTTCGGCCACACTGGAAAGAGTTGAGGATTGAAAAAACTGTCGTATAGTGTGGTGCTGGCTGTTGCGATGCTATCGCAACTGCTGTTCTTTTCCTGCCATGCACAAAGCAGTGAGGATGGAGATCCTGGGTATGAACCCCTTTCGCCAGACTCTGCTTTTGCCACAGGCGCCGAGAACCTGTGGAACCATGAGGTGTTTCCCACCATGTTCCTGTTCCGCGAGGGCGGCTATAAGGGCCGCACTGCAGTGGTGGCAAACCAGACCTCGGTGGTGGGGGCAACACACCTTGTGGATACCTTGCTCCGCGCGGGTGTGAACGTCACCAAGATATTCTGTCCTGAACATGGCTTCCGTGGCACTGCGGCGGCGGGCGCCAAGGTGGACAACAGCACCGACCCCAAGACGGGGCTGCCTATCATATCCCTTTATGGCAAGAACAAGAAGCCCACGACGGAGCAGCTGAAAGATGTGGACGTGGTGCTGTTCGACCTGCAGGATGTGGGCTGCCGTTTCTACACCTACCTCTCTACGCTGCACTATGTGATGGAGGCCTGTGCCGAGAGGGACATTCCCCTCGTGGTGCTTGACCGTCCCAACCCAAATGGCCATTACATCGACGGGCCCGTGCTGGACACGGCCTATTACCGTTCATTTGTGGGGATGCACCCCGTGCCGGTGGTCTACGGCATGACCATCGGGGAGTATGCCCAGATGATCAACGGCGAGGGCTGGCTGAAGGGCGGCCTTAAGTGCGACCTCACCGTCGTCCCTATGCAGGGTTACAAGCGCGACAGCGTGGGCTACCAGCTACCCGTCGCCCCATCGCCCAACCTGCGCACCTCCCATGCCGTAGCCCTCTACCCAAGCCTCTGCCTTTTCGAGGGCACCAACTGCGGCGTCGGTCGCGGCACCGACCACCCCTTCGAGTGGGTCACTTACGGCACCGACACCCTCGACCTGCGGCAAGAAAACGCTCCGGCGGCCTTCAGCCTCAAGTACCTGATGGAGATGTACCGCCGAGTGCCGAAGGACCAGTTCTTCCTCAAGAGCAACTTCTTCGAGAAACTGGCTGGCAATGGCGACCTGCGCCGCCAGATTGAAGCAGGCATGAGCGAGGCGGAAATCCGCTCCACCTGGCAGCCCGCCCTCGACCAATTCAAGGAAATCCGAGAAAAATATCTAATATACAAATAACATGAAGAAAGTAATCCTTATGCTGACCGCCGCGCTGACTGTGGCCGCCTGCTGCAACAAACAGGAAGCCGCCCCGGCCGAGAGCACGGCCGACGTGGTGATGCAGAACATCCTCAGCCGCAAGAGCGTGCGTTCCTACACCGGCGACACCATTCCAGCCGCCACGCTGGAGAACCTCCTCCGCGCCGCCCAGGCAGCCCCCACGGGCCGCGACTGGCGTCCCTGGAGCTTTGTGGTCGTCACCCCAGACCAAGACCTCGAAGCCATCTTCGGCGACAACTTCAACATGCGCATGTACAAAGAGGCCGGCGCCATCGTCATCCTCTGCGCCGACACCATCCACATGGGTCCCACGCGCGAGAACCCCGCCGGCCCCGATGTAGCCCAGGTG
>JAEEGG010018799.1_pt1 | contig 14002 bp, 11 predicted proteins | sample 9134161 | NCBI WGS metagenome assembly JAEEGG01 (sample SAMN16246543, study PRJNA631951) | gut metagenome | biome: gut microbiome; feature: rumen; material: CR-attached | host: Bos | place: Iran: Karaj | collected 2018-10 | reverse complement strand
ATGTCGGCTCGTCACATCCTGGGGCTGGAGAAGGTCCCAAGGGTTCGGCTGTTCGCCGATTAAAGTGGCACGCGAGCTGGGTTCAGAACGTCGTGAGACAGTTCGGTCTCTATCTATCGTGGGCGCATGAGACTTGCGCGGATCGGGCACTAGTACGAGAGGACCGTGCCTGACCGACCTCTGGTCGACCTGTTGTGCCGCCAGGCGCACCGCAGGGTAGCCACGTCGGGTCCGGATAAGCGCTGAAGGCATCTAAGCGCGAAGCCGTCCGCAAGATTAGGTCTCACAGGGCCGTCGCAGACTACGACGTTGATAGGAGGCAGGTGTATAGACGGTGACGTCACAGCCGAGCCTTACTAATTGCCCGCCTTCTTCGTCGCCGTGGCGCTGTCCTCACAAGTTCGGCGCTTGGTCAGTCCAGGCAAGTAGCTGTATCCTTCGCGTGATGATGGAAGCTCATGATTCTCTCTTTCTCCGACACTGTCATCTCATATCGTGTCCCTCAGTGGTCACGCATGGAAACAATCAGGTGGCTATAGCCGCGGGGTCCCACCTCTTCCCATCCCGAACAGAGAAGTTAAGCCCGCGCGCGCCGATGGTACTGCACCGCAATGCGGGAGAGTAGGTCGCCGCCTTTTTTCCCTACAACAGAAGGCATCCCATGACGGGATGCCTTCTGTTTTTTCATGCCCTTTCCTGCTCTTCCCTGAAGTATCCCGCCTGCTTTCAGGTATGCCGGTGTTGACTGCGCGTTCTGTTGACAGCCATCCCCCAAAAAACAATAATGACGGTGAAGCGCAGTATCAGGCTGAAATCTTAAAACTTAATACTAAAAACTTTTTTCTTTCATTTCTTTTTACTAACTTTGAACAAAGTTATTAAATTGCATGAATATATCCTGTGAATATTTGAATGAGAACCTTCGGATTTCTCTTCCTTCTTCTAAAAGCATTTCTAACAGAGTGTTGATAATCAATGCGCTGTCTGAGAATCACGTGCTTCCAATAAATGTCTCAGATTGTGACGACACGAATGTGATGATTCGGTGGCTGACCGTCAGACCCCGTACTATAGACATCGGAGCTGCAGGCACTGCCATGCGTTTTTCAACTGCGTTGCTTGCTGTCACCGACGGAGAGTATATTATCACCGGGTCTGAAAGAATGAAAAAACGACCTATTGCCGTTCTGGTTGATGCCCTTCGTTCCATTGGAGCTGACATCGGATATATTGAGAATGATGGTTTTCCTCCATTGAGAATTAAAGGTAATATTAAACTGCAGGGAGGGAGTCTCTCTCTTCGTGGAGATGTCAGTTCGCAATATATCTCTGCTTTGTTGATGATATCACCTTATTTGCTTAAAGGACTTACACTTCAACTTATTGGCAACATAATCTCACGCCCTTATATTGATATGACGATAGCGCTGATGCGACAGTTCGGAGCTAAAGTCGAATGGACAGAATCCGATACAATCCGTGTGGAGCATGGAAGATATCAGAAACAGAATTATGTGGTGGAGGCTGATTGGAGTGCAGCTAGCTATTGGTATGAGATGCTGGCTCTATCCGACAGAAATACAGCAGTATTCCTGCCGAACCTTTTCGCTGACAGTCTGCAGGGAGATGCTGCAGTCGCTGATATATTTGAAAACCTTGGAATCACCACCGATTTCATTATCACTGCAGATGGTAATTCCTGTGTGAGATTATCCAAAACTGGTTATGCTGCCGAGTTTTTTGAGTATGATTTCATCTGTCAGCCGGATCTTGCACAGACCCTCGTTGTCACTTGTTGCTTTATGGAAATTCCCTTCTCGTTCAAGGGGTTATCAACGCTCAAAATCAAGGAGACTGACCGTCTTACTGCACTTCAGACAGAGCTGGCCAAACTAGGATTCAATATCCAAATTATCAATGATTCAGAAATCAGGTGGGATGGAAAACGACGGAATTTGAGCGAAGAGGAGCTGGCTGATGTCTCCATCGACACCTACGACGACCACCGCATGGCGATGGCTTTTGCCCCTTGTGTACTGAAGTTGCCATCTGTCACCATTAACAATCCTGAGGTCGTCACCAAATCCTATCCCCGTTTCTGGAACGACTTGCAGACCGCAGGATTCCTAATCTCATAATCACAGGTTAAATACATTCTACATTCTTCATTTTTCATTCTTATGTTCTACCTCGCATTAGCTCTTATTTTCATCGGTGTGATTGCCATGATTGCCGGTGCCATACGAAACCGTAATTTGCAAAAAAAACTGAAATCGGGCGAAATTAAGGAATTGCCTTCGATTCAGCAGATTAACAATATGGAATGCTGCGGACAGCATGAGGTGTGTGAGAAAGAGAGTCTGCTTGCGGCGGTGAGCAAGGAAATCGAATACTATGACGATGAGGAGCTCGACCGTTTCAGGGGGATAGAAGCCGGGGAATACGGCAGCGATGCCGAGGAAGAGTTCCGTGAGATTCTCTATACCATGCGCGACGAAGAGGTTGCAGGATGGGTGAGAAGTCTGCAGCTTCGGGGTATTAATCTGCCCGATGACGTGCGCGACGAAGTACTCATGATTATTGCCGACCGAAGAAGTTAGTTTTTAGTTTATAGTTTGTAGTTTTTAGTTTATAGTAGATTTGATTTGTGGATGGTTTTTTTACGGTTTTATTTTAGACGCACCACGGCGCGTCTCTACAGGTTGTACGGTTATTATATGCGTGGATGGGGATTTGGAGATGTTCTGGTGATGGGGTATTTATTCCATCCGAAAGAATTTTACTCCCATTCGTAGAATTAACTCCAAATGAAATATTAACTCCAATTCCGCAGGAATTTAACTCCATCCGAAGGATTAACTCCATTTGAAAAATTTTCTTTTCTGCAAAGTTACCTTGATTTTTGATTCTTTTTCGATGTTTTCGGATTTTAATAATTCATACACTACCCGTCATCAAAAGTAACTACACTTTTCACTATTCACTTATAAGAATTCATCATTCTTCATTAAAATATTTTCCTCCTTTTATCGTTATATATGTATGCGAAAAGTTTATCCTTTCATTATCTCGCTGTTGCTGATTGTGATTATGGCAGCGTGTTCATCGAAGAAGAACACACCGCTGACTCGTCGCATTCAGTCGTTTAAGGCTCGTTATAACACCTATTATAATGGCCACATGGCTTATATCGACGGTATTGAGGCGCAACGTACGGGAAATAAGGATAACTACACCGAACTGATTCCCCTCTTCATGACTGCCAATAAAAACACTGTGTCGCTTGGAAAGTCGAATTTTGACCGGACAATCGAGAAGTGCAAGAAAACCATCAGGCAGCATAGCATCACAGCCAGACCACAGGCGAAAAGCAACGGAAATCGTAAGAAGTCGGCTAAAGAGAAAATATGGATGAGCCAGAAGGAGTATAACCCCTTCCTTTATAAGGCATGGTTCCTTATGGGAGAGGCACAGTTCCACAAGGGAGAATATATGGAGGCGGCATCAACGTTCGCATATATCCAGCGGCTGTATTTCAGCAAGCCCAATATCATAGCAAAGGCAAGGATTCTCGAAGCCAAGTGCTATGCCGAGCTTAAATGGTATTACGATGCGGAGAACTTGCTCACCAGAGCTGGACGCGACAGCATACCTGAGCGTCTCATCCCCGTCAGAGATGCCATCCTTGCTGACTGTCAGATTGGTGAGAAACAGTATGCCGAGGCAATCCCAAACTTGAGAAACGCAATTCGTAAGGCGCAGGGATCCTATCAGAAGGCGCGCATGTATTTCCTCCTCGGACAGCTTTATCATGCCATCGGAAACAATGCTGAGGCATACAAGGCGTTTAAGAAGGTGCCGGGGAAGAATCCGCCTTACGAACTGGCGTTCAATGCCCGGGTCAAGATGACTGAGGTGATGTCGTCGGGCGACAGCAAGCGCATGATTCGAAGGCTGAGGGCAATGGCTAGAAACCCAAAAAACAAGGATTATCTCGACCAGGTCTATTATGCAATCGGTAATATTTACCTGGCTCAGAAAGACACGCTACATGCAGAATGGGCATACAAGGACGGTGTGGAGAAAAGCACACGTAATGGCGTGGAGAAAGGTGTGGTGTGGCTACATCTCGGTGAGCTTTACTGGCAGCAGGAGAAGTTTGTGAAGGCGAAAGAGTGTTATGCTGGTGCCTTAGGTCTGTTCGATAAGGAACGAGAGAACTACAACGAGGTGGATGAACGGACTAAGATTCTCGAGGAGCTTTATCCTCATGCCTCTGCTGTTGAGCTCCAAGACAGCTTGCAGACGCTTGCCCGCATGGATTCCGTCCAGCGGATGGAGGTAATCAATAAGATAATCGAGGAGGTGAAGAAGAAAGAGAAGGAGGAGGCTAAGAAAGCTGCCGCTGCTGCGAATGCAGCGAACAACCCCCAAGTTGCCACCCAGCGCAATGCAGCCAACAATCCGTTGCTCAATCCCAATGCACAGCAGGCGGGATTATGGTATTTTTATAATTCGTCGGCGGTGGAGACCGGTAAGGCTGAATTCATCAAGAAATGGGGCAACCGTGAACTGGCGGACGACTGGAGACGCTCCAACAAGACGGTGCTCGCCGACGAGTCGGATGAACAGGACACCGAGGGTGACGACGAGGAGGGTGACCACGACGGTGAGAATAAGGGCGAAGGCGATGAAAGTGGCGAAGGCGGTGAAGATGGTGCCAACGGTCAGCAGAGCGGAAAAGTCGGAGGAGGCGGACCGGGGGGTAATGCTTCTCCGGAAGGTGGTGCCGAGGGAGCTGGAGGCGAAGGTGTTGGAGGCGAGGGTACCGAGCAATTGTCGGAAGAGGAGAAGGCGGCACGCGAGAAGCAGGCTGAATACGAGAAAGACCCTCACCGCCCTGAGTTCTATCTCAAGGATATACCCCTCACAGATGAGCAGATGGAGGCATCGAATAAGTTGCTCGTTGATGGGCTGTATAACTCCGGAATCGTCTATAAGGACAGGATGGAGAATTTCGACTTAGCTGAGAAGACGTTCAACCGTGTGCTCAACGACTTCCCCGACTTTGAGCATAAGGACGAGCTTTACTATAATATGTTCCAGCTTTATGCGCGGCAGGGAAAGAGCTATGAGGCGGAAGACTACAAGAACCGGCTCATCACCGAGTATCCCGACAATGAACATGGGAAAATCATATCCGACCCGCTCTTCAACTATAAGGCTATCCATGGTGTGGCGGAGGAGGATTCTATGTATCAGTCTGCGTATGAGGCATTCAAGGCAAACGATTTCCGCTCTGTCGTGGCTCAGTCGCAGGCAGCCCAGGAGCGGTACCCTGAGGGAGCCAACAAGGCGCGTTTCATGTTCCTCGAGGCGATGAGCCAGCTTGAACTGGGAGGAAGGAGCGAGTTCCTTAACCTCATGAAGGGTATCGTAGATAAATACCCGAAGAGCACCGTCAGCGAGCTTGCAGGACTCTATATCAAGGGTGTGCGCGAAGGACGTATCCTAACGAGTGGAAAGATGGAGATGGGGTCTGTTTGGGACCGTCGTGCAGGATTCCTCATCGAGGGCGACTCGGCACTTGCCGACACGGCATTCACTGCCAAGCGCGACGACATCCATATCTTCGTTGTGGCATACGAGCATAACAGCTTGAATGAAAACCAGCTACTCTATGAGATGGCACGTTATAACTTCATGAACTTCCCTGTCCGAAATTTCGATATTAATATCGAGATTGGCGACGGTATCGACATGCTGCAAGTGAGACCGTTCCTCAATTACGACGAGGCATATATCTATATGCGTAAGTTGGAGACCGACGAGGATATGGCGTATAAGATGGAGGGATTGAAATGGTTCATTATTTCCGATCACGACCTTAAGCTCATCACTAACCGCGGGTTGAGCTTCACTGACTACTTCGACTTCTATGATGAGACTTACACGGAGGATAAGCTGCCTGAATACGATGAGAACCTGCTTAATGAACCAGTGGAAAAGCAGGTGGAGGAGTCCGACCAGAAAGAGGAGGATAAGAAAGAGGATGACAAAAAACAGGAAGGATTCGACGGCAATGTGGACTTCGACGATGGTCAGGATGGCGAAGACAAAGCCGATAACCAGGATAATGGTGTGGGCAAGTATCTCGACGACTTCGATGAGCCTGAGAAGCAGCAGGACAACCAGGATACCGACCGGGGGCAGTATCTCGATGATATAGACAATCAGGACAATCAGCAGAATAATCAGGATACCGACCGAGGTGAGTTCTTCGATGACTTTGACAATGAGCCTGAGAAGCAGCAGAATGACCAGCTTGAGGAGCGTGGAGAGTTCTTCGATGACTTCGATATTGAGGACAAGCGCGAGGAGGAGCGCAAGGCTGAAGAGGAACGTAAGGCTGAAGAACAACGTCGTACCGAGCAGCAGCGTCAGGCTGAGGAGCAACGCAAGGCCGAGGAGCAGCGCAAAGCAGAAGAGCAGCGCAAAGCTGAGGAGGAGCGCAAAGCAGAAGAACAGAAACAGGCAGAAGAGCAGAAGCAGGAAGAGTGGGACGGAAATGTGGAGAACTTTGATGATGAAGACACGAAAGTGGATAATCAGCAGAAGGAAGAAGACGAGTGGGACGGTAATGTCGAGGACTTCGACGACGAGGATAACAACCAGAACCGTAATGATGACAACAAAAACGAAGACTGGGACGACGAAGACGACGAGGATTATATTTTCTGATTTGGAGTTATTTCTTTGAGTGGGAGTTAATTCTTTGAATGGATTTAATATCCTTCGGAATTGGAATTATTTCTCCGTCACTGTAACCACTTCCCCCCACATCGCCTGACAGTCATCGGCTGGGGGCATGGACGTCCCGTCCGTGCTAAGTGATGAGGGCTCAATGCCCGAAATCACTTGTAAAAACTAAAAACTAAAAAACTAAAAACTAACCAACAAGCCGCATGCAGAATAACGGAATTTTGTTGTGGGTGGACGACGAAATAGAGTTGCTTAAGCCCTACATTATATTTTTGGAGAAGAAAGGCTACAAGGTGATTGAGGCTACAAACGGGCAGGATGCACTCGATATCTGTCAGAACAATGACATCGACCTGATTCTCCTCGATGAAAATATGCCGGGACTTACAGGTCTTGAGACACTTTCACGCATCAAGGAGCTCAACGATGCCATACCTGTTGTGATGGTCACCAAGAGCGAAGAGGAGAATATCATGGATCAGGCCATCGGATCAAAAATCGCTGATTATCTCATCAAGCCGGTCAACCCTAGTCAGATTTTGCTTACCATGAAGAAGCACCTCCACAAAAAAGCAATCGAGTCGGAGGTGACAAACATCAACTATCAACAGAATTTCAGTAAGCTCGGCATGCAAATCAACGACTCTTACAGCCTCGAGGAGTGGATGGAGGTGTATAAGCGGCTGGTGTTCTGGGAGCTGGAGCTTGCCGATGCCAACAGCCCGATGACCGAGATGCTTAAGATGCAGAAGGCGGAGGCGAACCAGGGATTTGCGAAGTTCGTGTCGAAAAACTATCAGTCGTGGATCGACAACACGGCAGACCGCCCCCTGCTCAGTCCCGACATCTTCAAGAAGAAAATTTTTCCTTTGCTCAGTGGTGGCAACCAAGTATATCTTATCGTCTTTGATAATTTCAGATACGACCAGTGGAGGGTTATCAGCCGAGAGCTCGCCGACCGCTTCTCCTTCGACGAGGAACTCTATGTCTCGATTCTGCCCACTGCCACTCAATATGCGCGTAATGCCATATTCGCTGGGTTGATGCCTAAACAGATTGCTGACATGTATCCCGACTTGTGGGTGGACGAGGATGCCGAGGAGGGAAAGAACCTCAACGAGGAGCCGCTTATTCGTAAGCAGCTGGAGCGATTTAGACGTAGGGAGACATTTTCCTATTACAAGCTCAACCACTCTGCAGACACCGAGAAACTCGTCAATCAGTTCCGCTCCCTCAGCACAAAGCAGCTCAATGTCATCGTCGTCAACTTCATCGACATGCTCTCGCATGCACGTACTGAATCAACTATGGTCAGGGAACTGGCATCCGACGAGGTGGCATATAGGAGCATCACTTCATCATGGTTCCGCCATTCCCCTGTCTGGGAACTTTTTGAGGCACTTGCAGACACCGACGCGAAAATCGTCATTACCACCGACCACGGATCAATCCGTGTGAACACCCCGACGAAGGTTATCGGTGACCGCAACACCAACACGAACCTAAGGTATAAGTTCGGAAAAAACCTGTCATACAACACCAAGGATGTCTATGCGGTGAAGAATCCGACGCAGGCTTTCCTGCCCGCACCCAACCTCTCAACGACGTATATCTTCGCGAAGAACGACTCTTTCTTTGCATATCCCAACAACTACAACTATTACGTTTCCTATTATCGTAACACTTTCCAGCATGGAGGAATCAGCATGGAGGAAATGCTCATTCCCCTCGTCACACTCCAGAGCAGGCATCGATAATCTTTATTTCATTATTCAAAATTCATCTTTGTTTCAAAAGAAAGAAATCAGCCTGATATCAAAGCGTTTTCGAAATCGATCAATGCATAAAAAAACTGGTAGAGACACACTACTGGGAGCCTACGGACAGAGTAGAATATACGAGTGAAAAATTATTTTAAACTGTAAATCATTTAATCGTAAACAACTGCAGTGGAATTACAAATCAAAAATCTTGACGAAATCAATACAGTGGCAAAGGAGTTTGTCAATGCTTTGGGCAACAGGACGGTTGTTGCCTTTTATGGCAAGATGGGGGTAGGGAAAACCACGTTCATCAAGGCGGTCTGTGAAGAGTTGGGTGTAACTGATGTTATCAACTCGCCTACGTTTGCCATTGTCAATGAATATCTCTCTGGGGAAGGACAACCCGTCTATCATTTTGATTTCTATCGTATCCGTAGGTCAGAGGAGGTGCTCGACATCGGCTTCTACGAGTATATCGACAGCGGATGTCTCTGTCTGATGGAATGGCCGGAACTCATTGAGGATTTGCTACCAGAAGAAACCGTTCGAGTCAAAATCACTGAAAATGCTGACGGAACTAGAACCCTGACGTTTTAGTTCTTTGATTTAGGATTATTTGAATAAAGGATTAGTCTTTAAACAAAAATGATTTATCTTCTGGCTTTTCCCTGATGTTGTCTTTTGGGGGACTCCCAAATGAAATATCACCTTTCTTTTCTACTTTCAGAACTAATAAAACATTAAATACCAGTAAATCGTAAATATAAACAGCTTCCAGTAGAAAAACTAACTCGCTATTCCGAAGGAATATCACTTCTTTTAATTAGTCCGGCATCGGTTCGTCAATATATTGCTCAAATGTCACCTGATATTTTGAACCGTTGATGTTGAGGATAGTGAAAAATGGGTCGGAGAATTCATCATTTTCTTTGTGGTAGTATGTGACTGTGTTGTAGAGTGATTTATTGCCGTTTCCATCCTCATTGAGGCTGTCAGTGAATTGATGCGTATAGCCAGCTTTGGTGATTAAATCCGCGAACAGGTCCTTGGCACGGGAGCTGAACAGGTTGATGACGATATGCCTGCGGTCGTCCAGGTTTTCCAGCGACAGACCGAATCCGTCCTCGAAATCCGAATCGAAATATCTGATATTCGGGAAGTGGGCAGTGTCAAGCTGTGCATGATAAGCCCATTCGTGGAAGTAGCATCGGTCGCGCATCACTGTATCTACGGCATCCTCGTAATTCTCCGTCATCACCAGCTCCATCCCGCGCTCGGCGAAATGATGGTTGATATACAGACTGTCTGTGACCATCGAGTCGTAAATCTCGGCGATTTCCTCAGGAATGAGAGGAAACACGATGCTGTCAACCTTCTGGACTGGTTTCACTGGTTCCAGAGGCTCCAACATAGATGGGTCGCTGTTATTATCGGTCTCAGTCTTTTTCTGGTCTTTGCAGTCTGTCAGGCAAGTTGCCACAGCCAGAACGAATAATAAAGGTAGGTGTTTCATTATTTGTTGTTTAGTGTTTAGGAAATGATGGCAAGAAGACAAGACGATAGCTTCGAGCAGCTTATTCTTCTGACGGGTATTCAGGAAACATGTCTGCTGTATTGTCCACTAATTCATGCTCTTCTATGAATGATTCTTCGTCACATGCCAGGGTGTATTGAGAATTACCTGTCTGTGTCAGACTGAAACTGAATTTATTGCCGTGACTGATTGTGTCTCCTTTTTCAGACACATATTTGCCAGGTTCTTTCTCCACAAATCCTTCCTTTGCCAACTGCTTAATCATCTCTGATTTGGCCTGATCATTGAAAACAGACAACTCCACATGTATTTGTTCGGCATAAACACCTAAAACCAGTCCCACAGCATCCGCAGAATCAGTGATAAATTGTCTGATTTCCGGAAAGGACTTTTCATCAAGTTCGGCTTTTCTTGCCCATACATGGAAGAACCATTTGGAGTCTTCTGTCATATCTTCATCGTATTCACAATTTAAGCTGTAAATCTGCTTCAGCCCGCGGTCAGCGAAATGGTGATTGAAATAGAGGGTGTCTTGCTGCAGGGAGTCGTATATTTCTTTCATCTCCTTAGGTCCTATCGGCAGTATGATGCTGTCAGCCGTTTCAGTTGTCTGTCCGGCATTTTCAGCCTTTTTCTGGTCTTTGCAGCCTGTCAGGATTGTTGCTGCAAACAGAATCAATAATAAAGGGAAATGTTTCATTGTTTGTTGTTTAGGGGTGTTCAATAATTATGTCATTGAAGTATCTGAAGTTTTTAAAAGGTTGATGACAGCTGGAGTTGTGGACTGTTTTAGAGTGACTGCGCCATTAGATGATCATTTGCAAAACTATCCTCCACGAGCAGCAGGCTCGTTAACTCCCTTTTTAAATTCCGAACCACTTGCATAAATATTACATCATACATAAATCTTACATCTTACATAATTAAATCTTTAAATTATCTCAGCTCCCTTTTTTACATAAATAATTTGGAATTTATCACAGTATCTTGAGCTATGTCGGATTATTCTTTATATTTTCCGAAATCCACGTTATGCTTGTCGAAGAGGTTGTTGGCGGTGCGGAGGAATTTGTCGCGGATGTTGCGGTCTTGCTGGTTCAACACGCTGTCCATCTCAACCGGCACAATTCTGTAGTTCTTCTTGCCTGAGTTCTGGGGACGTGAGCAGTAGGTGAGCATATAGCCGCAGTTCACGAGTTTCACCTTACCATCCTGCTTCACGAAGTCGAGTCGCACCATCGCGCCGCCAACGGTGTTGTCTTTATACTGGTTTGAGATAAAGTTTCCGAGTGAATACACAAGCACGTTGCCACCGTTTGTTGCTGTCGCGTTGCGCCGCTCCATCGGCTGCAACACGTGCGGATGGCCGCCGATGATATGATCCACCCCTTTGGTGAAGAGCCAGTCGGCTAGCTCACGGTCTGGTTTGTTGGGTGTAAGCGCATATTCGATGCCCCAGTGAGGAATGGCGATGAGCAGATCGGGCTTCATCGTCTTCGCTTTGGCTATGTCGTCAGCTATTTGCACAGTGTCGATATAGTTCACGATATTTGGCTTTGTCACCCGCAGGCCGTTCGTGGCGTAGGTGAAGTTCAGCAGTACCACCCTGAATCCGTTCCTCTCGATAAGCAGAGGGTAGTTCTTGACCCGCTCCAGTGAGTCTTTGTATGTGCCCAGATGCGCCACTTTCAGAGAGTCCATCATCATGATGGTCCGTTCCAGTCCTTGCTGGCGTGAGTCGAGGCAGTGGTTGTTGCCTGTAGTCAGCACGTCGAATCCAGCGTTGAGAATACTGTGCAGATACTCGTCGGGAGAAGAGAAGCAGGGATAGCCCTTATAGGGAGGTCCACCCAGCGTCACCTCGAAATTCGCGATGGCGAGGTCAACGTCGCTGATGATGGGTTTTACCAGCTCAAAGCAGGGGTCATAGTTATAGCCGCTGTTTGTGAGGGCGGCGCTGATTTGTGGACTGTGTTGCATCAGGTCGCCCGCCACCAGAATCGACAGGCTGTCTGGTCCGCTTTGCTCGGCTTTCTCGTTGTCTGTTCCCCTGAGGGGGCTTTTCTCCTTGTTCGCACACGACATGCATGGAATCATGCATGCGATGCAAAGCATTATTAAAATGATTTTTTTCATTTTTTAGTTTCTCTATTTTGATTTCCTATTCCCGTGTCAGCTCGAAGGGGGTGGTGGTGTCACGTTGCGGGTTGTAGAACTTGCCGGACATGGTATTGCCTTTGATAGTACCGGTTATGCGTCCTGACTGCTTACGGTTCTCGTCATATTCTTTGAGTTCGAAGTTGCCGTTCGGTTCGATGGTGCCGGAGATGTCAAGAGCGGGCGAGTCGAATTTGGTGTAGCGGATAGTGCCGAAGATGTAGTTTTCTTCCTGCTTAAGACGTATGACGGTAGGTGTTTTGATTTCCCCTTTGTAGGTGCCGGATACCGACGGGTATTGGGGGGGTGCTTTTCCTTCCTGCGGTTTCTCCTCTGGTTCTTCTTCATCTTCTGACACTGCCGATTCTTTTTCTTCCGCTGCTGAATCTTCAGTATTCACTTCATCTTCAGTGTTTTCGTTGGCCTGTGAGATGGAATCGGAAGCTACTGCATTGGCTCCGATACCATCTTTGGTGATTGGCACGACCATCACAAAGGCAACAATTGCAATCAGAGCGAGGAGCGGCAATAGAATCCGCTTGAGACTGACATCGCTGGCTTTCACGGTATTTGTGGTGGTGTCGGTGTTCTTCTGCCCAAGATTCCACGCTCCGCAGTTGGGGCATACCTGGTCCTGATCGGAAACGGGCTTTCCGCAGACTGTACAATATTTCTGAGACATCTTATTAATTTATGATTTACAATTTATTTCATGAATTTTATCACGATTACCTTCGGTGAATCATCAAAAGTGCAAAGTTACAAAAAAATGTTGAAAGTTGAATAAATTAACTGGAGTTTATGAAGCTCACATGATTTCTAATGTACTTGAAATAAAACCAAAATACGTTTTGTCTTCAGGCTTCGTCCTCTTGTTGTCTTTGATGTTTTTAGCCGCTTGAGAACAAGTTCTCCCTGGCTATTCCATCAAATCCAACAGCACTATGTGCAGACAAAACTTGATAAAATACCTCATTGCACTCGGCCAAAATACGCTTCGCTTAATACTGAAGTTCCGGATATAAAAATATAAATAAAAAACTTCTTTTTTAATCGTTTAAGGTTTGTTGGGTTGATTGTTGTTAAAGGTGGCAGATAAGTTTGAAGGGACAATTAATGTCAGCTGAATTTAAAAAAGAAGAAAAAACAGTCCATAAATGAACTGGAAAAAACCGCTGACGCGGAAAAAAACCATCTGGGCGGTTTCCAAGTAAGTATCATTATATCAGCATATAATTAAAACCGAAACTTAAAAAATATGAATAAAAAAAATAGGGACTTATAGACCTGTTGTCCCCGAATTGGTGAAATTTAAATGCAGTCAGTGATGGCTGCATTTTGTTGATTTTATTTGTAACGTCCTTCGTTAATGATTATCAATTTTATAAAACATGCTGGTATCCATAAGTTCTCTCATTTAGTCTCATAAAACCAAGTTTCTTGTAAACATAATGGTCTTGTGTGTTTTTAGCAACACCCAAAATAAAGTCTCCATTTTCTAATGTGTTTAAAACCATATCAAATAAGTTGAACATCACCTCGTCATCATTTTTTTGAAATAAAGACACTACTTTGTATGTATTAAACTCAGTTTCACTATAGATTTTAAGAAAATACAATACATCTTCAGTCGGAATACTACTTTTTAATCTCATTTTTTGTTTTTTAAGCAAAATATAACCATTAATATCTTCTTCTTCCGTCATCATAAATGAATTGTTCAAACATAATAAAACAAGATTTTCCTGTTGTGAAAATGTCATTTTGAGATTTGGAATATCTTTAA
>JAEEGG010018798.1_pt1 | contig 14002 bp, 10 predicted proteins | sample 9134161 | NCBI WGS metagenome assembly JAEEGG01 (sample SAMN16246543, study PRJNA631951) | gut metagenome | biome: gut microbiome; feature: rumen; material: CR-attached | host: Bos | place: Iran: Karaj | collected 2018-10 | reverse complement strand
CCTTCCGCAGAACAAGGCCCAGCGCAAGCAATTCCTCCTCTCCCAGATGGAAGCCTACCGCGAAAAAGAACTCGTCTCCGAGCCCGGCGTCTCCGTCCACGGCCGCGGCCACATCATCCGCGCCTACATCTACGCCAACGCCTTCTGCAACATCATGAAAGAGCAGGGCGTCACCGTCGACCGCAACGCCGTCATCCTCGGCATCACCGGCCACGACCTCGGCCGCGGCGGCCTCGGCGCCGACACCTGGGAAGTCCAGAGCGGACAGAAGACCAACCAGGCCATCCGCCGGCAGTACGGCGAAAACACCGCCGGCGAGACCTACGAAAAGGAAATCGCCGACTCCATCGTCGGCGTCGAAATCCAACCCCCGGGCCTCCGCAAGCGCCACGTCCCCGCCTCGCCGACGATGGAAGCGCAGCTCCTGCAGAGCGCCGACAGCCTCGACATCGGCCGCACCGGCGACTTCGACCAGTACTACTTCGACTTCCTGCGCGACAAGAACGGCACCGTCTCCCCCGAAGCCCAGAAGATCCGCGACCAGCTGGCCGACGAAGCCAACCTTCTCCAGCGCCTGACGAACCCCCTCTGCGCCAACTACCCGACGCTGAACCTGCTCACCCAGGCGGCCTCCAACGCAGACGACGACGAGTCGATGACCTACTACCAGAACCAGCGCAACGCCCTCGACGCCAACATCAAGGCCGAAATGCTCGCCCAGGCCAACAACACCGACAACCAAGCCTTCATCGACGGCTACGAGGACGTCATCCGCCGGAACCCGCAGATGTTCCCGCTCCTCACCAAGTACTACCTCAACGGCGACTGACCCCCGCGCGCCGCCCGGCAACGGCCGCCCCCCCCCCGGAAAAAGGGGGCCCAAGCGCCTAGATACCTAGAAATTCTAGATACCTAGGGAGGGAGTGTCCCCGGGAGCCCGCGGATATTCTTGTAATCTTTTCGGCACGGCCGGTGTAATATGGGCAAAAGGGCCTCCCGGTGCGGGGGCCGAGAGACAAGGAGTCAAAGATGGCCATCCAATCCGCAAACCACATCGCAGAGGTTTCCCTCCAGACGCATTTCCAGGCGTCCGAGACCAACGCGCCCGCCGCGGGCAAGATCGAGATCCGCAGGAACGTCTACAGCGTCACTTTCGCCGACGGCCAGGTCCGCGCGAAGTTCCTCACCGGCAACGCCTTCACGAACTTCTTCCGCTCGAAGACCCTCGGCCGCTTCACCCGGATCCTCCAGGCCCAGTACGACACCTGGCTCGACCGGCAGCGCCAGATCGAGCAGGCCAAGGCCGCGGAGTTCGCGATCACCCTCGGCTTCAAGGACAATCCCAACGTCGCCAAGGTCCTGGCGGCCGTCGACGAGTTCAAGGCCATCCTCGAAGAGACGAATCCCGCCGGCAAGGAGAAGTTCCTCTCCCGCCTCGCCGACATCGCCCGCCTCGCGACGCTCCGCAACACGTTCACCCGCATCCCCGACGGCGCGGAATGCAACCGGCTGGTCACGAAGGCGAATTTCCTCACGCACTTCGACGACAACACGAAGGGCCTGGACAACCGGGGCAAGAAGGCCTACATGGTCAACACGCTCGACGAAATCGTCAACGGCTTCCTCACGGTCGTGTCGCAGATGAAGGACAAGAAGGCGGAAATCGTCGAATTCCTGCTCTCCTTCGACGGCTCCTGCGTCGAGCAGAAGAACGACAACATCCAGGACTGGCTCTCCGCCGCCGCCGGCATCGCCAAGGTCTCGCGCTCGAATTCCTCCCACGACCTGGCCTACAGCGCCGCGGCCGAGTTCGCCGTCATCGCCGAGGAGGTCCGCGAGCCCTACTACGAGGAAGCGCGCAAGTCCTGCGAAGCCGAAGTCCGAGCCGCCTGCGCCAAGAAGGGCATCAACGCCGAGGCCGAAATAAAGGACAAGATCGACGCGAAGGCCGCCCTGCTCGTGCTCGACAAGGACGACGAGATCAAACTGAAAATCCGCCAGGCGCTCGAAAAGCACGGCAAGTTCGCCCTCTACGAAGCCCTCGTCGGCGCCAAGCGCCCCGTCACCGAAATCGAGAAGAACCCCGACACCGGCAAGTGGACGGTCACGACCCTCGTGGACAACACCGGCGCGCCCGTCCTCAAGCCCGTGAGCGCCTTCGACATCGACAAGAACTTCTCCAAGCTCGTCGACATGTACCTCGAAGACGCCGTCGACATGGGCATGGTCGAGCACAAGACCGCCACCGAAGAGCCCGTCTACGCCACCCGCGAGGACTTCCGCCAGGACGCCGTCCTCGCCGAGGCCGCCCAATGCGCCTCCGGCGAAGCGGACATCGCCGTCCTCGCCGACCTCGTCAAGGCCCAGTTCGCCTACAAGACCGACCTCCCGGACGAAGAGTTCAAGCAGCACATCCGGACCGCCCTCGACGAAATCCTGGCCACGAAGAAGGACGACCCGGCCGAAACCAGGAAGCTCTTCACCCGCTTCGCGATCAACCACGCGGACGCCTCCTACTTCGACCAGCGCAACGACCTGGCCCGCCTCGCGAACCTCGTGGCGCGCCGCGCCGAAGCGCTCGTCGACCTCGAGAAGAAGATGCTGGCGCAGATCCCCGACGCCGCCTTCCGCTGCGCCAAGATGATGCAGAACGCCTTCAAGCAGATGAACATGCACGTCTACACCGCCACCGCCAAGCGGCACATCGAGCAGACCCTCACGCAGCTGGTCCACCACGCCTACCACGGCAAGCCCGAGAGCCGGATCACCCAGGAAGCGAAGTCGATCCTCAAAAACCTCATGATCAACGGCACCCTCTTCACGGACAACCCCGTCTACGACCTCGGCCACCGCGCCGCCGGCGGCCGGGAAGTGAAGCTCCACGACTGCTTCAACCTCCTCATGCGGTGCATGCAGCGCTACGCCCTCGCCCCGCGGAACTACTACATGAAGGCCATCAAAGGCTGAGGAGACGGAACGATGTCCTGCACCTGCGAAGACGCCCTCGCGGCCCTCTCGGCCCACCTCGGACTGCCGCTCCGCTTCGACGACGGCACCTGCTCCCTGCGCATCGGCGAGCAGCCCTTCACCCTCCGGAGCGAGGAAGGCCCGGACCGGCTCGTCCTCGCCGCCCTCGTCGCGGACGACCTGCCCGACGCCCCGAGCCGCCAGCTCGTCTGCGACCTGCTGGACCTCGGCTTCGGGATGCTCCAGGGCGGCCTGCCCGCGGTCGGCCGCGACCCGGACACCGGCTTCATCGCGGCCTTCGCGCAGTTCCCGTGTGCGACGCTCGTCGCGGCGGAATTCCCCGACGCCTTCGACAAGTTCGCCGCCTTCGCCACCGCCCTCTCCGACCGCCTCGACGCCGAACGCGCCGGTGGGGCCCCCTCCGCCTCCCCCTCCTCCGAAGCCCCCGCCCCGCCCTTCGGCGCCAACGGCATCCTGCCCGTTTAGCGCGGGTTACGTAATAGGGTGGCCGTCCCGTGGCATGGGCCCCTAAACGTCCGGGTTTGGGCGAAAAGTGTGAGGGTGACTTCGCCCAAGACGGGCGGGAATGCCTCTGTTTGCTGTAATCGGAGGGCCCAACCGATATGTCTATGACTTAGTAGACATATCCGTTGCGGCTATTCGCGACAAAGGAGTGCGAAGCCCCCCCCCTCTCGGAGGGGGGAAAGAGCTTCGCACGATCAAATCACCAAAGACAGACTTCTCCTCCCACCTTGCACTTTTTGCTCACACCCGGAAACATCCGGGAACCCGCCGAAAACTTGCCCCCTCCAATCCGCACCCAACCATCCTGTAGCCCAAGCTTTCGCATCCCTCCCTCTTTCCATGTGCAAGGGCGCGGCAAGATGCCGCACCTCCGGAAGTGGCGCGGAACTTTCTGAAGAAGCAGCGCGGGGCGTCCGGAGGTGCGGCGTCTTGCCGCGCCGCTGGGCGCGGGATTACGGAAAACATTGGCATTTTTGGGGGGACGGGCCGGCGGATTGCCCGCCATGTTGCCACGGGAAGCCGGGTTACGGCTGCTCCGGTGGGGAGGGCTCCCACTGTTTCGTTTCCGGCGACCAGACGAGATGGGGGCGGTCTTCGCCCCCCAGGACGGGGGCCAGAAAGGCGCGAATCCTCTCCACGGCGCCGGCAAGGGAGTCCGGGCACACTTGGGGCTGCGTCTTGCGGAGGAAGGCATTCCACTGGGAATTTTTCATGGCATTGGCCGCGTAGGCATCCGTGAGTCCGTCCGGCCAATCCCCGGGAACGGGAATCCCTTTGCGGCCCAATGTCCGGGCGAACGCCGTTGCCAGCAGGCCGAGGTCGAACGCAAAGGTCTCCGTCAGGGCCCAGATGTCGAAGTAGTCTTTCAGTCGGGTGTTGTCCATGCCCCGGTCGATCATGGCGGACACTTTTTCGGACACGACGGTGTATTGCGGATAGACTTTCAGGCGGGGGCGTTCCCCTCCGAGCAGGGCGGGATATTCCGCGACCTGGGGCTTCGGGAAGACGCTGTCGCCGAAACCGATGTCGAACTGCAGGGGAATCCGGGCGCGTTCGATGAATGCGTTGAACCGCACCCGCACGCCCTTGTATTCATCCAGCGCCTTGATTTCGGAGGTTTCGATGGAGGCGACATCGTAGCGCACGCCGTCATCGTGTTCGGCGGCCAGTGATGCGATTTCGGCAAAGACCGCTTTCATCCCGTCGAGATCCGGGCGCAGCGTGGATTCGAGGTCGGTGTCCTGCGTCACGCGGAACATCGGCCCCATCCAGAGGGTGAAGAGGGACGCGCCCTTGAGGATGAAGCGGTCGGCGTATGCGGATTTCCCGATGCGCCAGTAGAACCGCTCGAAGGCGTAGCGCTGGAAGAGATAGGCCACGTCGCGGTGGCCCGCCTTGGCCAGATTCTTCAGCCGCACCCGCACGGAATGGCCCATGTTGGTCACGACGTGGTTCACGAAAACACGCCCTCCAGATAGGGTTGCATGACCCGTTCCATGCGGCAGATGCGGATGGCCTTCCAGAGCGCCGCGTGGTCGATGGACTTTTTCGCCTTCGCGTCCTTCAGGGCGGCAATCGCGACATCGAGGCCGATGCGGTTCCGGAACTTGAAGCAGTCAACAAGCGTTTTTTCAACGGAATACACGTTGAAGTTCCCGTCGCCGGAGTGGACCGTCTCGATGCCGTATGCGTATGCGTCCCCCGAAAAGTGGTAGATGTCCAGCGGCAGGCCGTGTTTCGGCGGGCGGACGCCTTTCGGGAGCGCCAGATGGATGCGGTGGGGGTTTTCGAGCGTCAGGCCATGGATCTTGAGGGCGGAGAACAGGCAAACCACGCCCTTGGGGATGACGGCCGCCGCCTCAGCATACGAAATGAGCTCCGACGACGGATAGGCGGGGCACGAATAGACGCCGTGGCCGATCCTGTCGATGAACCCCTCGGCGCACAGGCGGGAGAAGCAGACGAAGGGGATGCCGGTGCAGGCCGGATCACGCACCGAGAGAATGCCCCTTTCCCGGAAGAGGGTCCTGAGTTGTTCCAGCTGCGTCACAGGCAATCCTTTGTTCGTGGATGGTTATCATTATGCAACAACTGTTGCATGTTACAAACACAATTTCCTCGTAGGGCCGTGGATCATCCCCCTCGCGACCGACATGGTGGACGGGTGCGGCGCCTTCCGCCGTTTCCGCTTGAAATGGGCTGGGGACGTGGTGTAACCATCGCCTTTGCCGCGTGTAAACGGGGTGAACAGGAAAACCCAACCGCCGGAGAACCCGCCATGCCGATCGACATCAACGACGCTTTCATCAACGCGCAGTTCAAGACCTTCGTGGATTTCGCGAGGGGCAAGGACGCCGGAACCAAGGTCCGCGCCCTCATCGGCAACGACGGGCCGGAGCGCACCGTCGGCGCGAAGTCGGAATCCGTCCTCAACAAGATCTTCTTCCGCGTACCCTCCAACAAGGCCGTCAACAACGAGGTCCGCACGCTCTTCCGGGCCGCCATCGCCCGGATGTTCGGCGGCGAGGAGCACATCCCGGCCGCCGTCAAGACCGCCATGAAGCTCGGCGACTACGGCAAGGGCCGCCCCCTGACCGCCCGCCGCATCCTGGCCGTGCAGTCGGCCCTCGAGCAGATCGCCGCCAAGCACGACGACCTTCTCCAGAAGGGCCTGGGGTTCTACGGCGACCGGCACGGGACCGGCGCCTCCGCGGACCTCATCAAGCTCGCCTTCGCCAGCTGCCACGGCAACGCCGACGCCATGGACGTCGTGGACAAGCACCTCCTTTCGATCATCGAAACCGGCGGCGGACAGCTCCGGAGCGAACAGGACGTGAAGAAGCGGGTCGAGGGCCTGGTCGCGAATCTGGCGCAGCTCAAGACCCTCTCCCGCAAGAACCCCGTCGTCCACTCGGCGGGCAAGGAAATGCTCCTGCTGGGCGGCAAGCCGGTGCCGCGGGAGATGCTCGCCGCCCTCGTGCGGGCCGCCAACCGCGCGCCGCTGAACCTGCTCCGCCGCCTCGACGCCGACTCCTCGGGCGTGGAGCTGCACAAGGCGCTCCGGCAGTTCTGCGACACCCTCATGGCGGCCCTGGCGTCCACCGGCGCCGCGAAGAAGTTCGCGGACGCCCCGGAGATGCAGACCGCGGTCCGCGAATTCATGGCCATGATCATCCTCTCGCGCTGCAGCGCCGCCGCGCTGGGGCACATCCGCGACGCCCTGAACGACCCGGCCACCTCCCACCTCGCCGAGTACTTCTCCCGGTGCGCGGACGGGCGGCTCATTCCTTCCGGCAACCCATCCCGCGAAACGAAGGCGGGCGTGCGGGCGGCGGGAAACCTCGCCGGCAACTACCTGAGCCTGCTGGCGTTCTGCGTCCAGAAGAACCTGGAGCGGGCCGCCCCCGGCTCCGCGCCCGTGGAAATCGGCGCATACGAGGGCCACCCCGACATCGAAGGCCTGGGCGGGAACGAACTCGCCGCCGAAACCATCTCCATGGCCCGCGCCATCAACGCCCGGAACCTCGACGCCTACGTCGACGAGGCCGTCAAGGGCCAAGGCCCGGCGGCGGACGATGCCAAGCGCATCGTCCGCAACAAGCTCGGCGAGGCCAACAACCCGACCCAGAAACTCGGCGCGCGTCTCGGCGCCAACGCCGAAGCCATGATGAACATCACCGTCTGCGGCGAAATGCGGAAACTCGCCGACGGCAAGCCCAGCCAGTTCGAGAAGGACATCAACCGCCGCATCAACGCCACCCTCCGCGACGGCGACAGGACCATCAAACTTTCCAACGACTTCGCCACCGCCCGCGACGAACTCGCCCGCTACGTCACCGGCGACGACGACGCCCGCTACGACACCCTCCAGCCGCCCGCCCGCAACAAAGTCCACCTCCTGATGGCCCTCCTCTCCCAGGAAACCGAAAAAGCCGGCGAAAACGGCACCCAATACGCCCTGGACCCCCGCGAGAGCCAGCCCATCTTCAACCTCGGCACCCCGCCCCGCGGCACGGGCCGCACGACCCGCGCCTTCACCATCGACAAGCGCCCCGACGGCGGCATCGCCCTCAAGTACGGGATGGACAAGGAGATCAACTCCTTCCAGGCCCTCGACCAGCCCGCCGAAGACCACTCCCTGGCCCCCGAAAGCAACTTCAAGTGCGTCCTCCGCTACGGCCTTTCGGGCGACGAATTCACCCGCGTGGCCAACCTCGACTACGCCCCCTACGACGACAACCAGGTTTCCTCCCGGATCAACGAACACGAGAACCTCCCCGACGGCACCTCCGGCTACAAGCAGAACGCCCTGTTCCGCGCCGTCGATTCCATGCCCGGACAATTCAAGATCGAGGCCGACTGCACCCTCGAGTTCGCGCTCAACCTCGTCCCGGGCGAAGACGACTAGGCGGAAACGGAGCCCCCCATGGAACCCGACGAACTGCTGCCGGCCTTCGCGGCCCGGCTGGGAATCGAAGGCCTGGCCGTCCACGACGGCGCCTGCGCCCTGGAAATCGACGGCATGCCCGTGGACATCGCGCCCGTGCCGGGCGACGCCGCCCTGGCCGTATGCGCCGTCCTCGGCAAACCCCCGCCGGAGAAAGAAGAAATCTTCCTCGAGACCCTGCTGGAGGCGACCATCCACTTCCATTCCCGCGACGACATGGCCTTCGGCCTGCTGTCCGATACCGGCGACCTCGTCCTCCAGTGGCGAGCCCCGACGGCCGGCCTGGACCTGGACACCTTCTGCGCGCAGCTCGAAACCTTCATCAACCGCGCCGACCAATGGCGCCGCACCCTCGAAGACTTCCGCCCCGCCGCCGAAGCCGCCGTCCTGCAGGAAGAAGAAGACGCCCCCACCCTGGGCCCCACCGGCTTCCTGACCGTGTAACCCCCGGAATGGGAGGAGCGGGTGGGGCACGCCTGCGGCGCAAACACGGAGGGGACGGAGGAAGGATGCACGGAGGCTTTTTTGGGGGGAGTTTGCTGGAGGGGCATCCGCGCCCTCCAAACTTTTGCTTCCACATTCTCGCGCCAGCCGTGGACTCCACTTTCGGGGGTGCGGCATCTTGCCGCGCCATGGCGGATGGAGGGCGGAAGAATGGCTCACGCAAAGTCCGCCAAGGCCGCAAAGGGAACGGGAGGGATGCGAATCTACAAGAAGCCCTTGAATGTCGCTTCGCGGAATCGAATGGGCGGGAATGAAAGGTCAGGCCAGCGCTCCGCCTTTTTGCTGGTTGCAGAGGGGGCAGAGCATTTGGAGATTGTCGGGGAGCGTCTTGCCGCCCTTGCTCCACGGGATGATGTGGTCGCCTTGCATTTCGACGAGCTCGAAATGCTTCCCGCAGATGGCGCAGAGCCCTTTCTGCCGCTCGTAGGCGGCTTCTTTCTGGGCGTCGGAGAAGGTTCGGAGGCTGAGGAGGCGGCGCATTCGCGGGGCTTCGCCCGAAAGGAGGAATTCCCAGATTCCGGCCTTCTTTTCCACTTCGTCGTCCTTGAGGAGAACGGCGATGCGCTTTTCGAGGGCGGCGGGGTCGTAGGCGTGCCCGGTGGCGGGGCCGTATTCGCGGTAGAGACGCCCCCAGTCGAGTCCCTTCATCCTGGCGCGGTAGTTGGGGAAGACGGTCTTGACCCACGTGATGACGTTCTGGAAGTGGAGCCACAGCGGCAGGGCGGAAGTGTCGTGCTGGTGGGGCGCCATGTAGCTTTCGGGTTCGCCGCCGCAGAGCCAGCGGATGGCGGTTTCCAGCACTTCCTGGCGGTCGAAGCGGCCCGAGACGTAGTCGCCGCCGACTTTCTTCGCGGCGCAGTTGGCCTTGCTGAAGTGGCGCTTGGCGTCGGATGTCCAGGGACCGGGATAGACGGCGTTGCGCAGTTCCTGTTCGGTGAGGCGTTCGCCGGCGATGTTGATGGTGCGGAACCAGCGCAGTTTTTCCTCGTCGGTGCCTTCGCACCGGTAGACCATGAGGCGGTAGGAAAGGAAGCGTTCGCGCTCGGCGTCCGTGAAGTTGGCATAAAAGCGCATGAGATGGGGGAAGTCGCCCGCCGCGAACTGGCACAGCGAAAGGGTCCGCTGCTGGCCGTCCATGACCTCGAAGGAGCCGTCCTCCCGCTTGGCCCAGTACATGACGTTCAGCGGAAACCCGTTCATCACGGAATCCACGACGGCCTCGCGCTGCTTCTCGTTGTAGATGAATTCGCGTTGGTAGGGCGGACGGATGTCCAGCTTCCCGCCGAAGCCCACCACGCCTTCGTCCCCACGGTCGTCGTAGCCGTCCACCAAGTCACGGACCGTGATTTCGTGCAGTTCGATGTTCATGCTTGTTTCCTCCGTTTGATGACGATGCGCTCAAAAAGACGACGCAACTGGTTGTCTTGCTCCAAATAGAAACGGGGCCCTCCACCCGCTTTCCCGAGGCGGGCTTTCACAGGGGCCATATTTGCCAATTCAAGACTTTGCCCCACGATTTCGAATTGAGCTGGGTTGTACTTGTCCAGAAAAGTCAATGGCACTCCCATATTTCCGTCATAGTTGCAGGGAATGTCTTCGACTCTTCCGACTTCGATAGCATCAAAGTTGAAATAGTGTGGATAGGAAATTGGGGAATATTGCCGATACAAAATCAATTCTTCATGGCGCTTTTTGATTCCCATATTTGTTATCCAGCAAGCATTGATGTGTTTCAGTCGCCGTCCATCCACAATCTTCTCTTCACCGGACAACACTTCAAACCACATGTCTTTGTTGAGACTTCGGACTCCAATCCATAATTTGTCTTTCATCAATAGCGGGAAGGTATCCTTGTTCGTCAGCGAGTTCTTGTTGGCAATGATAAGAAATTTCTTCTCGTATGCCATTAATTGCGCAAGGTATTCCCGGAAGCGCGAGAATGGCGGATTGGTGACGACGATGTCGGCCTGTTTCAGGAGTTCGAGACATTCGGGGGAACGGAAATCGCCGTCCCCGCGGAGTTCGCGGATGCCGATTTCCTCGGGGTCGGGGATGCGGTTGCCGTTCTTGTCGCCGTCATAGACGAGGTAGACGGCCCGCTCGCTGTCGTGCCGGGAGAACAGGTCGGCATCCTGGTTCTTGTAGCAGGTGGTGATGAGGCGCTTGAGGCCGAGGGCTTCGAACTGGTAGGCGAAATAGTGGAAGAAGTTGGAGACGCGCGGGTCGTCGCAGTTGCAGAGAACGGTCTTGCCCCGGAAGTGTTCGCGGTAGTGTCTCACTTCTTCCGCGATGTCCGAGAGCTGCGTGTAGAACTCGTCCTTTTTCGCCGCCTTGGCGGCGGTCAGCGTGTGTGTGCCCATGTCGTATTCCTCCGGTCCCGCGCGGCGGAGAGGAAGGTGGGCAACAGAAAGAGCGTGTCCAATCCCTTTGCCTCATAGCCAATCGGTGGCGCCTGAGAGAGCCTGAAAACGACTATGGAGAAAGCAGAAAGGACGCGCCCTGGGGGCGCGCCTTTGCCAACTCGAAGTCCGTTTTCGCGAATAGTTTCTCAGGCTTTCCGATTGGACGTCGCGTTGCGCAGTGCGCAGTGGGTTTTTCAGATGGTTATGGTTGGCTCAAATTCGATGAGGTGTCCTTTGCTGGTTTTTCGATGAGCGGACTGTAGCACGTCGCCCCCGCCCGGGAAAAGGGCAAAGCGGTTTCCATGGGTTTCATCCCTCCCGTCTCCCGGGCATCCGTGTCCCCTCCCGTACACTTGGCGGACTTGGCGGACTTTGCGTGAGACATTCTTCCTGTGACAAGTGAATAGTGACAAGTGACAAGATGCGGTGCGGCCTGTCGGCCGCGTCATCCCCTTCCAGGCGCGGCAGGATGCCGCACCCCCGGAAGTGGCGCGGAGGCTTCTGAAGAAGCAGCGCGGGGATTTCGGAGGTGCGGCTTCAGGCGGGCAGATGGATGTGAGATTACAGAAAACATTGGCCTTTTCGCTTGTTTTCCGCTTTCCAGGCGGCTCGCGGGCGGGTCGCCCGCGCCCCCAGTGTTCGCCCTCTTTCCCGTCCGTTTCCCAGCCGGCGTCTGGTTTGGGTTGTCCAAGTTGTCCCAATCCATCCGGGATCCAAGCGTTCCTGGCCGCGAAAAGGTCCGGGCGGAAACAGGTGTTTGCCCTCCCCGGGGTGTGCACGATCCGGTGGGTTGCGGGGGGCGGAAATATTTTTCCAATGGTTGGAAAATGCGTGAAAAATTTTTCCAATCATTGGAAAATTTGCGCCATTTTTTCCAACCATTGGAAAAATATTTTCCAATCATTGGAAAACCGGAGGGGCGTCGGCGGGCCAGCGGATTGTGCGAAATCCGGGGGGCGGCGGATTGGGGGCGGCCCGCTATTCGCGGGGTTCGAGCGAGGCGAGGCGGTCGGAGACGTTCCGGGCGCGGTCGAGGAACTGGGGGACGGCTTCGGCGAAGTCGGCCGGGGTGGTTGTCGTGAAGGGGAGGAGGGCGTAGAGGACGATCGCGCCGGATTCGGGGTCGCGGCCGATGCCGGGGGCGTCGAAGAGGGGGCCGAGCGCCAGACCGAGCAGGTCGAGGATGTCGGAATATGCGGCGCCTTCGGGCAGCTCCGCCGCGACGACCGCGGACAGTTCCATGCGCGCGGCGGCGTCGTTGGGCCGCACGATCACGCCGGGGGCGCCTTCCGCCGCGATGCAGCAGGCACCGTCGTCGCCGGGTGCGGCTTCGAGACCGAATTGTTCGCCGAGTGCCTTGAAATATTCTTCGCTGGCGTTTGCCATGGGGGTTCCTCCTGTTGTCAGACTTTCATTCCGTTGACCTTGATGAGGTCGAGTTTGCCGCCATTGGGCGAGGCCTGCATCTTCATGACGTGGCGCATCTCGGAGTGGGTGATGGTTGCGCCGTAGTGGTTGTGGATGGAATCGGTGGGGTCCTTCCACCAAGTGTTCAGGAGGGCGTTTTGGTTGTTCTCCAGGGATACGCCTTCGTGGTTCGACCACTGGAACACCACCGGGATTTTCTCCTGGCGGAAGAATTCGAGCCCCAGTTTGCTGGTCTGGCGGAAGACCATGTTGCGCATGACCGTCTGTGCCAGGTCCAGGAGGGCGTCGCGGTACGAAAGGATGACTTGGTCGAAGCCGGCGTATGCGAGGCCCTGCAGCATGAGGTCCTTGAGCTCCTCGGTGGTGGCCCTGCCGTCGCGGTCCGCGAGCAGCTGGAAGAAGCGGGAGATGGCGGTGACGTCGCGGTCGTCGATCTTGTGGGAGCCCCAGATCCGGAGTTGGTCGCCGGGGATGTTCTTGCGGACGAGGGCCTCCATCATGGCGTCGATGCCCTTGCGGGCGGCTTCGCCGACCCAGCCGGTCTCGCGCTTGAACATCCTGGGGTTCGCGGCGGCGGTCTTGTATTGGCGGATTTTGGCGAAGATGTCGACCTTCTGGCTGTGGTCGCGCAGGAAGATCGCCCATTTCGTGGGCCCGAAGCGCGAAACGTTGCCGTGCGGATCGACCTTGGTCTGCAGGGTGCCGTTGCGGATGTCGTCGAGGATGCCCGGGAGGGTTGCGAAGGTGAGTTCCCCGGGATCGATGCCGCACAGCTGGTTGTAGTAGTCGATGGAGGTGGGGACGAGGTTGTGGTCTTCGAGCTTGTCGGCGACCTGGATGCGGACGTCGTGGAAGCCGTAGAGGACGACTTCCCGGTGGCCGGCGTCCTCGCCGAAGCGCCTGCCGAGGGCGGCGTCGGTGGCGTCGCGGGTCCACCTGACGGCGGGGGAGAACTGGCCCTCGAAGTTTTCGGCGAAGTCGGGGCGGTCGGCGGCGGTCTTGTAGGCGGTCTTGAACTTGGCGTACTGCTCCTGCATCGCATCGCGCATGCGGTCCAGCGACCTCTGGCGCCAGGAATTGAAAAGCCCGCCCTCGAACTGGACATCCACGCCGCCCTTGCCGATGGTGATCCTGTAGACGTTGTGGTTGACCTTGATGAGGCCTTCCTGGCGCCCGGTGGCGTTGGAGAGGTCGACGATGCTGCGGAGATCCGCGTTGGCGATGTGGTTGACGTCCTGTTGGATTTTCATGTTTCCGGTCCTTGCTGGTTCCGCCCAGTCTACACGCGGGACGGGGGAAAGTTACAATGGCGCGGGGCGGGAGGCCAGCGGATTGTGCGGAATCCGGAGGGAGGCCGGACGGGGGCGGACGCTTTTTCCACCACAAGGTCGCGCGGAAGCGCGACCTTTGGGAAACAGGCTCGCGGCGCGAAACACGGAGGGGACGGAGGAAGGAGGCACGGAGGGTTTTGGAGGTGGAGTTTGCCGGAGGGGTGGCCACGCTCCGAAAACACACTCCAAACACTTCTGGTTCGTCGGGAATCATAGTGGACGGGGAGGATTGCCGGGAGATCGTGGAGAGATATTTGGAGAATGGAGAGTGCGCGAGCATTCGCCCCCCTCCGAGAGGGGGGTGCCGTCCGAAGGAAGATGGCTTGTGGATTGCGGGTGCGGAGCGGAAGTGAAGGGCGGAGGGGGGCGTACTGCGGGGGGCCGTCGATGCAGGCTTC
>JAEEGG010018795.1_pt1 | contig 14006 bp, 11 predicted proteins | sample 9134161 | NCBI WGS metagenome assembly JAEEGG01 (sample SAMN16246543, study PRJNA631951) | gut metagenome | biome: gut microbiome; feature: rumen; material: CR-attached | host: Bos | place: Iran: Karaj | collected 2018-10 | reverse complement strand
CAGCGGTACAAGCATCGTGGAAGTGAACCGCCTCGTGAAGCAGTTCGAGGAGACATCCAAGATGATGCGCATGATGACCACAGGCGGCGGCAAGAAACTGATGCGTATGGCTAACAATATGAAACGCAGATAAGGTTGTTAGGCTGTCATATCGTGGCAGCCACAATATAGACAAACAATATCATTATGGATAACAAGATTATAGACGGCAAACTCATTGCCGAACAAATCAAAAAGGAAATCGCCGCTGAGGTGGCGGACATGATTGACCATGGTATCAAGGCCCCGCATTTGGCAGCAGTCATCGTGGGCGATGATGGTGCCAGTAAGACCTACGTGGCCTCTAAAGAGAAAGCCTGCCAATCGGTGGGTATGACCTCTTCGGTGTATCGTCTTCCTGTGACAACCACTGAGAAGGAAATGCTCGAGATGGTCGAGTTCTTGAACAACGACCCCGACATTGACGGTTACATCATCCAACTGCCTTTGCCCAAGCAGATTGACGAGGATAAGGTCATCAATGCCATCAAGCCTGCCAAGGATGTGGATGGCTTCACGAGCATCAATGCCGGCAATATGCAATTGGGACATCCTTGTTTTATTCCGGCTACGCCCAATGGTATCATGGAACTCATCAAACGCTCTGGCATTGAGACCGTTGGCAAGAATGTGGTGGTCTTAGGCCGTTCCAACATCGTGGGCACGCCTATGGCCATTCTGATGTCACGTAAAGGCATCGACTCAACGGTTACATTGTGCCACAGCCGCACCAAGAATTTGCCTGAGATTTGCCGCAATGCCGACATTCTAGTGGCCGCTATTGGCAAGCAAGGCTTCGTAACCGCCGATATGGTGAAGCCTGGTGCCGTGGTTATCGACGTGGGCATCCACCGCATCGAAGACCCGACCAGTCCGAAAGGTTACAAGATCTTGGGTGATGTGGACTACGATGAGGTCTACAAAGTGGCTTCCAAGATTACCCCTGTTCCAGGTGGCGTAGGTCCCATGACTATCGTCTCATTGCTGCAAAACACCTTGAAGGCAGCCAAAGGCGAAGTCTATCCAAAATAATGACGCTTTAATCAAAACCTGGCGAAACTGCTGACTTTTCGGCGGTTTCGCCTTTGTTTTTTGCGTATTTCAAGGCAATTTTCTATTTTTGTACCCAAATTCTTCAATATGAAAAGAGCTGTCTTAGCTGTATTGCTGTTATTGTCGCTTGCTCCGTTTGCTTGGGCTCAGCGAGAGGGAAGCAATGGGTTCTCGCCTTTGTTCAATCCTGAGTTCAAATCGGAACTGCCCAACGAAGTAAAGGAAACTTCGGGGCTCTTTTTCCACAACGGTCGCCTTTGGACGCACAACGACAGCGGTGGCAAACCGATTCTGTATGCCTTAGACACGACGACGTTTGAAGTGGTGCAGAAAGTCACGCTTTACAATGTGAAAAACAATGACTGGGAGGATGTCAGTTCCGATGGCGAGATGGTTTTTGTTGGTGATTTTGGCAACAACAAAGGCAACCGCAAAAACTTGAGAATCTATAGTTTTCCCTTATCGGCCATCCCCGATGAAGGCAATGCTAACATTAAGGTGGACTCCATCTGTTTCACTTTTGGCGACCAAACCGATTTCACGAAACGCAAGGTGCACGACTTCGACTGTGAGGCTTTTTTTGCCACTGAAGAATGCCTTTATCTGCTTAGCAAAGGTTGGGAAACAGGTACCACGCGGCTTTATCGGCTTCCCAAAACACCGGGAAAACATGTGGCTGAAGTGGTGAATGGCTTCGACTCACAAGGCTTGATTACTGGGGCGGACTACGACAGGGAGAACCACATTTTAGTTATCATCGGTTACGTGAAATCCATCTGGAAACCATTCATGTATATCATTTTCGACTTCGACGAGGGTGGCGTGAAGCTCTCGAATCGTCGTTTTGAGATGCCGCAATGGGCGGGTATGCAGACCGAAGGCATCTGCTTCTTCGATGAGGGAAGATGCTACGTCACGGCTGAGACCTCTCCGACCATAACCTCGAGAGTGTTTGAGGTGGATTTTAGGAAATGGATTGATAAAGAATTGAAAAACAAGAAGAAGTGAAACGATTCTGTCTGATATGGGTTGCGCTGTTGTCACTGGTTCAGGTGTGTTTTTCTCAGCACCCGAAGAAGGCCGTAAAAGCCTATGAGGCCGCTGAGGAGGCTTTCTTGAATCGCGACTATCAAAAGGCCCATCAACAGTTGCTGAAAGCTGTGGTGGCCGACCCGAACTATGCAGAGGCATGGCTCTTGGAAGGGGAAGTAGGGATGGAGACAAAAGATTACGATTTGGCCTTGTTGGGCTATGAAAGCGCTTTGTCATGCGACTCGATGCTGTTTCCTCCTGCTGCCATCACCTTGGCACGCCTTTATGACAATCAAGGCAGCTACAAACGCGAGATGGCCTTGCTGAGATGGTATTTGTCAAAGCGCTGGGGTAACGTTGCCAATGATGCTGTGGCTACCGAAATGCTTGAGAAAGCCACTTTTAGGGATTGGGCTGTGAGCTATCCTGTCGCTTTTGAACCTGACAATTTGGGGACAGCCGTCAATACGATCAATGATGAATATGTGAACATGCTGTCTTTTGACGGGTCGCAATTGCTTTTCACACGCAAGATGCCTTCGGCTAATGGTTATCAGAAGGAGTCTTTGTTTGTCTCTTATTATCAAGATAGCGTATGGTCAGAGCCTCAGCAACTTGCCTTTGCTGGTTTTCCAGAGGATGTCGACCCGGGAGCGGCTTTCATCTCAGCCGATGGCAGGAAACTCTATCTGACGGGTTGTGGTTGGAAGCGCGATAGCAGCTGCGACATTTATGTTTCGGAATGGGAAGATGGTCAGTGGTCGATGCCACGTCGACTTTCCGAAGGTGTCAACACGGGAAGTTGGGAGTCGCAGCCTTGCGTAAGCAGCGATGGTAAGGAATTGTATTTCGTATCGCGCCGTTCGAGCAATGCTGATATTTACCGCTGTTTGCGCCGCACTGACGGTACCTGGGGCGAACCGCAGAATTTGGGCGAACCCATCAACACGAAAGGCACGGAGATGGCTCCTTTCCTGCATCCTGACGGGCATACGCTTTATTTCTCGTCGGACCAACATCTTGGCATGGGCGGTTTCGATTTGTTCATGAGCCGTAGGGGAGAAGATGGCAAGTGGCAAGAGCCTGTCAATCTGGGCTTTCCTATCAATACCCAAGGCGACGAAATCAATTTCTTCGTTGCCGCCGATGGCAAGACTGCCTTCATCTCCTCGCAGCGCGAGGGTGGTAATGGCGGTTACGACATTTATACCTTTGAACTGCCCGAAGAAATCCGTTCCGACTCGGCCAACTACCTTTCCAATGTGGATGTGGTTGAGCTTTCTGTCGGTGATGCGGTCGTCTTGCAGCATATCCAATTTGAATATAATAGTGCGGCCTTGACAGATGACTCTCAGACGGGCATTCAAATGTTGGCGGACTTCCTTCAACGTAATCCTGAATTGAAAGTGGAACTGGCAGGACACACCGATGATGTGGGTAGTGCCACTTACAATCTGAAGCTCTCGTCGGAACGTGCTGAGGTGGTTAGAAACGCTTTGATTGACAAAGACATAGAAGAATTCCGCTTGGTTGCGAAAGGCTATGGCGCGACAAAACCATTGGTGCCTAACGACAGTGAAGAACATAGAGCTATGAACCGTAGAACAGAAATGATAATAATTGACTGAATATGAAAAAACTAACCTTGTTACTTGCAACAGCTATTCTGATGTCGGCTTGTGTAAAGACAGCCGAACCGACCCGCTTTTCGATTTTGGGCGACAGCTATTCCACGTTTGAAGGCTATGTGGATCCTGAAACTAACAGAGTTTGGGAACATTATGCTGAGATAGGGGTCACTGGTGTTGAACAAATGTGGTGGAAGCAAGTGGCTGATTCGACAGGCTGGTTGCTTGACAGGAACAACTCGTTTTCTGGTGCTTTGATTTGCAACTACGACGAATTTCATCATGGAGACCACTATGGCCCTTATTCTTTCATCCGTCGCATGAACAATTTGGGCCAACCCAACGTGATTTTCATCTTCGGTGGCACCAACGATGTGTGGAAAGGTGCTCCCTTCGGTGATTATGTGTATTCCGATTGGACAGAAGAGCAACTTTGCACCTTCCGCCCTGCATTGGCCAACCTGCTCGACAACGTGAAACGGCAGTATCCCAAAGCCAAAATCTATTTCCTGCTTGAAACAAGTCCATGCCCAGGTGGCATCACCGAAGAAACCCGACTGGAATTCGTTGAATCGACGCATGTTATCACTAGCCACTATAATGTTGAATGCATAGATTTGGATATCCACAAAAGCATGTGGCATCCAGATCCAGAAGGGCAAAAGAACATTGCCGACCAAGTGTTGGAGCATCTTGCAGCAGACATCCATTAATGCTTGAAACGGTAACGCACCGTCAATTCATCGTTGCTCGGTGTCGGCACATCCCAATAGGGTTTCTCGGACGTTGAGCCTGTCGAAACGTCGTCGCCTGAGTCTATTGAAGCATCGTCTTCTTCCTCCTCATCCCAATGGTACACCTCTTTTTGAGGTCCTTCCTTCCTTAAAAACAAGGCCAACAATACCCCGATGATGGCCCCGCTGAGGTGACCCTCCCACGAGATGTTCTGTGGGATGGCCAAGGCGGGAATCATGCCCCAAATGAAACTGCCGTAAAGAAAAACCATGATGAGTGCGATGACGATGAGCATTCGGTTGCCTCGGATGAAGCCACTGGTGATGAGAAAGAGGTTCAGTCCGTAGACGAGTGCGCTGGCGCCGATGTGGACGGAATGAGGGTTACCGATGCCCCAAGTGAGTAGCCCGCTGGCTAGATAGGTGATGAGCATGACACGGTTGGCAAGGGTAGGGTAGCAGTAATACAATGCCGTGCCTAAAACGAGGATGGGAACGCTGTTCGACAGCAAGTGCTCCCAACTGCCATGCAGGAAGGGTAGGGTGAAGATGCCAATAAGACCTCTCGGAGTGTGTGGCACCACGCCCCAACTCCCTAAGTCAATCCCAAAGGACACTTCAATGATTTTCACCAACCACATCAAAGCGACCAGAATAAGTGGGATGACAAGGCTGCCAAAAAACTTCCTTTTTTCTGCTTTTTCGTCCATGATGTGGTGCTTATCAAGAATTATTCCGCTGCAAAGGTCGGAAAAATTGGCAGACGGGCACAAAAAAACGCCCCCGAAATCGAGAGCGTTTTTTTGTTACATCATCGTGTCGCTTATGGCAGGAAAGGCATCTTCACAACAACAGCCTTGATGAGCTTGTTACGGATCTTGATGAAGATTTCGGTGTCCTTTTTGCTAAAGGCTTTCTTCACCAAAGCGGTGCCGATGTTCTTGCCAGTCGAGGGTGACGGGCTGCCCGAACGCACCATGCCGATGCAGTTGCCTTCGGCATCGCACACTTCGTAGCCATTACGCGGAATGCCACGGTCGATCATCTCGAAGCCGACGATCTTCTGGCTCACGCCATTGGCTTTCTGAGCGGCGAAGATTTCGCGGTTGATGAAGTCGTTGCCGTCAACGAACTTGGTAATCCAACCCAGACCAGCCTCAATGGGGCTGATGGTGTCGTCGATTTCGTGGCCGTAGAGGCAGAAGCCCTTCTCCAGACGGAGGGTGTCGCGGCAACCCAGACCTGCGGGCATGATGCCGAACTCCTTGCCAGCCTCAAAGACGGCGTCCCAAACCTTCTTGGCGTGGGCGACGGGGATGTAGATTTCGCAGCCGCCTGAGCCAGTGTAACCTGTGGTCGAGAAGATGATGTTGTCGACACCAGCGAAGTTGATGATTTGGAAGGTGTAGTATTCCATGTCCACCACATTGGCCTTGGTGAGCTTTTGCATGGCTTTCAGGGCGTTGGGACCTTGCACGGCCAGCTGAGCCCATTCTTCGCTCTCATTCTTGAAGTCTTCACCGAGGGTCATGCCAAACTTCTCGGCAATCTGGCTCATCCAAGCCCAGTCCTTGTCGATGTTGGCGGCGTTAGGCACCATGAAATAGTGGTCGTCGGCGATACGATAGACGAGCATGTCGTCAACGATGCCACCCTTGCCGTTCGGCAGGCAGGTGTATTGCACCTTACCGTCGCTCAAAGCGGCTACGTCGTTCACAGTGCAGTATTGCATGAACTGCTTGGCCAAGGGACCTTTGGCGCGGAACTCGCCCATGTGGCTCACGTCGAACACGCCGACGTTGTTGCGGACGTTATTGTGCTCTTCGACGAGGCCGGTGTATTGGATCGGCATGTCGTAACCGGCAAATTCAGCCATTTTGGCACCCAGGTCGTGATGGATCTGATTGTAAGGGGTTTTCTTTAATTCGATGTTTTCCATTGTATGGTATTTAAGATTAGATATTTAAAGATTCGAAGATTATCTTCTCGTGTCATGCAGGCCTTTCTTGAAGCTGGGGCCGAAATGCACACGGTTGTAATTGAGGTCATAGACGGTGACCACTTTAGCAGGTTCGCTGTTGATTTGGCGCTTTAGTGTGCAACCATTTGCGGGGTCGACCCAATATTGGATGACAGAACCGTCATTTTGTTCGACGAAGAACCTCCAGCATTCAATGTCGAGAACTCTTTCCTTGCCTACATAATACTTTGAGAGGTCGCTTTTTTCCACTTCGCTAGCGAATGACTTGAGTGGGGGAAAGTTTTTGCTGAAAGGCTCAAACTCCCATTCAACGTCATCGGTCCAGCCTTGTGCGTCAGGGCAATAGTACCAGTTCATTCCGGTCTTGACGTTCCAGAAACGGTCGATGCCTTGTCCGTCGTTGAAAGCCTCTTCGTCACCGTGCTTCATATAGGTCTCGTTGAATTGGGTACCTTGGTCATTGATGGTGATGAAGAAGTTGTCGGTAGGCGGGTTGAATTTATAAACACCGGTAAAAGGCTGTGTACCTGGATTCTTGGGTATAATCACAGTCTCGACAGGGGCATTCGGGTCGTAAATCGTGATATTTGCTACGAAGATAGTGTCAGCAGAGCTGCATTTGGCAGTGACCCAACTATTGCCTGTGCGTTTTGCGATGACTTGAACGCGTTCACCAAAGTTAATCAGTTTGAAATCAATGTTTTTCGGGAATCTGGTGCTGTATTTAATGGTGTCGCAGCTGTCGTAAGGTGCCCAAATCAGGGTGTCGCCTAACGCTATTTTGAATCCGATTTCTTTTCTTTCTTGTGCCGTTGCAAAGGTGGCAAGGCAAAGAAGTACTAATGTAAACAACGTTTTTTTCATATTGAAAATGAGTTTAAATTTGATGCAAAAATACAAAATATCTGCATTCGGAAAAGATTTTCTGCGAAATAGTGTGTTTAGGGGTTTAAAGCTTGCTCAAAAGCGTCCCTCATTTTGTTCTCATCTCTGATGATTTTTCTCAATTCTTCCAATCGTACTGCGTTATCCGATTCGGGAATCCAAAGGCGGAGATAGCCTGTGTCGGAATATTTTTCCAACAGATGTTCTCGGAAGCGTTGGTATTGTTGCTCCTTGTCATAATCGGGGAAGTGGTCTTGCGTGAATTGTATGGTGCGACGTATGACTTTTTCGGGTGTGATAAGGCGGTCTGCTTCGGCCACGATTTTACCGTAGATGGACCGTGGCTCATGCCCGCTTGAAGCACGATGGTCTTCTGCGGCCTGAGCCATGGTCTCGATTTGGTCTTCACTGAACCAATCACTTAATTTCTTGTCTTCACGGATGATGCGACCTGAAACAAGATGGTGCGTATCGCGGCCTTCGCAAAGTCCAGTGTCGTGGTAAGCTGCGATGGCGTAGACCATGTTTTCGTCCACATCATAGAGCCCGGCCAAGGCTAAACTTCGTGCGATGACTTCCTCGGCGTGGTTGCGTTGATGTGCGGTGTCGAAATGGTCATAACGTGGCAGGATTTTCTGCTCGATGTATGCTAAGATATTGGGATTTACCATCCTCCACCTCCAGCATTCACCGTGGTCACCATCGAATTGACATTCACATTGACGCTTTGTCCACCAGTGAAAGTGACATTGCCCGTGTAGTAGCCGTTCCAGTTGGTGCCGCCGCTGATGGTGCCGTTGTATTTCACGGTGTACGATTGTCCCGTTTGCAACTGCGGGTCAGTGAAAAGCATGACCATGTTGTTGCCGCCACCAGGCCAACCTCCTCCGCCGCCCGTGAAGGTGGGGCATTGGTAGGTGCAGATGACCGTGCCGTCAGATTTTAGAATCTGGATGGCATAGCCGTGTTGTGTGTTGATTTTCAGTGAAGGCTGGGTGCAAACATTTTGGGAGGGGTTGCTGGTGCCGCCACCAGTGCCGATACTGGTGCTACCTGTAATTTTGAATTGGTTGTTGTCGCAGTCGAAGCCTTCCTCAGGTTGGCGGGCACCGTTGGAGATGTTGAGGCCACCGTTGAGGAACATGGTGCCATTGGAGTCAGTGCCATCGTTGGCATCGCTGTGGGCATAATAAATGCCACCGTTGATGGTGAGGTTTTGGGCTGCGTTCACGGCGTCGTCTTTCACGGAATAGGCTTCAATGTTGCCACCGTTGATGGTCAGCGTGGCCTTGCTTTCGATGCACTCGCCACCTTCGTTTTGTGTCTGGGTGCAGTGTACAGTGATATTGCCGCTGTTGATGGTCAGGTTGCCTTGGGCTTTGACGCCTTTCGGGTTGGCATAGTCGCCACCGCCCCATGGGCCGCCGCCACCTTGTGTGATGGTGATGCGCTCACCGCTGGTAGTCACATTGAGGGTAAGGTCGTCGTTGTTGGCACCTTCCTGCCCGATGACAAGAGTGCCGCCCACGTTGATGCCCTTGCCACCGCGACCGGTGCTGGTGAGGTTAAAGTTACCGCCAAGCAGTTCCATATTGCCTTCGCTTTTCAGGCATGATGAGGTGTAGGCATCCTTGTTATTTCCGCTGATGGTGTAGGTGGCACCGTCACCTTGCGTAGTGATGGTGAAGTCACCGCCGCTGATGCTCAGATTGCCATCGGCGCTGATGCTCTTCCCGCCGTGGTTGGTGGTGGGCAGTGTGATAGTGAAGTCACCGCCTGTGATGTTGATGTCAGTGTCGCATTTGATGGCGGTGCAATAGGCAGGCTCGTTTTGGTTGTTGACCAATTGCAGGACGGTGCTGCCTGAGGATGTGATGTCGATGGTGCCGCCCGAAATGATGATGTCGCCGTCAGCCTTGATGCCTTTCGACATGTCGCCGGAGTTGGCGATGGTAAGCGTTCCGCCATAAATATAAACTAGGCTGTCGGCCTTGATGCCTTTGCTGTCCGCACCGCTCGTGTTGAGGGTAAGGGAGCCGTCGTTCATGGTAAAAATGCCCGATACTTTGACGCCTCTTTGGCTTTCCGCCGTTGTGTTGATGGTGAGATCCCCGCCTTGGATGGTGACGTTCCCCGAAATATCAAGGCCATCTGAACCGGCTGAAACAATTTCAAGCGTACCGCCGTTCCATGTCAGGTTGCTGCTACCGTGAATGCCATCGCTATCGGAGCCAAGGATTCGGATAGTGCCCGAGTTGATGGTGATAGGACCTTCGATGTTCATGGCATGTTTGGCATTGCCTGTTATTTGTAGTGTTCCCGGGCCGTTTACGGTAAGTTCACAAGGCATATCCATTGTCCCTACTTGTGGACCGTTAGCGCCGTCGGCAAGTGTTGAAGTGCCTTTGAGACTCAGTGTTACGGGAACATAAACGCCCATTGCGATAGCGACAGTAGAAGGGTTGGATAAGGATAAGTTGTCGAGGGTCAAATGGAAAGATGTCATGCTGTAATAGATTAACCTGCCATTATCCGAGCTACCGGATACTACGTATGGAACATCCATTCTCCAAGATTCCACGTCAACGAAAGCACCTTCTGTATGGATTTGAACCCCGTCATCAGCGAAAGGATTGTCCACCATTACAGAATTACCGTTGTAGGTGATGTAAACTGTGTCGCTCGTGTGTGGTGACTCTTGTCTGAAAATGATGCTGTCAATATCCCTGATATTCAGTGTGCAACCTCCATTATCATCGTTAATGAACATATGCTCCCCATTAAAACGAAATTCTTCAATAGTGCTCACATCCTTATCATAAAGCATGAAGGCTGTATTGAAGACTTTCATGTGATACTCCTGTGCACTGAGGCCTATACAACCAAGCAGGAAGGCCATAATAAATAAGGTCTTTCTCATAGCTTGATCATTTTAAGGGTTTGGTGCTCAGTTTTGACAAGATAAAGCCCGATGGGGAGGTCGGAGATGTCAATCCATTGGTCTCCAGTGGTTTCAAACGACTTCATGATCCGACCATCAAGCGCGTAGATGCTAACCGTTTGTCGTTCATTAAGGTTGCGAAGCAAAAAGGCATCATGGGAAGGATTGGGGAAGAGTTGAACCGATGCGTTTGAAACTTCTGAAACACCTTCTGTCTCGGCGCAAGTGATTTTACGGATGTCGGCCAAGTTGAATCTGTCGGATTTGGTAGGTGCAAGTTCAACGACAAGTGTCTCATTGTCTTCAAAGTAGACGCGGTCGCTCTCCGACATATAATAAGAGCGTTCGGAGCCATCGTTGAAATGGATGGTCATTTGGGTGGATTGCGCTGCGAGGTGGAATGCCAGCCCTAATATAAAGGCCAAAAGCAGCAATCCGCGTTTGAAAATGCTTTTCATTGGTGTAGAAATAGGTTTGCAAAATGTTGAAAGATGCAAAAATACACTTTTTTGGAATACTATGGTTGCTGTTTTAAAGAAAAAAAGTTGCGATTGCAGGCCTCATCAGCCTCTTTAAGCCATGTCATGTTGGGCTTCCGCAGGTTTCAGAAAGCATGTCATTCCCTTGTTTAGTTTCGCTGGCCTCAACAGGCATGTCATACCTGTGGTGGCAGGTGGGCAAAGGCGTGGGATCTATGCTTGGTGAGGCCGTCCACATAAAGCTCTTGCCTATTAAACCGCCTCCTATAGATTCCATGCCCTCGCACATACCAGCGCAGGAATGACATAGGAGGCTAGCTGGCTTAAAGAGCCGTCATATAAGGTGCAGTGACTGACTCTTTACAAGTCAACATTTGTTTGGGTGTGCCAGCAAAAATGACTTTGCCACCCATGGCACCGCCGCCGGGACCGAGTTCTATCAAGTAGTCGCACTGCTTCAGCATCTCCAGATTATGCTCGATGAGGAAAATCGTGTTGCCCGCTTCTACCATGGTGTCGAACAGGTCGAGAATGCGCTTGATGTCGTTGAGGTGGAGGCCGTCGGAAGGCTCGTCCATAATGAAGATTTTGCCCGCGTCGCGTAGATACGAGGCAAGTTTGATGCGTTGCAACTCACCGCCAGATAAGGTCGAGAGCGACTGATTGAGATGGAGGTAGCCCAACCCGACCTTTCGCAAAGGCTCCAGCTTCTCGGCAATGACGGTGCCAGCAAACAACTCTGAGGCTTTGTTGGCGGTCATGTCCATCACTTCGGCGATGTTCATGCCGTTGACCTTATAAGATAAGACTTCGTTGCTGTAACGCAGGCCGCCACAAGCCTCGCAAGTGGTCTCGATGGCATCCATGAAGGCCATATCGCTGACGATGACACCTTTGCCTTGGCAGATGGGACAGCCGCCCTTGCCGTTGAAGGAGAACAACTCGGCTTTGGTTTTGTTAACCTTGGCGAAGAGTTTGCGGATGTAGTCGGCCACTTCGAGATAGGTGGCAGGGGTGGAGCGTAAGCTGATGCCTATGTTCTTTTGGCTGATGTAAACGATGTCTGACTGTTTAATTGTTGGGTTGTTTAATTGTTTAATTGTTGTTCTGTTGTCGCGAGAACAGTTCAACAATTCAACATTCAACGATTCAACATTTTTTACAAAGCATTCCATCAATGAACTCTTGCCAGAACCAGCGACGCCTGCGATGCCGCACATCACGCTCAATGGTAAATCCACGGTTAGGTTATTGATGTTATGCAAGGTGGCGTTTTCAAGGTGGAAAAACGACTTGGGTTGGCGCACTTGTTCCTTAATGGAACTTGTTGCACTGAGTGATGTACCCGTGAGAGTTTGGCTATGAAGCAACTCTTCGTAGCTCCCTTCGAATACGATTTCACCGCCTTTCATGCCTGCACCAGGCCCCATGTCGATGATATGGTCAGCGATTTTGATCATGTCCTTGTGGTGTTCCACGAGGATGACCGTGTTACCGTGGTTTTTCAGTTTCTGCACCGACTTCTGCATGAGCAGGATGTCGTGGTTGTGCAGGCCCACGCTGGGCTCGTCGAGGATGTACATCACATCGGAAAGAGGTGAGTTGATGTATTTGGCGATCTTGCAGCGTTGCGCCTCGCCGCCCGAGAGCGTGCCGATGGCGCGGTCGAGGGTGAGGTAGCCGAGGCCTATTTCTTCCAAAGCGGCCAAACGTTCGATGGTGGCACGTTTGATGTCCTCGGCAAGAGGATTGTCGATGGTCTCCATCCATTGGCGGCAGTCGGCGATGCTCATGGCAGTCACTTCTGCGATGTTGACGCCCTTGATTTTGCAAGAGCGTATCTTCTCGTTGAGGCGGCTACCGCCGCAGTCGGGACAAGTGCCCATGGTGAGCATGGGGTTGAGGACTGCGGCATGGAGTAGACCTTCTTCGGAATTGATGATGCTGCGGTACATGCGCGGGATGAGACCTTCGTATTTGGCACTCTTCGGCCAGTTCGACGGCGGGTTTTTCAGTTTGATTTGCGGAGAATTAAGAAATAGGTCGAGCTCCTCGGGCGTGTAGTCTTTGATTTTCTTGTCGAGGTCGAAAAGTCCGCTGTGGGCATAGCGGATCCAGCGCCAGCCGCCTTTCCCGAAGGCGATGTAGTGGATGGTGTCCTCATCGTTGAGCGACTTGTCGAAGTCGACAAGCTTGTGTATGTCCAACTCGCGGATTTCGCCCAATCCTGCACAACGCGGACAACTGCCCGAAGGATGGTTGAACGAGAAGGCGTCGGAATAGCCAACGAAAGGTTGCCCGATGCGAGAGAACAACAGGCGCAGTAAGGCATAAATGTCCGTGTAGGTGCCTACTGTGGAACGTGAATTGGAGGTGGGCTTTCTTTGCTCAATGACGATAGCAATGGGCAGATTCTCAATGTCGCCGACATGCGGGCGACCGTATTTGGGTAAATATTGTTGCGTAAACGATGGAAAAGTGTCATTGAGTTCCCGCCGCGATTTGGCTGCGATGGTATCCAGCACCAACGATGACTTTCCCGACCCCGACACGCCCGTCACCACGGTGATTTGCCGTTTCGGAATCTTTACGGTGACGTGTTTTAGGTTGTTCTCGGTCGCGTCTTTGATGAGGATATGGTCGAATTCGGCAGGGTTTTCCATAAGGTTTTAGGTTGGGTTAGTGGATATGGCACATCTTCACTTTAGCCATGGGGATTTCGCTTTCAGCCACGGTCATAAGGTCTCTATCAAGAATCACGAAATCAGCGTCTTTGCCTACTTCAATGCTGCCTTTGCGACCTTCGAGGAAGCAGCCTTTGGCCACCCAAATCGTGATGGATCGCAGGGCTTGTTCGCGGGTGAGGGCGTTCTCCATTTGGAAACCCTCGGCAGGCGTGCCATCCAAGTGCTTACGGGCGACAGCGGCATAGAAGGTATAAATCGGGCTGATGTCTTCGATGGGGAAGTCGGTGCCATTGATGACCCAACCATTTTGTTGCAATAGTTGTTGGTAGGCGTATGCGTTTTTGATTCGTTCGCCGAGACGCTCGTCGGCCCAGTCCATGTCGGAGGTGCAGTGCGTGGTCTGGATGGAGGGGATGACAGAGAATTCACCAAAGCGTTGGAAGTCCGCGTCGGCTACCGTTTGGGAGTGCTCGATGCGCCAGCGTAAATCATTTTTGCCTTTCAGGTATTCCGAAAAGATGTCCAAAATATGGTGCACGCCGCCGTC
>JAEEGG010018793.1_pt1 | contig 14007 bp, 13 predicted proteins | sample 9134161 | NCBI WGS metagenome assembly JAEEGG01 (sample SAMN16246543, study PRJNA631951) | gut metagenome | biome: gut microbiome; feature: rumen; material: CR-attached | host: Bos | place: Iran: Karaj | collected 2018-10 | reverse complement strand
CTATTAAGCTCTTCATTTATCTGAGCAATGAGCTTAAGGATTGTAGTCTTTCCTGTTCCGGGCCCTCCTGTGATTACAAATATGGGTTCAGTAACACCAACTCTTACAGCTTCTCTCTGTGTTTCATCAAGAGCTATGCTCCCAGCATATTTATCTATGAGTTTATCTATATCAGAAGCGATTCTCTTCTTTTGTGACAACAGTGTTTTGATTCTGACAGCAATGTCACGTTCTGTTTTATAGGTAAGTGGGTAGTAGAAATACTCTCTTTTTCCCTCAGAAGTTACTCTCTTGTTATATCTGACAGTTCCATCTTTAATCATTCTGAGAACAAAATCCAAAATATTATCCTTTGTGATCTTCGATGTATTGAGGACTCTGAGGAGCTTTATTGCATAGTCCTTTTTCGGCATACATACATTTCCGTACATCATATCTTCTGTAAGGACATAGTTGGATGCAGCCTTTACTCTTTCGTAGGAATCCTCTTTAAAGAGATTATCTTTTGCTATCATGTCGGCCATAAGGAAAGTGATCCCTCTTATACTGCACAGCTCATAGGGCTCTTCTTCGATTATCCTTAGCGCATCTGACTTGTATGTTTCATAGATTCTGTTGATGGCATTTATACTGATTCCATATTTGATAAGTTTGGCTGCGATCTCCCTGCTTGCTCTTTTCTCGATGTATGACTTCTTTATCTTTTCAAGGGTTTTCTTTCCAATGCCAGGAACGGATATAAGTTTGTCTATATCATTATCCAGCACGGAAATGGTATCTTCACCGAATGCTGCGTATATGCTCTGCGCCACTTTTTTGGATATTCCTCTGAACATTCCACATGAAAGATAAGCTACAATATCTTCTTCTGTCTTGTTTACATACTCTTCCCATGAGATAACGCGGCAGCTTTTACCATACTTCGCTGTAGAGAACTCTTCTGTGACAAAATCATAGGAAATATTCTTGATTGTAGGAAGATTGGTCCCCACGCATGTGACTTTCTTGCCCGATTCTATATCACGATACTGACATACGCTGTAACCGCTTGATTCATCATAATAAACTCTGTACTTAAACTTCACATACATGGATAATACTCCTCAAATGTCTTGATATATGCGCTTCTATCAGATTTCTTTAGTGACTTTGCTATTTTCCTTACTTTTTCATAAAGGTTTGGATACTGAATAATAAGATCTATGAACTTGTTCTTACCGGACTGCTCAAGTCCAAGAACATTACCGCTTCCTCTGTTTTTGAGGTCAGCCTTTGCAATTTCAAATCCATCTGTTTCGCCTTCAAGGATATGAAGGTTTTCTGATGAAATTTCCGGGGATGATTTCTGAAGGATGCAGTAGCTTTGCTTATCTCCTCTTCCCACACGGCCCCTTAACTGATGGAGCGTTGCAAGCCCGAATCTTTCAGCTGATGATATGACGATTACTGTTGCGTTAGGAACGTTTATGCCTACCTCTATAACAGTTGTTGCTATAAGTATCTGTATCTGATTTTCTGAGAATGCTTTTTTGATCCTTGTCTGTTCTTCTTTCTCAGTCTTACCGGTAATAACACCAACCTTGAATCCAAGCGGCTCAAAGTACCTTTGATATTTTGCAGAGATCTCTTCTACCGATGATATTCCAGCCATTTTTGACTCATCATCTGCTTCATCTATGAGAGGACAGACCACGTATGCCTGATGTCCGGCTTTTAATTCCTTTTCCATAAATGTGAATACCGGCTTATCTGATACACAGATAGCTGTCTGCACAGGCTTTCTTCCGTTTGGCATCTGTTTTATTGTGAAAACCTCTATGTTATCGCCATAGAGTGAGCAGGCTATTGTTCTGGGAATAGGTGTTGCAGACATTGTGATCGTATGAACTCCTGCATCCGACTTTTCTCTTACGGATTCTCTCTGTACTACTCCAAATTTGTGCTCTTCATCGGTTATTACAAGGCCAAGGGATGGGTATTCAACGTCCTTTCCAAAGCAGCTATGGGTTCCGACTATAAGAAGGTGCTTGTTTTCCTTGATTTCCTTAACCAGCCTTTTCTTCTCAGAAGTGGATATGTCTGAACTAAGGAAAGCTACGCTAAAACCAAGCTTTTGGGCGTATCCGGAAAGTTCTTCAAAGTGCTGCCTTGCAAGGATCACTGTAGGAGCAACAAGTACGCTCTGATATCCGTTTTCAGCCATAAGGAGCATAAGGCACATGGCAACGATTGTCTTTCCGCAGGACACATCGCCCTGAACAAGAGCTGATGTCTGACCATTTCTCATACTGTTCTTGATGCTGTCTATGACATTCTTCTGGTCGTCCGTAAGCTCATAGGGAAGCGACAATATAAAGCTGCTAAGCACCGCTTCCTTAGTAGGGATTATGTCTGATACAGTGTTTCTTGTATTGTTCATTTCGACCTTTGACGCAAAATAGAGCATCTGGTCAAATACTATTCTCTTTTTTGCACCTGTCACATCATCTTCCTTCTTGGGATGGTGGAGATTTGTGACAGTTTTCTCGTAATCCATAAGGCCATATTTATCAGCAAGACCCTCTGGAAGATAATCTTCTGGGAGATTATTGGCTCCTGTTTTTATAGAATCCTTGTAAAAACCATCTGAGATTCCTTTATACTTCCTGTAAATGGGATAGATCTTAAGGTCATTTTCATTTGTTGAATACAGCTGGGGATTTGAGATTGATAAAAGGTCAAAGCCGTTAAGGTTTGTGTACTGCACTACGCCACCAACATAAACGGTTCTGTCTATCGTGCGCTCATACATATCAAAGTCATAATATGAGCCAAAAACGTTCACATAGAGCTTGAAATGCGTCTCAGGATTTTCGACTTTAATCTTGATAACGGATATATTTTTGCCATTTACTTTATCAAGAACCGCACTGACAACCTTTCCAGTGAAAGCTATAGGCTGTTTAAGAGCTGCAGCCTGCTTAACAAAGTCATTTAGTTCAATCGCATATGCTTTATTGAAATACAGATATTTCCTAGGTTCTCTGTATAAAAGCTCAGGCACAGTTGTTATGCCGTCACTTGCAAGCTTTTCAAGCTTCTTTCCTTTATAGCCAAGATCCTTAAGTTCCATGATATGTTTCCCCTATGCAAAATGATACAAACATGTGTTATCTGTCAATATAATAATATCATATTTATGTGCTTAATGTCAATTAGAACAGCGAAAAAGCCCGTGTTCACGCTTTTTTTGTAATATAATACCCCCAGTTCTATGTGAACCAGGGGTATCTAAATTAAATTAGGAAGATCATTTTTGTGTTAGTAACTGAGGGGGCTTTAACTAAGCCCTCTTAACACTTTTCATTCAACGGCATTTTGTTCGTAGCTCCACTTTGCAATCTCAGCTATAAGTTCGTATGGAATCTCTTTGTTATATGGAAACTGTATAGCACCTTTGCTGGTATTAAAATCAGTAAGCCTTCCGGCGAATGCTTCTATTGCATCAGGACCGGGATAAATTCCTAAGTGTTTCTTTGCCGGAGCAAAATGTATTATGTTTTTACCCTTTATGAATGTCGGCATATTCCATGAAATACACTCTTCTGCATCAGGAATGGCTTCCCTAATTGTTTTATATACGTCATTAAGAATCTCTTTGATCTTTGGATCCGGCTGTAAATTGATAAAATCAGTGATTGTCATGGACTATCCCTCTCTACTAAGTATCTCTGGGGCAACGTTCTATATTTAACAACTACAGCCGCGTGTTTGTCAATAGAAAACTCCTCCACTACAAAAGGTAGCGGAGGAGTTAATTATATTAGTCTTCATGCGAATCCAAGTATTCTTCTGAAATATATTTCTCTATTTCCGCATATCCCTTTTCACCTATTCCCTTTATACTTCCAAGTGTACCCTTGTTGTAAATATGTATTAGGGCAAAAACATCGGTTACATTGTTTCTGCGCAAAGCCCAGCATGTCCGGTTGCAGAAGCCGCAGGACTCAATAGCTCTTTCTTTGTATATATTCTTTTCCGTAATTCTTTTTCCCACTTTTGTTTCCTCTGCTACATCAGTTCCCAAAAGCATTATATCAACGTATTATAAACCCATAATAAACGTTATATTATATATAAATTAACTCGCAGCTCACTATGTAAAAACTAGTAAGTTTAAGTTAATAACCATAAGAATATACACTGACCAAAACAAAGCCGCATATAATTCCAACTATCAGTCCGGTAAAGTGTCCGATTGAGTCTATCCTCTTTGATGTAGTCATTGCGATAAGAAGGATTATTGTCGGTATAAGAGATTTTATGCCTCCAAACCCAAACACTCTAAATGCGATCACCATATATATCCCCAATAGACCGCATATCACTCCGGATGCTCCAATGGAATATGTAAAAGGCGAGCCTTTTTTATGGAGCCTCGCAGATAAAAATCCACCTATCAGCATGATCACGATGTAGCAGATGGAATAAATCTTTGTCGAAAGAGCTCGCTCCAGTACAGTTCCGATATTGTATAGGGAATACATATTCATGGCAAGATGCATCACTTCCCTCTGGGTGAATGCGCTGCTGACTATCCTATAATATTGCCCATTTTGTACCGTATCCATATAAGAAGATCCCAGCATCTTTTCGTCAAGGACCTTGAGGTTTACCAGTGCAAATATAAGTATGTTTATACCGATGATGATGACCGTTGCAGGCGCATCTGTTGTTATCATATTCATTCTACTGTTATCTCTGTTTTACCTTTCGCCCAATCAAGGATAGGTCTTGCATCAGGAGTAAAAAGATCATTTGGAATACTGTTTTTATCAAAGAATCTGTGCTCTAACACTTCCGGATCGGAATCAGAAATCTCTCCCGTAAAGCTTTTTGTGATAAAGATTACTGACAGGGAATATACCACGTCTCCATTTGGATAATGTATCTCCCTGTCCGCGCCGGAATAAAGACCAAACAGTTTAAGATCAGATACTTTTATCCCAACTTCTTCTGACAGTTCCCTTGTTGCTGCTTCTATATAAGTCTCTCCAGGTTCAAGTGCTCCCCCCGGTACACACCACTCTCCGGTGTCACTTCTCTTTTGGAGAAGGACCTCGCCTTTTTCATTTTCTATGAGTACTCCGCAGCCTACTGTCATGACAACATCATGACCTACGTGCTTTCTCATTTCTGCAATATAATTCATCTGTTCAATCTCCCATCACCCTTGATGGATCTATTTCCAATCGCTTACAATCCTCTTTATTTCTGTAAAAACAAAATGATCAGTTAAAGCATGGCTGAGAAGTCGTCACATGATTCGACTTTTCAGCCTTTAATCTGCCCTATTGGGGTTCTTTAGGTTTTCACAGTCCGGAGGCGAATTTACAAGGTCATTGTTTCTGACCTTACAGGAAGCATTCCGGCAATCCCTGCATCTAAAGCTCACATGGTTGCCATACATCCTCTTACATGACAGTGAGCAGAACATAGCTCCTCCATGTTGGGCTGTAAACGTCCTTCCACAATTAACACACAATCTTGGAACATTTCTCGCCATAGCATCTCCTGCTTAGCTTGAGGGAAATTGTGACCTTACCTCAATTTTAAGCCTGCTATTCCCTCATAGATCTTTACAAACTCGATGGACATCTCTCTTGCATTAACGCTATCCTGCCCGTCAAATCCATGGCCTGCACCACGTATCTCTTTAAGCGTGGCATATCCATAGTTGGCTGCAGCTTCCCTTGAATACTCTATTGACACCACGTCATCCCGGTCCCCATGTATAAGAAGAACCGGCTTCCCAAAGCCTCTTTGGAGCTGCTTAACATCTATATTCTTTGCGACATTATCATATTCAGCAGTTATTTCCCTGCCAAACATGCTCGAATTTCCTGTTTCCAGCCTCTTTCTGGCATCATCAGGAATAACAAATGCCGGATACCACAGTATAAGACCCTTTATATCACTTTTCCTTCTTGCGCCAACAATGGCCGATACAAAGCCGCCCTGGCTTTCTCCCTGGAGATATACAGCCTCGCTATTGATATACGGAAGACCTATTACAGTATCAAGTACTGCGTCAAGATCAGCAGCTTCCGTCTCTACAGTCATATTTTTCATATCTCCGTCACTTGTGGATGCCATTCCACCTCCGCAGAAGTCAAAAAACACGCAAACAATCCCGCTTTCTGCAAAACCATCGCCATGATGGATAAGTTCTGCATAGCAGGATCCAAAACCATGTGAAAAAATAACAGCCGGGAACTTCTCTTCTGTGCTCTCAGGTCTAAAGATCACTCCTCTTATAAGCTGGCCGTTTTCCTTGCAGACTTCCAAAGTCTCCTTAATTACCCCATATTCTTTTTCCATAACGGATCCTTTCTATGTATCAGATATTACATGTCTCATTCAGTAAACGCTTCCCATGGATACTTGCAGGACGGATTCCAGATGATCCATGAGTCAATACCATTATCATTAACAGCTTTTATCTGCTCCCTTACTTCTTCTGCCTCATACTGGCGGTACTTTTTCAGATAAGATGCGGTAAAGCCCTGAAGCCATGGCCTGACTGATGCCTGCACTCTCTTTCCGTTCGGATTAACGGTTTTTAGCGCTGTCTCTGAGTACTTCATGGCTGCATCTATCGTCTCATATGGGTAAAGATCAGGATAATCATTACCCATAGTTCCTTCATAGTAGTGTGATGGATATATCATCGGAGATAAAAACTCACATCCCATTGAAAGCCAGGAATACTCCTGCCCTACGATATTCCTGTCCACTTTTGAGTTTATGACAGTTCCAAATACATCCAGTGACAGGGGCATGCCCGAAGACTTAAGCTTAGCGTGAGCAGTCCTTACAAAGTCGTTAATGGCCTTTCTCCTACCATATCCGTTCATGCCAAGGTCTTCTTCGGTTATTCCGGTAGGGAATCGTACATAGTCATACTGAATTTCATCAAATCCAGCGTCTTTGCATGAAAGAGCAACCTCGATAAGGTAATCACAGGCATCATCGTTTCTTGGATCCATCCAGTTAAAGCCTTTATTATCTTCATATATTTCGCCATCTGCAGTTCTTAACATCCACTCAGGTTCTACATCTTTTATATACGGATCCCTGAAGGCAACACATCTGGCAATAGTATAAACTCCGTGCTCATGAAGAGTATCAATGAGCCCTGGCATGTCTTTCACAAGTATATTTTTGGCTCCAAGCTCATCGATAAGATCTGATTTCATATCAAAGACGATGTTTCCCTCATCATTCTTAACGTCAATGACAACAGCATTGATACTGCTATCATCTATGTTCTGGATCATTTCATCCATCATGTTTTTGGTGCCGGCGACATATGCACTTACATATATTCCGTGTATATGGTCAGTCGATGGTAGATCGATCTCCCCATCCTCTGCGCATGCGCTTTTAGACTGTCCTATGAGCACCAAAAGGGACAGGCCAAAGGCTATTAACTTTTGAATCAGGTGTTTTTGATTTATCTTTTTCATTTTTGACCTTTTGAAATCATGTGACTCTTAATATCATACACCTAAACCATCATTACTAAAAAAATAAAAACCGGTCAATGACCGGTAGTTTTTGGGAGGATGAGCTGCCAGTTTTCTGGCAGCTCGTTATGAAAAAGAAGTTTTACTATTATTATTCAACAAGCTCTTAACTTGATAGTAATATGGTATCTTCTATTCTTTTCCTCCCCTTAAACAAAATGTGAATGAATTGTAACTGAATACTTATTTTTTCATTAAAAATCTCCCGGCACTCATATGAGTGTCGGGAGAATAGGTTAAAACTTATGCTATCAGCCTTCTATGGCTATCAGATTCTTTTCCGGGATCTTCTTTTCCAGGGCTTTCTTAGGAACTGTCAACGTAAGAACGCCGTGCCTGTAGGTTGCCTCGATATCGCCCTTCTCTACATTGTCTCCAATATAGAAGCTCCTTGTCATGGATCCTGCATATCTCTCCTGACGGATAAGTTTACCTTTCTTATTGTTTTCATCCTTATCAAAGCCCTTTGCTGCATTTATGGTCAGGTATCCGTTATCAAGTTCTACTGTTATCTCTTCTTTCTTGAAGCCTGGCAGGTCAATTGATACTTCATAGTTGTCGTCCTTTTCCCTGATATCGGTCTTCATCATTCTCGATGCTTTTCTGCCATAGAGCTTACGCTCCATGTTCCTCTCCATGTCGTCAAATTCATTCATTGGGAATCCAAACAGATCATCGATAAAATTTTCTTCAAAAATACTGGGTGCTAACATAATACATACCTCCTTTGCATCAAAAACATTATCTATGTTAATGAGCAATGGGACGGAGGGTTTAGATCTTAGGAAAGTTAAGTCCTAACGGTCTTCTCTGTTCCTTTGTTCTACGAACACTATAACACCATAATTAGCACTCGTCAATCAAGAGTGCTAATTTGGATAAAATAGTATTGTACTTCTTATTACAAATTTATCATCCGGGCATAAAAAGAGACATTCTGCCTCTTAATCTAATACTGTTAATCCTTTATATGACGCGATTCCGCCTATACTTCTGGCTCTTTTATAGCCAAAAGTCTTCAGTTTCTTTACAGCGCTTATGCTTCTGCTTCCTCTTAGGCAATATACAAGAATCTCCGCATCATGATCCTTTATGATATCTTCCACCTTTTGAATCTCGTCCAGTGGAATGTTGGTGCTTCCCGGAATATGCCCCTCTTTATACTCAGCTTTTGTCCGCACATCTAGAAGAACTGCACCCTGACTGCTTTGAAACTTTTTAACTTCCTGATTTATATCTGTTTTTCTGAACAAATCAGATATGCCCATACGTCACCTCTTAACTGATACGCCGCAATATCCTATCTATTACATAGATGCAGGAAGCATTTTACCAAATTCTTCATTGATCGATCTGGCTAGTTCCTTGCACTGATTTGCTTCCATCCCCACCTCGACCAACTTCATCCTCAAATCCATTTCAAATGTAATCTGGTTCGATTTCTTGATGACTTCCATAATGGGCTTTGCGTAGCTACTGTTTGCTGCACCAAGTACTCTCTTCACTTCTGCCTGTGTGGGAAGTTTTGCCGGCTTAGTCTTTACATCTGCTTTTGCGACCTTAGAAGTCTTCTTCTCAGCTTCAGCCTTGTTTTTCTTTGTCTTTCCTTCTTCGACTGTCACTTCAGTGGTCTCATCAGCCTTTACAATCTCAGTTTTAGGCTCTGGTGTTTTCTTCAAAGGCTTTTTTGCTGTCCTTGCCTTTGAATTCTTTTTCGGCTCCGCCTCTACATTGGCAGAAGTATTCTCAGACAAAGTTTCAACATTTTTCTCTGAAGGCTTTACTGTGCTCTTTCTTTTCGCAGCTGGCTTTTTCATAAGAAATGGTGCCAGAGCTTTCAGCAGATAATTATCATCTGTATATATTTCAAAGTCCTTTTCTGTTGCTGTGAGCTGTCCGATAAGCATAGCCTGAGTAATTCTGAGAATATTCTTTCCATCCTGAGATGCTGTATCTTTAAGCTCTGGAAGGAGTTTTACTTCCATATTCTTTAAAGATTCATCCTGATATGCAGATACAGGTATAGCTCCATCAGGTGATGCCAAAACAATAACCCTATCACTTGGCTTTACCATATTAAGCTTAGATGGAAAATAGTTTTTATTCAGAATAATAATATGTAACATATGACCTCCTCCAATACTCTTTGATTATACGCTTACGAAAAATACGATTTCAAGTTTCTAAGACAGAAAAACTTCAGCGCATAAAAATACCCCCGGTTTGCCCAGGGGTATCATGCTAATCAATATTAACCAAGCATTTTCTTTAGAATGTCATTTTTACTCATGAAAGTTGACTTCTGAAACTGAACGTTGGTCTTTATTTCCCTCTTTATTACCATGAACTTAAAGAAACGCTCATTTTCAGGGATTCTTTCATCATACGCTGCGTTTGAAATAATCTTATACGCTTCACAGTGCCTTCCGTCCTTATTCTTATAATAGGAAAGCTCTGTGTGGCAGGAAATGTAATCTCCTACCTTAAGCCCAGACTTTTCAATAGCTTCACATGCTCCGGTATCAGACCAGGCAAAGAGATAGTATTTTTTTCTCAGCTTTGGAGCTTCTATCTCTATTGTCATTCTTCTTCCGGCTTCGTACTCAGTAGTGCTAATGTTTAATACTTTACACTCATAGAATGTCATAGTATTCCATGGTGCAAACTCCTTACTGCCAGATGGGAGTTTGTAGTCAACGTATTTTATTTTCATGATTTCTCCTTTTTTACAGTATCTTAGCGTACTGTTACTTCCAGTCCAGCCGTAACTCGATCTACGGACTCAACTGCATCGATCTTTGAAAATAGCCATAATGCAACTTCATCTACATCCATTCCTTCCAATGCCTTGTTAGGAATAAGATGTACGCCAGGTTTAAGCACTTCGAGAAGCATTCTGTCATTGTTCATTACCCAATCGGCCATAGGATTTTCCTGTGCCTTCTTGTTATCAATGGCATGACGGGCAGCTACTCTTTTGGCAGCCTCCCTTTCAATGTACTCTCTGTGCATTTTCTGCGATGGAGATTCGTCCTTTACTGTAGGGCAATTCATCCATGAATTAACAATGTTATTAGCTTCCAGGGAATCGTAATACAATCTGGAAGCGTCATAAGCATTGTTTGGCTTTTGACTTTTTACCTGTTTATTTGCAAAGGCTATTCCGCTTACTTCTATTGCCGTGCGGGCAAGTGCTGTTAAAGATAGTACTCCGTCAAACATCGCTTTACCTCCTGAGCTGCCTTACAGCAGCTCTTTCTTTATTATTGTTGCAAAGGCTCTGGGGAGCTGCGTCATATCGCTATAATCAAGGAACTTTGCAGCGTCTTTAGGTGAAACCCCATCGACGTAGAGACTTTTAATGTCTTCTGCACAGTCATCAATACCAGCAGTTATAACTGATATTCCTTTTTTCTTATAACGTTTAACAACTTCCTGACAGTCACGTTTACCAAGTGCTTCACCATATCCCACAGCTGCGGGAAGTCCGTCGGAGATTATTAGGAGCATCCGAGATGTTGCACTGCTTTTAGAGAGTGCTTCTGCGCAGAAGTTTACCGCCCATCCATCTCTGTTATCATATTCTGGTCTGAGCATGAAGATCCTCTTTTCATCATCCTTATCAAGGTTGCCCGGATGTGCTACACAAGTCATTACAACATGCTTTTCAGGGTAGGCATCCGTTGTATGCCCATATACGGAACATGGGATATCCATATACTGACAGAACTTCCATGTGATATAAGCACATTTCCTACTCTGATCCATACGGCTGCCACAGCACATTGAGCCGGAGCAATCCACCAGGACACAGACTTCCATATTTGGAACATCCTCTGGAAGAATCTTGTTTGCAAAAATCCTTTTATCTTTGCGGTAGGTGTGAGCCGAGTCGAGCTGTTTCCCAGTATACAGGCCATTTTGCTTATCGCCTTTTTGTCGTTCCTTGATGACTTTATCCAGGTTCTTCTTTACCCTTCTTGCAATCCTGTCAAGTTCTTCATGTTCCTTATTGAACATGTCGATTGCTTCCTCATCTGGTTCAACATATTCCTGTATTGACGGGAACTTATCGGTTCGACCTTTTCTGGTGTCATCGGCATTTTTGGTCATTGCCTTTACAATTTGTTTTTTGGTTGCTATTGCAAGTTCTTCCTCTGCGGCACAGTCCTCCAAATAGGATAAATCCCATTCTTCAGGGCCATCTTCATTAGTGGGAACAAAATCTGCTCCCTCCTCTGGAGTAGTGCCATCTGCTTCAAAGTCAGTATCGTCTTCAGAGACAGGACTTGTTGGTACATCTGAATGCTCCGTCTTATCAGACATTTCATCACAGATATCGCCAAGACTGCTAAGAGCTTCTTCAAGCGCTTTTTCCATTTCTTCTTTAGACATACCGCTTTCTGTTTTTTCGGATTCTTCTGTATCCTCAGATGCGTCTGCTTCAGAAGACTCGCTATCTGCTTCGGAATCATCACCATCCTCAGAAACAGATGGGCTTGCAGGCTCATCACTTTCTTCGGCTGAACTCGACTCTGAGCTATCCGCAGAAGAATCATTTTCCTCTTCATCTTCTTCCTTATCTTCTTCGGATGAATCTGAAGACTCATCTTCCTTATCATCTTCTTCGAATGGATCCGGAGACTTATCTTCCTCATCATCTTCTTCAGATGGATCTGGAGATTCAGACGAATCATCTTCTGGTTCAGGCTTTTCTTCCTCTTTATTCTTGTTTTCAATCTCATCTGAGATGAAATCAATGAGCATATCAAAGATAATATTGATTTCCCTCATCCTCGAAACTGCATTATTTGTACCGGTTGCCTCATCAATATGCGGTGTCATCTTGAAAAAGACATCAGTTAGGTCGTCCGTTACATCTCCGGTATTATCCACACCGAATTTTGCATACATCAGAACCAGGCTTGTTAAGCATTCAATCCGGTTCAATTTCTTTCCGGTTTCTTTTGCTTTTTCAAGTGCTTGCTGATACGTCACAAGGCCCATTTCGGTAAGATGAAGTCTTCGTACCTTTAACAGGCACTCTCCATAACCAGGGACATGTTTTATCACACGTTTCTCGATATGTCCGTCTTCAACGCAGTTTTCGAGAGACTGATAGATATTGAGAAATCTTCTTCCCATGTTTCCTTCAAAGCATTCAGAGAGTGTCTCTGAATAGTCAATAATAGGAAAAAGCTTGTTCATAGTAAGTGCATCAAAGCATTTTCCTAAAAGCCCAAAGTCTGTATATAGAATGTGTCCGCACTCATGAAGGATGATTCCTACGATTATGTAATACCTATCTAGCCTTGTGGGCTGACCCTTGATCCAGTCATTATTGAAATTGACAGTGACCGTGTTGCCATTTGTAGAGGCTACAGAGCTTCCCTCATTGATGATCCTGATTGCTATGTGACGTTTGAAGGTCTTGCACACTCCTTCGATAATGCTTTCAAAGTGCTGTTTCATTACCTTTGATGTGAAGAATTCCTCATCCGTCATTTTGTCTTTTGCTTCATTAAGAAGCCTTCTTAATACTTTTGCCATTTTGGTTTTTCCTCCTTATTTACCTTTGATTTAGGTTGCTATATATAAAAAGAGCCAGGGCTAATAATATGAGCCTTGACTCTGCTAAGAAAATAAAAAAAGCCCTGGAATAAATCCAAGGCTCTACAAGCAATAATACAATTTAAAAACTACAAATAACAGTTATAATATACCATTATTTGGTTTCTTTGTAAAATAATCTTAATCGTTTCCTTTGATTCCGTAATCATGTCCGCAGCATTTCTTATATTTTTTTCCAGAACCACATGGGCAAGGATCGTTGGGATAAACTTTAATCTTTTTCTTAATTGCTGGCCCTTCAAGTCCTGTAGGAAACTCTATAGAAGAGAACTCATCTGGTGCATTTTCGACATGTCCGTGGTATTCGAATACTTCTTCAATCATTTCCTTTGTAATCTGCTCAACTTTTGCAAGTTCATAGACTTCCTCTACAAGCTCTTCCTTTGTTGTTCCGCATCTTCTAAGAAAAGCTCTTGCGCCTTTCTTAATCCAGTCGTAATATCCTTCGCTTAATGGATCTTCGTACATTCCCATTAGTTCAGTATAATAATCATCTACCTCTCCACGGACATCTTCATCATATTTCTTCCCATATACAAGCTCTCCAAGCAGCATGTTATAGACAATAGCCCCCTGCTGATTCAGATTAAGATGCACCCTACAATAAAAGTACGGAAGCAGGTCTTCTGGAGTATTATTCTCCCCATACAACATAGTCCCTACCGCTTGTAAATATATCCCGGCAAGAGCATATACATAATGAGGTTTGTCACATTCTTTATGAAACTTATTTATGAACTCTGTGAAAAATGAACCGAGCTTCTGCTCATACATGATGACATACCGCTCAAACAAACCCACACGTTCA
>JAEEGG010018789.1_pt1 | contig 14008 bp, 7 predicted proteins | sample 9134161 | NCBI WGS metagenome assembly JAEEGG01 (sample SAMN16246543, study PRJNA631951) | gut metagenome | biome: gut microbiome; feature: rumen; material: CR-attached | host: Bos | place: Iran: Karaj | collected 2018-10 | reverse complement strand
ACCGCCCCGTGAAGGAGGCCTTGCACGCCTTGACAGCGGAGACGGGCCCTTCACACACGAGCGTTCCGCCGGAGTCTCCTCCACCCGGCCCGAGGTCGACGATCCAGTCCGCGCAGCGGATGACGTCGATGTTGTGTTCGATGACGATGATCGTGTTGCCCTGGTCGCGCAGGCGCAGGAGCAGCTTCATCAGCTTGGCGACGTCGTCGAAATGGAGCCCCGTCGTCGGTTCGTCGAGAAGATAGAGCGTCCGCCCAGTCGAGCGCCGAGAGAGCTCGGTGGCGAGCTTGATGCGCTGGGCCTCTCCGCCGGAGAGCGTCGTAGCGGACTGTCCGAGCGCGACATAGCCAAGTCCCACGTCAGCGAGCGTCTGGAGCTTGCGTGCAAGCGAAGGGACTTTCGCGAAGAACTCGCACCCTTCGGCGACGGTCATCTCGAGGACGTCGGCGATGTTCTTCCCGCCGTAGGTGACCTCGAGCGTCTCGGCGTTGAAGCGCTTGCCGCCGCACTGGTCGCATGTCACGTAGACGTCGGGGAGGAAGCTCATCTCGAGCTTCTGCAGTCCGTCGCCTCCGCAAGTCTCGCACCTCCCGCCCTTCACGTTGAACGAGAAGCGCCCCGCGGTGTAGCCGCGCGCGCGGGCGGATTCGGTCTTCGCGAAGAGCTCGCGTATCTCGGAGAAGAAGCCGACGTACGTCGCGGGGTTGGAACGCGGGGTGCGTCCGATCGGCGACTGGTCTATCTCCACGACCTTGTCGAAGTTCTCGAAGCCGGTGATCTTCTTGTACTTTCCGGGAACAGCCTTGGCGTGGTAGAACTTCTGAAGAAGCGCGCGCTTGAGAGTCTCGTCGACAAGCGTCGACTTGCCGGAGCCAGAGACGCCCGTAACGACCGTGAACGCGCCCACGGGAAAGTGCGCCGTCACGTTCTTGAGGTTGTGCTCCGACGCGCCGGTGATGACGAGGGCGGGGCGCGAACGAGAATTTTTTGGGGACGTGGGCGGCGTGAGAGTCGTGAGTGGCGCGAGGCCCACGTCTCTCATGTCTCCCGAGCCCCTCACGCCCCCGTCTCTCGCAATTTTCTTTCTCCCCGTCAAATAGTCGGCCGTCAGGCTCTTCGCCTTGAGAAGGCCCTTGAAGTCGCCCTGGTACATCACCTTCCCGCCTTCGCGTCCAGCGCCTGGACCGAGGTCGACGATGTAGTCCGCTGCGCGCATCATCTCCTCGTCGTGCTCCACGACGACTACGGTGTTGCCGCGGTCGCGAAGGCCCTTGAGGGTCGAGATCAGCCGCTCGTTGTCGCGCGGGTGGAGTCCGATAGTCGGCTCGTCGAGGACATAGAGAACTCCCGTGAGTCCCGAGCCGATCTGGGTCGCGAGGCGGATGCGCTGCATCTCTCCGCCGGAGAGCGTCGAGGCGGCGCGGTCGAGGGTGAGGTAGTCGAGTCCGACGTCTAGCAGGAACTGGAGCCTGCGCACGATCTCGGCGATGATGTCCTTTAGGCCTGCGAGCTTGGCGGATGGCGCCGCGGTGGTGGCAAAATTCCTGAAGAACTCGAGCGCTTCGGTGACCGGCATCGCCATCACCTCGACGATCGACTTCCCGGCGACCGTCGCCGCACGCGACTCTGGCCTGAGGCGCGAGCCGTTGCAGTCTGGGCATGTCTTGTAATTCTGGTAAGCCTCGAACTTCGCGCGCATCTCGTCGTCCTCCGCCTCGTCGAGGCGGCGCTTCAAAGACGCGAGCACTCCCTCGAACGGACGGTCCACGCGACGCCACGGGAGGACGAGGTCGTCCTTGAAGCCGTGCATGAGGTCGTGCCGGAACTTTGCCGGCAGCTTCTCGTAGGGCGTCGAGAGCTTCACCTTGTACTGCTTCGCGATGTGGGCGAGGAGCTCCTTGTGGTAGAGGATGTTCATCTGGCCCATGCGGCGCCAGGGGTGGATCGCCTCCTCGAGCGGAAGCGACTTGTCGGGCACAACGAGATCCTCGTCGAAGTAGTAGAGCTGCCCAAGGCCGGCGCACGTAGGGCATGCGCCGAACGGCGAGTTGAACGAGAACGAGCGCGCCTTAAGCTCGTCGAAGGAGATGCCGCAGTCGGGGCAGGCGTTTAGCTCGGAATAGGTGGTCTGGCGCTTCGCGTCTCTCGCCTTCGGCTCGTTCCGCTCCGCGCCAGACGCGATTTCTGCATTCGGCTTTGTGGGTTCAAGCCACTCCACCATCATGATGCCCTTGCCCGTCTTCAGGGCGAGCTCGACGGAATCTGTAATTCTCGTCCGGAAGGAGGCGTCGGGCTCCGCGGGAATGACGAGGCGGTCGATGACGACGTCTATGTTGTGCGCTTTCTTCTTGTCCAGCTCGGGAAGCTCGTCGACGGGATATGTCGTGCCGTCGATGCGAACGCGCGCGAACCCGTTGCGCTTCACTGCGGCAAGAGTCTCCTCGTGGCGTCCCTTCTTGCCCTTTACGAGAGGCGAATACAAGATGATTCTGCTTCCGGCGGCTGCTCCGCCCTCCAGTATCGACTCGACGATCTGCTCTGCGGACTGCTTCGTGACAGGCTTGCCGCAGTGCGGGCAGTGGGGAACGGCGATCGATCCGTAAAGGATTCGGAGGTAGTCGTGGATCTCGGTGACTGTCGCGACGATGGAGCGCGGATTGCCGCTTGTCGTGCGCTGCTCGATGGAAATCGCCGGGGACAGTCCCTCGATTTTCTCGACGTCGGGCTTCTGCATGCGGTCGAGGAACTGGCGCGCGTAGGCGGAGAGCGACTCGACGTAGCGGCGCTGGCCTTCCGCGTAGAGCGTGTCGAAGGCGAGCGACGACTTGCCGGATCCGGAAAGCCCGGTCACGACGGTGAGAGAGTTGCGGGGGATCGTGACATCGATCCCCCGCAGGTTGTGAACCCGAGCGTTTTTTATTGTAATATCCATTGCGACGGTGCGGATTTACAATTGCTTGAGGTCCAGCGCAAGAAGGAACTCGGGATTCGACTGCGTCTTCTTAAGGGAATTGAGGACGGACTTCATCGCGCTCTCGGGACCGGCGTCGGAGAGGATGCGGCGCATGCCCCACGTCTTCTCCAGCTCGACCGGGTCGAGGAGGAGGTCCTCTTTGCGCGTGCCAGACTTGTCTATGTCAATCGCGGGGTAGATGCGCTTGTCGGCGAGTCCGCGGTCGAGCACGATCTCCATGTTGCCCGTTCCCTTGAACTCCTCGAAGATGACCTCGTCCATCCTGGAGCCCGTGTCGACGAGTCCGGTCGCGATGATCGTGAGCGAGCCGCCGCCCTCAATGTTGCGCGCCGCGCCGAAGAAGCGCTTCGGACGGTGCATCGCGAGTGCGTCGACGCCGCCGGTCAAGATCTTGCCGGAGTGCGGCTGGACGGTGTTGTAGGCGCGGGCCATGCGAGTGAGCGAGTCCATGAGGATGATGACGTCGCGTCCGTTCTCCACCTGGCGCTTCGACATCTCAAGGACCATCTCGGTGACGTTGACGTGGTGCTGCGGCTCCTCGTCGAACGTCGAGGAGAGGACCATCGCCTTCGTGTTGCGCTGCATGTCCGTGACTTCCTCGGGGCGCTCGTCGATGAGGAGGATGATCAGCATCGCCTCGGGGTAGTTCTTCGAGATGGCGTTGGCCATCTTCTGGAGGAGGACCGTCTTGCCGACGCGCGGCGGCGCGATGATGAGTCCGCGCTGTCCGAACCCAATCGGCGTGAAAAGGTCGACGACGCGCGTCGAGAACTCCTTGGGGTCGGTCTCGAGGATGATGCGACGCGTCGGGAATGTCGCGGTGAGGTTCTCGAAGTGGATCACTCGAGCTGCGACGGACGGCTCCTTGCCGTTCACGGTCGCGACGTTGCCAAGGCAGAAGAAGCGGTCGCGGTCACGCGGATCGCGAATCGGTCCCTCGACGATGTCGCCCGTGCGAAGCGCGTGGCGGCGGATCTGCTGCTGCGTGACGAAGACGTCTTCGGGGCAGGCGAGGAAGTTGTTCTTCGCGGAGCGGAGGAAGCCATGTCCCTCGCGCACGATCTCGAGGCATCCAGAAGCCAGAACCGCTCCGCCGTTCGCGAGGTACCTGCGAATCGCCGCGAAGATGAGCTCGTGCTTGCGGTAGGAGCCGAGTTCCTCAGGATCGGCACCGGGCATCATGCGCTCGACGATCTGCGGCGCAGGCCAAGTCTGGATGTCCGCGAGGCGATACTCGGGAAGGTCGGGATTGCGGTTGGGGTTCGCGGGCGTCTCGGGCTCGAGCTCCTTCTGGTCCGTCGGAAGCGGCGCATTGAGGAGCGGATTCACGCTCTCCTCGCCGTTCGCGCCGCGAATCGGGGAGTTGTTCGGCTTGTTGCCGCGGGTGAAGTTGCGTCCGCCGCGGTTGCGGAACTTGTCGCGCTTCTTCATCCCCTGTCCTCCGCCGTTCTGCTGGGACGGCTGGGGCAACTGAGACGACTGAGCCTGGGGCTGAGGCTGTGGAGCCTGAGATTGGGGAGCCTGCGTCTGGGGCTGCTGGTTCTGCGGCTTGGGCTGCTGCTGGGCTGGTTTTGAGGACGAGCCCTTGGTTATGGCCCCTGCGAAAATATCTAGTTCGTCTGACATGTTCTTTTTGCCGTTGAAGTTTAAAGGTTGTATTTTGAATGTTTTTTCTGAGGTTTCGAATCACGACACAACCTGCCGCGAAATCCACTCGACGAACGAACGCGCTTCTTCGCGGAGTTCGTCGGGGGAGCCGTCATTGCGGATGACATAATGCGAACGCCTGGCCTTCTCTTCAACCGGCAACTGCGCCGCCAGTCGGGCCTCGGCCTCCGCACGAGTCATCGAGCGCGTTGTCACCATCCGTTCGATTTGACTCTCCCTTTTGGAGACAACGCAGGATATTATATCAAAATTTTTCTCCCAATGCACCTCGAAGAGGAGGGGGACGATGGCGATTTTGAGATTTGGGGGCGAGAGGGACGCGAGGGGCGTGAGAGACGAGGGCCTCTCGTCCCTCGCGTCACCCACGTCCCTCACGACATTGTCTCCCTCATCAAACCATCTCTCGATTCTCTCCTTCACCAGCGGGTGGATCTTCGCCTCAAGTGCTTTCCTCTTTTCGGGGTCGGCGAAGACTTCCGCTGCGATGCGGCGGCGCTCCGCAGGGTCGGGAATGATTTCGTGGACGATATCGTCGGCGTCGAGCGTCTCGACGCCCAACTCGTTAAGAAAGCGAGAAAGGAGGGATTTGCCGCAGGCAATCCCTCCCGTCAGTGCGATTTTCATTGTATCGCTTTATTCGGCTGCAACTTCGGGGGCAGACTTGACTTCGCCTGCGGAACCGGGCTCCTCGAGGTTGAATCCGTCGTTGTGCATCTCGCGTCCGCGTCCGTCGACGATGCGCGTCGTGACGAAGATCAGGAGGTTGCGCTTCGACGTCTGCTCGGAGTGGCTGCGGAAGAAGCGGCCGAGGAACGGAATGTCGCCGAGGAACGGAATCTTGTCGTCCATCGCCTTGCGGGCCTCGGTGATGAGACCGCCCATGACGATCGTGGCGCCAGGATACACGCTGACCTTCGAGTCGACGGAGCGGACGTGGAAGAACGGCTGTTCCATCGGGGCGTCGTAGTACGTGATGTTCTGGTTTCCGCCGGAGATGTTCTCGAACATGTTGGCGACTGCGTTCCAGTAGCGCGTGACGATGCTCTCCATGATGTCGGCCGAAGGCATGTAGCCCTGGTCGGCGAAGGGTCCGTTGCCGAGGGTGACCTGGAAGTTGCCGGCGGAGGCGTTGCCCGTGAACGGAATCCTCATGCCGTAGTTCTTCCACGTAGGCTCGTCGACGACCTGGGTGTTGAGCTCGAGGTCGACAACGTTGCCGTCGTCCGTGAGCGTCGGGGTGACCTGGAGGATGACGCCGACTTCACGCATCGTGAAGCTCTGCGGCTCGACGACCGCGAGAATCGCGGACTGAGAGCTGCCGCCGTATCCGCCGCCGCCCGAGTTGCTGGACTGGAGCTGCACGTCGTAGTCCGTCGGGTAGATGTACTCGGTGACGACCTTCATGACCGCTTCCTCGCCGGGACGCGTAAGCACCTTCGGCGCGGAGAGGAGGTCGGTGTCGCTCCTCTGCGAGAGCATGTGGAGGATCATGGAGAGGTCGGCGTTGCCGAGGAACGCATTAACCTTCATGAACTGGTCGTTGTACGCGTTGCCCTGTCCGGAGATGTGGTTGTTGAGCGTCGACAGATAGCGCTCGCCCGTCGAGAAGGATCCGGACATGTTCGACGTGTCCGTGAAGTCCGTCACGCCCGGAATCGCGTTCACGCCGATGTTGCGGCTGCTGCGGTTGTTCCAGGGATTCCTGCCCGAGGAGTTCCAGTGGTGCCAGTCCGTCGACCCAGTGCCGGAGCCAGGCATAATCGAGGCGGTCGTGGAAGAGGCGGTCGTAGAGTCGCCGTCCGCGCCAGTGATCGAGCCGGAGCCCTTCGTGGTGTTGGGCCTGTTGTAGCGGCTCTTCGGGCTGCCCCAGGAAGCCTCGCTGCCTGCCCACGCACCGTCCTTGATGCCAAGGGCGCGGCCGATGTGGCGATTCAGGCCAAGCGTGTAGTCGCCGTTGAGAATCCACTCGAAGCCAAGCGAGTTGAGGTCGTCCTGGCAAACTTCGACGAAGCGGGTCTCGATCTCGACGAGCGTGACCTGCTGGTTGAGCGAGAGGAGGACGTTCTCGAACTCGGCGAGGTTGTCCTGCGTGTTCTTCACGAAGAGGCGGCCGACCGTCTTGACGTAGAAGATCGAGCTGCCCTCAGGCCACTTGACGCCGAGCAGCGAGAAGAACTCCTTCCAGTCCCTCTCCTGGCTCTCCTCTTCGGCGTCGTTCTTCCTGCGGTTCGCCGCACCGCCGAAGGTGGACGTCTGCATGGACGTCATGTCCTCGGAGGCGGTGGACATCTTCTCGAGGAACGTCGAGAGAACGGGGAAGGAGCGGGTGATGAGCTCCTCGGTGGACATGTCCTTGTGCATGACCATGACGATCGGACCCTGCACGGAGAACTTGTAGTCGACCGACTCGCAGACGAGCTTGAGAGCGTCGTAGAACGTGATGTCGCTCGCGGTGATCATCGGGATCACAGGCACGCCGACAGGACCGTCGCCCGTGTCGTCCGCACCGGTGTCGGAGAAGTCATCGCTGTCGTCAGCCGCGCTGGCGGTCTTCATGTGGACGGCCTCGGGCGTCTTGAGGACGAAGTTGAAGCCGCGCTTCTCGATCGGGATGTCGGGACGGTCGAAGTCCTTGGAAGCGCCGCGGAAGTACTCAACCGCGTCGATGATCGTCGCCGGCGGCTTGAACGAAATCGCGGGAAGGCGCATCTCCTTCATGCGGGAGATGATGGACTGCTCCATGGTCTGGGCGCGGTCGGGGCCGGTCGGACTCTGGATTGTCTTGCCGTTGTCCTTCTCGTCAAGCTCGCGCGCATCGACGGCGTAGACCGGACGCCACGCCTCGTCGACGTCGGCGATCATGGCCTCGCGCGTAACCTCGCGCTCCTGCTTGAGGATGACGTCGCGCTTGCGCTGGATGGAATCCCTGAGACGGATGGCCTCCTGGTTGTAGGGGTCGTTCTTGATCACGAGTTCGCATTCCTCAAGCGCGAGGTCGATTTCGCGCTGGGCGAGATGGTGGCGGGCGCGCTTGAGGTGCTGAATCTCACGCTCGCGGCGGGCCTTGTAGTCCGCATCGTTGCGGCGGTGGGAGATCTCGCTGACGTCGGTCTTGTACTTGTCGGGATCAACCTCGCTGTTCCATGCCTCAAGCTGACGGCGAGCCTTGGGATGGCGCCTGTCGACGGCCTGATTCATCAGCTTGACCGCTGCGTCGCGACGCCCCGTGCGGTCCTCTTCGAGTGCGGCCTGGTAGAGTCCTTCCGCGATGCCCTCCCTGCACTCCTCCTTGAAGACCTTCGAGCCGGGGCGGTCGTTGAGGAACTTGAAGGCGTTGCCGTAGTGGCGGACCGCCTCCTTGAACTCTCCTGCGACCATGCTGGCGCGCGCCTCTTCGATCTCGCGCATCGCCTGCGCGTCCATCGCCTGGCGGCGGAGCCTTTCGTAGGTGTTCAGTTCATCGATGAGCTCGCTGTCCTTGCCCGGAGCCGCGCCGACCGCAGCTGGCGCACCCTCTTCTGGAGCGGCCTCGGTCGTCTCGGCCTCCGCAGGCGCTTCGGCCGCAGGCTCCTCGGTCGCCTCGGCAGGCTCTTCGCCAGAAACCTCGGAGACGACGTCAAGCGCAGCGTCCACATCGTCGGCGGCAGGCTCGGCTGCGGGAGCGGCCTCCTCTGCGGGGGCGGCCTCTTCAGCAGGCTCGGCTGCCTCTTCGGCTGCAGGCGCGGCCGCTTCTTCAGCGGCAGGCTCAACTGCTTCTTCGGCCGGGACCGCCTCTTCGGCGCTTTCCGGCGCCGCTTCGGCAGGCGGGTCACCCGCCTCCTCGGTCTTCTCTTCCGTCGCCGCCGGCTGTGCAGCCGGGGCATCGGCTTCGATTCCCGCCAGAAGATCTTCGAGATCGTCCTGGGCGAACGCGTTCTGGCCGAGCGCTAGCGCGGCGGCGGTCGCTGTCATTGCGACATAGGTCCTGAGGTGCGTCATATAGAACTTGCTCCTATGATTTTCCAAATATTATAGACTAATTTTTTTCACTGGTCAACGGCTTCAAGGGCACGAATTTTTCCGAGCGGATCCTCGATCGTGACTTTTGCGCCCTTTCCGACGCTCTTGATCTCGACCACTTTGTAGGTGTTTCCGTGCAGTTTGAACGCAGTTCCAGGCACTACGACGAGCTCGGAGGGCTCTCCGCGGCTGAACGAGAGGGTGGCCTGGATGTCGACCGGGGTGCGCTTTTCGTCGTCGCGAAGGACCAGCTTCTTGCCGTCCTCCTTCCGCTCCACGGTCGCAAAAAGGACCTCGCGCGGCTTTTCGAGGGCCTTTTCGCCCTTCACCGCGGCGACCTTCACCTTGACCGTTTTCTTCTCGAGACTCTTCACGACAAAGCCCGTCTTGCCGATCTCCTCGCCCTCGAGCGGGTTGTACTGGCGACCGCGCCCACCGTAGTCGTTCTTGGCCTTCGGGTCGCGGAAGTAGTACCTGATTTTTCCGCCCGGAAGGTTCTCGGCCTTCTCGAAGAAGAACGGAAGCACCGTCTCCTTGAGCGGCATCACGAGCTTGAGCGAGTCGAAGTAGTCAGGATGAGAGTTCTTGTCGGACGGATCGGTCCCTGCCTCGAACTCCTCGGCGTTCGTGAAGCCGTCGGCATCAGTGTCCGCCTCGGCGTCGGCCGTCGCGGCATCGAGCCCGAACTTCTTCTCCCAGTCGTCTGGCAGTCCGTCGCCGTCCGTGTCGAGCGCAACCTTCTCCGGCTCGGGCTGGTCGCCCTTGCAGATGGGGCACTTCTTCGCGTCGCCCGGAATCGGCTTGTGGCAGAGCGCACAGAAGACGCGCTTCGGCGAGACGAGGAAGCTTCCGCCCTCGTCGGAGACCTCGGCCACGACCGGCGGCTTGCCAGCCATCATGAGCGCGCGTTCGAGCTGCGTCATCTCGACGGGCGCGACGCCGGTGTCCTTCTTCTTGTCGGACATAAGGCGCCTCACGACGTCGGATGCGTTCTCGTCCGGATCGGCTCCGCCGGACATCGCGAACATGATGCCGCCCGCCGCGAGCGCGACGATGCCGACGGCGGCGACTATCCAGTCCCAGTGCGCGGCGAAAAAGCCGCCTTCGTTGCTGCGGGAGATCATTCTTCACCCTCCTTGCTTTCGGTCGCGGCCTTGGCCTCGCCCTCTGCGGGCGCCTCCTCTGCCGCTTCTTCCCCGGCCGCCGGCTTGTTCACGGCGGAGCCGAAGTCATATGTGGACAATGTAATCTTGACGAGGAAAGGAGACTCCTTGACGGGGTCGTTCACAAGCCCCTTCTTGTCGGCCTCCGCCTCCTCGGCGGTCTTCTCCGCCTCCTCGACGGCCGCTCCGCGCCTACGGCGCTTTCCGCCGGACGCAGGCGTCGACGCACCCTGCGTCTTCTCGCCCTCTCCGAGCGCAGCGGCGATCATGTCGCCCTCGCGAGCAAAGGACATGGAGTCGACGACGATGAAGCGGGGCGCGGTCGCGAGCGCGTTCACCGCCTTGACGAGCGCCGCCGGCTTCGCGCGGAAGTCGACCGCGTACTGCTCGACGGTGTACGCCGGCTTCTCCTCCTCCGCATCCTTCCTGGCGCGGCTGCGGTTCTTGGCCTTCGGCTTCTCCTCCTGCTGCGCCTGCGCAGCGGCGGATACCACGCCGGCGGGCTCGATGCGGACGATCTCCGCGACGCCGCACTCCTGAAGCATCTCGAACACGAGACGGATGTCGCCCCAGAGTCGCTGATACTTCGGAAGCATCTCCTGCTCGGGAAGCTTGTCGCCAGTCACGAAGTCCGGAAGGCCGAAGTTGAAGCCCGGCTTGACGATCTTGCCGTCGACTCCGCCCTCGAGCTCCGAAAGCGCACGCGCCTCGTCCACAAGCTTCTGCTTGAACGCGGCGGGGTTGATGTCGTTGCTTACGGCGCGGTCTCCGGCGGCGGCCGTGGCCAGCGCGGCCTCGGTCCACCCCGCGAGCGTGTCGGCGTTCTTCTTGTACGCAAGCTCGCTCTCCTTGTCGGGGCTGACGTCAGCCCTGAGAAGGCGCCTCACGGACTCTTTCGCGCCGTCGCCCGCCTCGACCGCCTCGGCCTTCGACGAAAACGCGTCGAACGCAAGATAGCCGAGCACACCGGCAGCGACGAGCGTCACGCCGCCTATCGCGACCATGACGATCTGGTTCTTGGACATGCTCATTTCTTTTCTCCCTTTGCGCCGTTACCAAACTTGACCTTGACCACCAGCTGGTCGACGAGCGCATCCTTGCCGACCGACGTCATCGACTCGATGCTGACGGACGACGGATCGACGAACGGCGAGCCCTTGAGACGCGCCTCGATTATCTGCGCGGCCGTGGAGCCTCCGGTCTTGGAGCGGGCGATGAGGGACTCGACGTCGTCATGCCATCCTCGTATCGTAACGCGGTCGCCCTCCCACTTCTCGATCCACATCTCGTTGCCGAGCGCATTCCTGACGGCGTTCATCTTCGCCACGGTCAGACCGCGCTTCGCGAAGAGCTCGCGGAAGCCCTCCGCCTTCGCGCTCTCGCGCTCCTGGGCAACCGCCGCCTCCTTGACCTTCTTGTCCACGCCCTGGAGCTTCTGCGCCGCGGCCTGCACCGCGTCGCACTCCGCGCTCGCGACAGCCTCGCCCTTCTTCGCTGCGAGCAGGACGAGAACAAGCGCGACGACGAGCGCCACCGCGCCAGCGGCGACGAACGGAATCCTCGCGACGTCCGCGCGCTCCTTCACGAGCGACGGCGGAAGCAGGTTGATCGCGAACATCGCGGCGCCCGCCGCATGCAGCGCGACGCCCGCCGTGGCCGCAAGGCACGCTCCGTCCGCCTCAAGCGCAGCAGCGTCGACCTTGGGCCCGATCCCGATCGCCGAGAACGGATTGAAATACTCGACCTCCACCTGCAGGCTCTCCGCGAAGAAGCGGTCGACCTGCGGAAGAAGCGCCGTGCCGCCCGTGAGGTACAGCTTAGTCGGCACCCCTCCGCCCTGCTGCGAGCGGTAGAAGTTGATGGAACGCGAAATCTCGGCATGAAGACGAGTCATCACCGCGCGGCACACCTTCGAAATCCTGTCGCGCGTCTCGTCCTCATCCTCCACAACGCCGCCGAGCGCGACGTATCCGCTCTCGCGCTTAAGGCTCTCGGCCTCGTCGTGCGAAACGCCGAGGGCCGACGCGATCTCCTTCGTGATCATGTTGCCCGCGACGGGAATCGAGCGGTTGTAGAGCTTGTCGCCGTCGACTATGACGAGCGACGTCGTCTTCGCGCCGATGTCGAGAATCACCGAGCAGCCGTCTACGCCGGACGCGGCAAGCACGTTCGTGAGCGCGATCGGCGCAACATCGACGAGCTCGGGGCTGAACCCGGCGCCCCTCACGGCCGCCGTGATCTCCTCGATCGAGTCGGTCTTCGCCGCGACGATCATGACGTTCTTCTCGCCGTTCTCGTTGTCGCCGAGAACCTGCCTGTCGCAGATCATCTCGTCGATCGGGAACGGAATGTTCTGCTCGATCTCGAAGCGGACCTGCTGGTCGAACTTGTCGGCCCCGCCGGCCGCCGCTATCGAGGCGAAGCGCGGGAACACCATCTGTCCGGAAACGGACATGGACACAGGTCCGGGCTTGATGCCCTTCTCGCGCACGATCTCGAGGATCGCGGGCGAGAGTATCGCGTCGGCGTTGCCGGCGTCGAGCGGCGCGGCAAGCGCGGCCACCCCGTAGTTGACAAGCGTCAGCGCGCCCTTGCCGCCTTCGTATTCGGCAAGCTTGACGGACGACGCGCCGATGTCAAGTGTTAGGAATCTTTTTGCCATTTTTCTAACCTCACTGCGCGACCTGTTCGTAGTCGTTCGGGTTCACGAGCGCCCAGATCGTCTTGGAACGGTCCATGAGGCCCTGGCGGCGCTCGATCATCGGATTGCCTTCCTTGTCGTTCTTGTTCATGATGTCGTCGTTGTTCCAGAACGCGGCCTCGATCGTCTTGGGATGGTTGGGAATGCCCTGGATCTCGCTGACGCTGTCGCCGGCAAGCATCTCGCCCTTCGCGTTCGTGATGACGAGCCCGATCGCCTTCGGTTCGCCGAAGCGCTCCAAGTAGGACGGATGCAGGCAGACGGACGCCGCGTGCGAGCCCTGCGGAATGTTCTGGTACGTCACCGAAGTCGTGAAGTAGGAGTACGGCGCAAGACCTTCCTTGTTACCCTTGTTCTCCGTCGCGCTCTTCGTCTCGAGGAGGACGTGCCAGGTGAACGTCAGCTGGTCCTGCCACTTCGAGAACGTCGAATACTTCGTCTCGAGGACAATCCAGTTCCTCGGCTTCGTATAGCACTTGCCGATGATGCTGCCGCCAGAAAGGGACGGAGCGGGAAGAGTCGCGGCGCGGCCGAGCTTCGGGAACTGGTCGAGCGTGATCTTCGCCTCCTTGCCCGTCGTAGGCGCATCGTCGTCCACAGCCACAGGCGCCTTCTTCTTCGGCGCGGCAAACGCCACCGCGGCCGCAAGCGCAACCGTTGTCATCATCATAAGCTTCTTGTTCATCGCTTCGTTCCTTTCTTTGGTTTTTAAATTAAAGCACCTTCATCTTCGGGAGATCCTGTATGTCCACAAGCCCGACCACCCGGCCGGACCTGTCGCACACCGGCAGGTCGTCGATGCGCTTCTTCTCGAAAATCTTCAACAGCTCCGCCGCATACGCGTCGTCGTAGACGAAGAGCGGGGAGCGGGTCATGAATTCGGAGATGGGCGACATGAGAGGCATTGGGGTGTCCCCCCTCTCGCTCACCAACCGCCTGAAGTCGCCGTCCGTGAATATGCCGAGGAGCTTTCCGTCCGCATCAGCGACGACCGCGCTGCCGCCCTTCGACTTCGTCATCGCCATCAGCGCATCCAGAACCGTCGCCTCGGGTCCAACCTTCGCGAGGTGCTCGCCCGTGCGCATCACGTCCGTCACCTTCATGACGAGCGCACGTCCGATCGCGCCCGCCGGATGGTTCATCGCATAGTCCTCGACCGGGAACTTCTGCGCGTCGATGAGCACCATCGCAAGCGCGTCGCCCATAGCCATCGTCGCCGTCGTCGAGTTCGTCGGCGCCATGCCGAACGGACACGCCTCCTTCCCGCACGGAATCTCGATGTGTATGTCGCTGAGCGACGCGAGCGTCGAGTCGGGACGACCCGTCATCGAGATGACCTTCAGCCCATGGCGGCGGATCGCCGGAATGAGGTTGTTCACCTCCGCCGACTCGCCGGAGAAGCTGAGCGCCACGAGGACGTCCTTCGCCGAGACCATGCCGAGGTCGCCGTGCATCGCCTGCACGGGATTGAGCACAATCGACCGAGTGCCGGTCGAGGAGAAG
>JAEEGG010018787.1_pt1 | contig 14008 bp, 5 predicted proteins | sample 9134161 | NCBI WGS metagenome assembly JAEEGG01 (sample SAMN16246543, study PRJNA631951) | gut metagenome | biome: gut microbiome; feature: rumen; material: CR-attached | host: Bos | place: Iran: Karaj | collected 2018-10 | reverse complement strand
AACCGACGCGGGCGCCGCCTTCGATAGCCATGTTGCAGACCGTCATACGGCCTTCCATGCCCATTTCTTCGATGACCGGACCGGCAAATTCGTAAGCGTAGCCAACGCCACCGTTCACGCCGAGCTTCGCGATGTAGGCGAGGGCAACGTCCTTGGCGGTCACACCCGGCTTGAGCTTACCGGTGAACTTGATGCGGCGAGTCTTGAGCGGGCTCATGGCGAGCGTCTGGGTTGCCAAAACGTCGGCCACCTGGCTGGTACCGATGCCGAACGCGATAGCACCGAATGCACCGTGCGTTGCCGTGTGGGAGTCACCGCAAGCAACGGTCATACCCGGCTGGGTCACGCCTTCTTCGGGGCCCACGATGTGGATAACGCCCTGTTCGGCGGTAGCGGGGCCAAAGAACTTGATGCCGTTGTTCTTGGTGTTGTTTTCGATATGGGAGAACATCTCTTCGGAAATGCCGTCCTGGAGCGGGCGGTTACGTTCCGGGAACGTGGTCGGAATGATGTGGTCGACCGTGGCGAACGTGCGTTCGGGGAACAGCACCTTCTGGCCTTCTTCGCGGAGCTGCGCAAAAGCCTGCGGGCTCGTGACTTCGTGGCAGAGGTGGAGCCCGATAAAGAGCTGGCACTGGCCGCTCGGGAGCTTGGCTACCGTGTGGCTTTCAAAAATCTTCTGATAGAGTGATTTTCCCATAGTTTTGTCTCTTTTTTTTCCCGCTGTCATTCTGGAAGGCCGTAGGCCCGATAGAATCCATCAGGATTGTTTTTGGCGTTTTATTGCGGGCACAAATATAGAAAAAAGGGGCCGCGCTGTCTTGCGCGACCCCGTCAATCCAAGGAGAAATCCTAGAGGTACTTCTTGAACACGTCCAGGAGGTTATTGTTCCAGCTGCCCGTGTAGGCTTCGAAGCCGCCCACACCCGTGAGGCCCCAGTAGTGCCAGGACATGCCATAGCTTTCTGCCGCCTTGATGGCCGCATCGGTCCACTTTGCGCGTTCTTCGCTTGTGGGGCCGTTGCCACTGCAGGTCGAAACGCCGAATTCGCCCATGTTCATCGGGATGTGCCCGCCATTGATGTCGGGGTAGTGCACGAGGGCGGAATCCACGTATGCCTTGAACTGGCTGGGCATCTTGGAAATGTCGCTATCCTGCAGCCTTGCTCCGCAATCATAGCCGTGACCCTGGTGCGTGAAGGAGAACGGTTCGTAGTAGTGGCCCGTGAAGATGATGTTGCCATCGGCAGGGAGCTGCACGTGGGAAATCTGTGCGAACTTGGAATAACCATTGCCTTCGAACATGATGGTCTTACCCGGGGCATTCTTGCGGATGACCTCGTATGCGGACATCATCAGGTCGTCAACAAACTTGTTCTTCATGTCGTGCGGTTCGTTCAAGATTTCGAGAACCACCTGGTCGTCGCCGTAAGTGTCCATTGCCTTCGCGACCTGCTCCCACATGCCGAGGAAGCGCTTCTTTTCCTTTTCATAGCCGCTGGGATTGTTGTCGTAGTAGACGGCGTAGTTGTTCAGTTCTTCGTAGTGGTGGAAATTCACGATGACGACGAGACCTTGTGCGAGAGCGAGGTCGATGTCGGCCTTTACACCAGAGAGGCGGCCGTTATCCAGTGTGTATGGCTCATTCTGTTCGGCATCGTAGTTCCAGCGCACCGGAAGACGCACGGATTTGAATCCTGCATCCTTGATAATCTTGAAGTATTCATCCTTGATGCAGTTTCCCCAGCCACAGTCAGCGCTAGAACCCTTGGTGCCCTTGGATTCCCAGGCGTTGCCGAGGTTGATGCCCTGACCGAGTTTCTTGTTCATGGCGCGGCCCTTGGAGTAGTCAACCGGCGTGACGTTCAGCTTTTTCCATGTGGAATTCTGGCAGAGGACGTAACCGGATTCGTACTTGACAACACTTCCGTTGTTCGTACTTGTGCATGCACCGCTTGCTGCTGCAACGGCGACGTTCAGGAGTTCTGCTTCGCTGGCATAGTTCCAACTGGATTTCTTACAGACAAAGGTCTTTCCGTCGGCTTCCTTGAAGGTCCCTTCGAGAGCATCGGTGCATTCGCCAAAGAGGGCTGTGCCTTCGCGGTTCTGGAGTGCCGAGGCCGAGGCGATTTTCCAGGTACTGTCTACACAGATGAAATCCTTGCCGTTATAGTTACTTAGAGCATTGGAGTTCTTGACAAGGTTCCCCTGGATGGTGGAGTCGCATTTACCGAGCCCAAATTCCTGGAACCAGAAGGTGCGGAATTTCTGGTCAAAACTCGGGAGGGCAGGGGAAAGATTTTCGAGGTAATAGGAGATGTCGTCCATCCTCTGTAGGTATGCCCAATCGGCAATCTTTGCCTTGGTGGCGGCATCGTCCCAGGTACCGTCCTTCTCGATATCTGCAGCGACGATGTCAAGGACATTCTGCATGTCTGCAGAAGTGAAGTCGGACTGGAGCAGGAGCGACATGGCGAGCAGGTTTCCGTCGGCATCGGTCGAACCGAGTACGGAGAGGTTGCGCGCAGAGACAGTGAAGTTGTTCATATGGAAGGCCTTCAGCACTTCGCTTTCGGCCTTGCCCTGAGCCTCTGCGTAGCTCATGGCGTTTTCCTTCATGAGGTAGGCGATGCGTGGAGCCTCGAGGTGAGTCATCACGTTCACGTTGGCCGTCTCGCCATCAATGGCGCGGATCAGGGACTTGAGGGTAATGGATGCGCTTGCGTCACCCAAAATTTCGTTGAGGAATGCGCCCGTAGCCTCGAGCATGGCGTAAGAAGTCATACCGGAGTACTGCAGGGTGTATTTGCCGAAGTCGTCGCTAACTGTAGCGGAGACACTCTTGCTCGTGGGGGAGAGAGCATCGTCAAGGAAGGTGAGTTTCACATTGGAGCCAGCCTTGAGGGGGCCCTTTTCGCATACGCCTGTGAGCGTTCCCGTGTAGCCGCCTTCGGGGGCGGGTTCATCGGGAGCGAGGAACGTGGTATCCTTAGCTTCGGGCACTTCGATAATCTGGCCGTCGCCAATATCGGGGTTGCTGGGAATAACGGTGCCGTCGCCGATGTCGGAGTTGCCGGGGATATCGCCGATGGGTTCGTCGACGGCGCTCGAATTGCTGGAGTCGTCGGAACAGGCAACAAGCGCGCTCATCGGGAGCAGTGCTGCAGAAAGGATTGCCGCGGGGAGTGAAAATTTGCGAATATTCATTGGTACCTCACTTACACTCTTAAAAATAGATTTAGAAGCGCGCGAAAGGTGATTTGTAAGAGGATAAAACGTTTACTGCTGTTACCAATGTGTTGCGGCTCACAGTGATATTCATCACATAAGAAAAGACCGCCTTTCGGGCGGTCTTTAATAAGCATTTTTGCGAAAACTTAATTCGTTTGGAATTTATAAGCTTCGCGGTAGTACGCCATCATCTCGTTGGTGCTACCGAAAGCCCTGCGGGCCGCATTGCCGACCTCACGGTCCTTCCTCAAGAGTTCGGTGATTTTCGTGTTCACGTCCTTGAAGAACAGGTCGTTGCTCGCCATGTCGACATGGTTTTGCGTGTAGTTCATGTGGTAGCGGCGTTCCAGCATTTGGAACAGTTCCGTCTGGCAGGCGTTAACGGGAGGATCCCTCTTGATGACGGGCATGTAGCAGGCCTGAATGTAATCCTGCTTCATTTCGACAATCATCTGGTCGATTGCAGGGATATCATGACGGGAGTCATGACTTGCAAGATTTGCCTTAGGGGTTTTGATGCCAGAGCAGCCGGCCAACAGTGCTGCTGCGAGAATGAGAGAGGCCACATATCCAAGTTTCATTTTTAATGTTTCTCCGTGTTGGTTTTCACGTACATTCCCATTTTCCCTAAACCATGGGTAAAGTTATTTAATTGTTGATTAGTTGGCGATAGTGAATTTGTAATTATTTCCTTACTAAAGGCCCAAAACAGAAAAATAAAAGTTTGGTTGTGACACGTGTCACTCCAATTTTCGGAACGATTTGTGACGTTACTCACAAAGGGCGTTTTAGGGGGAGTTCGGCTTGAATTTATAGTACCACGCGATGGGGTCAATTACTTTGTACTTAACGTTGCCGATGCGGCTGTTTCCGCGTCTGTCAATCACGCCTGTAACCACGTGCGCATGCGGCCCCGTGGTGTGCCCGGTCATGCCTACAGTCGCGATTGGGTCGCCTTGCATAACCTCTTGACCATCAAGGTACAAGAGCTGGTCGCAGTGCATGAATATCAGCACGTCCTTTTCGCGTACAAGCCCGATAATCACGCCGCCGCGTTCGTCCCTGCTGGTGTATGCCTTCGCGGAGAACGGTGCGAGAATGCGTGCGCCCTTGCGCGATGCGATGTCGATGCCGTTGTGCTTGCGGCCGCCTATCCCGCGCTCGTTGTAGAACTCGGTAATGTAGGCGATGCTATCGGAAAGGATGGAGGTCCAGTACTTCCATGCGGCGCCTATGGAATCAGCCGCGGTCTTGCCCAGGTTGTCGGGGCGTGAGAACTTGATGACCGTTCCTTGCGGCGGCACGGCGAGCGCGTTGGATTCCCAGCCCTGGCCCTTGTAGCCGTTTTCGTTTATCGTCTCGTCCAGGTACTGGCGGATCATCTTGTCGTCAGAAATGACCGCGTTGAATCGCCCGATGGCATAGCGTGCGATGCGCCTCAGGTTTTCCTTCCCGTCGAACGTGTAGTCGAAGGAGGGGGCTACCGAAAGCTTGTTCCTTTCGGGGATGCGGTCGCGCATGTTCGAGTGGCTTGCATCGATGCTTGTGGGGTAGATGAACGGCACGAGGAATGCTACCAGCAGGAACAGCGGGAACAGGTTCCTGAAGAGCCTCGAAAGGCCTTCCATCGGGTTCTTGCGGAGGATTTCTTCCTTCGTAATCCACTGCACGCATTCAGCAAGTGCCTCGGGCGCGCTCCCGATTCCGTTCCTGATTTTAGCCTTCTTGCGCACGTCCTTGCTGGACCCCTTGCGTATTGCCTTCGCACACTTGGGAAAACGCCTTTTTTCGGGCATGCGCTCGAGGAGCCAGATGATGTTCTTTTTGCGGAGCGGTGCTGAATCCTCGATAAACGCAGCCGCCTCGTCGGTGCTGTTGCCGTCCACGAGCACCACCTTCGCAATATCGACAACCATGTCGTCAAGCGCAGTGGGGTCGTCGCCCGGGAGGATACCTACCGTGTGCGGTACGATTTTCTTGATGAGTTGCAGGTTGTGGTAGAACTTGCGGAAGCGCTCCTCGGAGCGTTCAAGCGTGCCGAAACCCGCAAAAATGAGCCCGCCCTGCTTCTTTTCTTCGAGGGCCTGCAGTTCATCGTTTGTGAGGATCCGCGTAAAGAGGTCGTGCAGCGGGATTCCCGTATTGCCTTCGCTCTTGAGCGAAAAGTCAAATACTACAAAAGACGCGCCAGCGTTAAGTGCCAGCGCGAATTTTTCTAAGGCCTCGTAGGGTGCCGGGTTTCCTGGGAAAACCGCGAGCACCAATTCGCCTTGAGCATACAGGTAGTTGAGAACCTGACGCTGCATGCGCGATTAGACCTTGGCTGCTCCTCTCGGGCCCCTCGGGTAGGTAAAGCCGGAAGGGGGAGCCGCGACGAACTTGTCTACCTGCATGTAGAGTTCCTCGGGGCTTGCGGAGGGGTTGAAGTAGATTTCCTGGTTCCTGTTCTGGCTACGGCCCTTGAGCGGTTCGCCGCGGCGGCCGCGGGAAACGACGCCGAGCGGGAGCACTTCGAGCATGGGGAGCAGGCCGAAGTAGCGGAACAGGCTGAAGTTCTTCTGCCAGGTGGCGCGTTCGGCGAGGATGGCGAAGGTGCCTTCCATGACGGACTTGGACTGCAGCAGGTCATCGGAAGTCATCGTGACCAGCTCGTGGTTCGTCGGGAAGTTGTTGACGAAGTTGACGAGGTCGCCCTTGAGGTAGTTGGCGTCGCAGAGGAATACGAATTTCATAGTTTGTCCTGGATTGGTTTATTTGTTTTCGCAAAGATAAGTTTTTGACCCTGTTCTGTCACTCTCGTTTTACCCCGATTTTGTGATTTTCGGAACTTTTTGTTCCGTTTTTATGTAAATTTTTTGTAAAAACCTGAAGTTTGCGTTTTTCTGTCTTTTTTCTGCGTTTTGCCGCTTATTCCAAATTGGAACATTCCACATGTTTATTGCGCTAAGTCGTTGACAGTCAACGACTTACGTGTTATTTTACGCTTTCTCTTTCCTGGAATTGCCTTTTTTTTGCGAAAAAGGGCATTTTTTTGTGAAATAAATACATTATATTTGGACTCCGAGATCATGTAATGATTTACAAGCGTCATTAGGAGATGCTTGTGGTATGTTTAATGGGAGATAGTAAAAGATGAAAAGAATGAAATGGCCTGTAACTGCGCTTTTGGCATCGGCTGGAGTATTAGCCTCTGTCGTTATCGCGCAGGAAAATTCCGATAGTGCTCCGGCGGTAGAGAACAACGCTCCGTCGGTGAACGGGATTCCTGGCGAATCGATTAACGAGGGTGGCAAGTTCGCGCCGATCAAGCTCGACAACTATGTGTCCGACGACATGGACAAGCCGGACAAGCTCAAATGGAGCGTGTCGGGCAACAAGAGCATCAAGGTCAATATCTCGAACGACCGCGTGGCTACGCTGCAGGTGCCCGACCAGTACTGGAACGGTTCCGAAGACATTACCTTCGAGGCGAAGGATACCAAGGGTGCCGTTGGCTCCGAGACGGTGAACTTCACGGTCGAGTCCGTGAACAACCCGCCGGTAATGAAGGATATCCCCGAACAGACGATCGACGAAGGCAAGCAGTTCACCAAGATCAAGCTCGATGATTTCGTGACCGACCCCGACCACCCGAAGGACCAGATTCTTTGGGAATTCGACATTCAACCGGCAGGCAAGGATCAAGCCGACGGCGACCTGAATGTGGAAATCGACCCGAAGCGCGTGGCGACCATCATTATCCCCGATACCAACTGGTACGGTGCGGCCAAGATTACGTTTACCGCGACCGACGGTGAATATGCGAGCGATAAGAAGACGGCCCTCTTTACGGTGAAGGCCATCAACGACGCCCCGATTATCCAGAAGATTCCGGACCAGACCATCGAAGAGAAGAACGAGTTCGAGTCCATCTCCCTGACCGATTTCGTTTCCGATGTCGATGACGACGTGTCTAAACTCAAGTGGACCATCGCGGGCAACAAGGACCTCAAGTTCGATATCGACAAGTACGGTACCGCGAACATCAAGATTCCGAACGAGTTCTGGAACGGCTCCGAGACCGTGACCTTCACGGCGACCGACCCCGCTGGTGCGGCCGTTAGCACGAAGGCCACCTTCACGGTGAAGTCCATCAACGACCCTCCGGAGTTCACGAAGGACGTGCCTGAACAGACTATCGAGGAAAAGCAGGAATTCAAGCCGGTTGAACTTTCGCAGCTCGTGAAGGACCCGGACCACAAGATGGAACAGCTCAAGTGGGAAGTTTCCGGCAACAAGGACCTGAAGGTGAAGATCGCCGGCGGCGTTGCTACCATTAGTATTCCGAACAAGTTCTGGAACGGTTCCGAGACGCTCAAGTTTAAGGTGTGCGACCCGGCAAATGCCTGTGCCGAATCTGAGGCTAGCTTCACGGTGAACTCCGTGAACGACAAGCCCGAATTTGCAAAGCAGATTCCGAACCAGACCATCGACGAGAAGAAGCAGTTCCAGAAGATCAAGCTCGATGAATTCGTGAAGGATGCCGACCACAAGAATTCCGAACTCTCCTGGGATGTGGACGTGAAGCACCAGGGCAAGGAACCGCAGTCCGGCACGCTCAACGTGAACATCGACGAAAGCCGCGTAGCCTCCATCGAGATTCCTGATACCTACTGGAACGGTACCGCCATTGCAACGTTCACCTGCACTGACCCGGAAGGTGCTTCCATCAAGCAGGCAGTTACGCTCACTGTTAATTCTATAAACGACAAGCCGGTGTTCACCAAGATTCCGGACCAGGAAGTCGAGGAAAAGAGCGAACTTTCCTCCATTGTGCTTGACGAATACCTCTCTGACCCGGACCACGACATCTCCAAGCTGAAGGTCGAGGTTTCCGGCAACAAGGATATCAAGGTCAACATCAACCAGAAGACCCGCGAGGTCACGTTCAAGACCCCGAACGAACTCTGGAATGGTTCCGAGACCATCACGTTTACGGCGACCGACCCGGATGGGGGAGTCGCGAAGACCTCTGTGAAGCTTTCCGTGAAGTCCATCAACGACCCGCCGGTCATGAAGGATATCCCGGAACAGACCGTGAAGGAAAAGCAGGAATTCAAGCCTGTTGAACTCGACAAGTACGTGGACGACCTCGACCACGACAAGGCCAAGCTCAAGTGGACCATCACGGGCAACCGCGAACTCAAGGTGTCTGTGGATGGCAACCGCGTGATGAAGGTTACTCCGCCGAGCCCGCAGTGGAACGGCTCCGAGACGCTCACCATCAAGGTGACCGACCCGGAAGGCGCTACCGACGAACGCTCTGTGGCCTACACGGTGGAATCCGTGAACGACGTGCCTGAATTCGTAAAGCAGGTGAACCCGCAGACCATCAAGGAAAAGGAACAGTTCCTGCCCATCAAGCTCGGCGAGATGGTGCGCGATATGGATAACAAGTCTTCTGAACTGACCTGGAGTGTGGAAGTGAAGCCCGCTGCCGGTTCCAAGAAGAAGGAAGCAGGCCTGAACGTGGAAATCGATGCCCAGCAGGTTGCAAAGATTATTATCCCGAACAAGTACTGGAACGGTGCCGAAGAAATCACCTTCACCGTGACGGACCCGGAAGGCGCCAAGGCTACGTCTAAGGCCGTGTTCACCGTGACCTCTGTGAACGATGTGCCGGTGCTCAAGAAGATTCCGGACCAGATGATCGAAGAAAAGCAGCAGTTCAACTCTGTGAACCTTGCTGAACTTGCAAGCGATGCCGACCACGAATTCAAGGACCTGAAGTGGACTGTTGCTGGCAACAAGCAGTTGAAGATTGATATCGACAAGAACGGTACGGCGACCATCAAGACTCCGGATGCCAAGTGGAACGGCTCCGAGAAGGTGACCTTCACCGTGACTGACCCGGAAGGCGCCTCTGCCAAGACCGACGCCGTGTTCACCGTGAAGTCCATCAACGACGTGCCGGTGATGAAGGATATCCCGAGCCAGAAGATCAAGGAAAAGGAACAGTTCAAGACCATCGCCCTCGACGACTTCGTGAAGGACGAGGACCACGACAACTCCAAGCTCAAGTGGACGTTCTCTGGCAACAAGGATTTGAAGGTCCAGATGGACAGCAAGCGCGTGGTGACCGTTACCGCCCCGAACAAGTTCTGGCATGGCGAAGAGACTGTCACGTTCACCGTTACTGACCCGGAAGGCGCATCTGATTCCCGCAAGGTCAAGTTCACCGTGGAATCTGTGAACGACCTGCCGGTGTTCACGAAGCCCATCAAGGACCAGACCATTCCTGAGAAGCGTGAATTCGCGATTATCAACCTCGCCGACATCGTGAGCGACCCGGACCACAAGCCCGAACAGCTCACCTGGAGCTTTGACGTGAAGGCCGCCAAGGGCGCTCCGAAGGGTTACACCCCGAAGCTCTCCGTGAAGGTCGAGAACCGTATGGCCCGTATCATCATTCCGGACAAGAGCTGGAACGGTGCTGAAGAGATTACGTTCAAGGTGGAAGATCCGGAAGGCGGCAAGGCTACCTGCACCGCACTCTTTACCGTGACCTCCGTGAACGATGCTCCGACCATCGGCAAGATTGATGACCAGACCATCGAAGAGAAGCAGGAATTCGCTCCGATTGACCTCGCTTCCATCATCAAGGACCCGGACCATCCGTTCGAGAAGCTGAAGATTGAAGTGACCGGCACCAAGGAACTGAAGATTGATATCAGCAAGGACGGCAAGGCTACCGTCAAGACCCCGAACAAGATGTGGAACGGCACCGAGAAGGTGACCTTCGCCGTGAGCGACCCGGAAGGCGCTACCGCCAAGACCCAGGTGACCTTCACCGTGAAGTCCATCAACGACGTGCCGGTGATGAAGGATATCGCTGACCAGACCATCAAGGAAAAGGGCCAGTTCAAGCCTATCGAACTCGACAACTTTGTGGAAGACCTCGACCACCCGAAGAACAAGCTCAAGTGGAAGATCGAAGGTGCCAAGGAACTCAAGGTGCAGATGGACGGCAGCCACAAGGTGACTGTTGTGCAGCCGAACCCGAACTGGCACGGCTCCGAGAAGGTCAAGTTCACCGTGACCGACCCGGAAGGTGCAACCGACAGCCGTACCGTTACCTTCACTGTGGAATCCGTGAACGACGCTCCTGAATTCGTGCGCGAACTCAAGGACCAGTCCATCGACGAGAAGAAGCAGTTCCAGCCCATCAAGCTGGCTGACCTCGTGAAGGACCCGGACCACAAGACTTCTGAACTCAAGTGGAGCTTCGATGTGAAGCCTGCGAAGGCCGGCGCTGCCGCCGCCCCGAAGAAGGGTAAGAAGGGCAAGGAAGAGGAGAAGGCTCCTGCAGGCGAATCGCTCAAGGTGAAGATTGACGCCCAGCAGGTTGCGACCATCGAGATTCCGAACAAGTACTGGAACGGTGCCGCAAGCATCACGTTCACGGCTACTGACCCGGAAGGCGCGAAGGTCTCTAAGACCGCTCACTTCGAGGTGCGTTCCATCAACGACCCGCCGAAGATTTCGGACAAGGCCCCGCAGGGTGAAACCATCCGTGAAGGCGGCCGCTTCAAGACGATTGACCTCGCAAGCCTCGCGCATGACCCGGACCACCCGGCTTCTAGCCTCAAGTGGACTGTCTCTGGCAACAAGCAGCTGAAGGTCGATATCCGCAAGGACAATACGGTGATCGTTGCCGTGCCTGACCCGCAGTGGTCTGGCCGCGAGATGCTCACCTTCACGGTCACCGACCCGGAAGGCGCTTCTGCCAACCACAAGATGACCTTCGAGGTGACCCGCGTTAACGACCCGCCGACGCTCGCGAAGAAGATTCCTGACCAGAAGATTAAGGAAAAGGAACAGTTCAAGCAGATCAAGCTTGATGAATACGTGAAGGACCCGGATAACAAGCCGAACGAACTCTCCTGGAGCATCTCTGGTAACAAGAAGCTCAAGGCTGAAATTTCCTCGAGCCGTATCCTCACGGTTTCCGCTCCGGATAAGTACTTCTGGTGCGCACCCGAGACGATGGTGCTTATCGTGAAGGACCCGGACGGTGCGGAAACGTCGCAGACGGTGACCTTCGAGATTACCTCCGTGAACGACGCTCCGGAAATGAAGGACATTCAGGGCCAGAAGATCAAGGAGAAGGGCCAGTTCAAGGAAATCGACCTGAACAAGTTCGTGCGTGACCCGGACCACAAGCCTGAACAGCTTACCTGGACGGCTACGGTCGCCAAGGCCGGTGGTGCTGCTCCCGCTCCGAAGAAGGCTGCCCCGAAGAAGCCCGCTAAGAAGGGCAAGAAGGGCGCCAAGGAAGAGAAGGAAGAAGAAGCCGCTCCGGCTCCGGCCCCGGCTGATGACTTCCAGGTGGAAATCGACAACAGGAACATTGCCCGCATCAAGATTGCCGACCAGTACTGGCATGGTGAACGCAATGTGACCTTCACGGTCACTGACCCAGAAGGTGCCAAGGCCTCGAAGACCGCAACCTTCACGGTGGAATCCGTGAACGACGCTCCGGTCATCAAGCCGATTCCTATCCAGTCTATCCAGGAGAAGGAACACTTCAAGCCTATCGATCTCTCGCAGTTTGTGTCTGACCCGGACCATGCCTTTGGTGCCCTCAAGTTCGAGGTGGGTTCTACCCGCTCCCTGAAGGCTTCCGTGAACGCCAAGAAGGAACTCGTGGTCACGACTCCGGACAAGTTCTGGAGCGGTACCGAGAAGATCAAGCTCGACGTGACCGACCCGGAAGGTGCAAGGGCCTCTACGCAGATTACCTTCGAAGTGACTCCGGTGAACGACCCGCCGGTCGTACATGCTATCCCTGGCCAGAAGATCAAGGAAAAGGAAAAGTTCGAACCGATCGACCTCTCGAAGGCCGCTACCGACCCGGATAACAAGCCTGCTGAACTCAAGTGGTCTGTTTCCGGCAACAAGGACCTGAAGGTCGATATCAAGGGCAGCCGCGCCATGGTGGTGACCCCGAACCCGAACTGGTTCGGCAAGGAAACCCTCACGTTCACCGTGAAGGACCCGTCCGGCGCTACCGCCTCCAAGACCGCCACCTTCGAGGTGACCCCGGTCAACGACCCGCCGACCCTCAAGCCGGTGCAGCCGTTCGTTATCGAAGAAAAGAAGCAGTTCCAGCCGTTCGACTTCAGCAAGGTGGTGAACGACCCGGACAACAAGCTCTCTGAACTCAAGTGGACGCTCGATAACGACAAGCCGGGTACAAAGGAAGCCCCTGCCAAGAAGGGCAAGAAGGGCAAGCATGCCGAACCTGAAGCCGCTCCTGTGAAGCATGAACTCATCTTCAACATCAGCGACAAGGGCGTGCTGACCTGCGAAACTCCGAACAAGTACTGGTACGGTACCGAAACCGTGACGGTGAACGTGTTTGATCCGTCGGGCGAGAAGGCCTCCGTGAACGTGAAGTACACGGTGAAGCCGGTGAACGACCCGCCGGTCGTGAAGGAAATCCCGGGCCAGGAAACGCTCGAAGGCAAGTCCTTCAAGCCCATCAAGCTCGACCAGTACGTGAGCGACCCCGACCACAAGCCGCACGAGATCAAGTGGAAGGTGACGGGTGCCAAGATGCTCGATGTGATGATTTCTGGCGGCCGCGAAGCCGTTGTGAAGCCCAAGAAGCAGGATTGGTTCGGCGAAGAAACGCTCGTGTTCATGGCTCAGGACCCGTCTGGCGGCATGGACAAGACCGTTGTGAAGTTCGTCGTGAAGCACGTGAACGCCGCTCCGGTGATGCGTGATATTCCTGATTACACGATCAAGGAAGACGAACACAACGGCGTGCTTGCGGTGATCAAGACCGACCAGTATGCCCGCGACAAGGACCACAGGCCCGAAGAGCTCAAGTGGAGCTGGACCGGCAACAAGTTCCTTGACGTGAAGCACGACAAGTTCAAGAGGACCATTACCGTGGCACAGCCGCACGAGAACTGGAACGGCAAGCCGGAACGCATCACGTTCACGGTGACCGACCCGGAAGGCGCGAAGGCGTCGAAGACGGCTACCTTCACGGTGATTGCCGTGAACGACCCGCCGGTGGCGAAGTCGCAGACCTACATGACCCAGGAAGGCGAAGTCCTCAAGGTGCCCGCTTCCGAAGGCCTGTTCGCCGGCGTGCTTGACCCGGATGGCGAAAAGCCGGTGGCCGCAGTGCTTGTGCAGCGCCCGCGCAACGGCAAGATCGACGTGAACGAGAAGGACGGTAGCTTCACCTACACGCCGAACAAGGGATTCTCCGGCCTCGACGAGTTCACCTTCAAGGTGAAGGACCCGGGTGGAGTCTACTCCAAGGTCGAAACTGCCGAAATCAACGTCACCTTCAAGATGAAGGACCTGCGTGGCGGCGAGAAGAAGCCCGCCCCGAAGGCCGAGGAACCGAAGAAGGAAGACGAAAAGCCCGCCAAGGACGACAAGAAGGGCAAGAAGAAAAAGAAGAAAAGGTAGTCCTTAGGCAGTAATGCAAACTTTAAACCCGCGCTTATGGCGCGGGTTTTCTGTGTTTAGAGGATTGTAATCAGCGAACCTTGTCGTGCTCGTGGGGGTGTGGATATGGTATTTCGCCATGCTGGGGCATGTGCAGAATTCTATTTTGCGATGAGGGGCTTGTATACAGCCGTTTTTCGCTATGCAGAGCATGTACGGATCGCATAGCGTTGGAATATGTGTGGGGGAGATTATGAAAGTGGGGGATAAAAACGAAAAACCCTCTCTTTCGAGAGGGTTTTATCGCGGGATAGACGAGGCTTGA
>JAEEGG010018786.1_pt1 | contig 14008 bp, 6 predicted proteins | sample 9134161 | NCBI WGS metagenome assembly JAEEGG01 (sample SAMN16246543, study PRJNA631951) | gut metagenome | biome: gut microbiome; feature: rumen; material: CR-attached | host: Bos | place: Iran: Karaj | collected 2018-10 | reverse complement strand
GACATCGAGGTGCCAAACAGCGCCGTCGCTATGGACGCTTGGGCGCTATCAGCCTGTTATCCCCGGAGTACCTTTTGTCCGTTGAGCAACGACGATTCCACGTTCCATCGCTGGATCACTAGGACCTGCTTTCGCATCTGCTCGACTTGTAAGTCTCGCAGTCAAGCACATTTATGCCCTTACGCTCTAAGCACGATTGCCAACCGTGCTGAATGTACCTTCGTGCTCCTCCGTTACAATTTTGGAGGAAACCGCCCCAGTCAAACTGACCCTCTGACACGGTCCCTTGCCCGGATAGACGGGTTAAGGTTAGAGATTCAAACAACCAAGGGTGGTATTTCACTGAAGACTCCACCGGGGCTGGCGCCGCGGCTTCGAAGTCTCCCACCTATGCTACACATGATTGCCCGAATACCAATATCAGATTACAGTAAAGGTTCACAGGGTCTTTCCGTCCTACTGCAGGTATCCGGCATTTTCACCGGAATTACAAATTCGCCGAGCTCCACTTCGAGACAGTGCCGCGATCGTTACACGATTCGTGCAGGTCGGAACTTGCCCGACAAGGAATTTCGCTACCTTAGGACCGTTATAGTTACGGCCGACATTCACCCGGCCTTCATATCACTGCTTCGCTTGCGCTAACAGATCCATTTGAGCTTTGGGCATTGGTCACGTGTCACACCCTATACATCCTCTTGCGAGTTGGCAGAGTGCTGTGTTTTTGTTAAACAGTCGCCGCGGCCTCTTTGTTGCAACCTCTTACGAGGCACCCCTTCTTCCGAAGTTACGGGGTCAATTTGCCGAGTTCCTTAAAGTGGTTTCACTCGCGCACCTCAGGCTTCTCGCCTTGACTACCTGTGTCGGTTTGCGGTACGGACACCCTGTTACTAAGTTTAGGAACTTTTCTCGTCAGCAAAGCATTTGCGCAACGGCTTCATCCGAAGACTCCACCGCGCATCGGCTTTCAGGCACGTGAGCCGTCATTTAACCCTGCTCGCCCTACGGCTTTGGATTGGCATATAGCCAACTGCACATAGCATACTGCGTCATTCCATCACATAACAAGGCGGTACTGGAATATTAACCAGTTGTCCATCGACTACGCCTTTCGGCCTCGCCTTAGGCCCGACTAACCCTGAGCGGACGAACCTGGCCCAGGAAACCTTAGTCTATCGGTGACCGGAATTCTCATCCGGTTTTTCGCTACTCATGCTTGCATGGTCACTTGTATGAAGTCCACCTCATCTTACGAGTCGGCTTCGACCCTCATACAACGCTCTTCTACCATAATATCAAAAGATACTATTCGCGGCTTCGGTTTCAAGCTTAGTCCCGATTATCTTCGGCGCGGAATCACTCGATCAGTGCGCTATTACGCGATCTTTAAATGATGGCTGCCTCTGAGCCAACATCCTGACTGTTTACGCAACTCCACATCCTTCGATCCACTTAGCTTGAATTAGGGACCTTAGCCGGCGATCTGGGCTGTTGCCCTCTCGACTACGAAGCTTATCCCCCGCAGTCTGACTCCTGTGATACGCGTGTCCGGTATTTGGAGTTTGACAGTTGTTGGTATCCAGGTAAAGGACCCTCGAACAATCAGAGCTCTACCCCCGGCACGTAGTTATGCACAAGGCTATCCCTCAAGATATTTCGAAGAGAACCAGCTATCACTGAGTTTGATTGGTCTTTCGCTCCTATCCACACCTCATCCGAACATTTTTCAACATGAACCGGTTCGGTCCTCCACTTCGTGTTACCGAAGATTCAACCTGGACATGGATAGATCACTCAGCTTCGGGTCTACTTCCAGCAACTTAGCGCGCTGTTCACACTCGCTTTCGCTTCGGCTTCGCCTACTGGCTTAACCTCGCTGCTGAACGTAAGTCGCAAGCTCATTATGCAAAAGGCATGCGGTCACACCTTGCGGCGCTCCCACACTTTGTAAGCACTGGATTTCAGGTACTTTTAACTCCCTTCATAAGGGTGCTTTTTCACCTTTCCCTCGCGGTACTTGTTCACTATCGGTCATTGACTAGTATTTAGGCTTGGAGAGTGGTCTCCCCGGATTCAGGCGTCGTTTCACGTGTGACGTCCTACTTGGGATACCCCTGGACTCGCTTCGGTTTTCGCTTACAGGATTTTCACCTTCTATGATCGGACTTTCCAGACCGTTCAGCTAACTCCCGCTCGTCGTGTTAGGGTCCCGCAACCCCGGTCGGTAAACCGGCCGGTTTAGCCTCTTCCGCTTTCGTTCGCCACTACTTACGGAATCTCGATTGATTTCTTCTCCTTCAGGTACTGAGATGTTTCACTTCCCTGAGTATCGCCCCTGAAACCTATGGATTCAGTTTCAGGTGACAGGGCATTGCCCCTGCCGGATTGCTCCATTCGGAAATCCGCGGATCAAAGCTTGTTTGCAGCTACCCGCGGCTTATCGCAGCTTATCACGTCCTTCATCGCCTGTCAATGCCTAGGCATCCATCTAGTGCTCTTAGTAGCTTGACCACCAAAATTCACTGTTTGTGTTTGCTTGTCTCTACGCATTGCATCCCGATATGTTTCCACATCGGGCGAATTTGTTTTGCCTGCCATATAAAATGGCTTTCCCTACATCTAACTAACATCTTTAATGTCAATGAACACCGCGGAATTTCTCCGCTGTATCGCTTCCGTGGTCTCCCACGGTAAAACGCTTACAAGATTCAAGAATGGTGGGCGTACTTGGAGTTGAACCAAGGACCTCGTCCTTATCAGGGACGCGCTCTAACCAACTGAGCTACACGCCCATCTCGGTTTTGGTGGAGCCTAAGGGACTCGAACCCTCGACATCCTGCTTGCAAAGCAGACACTCTAGCCAACTGAGTTAAGGCCCCTTGGTCTTCCGGACTCCTCATCCTCGCAGATGATTCGCCCCGATTCCGTGAATCGTTCACGTCTTGCAATGAACACCACTACGGCGTCCTTCAAAAAATGCTGAATAGTGCGGTGAACCCTTGCACCCGTTACCGAGTGCCTCTCCCACGCTTCTGTGGGCTTTACTCTCGACAGGCTAGATCATGATTTGGTTGGTATGATCTCCTGTCTGCTCCTTAGAAAGGAGGTGATCCAGCCGCTGGTTCCCCAACGGCTACCTTGTTACGACTTCATCCCAGTCATTAACCACACCTTAGATGCCTCCGTCCTTTGCAGGTTCGGTCAGCAGCTTCGGGTGCAATCAACTCCCATGATGTGACGGGCGGTGTGTACAAGGCCCGGGAACGTATTCAAGGCGTCGTGGCTGATACGCCTTTACTAGCGATTCCGGCTTCATGCAGGCGAGTTGCAGCCTGCAATCCGAACTAGGGCTGTTTTTACGGATCTGCTCCATCTCGCGATTTCGCTTCCCTCTGTAGCAGCCATTGTAGCACGTGTGCAGCCCTGGATATAAAGGCCATACGGACTTGACATCATCCACTCCTTCCTCCCGCTTAACACGGGCAGTATCAGTAGAGTGCCCAGCTTTACCTGCTGGCAACTACTAACGTGGGTTGCGCTCGTTGCCGGACTTAACCGAACACCTCACGGCACGAGCTGACGACAGCCATGCAGCACCTGTGAACCAGCCCTTGCGGGCTCAACCTGTTTCCAAGCTGATTCCGGTCCATGTCAAATCCAGGTAAGGTTCTTCGCGTTGCCTCGAATTAAGCCACATGCTCCACCGCTTGTGCGGGCCCCCGTCAATTCCTTTGAGTTTTAGCCTTGCGGCCGTAGTTCCCAGGCGGTCAACTTATCGCGTTTGCTTCGACACGAAAAGGAGTAAACTACTTCTCACATCAAGTTGACAACGTTTAGGGTATGGACTACCAGGGTATCTAATCCTGTTTGATCCCCATACTTTCGTCCCTGAGTGTCAGTTATCGTCCAGAGATCTGCCTTCGCTTTCGGTGTTCTTCCAGATATCTACGCATTCCACCGCTACACCTGGAATTCCAATCTCCTCTCCGATACTCCAGTCAGGCAGTTTTCAACGCAGTTCCAGAGTTGAGCTCTGGGATTTCACGTCAAACTTACCCAACCACCTGCGGACCCTTTACGCCCAATAAATCCGAACAACGCTCGCCACCTACGTATTACCGCGGCTGCTGGCACGTAGTTAGCCGTGGCTTCCTCCAGAGGTACCGTCAAATTTCGTCCCTCTTGACAGCGGTTTACAATCCGAAGACCTTCATCCCGCACGCGGCATTGCTGGGTCAGACTTTCGTCCATTGCCCAAAATTCTCGACTGCAGCCTCCCGTAGGAGTCTGGGCAGTATCTCAGTCCCAATGTGGCTGATCGTCCTCTCAGACCAGCTACCCATCATCGCCTTGGTGGGCCGTTACCTCACCAACTAGCTAATGGGACGCGAACCCCTCTTCAAGCGCATTGCTGCTTTGATCAAATCCCCATGCGAGAAAATGATGTTATTCGGTATTATCTCCCGTTTCCAGAAGCTATCCCCAACTCGAAGGCAGGTTGTTCACGTGTTCCTCACCCTTGCGCCACTGGAGCATTGCTGCTCCCGTTCGACTTGCATGCCTAATCCATGCCGCCAGCGTTCGTTCTGAGCCAGGATCAAACTCTCCAATCAAAAAATCTTAGCAGCTGTCCCGAAGGACAACTGAAGCTTTCTTCATAGGAAAGAGTGACTCTTTCTATTGTGTTACTACGGTTATTTTTCACGGCCGAAACCGTGAGTCTCAAACCATTGACTCGGGCTCATCGCACTATTCAACACTTTTCAAAGAACACCCCCAAACAAAGCACACAATGACCTTGCACCGTTCCCTTCCATGCGACATGCGCATAAAAGCTCCCGGCCATGCTTCACTGGATTACCTTGTATCGGGATGGTAACAACCGGATTCTTCCGTGGAATCCTCCGGCTCAATGCACGCCCATCAGAACAGCCTCGCAAAAAGGCCGCTTGAGAAGGACGGCGCATTTAATATAGCATCGATTTCGTGTTTGTCAATGCTCTTTTCAAAAATTTCCGGGAAAAATCCCCGGACACCTTTGAGAAGAACACTTCCTCGACGCCTCGATTCACCGTCCACTCATGGGCTCTCTCAATGATCACTCCCGACCAACTCGAAGCCGACTCCGAATCAAGCGGGTGATATATACTATAGCACACTTTTCCGCTTTGTCAAACGCTTTCGCGAAGATTTTTCGAAAATTCTTCGCTCCGACGCCCGACCACCCGTCAGGGTTTTCGCCGTCAACCTGTCATTTTTGAGGAGAACACCGGCTCTGAACCGAACCGATATCATATAAAATACACCCGAAATCCCAACTTGTCAAGTCGAAATCAAAAGAAATCCGGAAAAAAGTCCGCCCGTTCCTCGTATATGCGCGCAAATAATGAATGGCAGCCCCCATGCGACATATAGGTCCAATCTCACACTGATTACAAGCTCAAAACGAGCCCATGATACAAGACGGAAAATAACCCTGAACCGAGCTCAGAAATGCGAATCGCAGGGGACGACCTTGATCGTGTTCGGAATCGGGACCTTGGAAATGAGGAGCAAATAACCGCCACCACCACATCCAGTGAGCTTCCAGCCGCAGACCAAAGCCCGATACTGTTCTATAGCGTCCTGTACATCCGAGTTCAACATCGCGGGGAACATTTCGAGCTGGGCCTCGAAGCAATCCGTCGTGGCTTTTCCCCATTGCTCCACATTGCGAGCCTGAATCGCCGTCCAGCAGCGTTCCGTCGCATCCGCGAGCTTCCCGGCGCTGACAGCATTGATACTGGTGTCGGCAAAGACATTATAGTCCGTTTTCCTCTGCGGGAGCTGAATCAGATACAGATGGTCCGCGATGAAATGCAACGTTTCATCGTCTGTAATGCTTTCAATGGAGACCGGCCATGATCCGTTGTTGTAGTTGAGCTTGTTCACTCCCGGCAGGAGAATGCCAAGCTGATCCTGCGACCCGCTGATGTGCTCCGTCCCGGGGGGATTCTCAACGCAGAAAAGCAACTTCGCGAGTTCTTCGCGGTTTCCGGTTGGAATTTGAGTCTGCCAGAGTTCGATCGCCTTCTTGCGCGAGCTTGTCGCCAGGCCGCTCCTGTCGTTGAACTCAATCGTCGGTTCGATGGACATAACGATGACCGGCCCCGCCGCAAGCGCATTCACGTCCGGCTGGTCGAGCCAGCCGCCGCACAACTCCACGCGGTACGGGATACGGCATTCCTGACGGAGCGCGGTCGTGGATCTGGCGGGCAGCCCCTCGCCGGGGACGCGTTTGCTGACGATGAGCCTGATGCCAAGCTCTCTGCAGAAAACTTCCTTGCCCGGCGTATATCCGTCCGAATTGACGAAAAAGATGTCCGGCTTCAGCTCACGAACCTCCTTCTCGAAGTCCATGATGCCGTTTCCCGAATTGATCCAGGCGTCTTTCACGTAGCGGATGGCCTTGACCATATACAGCCGTTCCCGCTCGCTGTTGACCGTCCTGCGTCCCTTCAGGTCCAGAACGGTCTGATCCGAGCCGAGGCCGACATACAGATCGCCGTAGGACGCCGCCTCCTCGAAGAAAGCGACATGCCCGCTATGAAGCATATCGTAACATCCTGAGACAAAGACTTTCTTTTTCATGGCAAAACGATCTCAGTTCAGCTCCGCCGCGAAACATAAAGAACTGTTCCGCGGCGTTTTCTGTTCAATTAAGCTCAGTTGTTTCTCTCAACGGTAGACCGCGCCGAAGTTCTTGCAGGCACGGTAGTCAGCACCTTCCTTGTCCATCCCGAAGGCGTTCCATGCGGCCGGTCGGAAGATTTTTTCCTCAGGGACATTGTGAAGCGAGACCGGAATGCGGAGCATGGACGCCAGCGTGATGAGATCGGCGCCGATGTGACCGTAGCTGAACGCGCCGTGATTGGCGCCCCAGTTCGCCATGACGCTGTAGACATCCTTGAACGCGCCCTGCCCCGTAAGGCGCGGCACAAACCACGTGGTCGGCCAGGTCGGATCGGTGCGCTGATCAAGGACAGAATTGACTTCGGGCGGAAGTTCGGCGGTATATCCTTCAGCGATCTGAAGGACCGGACCGAGGCCGTGGACCAGGTTCACGCGGCTCATCGTGACGGGCATGCCGCCGCGCGTGAGGAAGCAGCTTGAGAATCCGCCGCCGCGGAAATAACCGTGGCTTGCGGCGCGCCACTTGGTCGCCTTCAGGCAGGCATCGGCGTCGGCGTCCGTGAGCTCCCAGAACGGTTTCATCGCGGGCTTGCCGTCGCGTTCGGCGCGTCCGGTGGCATCAAGGGTGGTCGCGCCGGAGTTGATGAGGTGGATGAGACCGGGATACTCCATGTCGTATCCGGTCACGCGTTTGACGGATTCCGGACTCCAGAACGTGCGGACGTCGGAGAATCCCTGCGCCGTGCCGGTGAGCAAATGTCCGAACAGCATTGCCGTGCCGTTCAGGCAGTCGTTCTCGGTCGCCAGCACGAACGCCTCGCGAAGGCCGTTCCAGTCGAACGACGAGCAGAGCATGGCTTCCATGAAGTCGCCGTTCGGCATGTGGTCGGTCCACTGGCGCTGCCCCTGGAATCCCGCTGCGATGGCGTTGTGGCCCTCGGCCTCTTCGCGGAAACCGAGTTCAGCAAGGCGCGGATTGCCGATCATGAGGTCGCGGGCGATGATCATCATCTTCACGACGTACGCCCAAATCTGATCCTTCTGTTCCTTCGTGCGCTGGACCTCGGCGGGATTGTTGTCCTGCCCCTCGATGCAGTTCGCACGGACCCAGGCATACGCCTTTTCAAATTCAACCGGATCGTAGATACCCTCGTCCACGCGGCGGATGATCTCGCTCATGTCGACCGATTCGCAACGCATGCCGAGGTAGCTTTCGAAGAAATCGTGGTTCACGATGGAACCGGCGATGCCCATTGCCATCCCGCCGATCGAGAGGTAGGATTTGCCGCGCATGAGCCCGACCGCCACGGCGGAACGTGCAAATGCCAGGATCTTTTCGCGAACGTCATCCGGAATCTCCGTGTCGGCGGCATCCTTCACTTCGCGCCCGTAGATGCCGAACGCCGGAAGCCCTTTCTGAGCATAGGCCGCCAGGACTGCCGCCAGGTAGACCGCGCCGGGACGTTCCGTTCCGTTGAACCCCCACACGGCCTTCTGCGTGAGCGGGTCCATGTCCATGGTCTCGGAACCGTAGCACCAGCATGGCGTAACGGTCAGCGTGGCGGTCACGTTCATGCCGACGAACTTCTTCGCGCAGGCCGCGGCTTCATTTACGCCGCCGATCGTGGTGTCGGCGATCACGCATTCAACGGGCTTGCCGTTCGGGTAGCGCAGCGTGCCCGAAATGAGCGCGGCGGCGGATTTCGCCATGTTCATGGTCTGGTCTTCGAGGGATTCGCGGACGCCTCTGCGGCGGCCGTCGATCACCGGGCGGATTCCGATACGGGGAAGAGATTCGATCATGGATAACTCCTGTTTGAATGTGTTGAAAAAACGATTCACACCGATACAATACCCTCTGTTTCAGAAAAAACAAGCCGTTTCCCGTGGTGTTTTCACGTTAATTTCCCGTTAAACATCTGTGACTCGTCCGGTCGACAGCAAGAGGAAGACAAAAGGATGCCGCAGTACCGCCCCGGGCTTCCGCTGTATTTTCGGCAAGACGCTTGAAAAGAAAGGAAAAATGGTGTATAATATTATTTCCTACATCAGTGGATGGCGAGATTGAATCCACACCACAGGCGGCCGCCTCATGATCAGCATCAGACGGAGACGCCATAAGAAATCAGGAGAAAACACATGATCCGCTTTTTCAATACGCTCGGACGCCGCATGACCGAATTCACCCCGATCCGCGAGGGATACGCCGGGATGTACACATGCGGCCCCACGGTCTACAATTACGCCCACATCGGCAATTTCCGTGCCTACCTCTTCGAAGACCTCCTCCGCCGCACGCTCGAATACCACGGGATCAAGGTTACGCAGGTCATGAACCTGACCGACGTCGACGACAAGACCATCCGCGATTCGCGCGCCGCCGGGCTTCCGCTCCAGACCTTCACGCGCAAGTACAAGGACGCGTTCTTCGAGGACCTCCGCACGCTCCGCGTTGAGCCCGCCGAACACTATCCCGAGGCCACGGCGCACATCCCGGAAATGCTGAACATGATTCAACAGCTGATGGACAAGGGATACGCGTACCAGTCCGACGACGGATCCATCTATTTCTCCATTGAAAAATGCAAGAACTACGGCCAGCTGGTCAAGCTCGACTTCGAAAACCAGCGCATCGGCGACCGCGTCCGCAGCGACGAATACGCCAAGGACTCCGTGGCCGACTTCGCCCTGTGGAAAGCCTGGGACGAAAACGACGGCGACGTGAAATGGGACAGCCCGTGGGGTCCCGGCCGCCCCGGCTGGCACCTCGAATGCTCCGCCATGAGCCGCAAATACCTCGGGCTCACGTTCGATATCCACACAGGCGGCGTCGACAACATGTTCCCGCACCACGAGGACGAGATCGCGCAGAGCGAATCCGCCAACGGCTGCAAGTTCGTCAATTACTGGCTCCACTGCGAGCACCTCACGATCAAGGGGCAGAAGATGTCGAAGTCGCTCGGCAATTTCTATACGCTGCGCGACCTCACGGCGAAAGGCTGGTCCGGCGCGGAGATCCGTTATCTCCTGCTTGGCACGCACTACCGCTCCAAGCTCAATTTCGACCCGGACGCGCTCGGACAGGCCCGGACCGCGCTGAAGAAATTCCACACGCTTTTCGCCCGCCTGAACGTCGTTCCCGCCGGGGATGCGCTTCTCGCCGAGGCGAAAGCCGCCGCGGAAGCCGCGCACACCAAGTTCGCCGACGGACTCGCCGACGACCTGAACATCGCGGAGGCGCTCGCCACCGTTCACAAGTTCACACGCGAAGTCAATGGCCTGCTCGCAAAGGGCGCAGGCCATGACGCCGCCGCCGTCCTGCTCGACCAGTACCGCGATTTCGACCGCGTGCTGGCGTTCCTCGACGTCGATTCCGCGCTGGAAGCCGCCGAGGCCCCGAAACAGGACGTTCCGGCGGAAATCCTTGAACTCGCACAGAAACGCGCCGAGGCGAAGAAAGCGAAGGATTTCGCCGCCGCCGACGCGCTCCGCGAACAGATCAACGCCGCAGGCTGGGCCGTGAAGGACACGCCAGCCGGACCGGAGCTTTCCAAATTATGACCCCGGACCGCGCCGCACAGCTTCAGGCAATCGCCGCGACGCTCGCACCGGAACTCAATCCGGCACGCGATTACCCCGCGCTCGCCGCTCAGGCGAAACGCTGGCGCGAGGAGCGTCCGTTCGAAGGTCTCCGTGTCCTCTGCGGCACGCCGCTCTTCCTGAACACGCTGGCGCAGTACGCCGCGTTGCTTGAGGCCGGAGCAGATATCGCGGTCGTGTATTCCGATGAACTTGGCTATGATTCGGCAATTCCGGATTTCCTCGCAGGAATCGGTATCAGGACCTGCCACGGCGCGGAAGAAGCCGCATCGGCCGGACCGTTCGACGCCGTACTCGACTGCGGCGCGCTGAACCGCGACATTCCCGTCCGGCTCGGCTACTGCGAACTGACACGTTCCGGCGTCCATATTTACGAGGGCAATCCGCCCGACAAACCCGTTTTCGCGGCGGATTCCGGGCGCATCAAATCCATCGAGACCGTGCTCGGCACCGGTGACGGCTGTCTGCGCGGGCTCCGTCACATCGGCGTCGATCCCGCCGGAAAGACCGTCCTGCTCTTCGGACACGGACGCGTCGGACGCGGCATCGAATACTCCCTGACGCGGGCGGGCGCGACTCTCCGCATCGTCGATCCGGCGCAGGGCCGCATTTTCACGCCCGGTCTGCTGAACGGCGCTGACATCGTGATTTCCGCCACGGGCATCCGCGATGCGCTCGCGCCGTTCGCCCAGCTCCTGCTCGACAGCGGCGCGCTGCTGGTGAACATGGGCGCGGACGACGAGTTCGGCCCGGACATCCCGCCGGACCGCGCCGTCAACTGGAAACGCCCGGTCAATTTCATGCTTTCCGAGCCCACGTCCACGCGCTACATCGACCCGACTCTGGCGCTCTACAACGCCGGCATCATCGAGCTCATGCACGGCACCGCCGAATCCGGCATCCTCACGCCCGCCTCGCAGGTCGAAGACTTCATCCTCGCCGACGTCCGCGCCGCGGGCGTCATCAACGCCGAGATCGACGCCCTGGGACTCTGAACGGAATCAGATTCAAATCAAATAACCTCATTTCATCTCAACAGCAGGTCAAGATCATGTCAAGCATCCTCCTCCGCAATGTCGTCCTCAACGGATCCACAGTCAACGTCCGCATCGATGGCAACCGTTTCGCCGGCATTTCCCAGGCCATTCCCGCCGAACCCGCCGACGAAACGCTCGACGCACACGGCGAAATGGCAATTCTCCCGGCGTTCTACAACGCCCACACTCACGCCGCCATGTCCCTGCTGCGCGGATACGCCGACGACCTCGACCTCTTCGACTGGCTCAGCAACCACATCTGGCCCGTCGAGGCACGTCTCACCAACGAGGACGTCTACGCCGGGACCCGCCTCGCCATCCTCGAAATGATCAAGTCCGGCACGGTCTTCTTCAACGACATGTACTGGCGGGGCCGTCAGGTCGTGAAGGCCGCCGAGGAAATGGGCGTCCGCGCCTGTATCGGCATCCTGCGCCAGACCATGGGCAATCCGGCGTTCCTCCCCATGCTGGACAACGACTGGCTGCTGGAGAACCGCGGCAAACTCTCCTCCCGCCTCCAGATATCCGTCGCGCCGCACGCGATTTACACGACCACCGAGGAGATTCTGCGCGACGTGGCGGACACGGCGAAGAAGCACGGCCTCGTGATCCACACGCACCTCGCCGAGACAAAGAAGGAGTTCGACGACTGCATGGCGCAGCACGGCATGAGTCCGACCGCCTACGTCGACCGCTGCGGCATCCTCACGGACCGGACCATCCTCGCGCATTCCGTGGCGCTCACCGACGCGGACATCGAGCTCCTCGCCGAACGCCGTTCCGTGCTCGTCCACATGCCCGTCTCGAACATGAAGCTCGTCTCCGGCCATTTCCGCTACGACAGCGCCGCGCTCTTCGGCAAGTGCCGCTGGGCGATCGGCACCGACGGCGCGTCCTCCAACAATTCCCTCTCCATGCTCGGCGAGATGAAAACCGCCGCGCTCCGCGGGAAGGACCTCACCGGCGACCCGAAGGCGATGAAAGCCGCGGACGTCTTCCGTGCCGCTACTCGCTCCGGGGCCGAAGCTTTCGGCATCGACGCGGGCATAATCGAGGAAGGCCGCCTCGCCGACTGCATGCTCGTCGACCTGAACAACCACAACCTCGTGCCCGGGTTCAACCTGATCTCCGACATGGTCTACGCCGCGGACAGCTCCTGCATCGACACGGTCATCTGCGACGGACGCATCCTGATGCGCGGCGGCCACGTCGACGGCGAGGAGGAGATCATCGCCGAAGCGCGCGACGCCGCGAAACGCCTGACGGCGAAGTAACCGCAACCCCTTTGAAATACTAGGAACCGGGAAAACGTTTCGGAACCATCACCGGACAATACCGGACGGGGCGGCGGGATCTCCTGCTCATAATTATAGCGCGCATGAAGCGCAATCCGATATTTTTTTATCGAATTTGTCTCTTGCAGCTTGTAAATTTCTAAAAGCGTGCTATATTTATAGCATTTGGAAATTTTTGAAAACCATTCCCAGCCTTAACAACAAACTCCAAGGAGAAAAAACAATGGCTATCAAAGTCGGTATCAACGGATTCGGAAGAATTGGCCGCATGGTGTTCCGTGCCGCCGTCGAAAACTTCGCGAATGACATCGAAATCGTCGGCATCAACGACCTGCTCGACCCGGACTACCTCGCGTACATGCTGAAGTACGACTCCGTCCACGGAATCTTCCAGCACGACATCGCGGTCGACGGCAGCTTCCTCGTCGTCGACGGCAAGAAGATCCGCCTCACGGCCGAGAAGGATCCCGCCGCCCTGAAGTGGAACGAAGTCGGCGCCGAAATCGTCGTCGAATCCACCGGTCTCTTCCTCACCGATGAAAAGGCCCGCGCTCACATCACCGCCGGCGCCAAGAAAGTCATCATGTCCGCTCCGTCCAAGGACGCCACCCCGATGTTCGTCTTCGGCGTCAACGACAAGACCTATGCCGGCCAGGACATCATCTCCAACGCCTCCTGCACCACGAACTGCCTCGCTCCGCTGAGCAAGGTCATCCACGAGAAGTTCGGCATCAAGCGCGGCCTCATGACCACCGTCCACGCCGCCACCGCCACCCAGAAGACCGTCGACGGCCCGTCCAAGAAGGATTGGCGCGGCGGCCGCGGCATCCTCGAGAACATCATCCCGTCCTCCACCGGCGCCGCCAAGGCCGTCGGCAAGGTTCTCCCGGACCTCAACGGCAAGCTCACCGGCATCTCCATGCGCGTCCCGACCTCCGACGTCTCCATCGTCGACCTCACGGCTGAGCTCGAAAAGCCCGCCACGATCGAAGAGATCAAGGCCGCCGTCAAGGAAGCCGCCGCCGGCGAACTCAAAGGCATCCTCGGCTACACCGAAGACGCCGTCGTCTCCACCGACTTCCGCGGCGATGCCCGCACCTCCATCTTTGATGCGGACAAGTCCATGGTCCTCGATCCGACCTTCGTGAAGCTGCTCTCCTGGTACGACAACGAGTGGGGCTATTCCAACAAGGTCCTCGAAATGGCCCGCGTCATCGCGAAGTAAGCTGTTTTCAAGGCAACTTTGCTTGAATTCCCGCGGGGCGGGCGGTCTTCCGTCCGTCCCGCTTTCTTTCCGAATCAACATTCCTCTTCATTTTTACACAAACGGAGTTTTTCATGAACAAGAAAACCTTGCGCGACGTCGATCTCAAAGGCAAACGCGTTGTCATGCGCGTGGACTTC
>JAEEGG010018781.1_pt1 | contig 14011 bp, 10 predicted proteins | sample 9134161 | NCBI WGS metagenome assembly JAEEGG01 (sample SAMN16246543, study PRJNA631951) | gut metagenome | biome: gut microbiome; feature: rumen; material: CR-attached | host: Bos | place: Iran: Karaj | collected 2018-10 | reverse complement strand
ACCGAGGAAAAGGACGCGATAAAAAGAGACGATATAGAGAGCTTCATTGCTTCGCCCGTTTATGCGAGACTCAATGCCGCTTCGCAGAACAAGACACTGCGAAGAGAGCAGCCTTTCATCACCGGGATCCCCGCATCCGAGATCGACAGCGAACTCTACGGCGACTCACAGACGCTGATCCCTGTGCAGGGCGTTATCGATTGTCTCTTTGAGGAAGACGGTAAAGTGGTCGTACTTGATTACAAAACCGATCATAGAGACGAAACGTGGCTCAAAGAGAACTACAAGCCCCAGCTCGACCTCTATATGCGTGCCGCGACTTCCGCTCTCGGAAAGCCGCAAGGTAACGAGTTGATATACTCGTTCTTTCTCAAAAAGTGTATACAGCTTTAAAAACATATAAGCCATACTAACTACATCATTAACTGTGTTAACTACATCATTTTCGGAAAAATGATGTAGTTGGAGAGGACAGTAAAGTCACAAAGGGTGTATATATAGAACATGGTCCGGTCCTATCTTTAAAGATTACCTCAACAACAATGAAGAAATCGGTGATAGGTATAAAGCAGAAGTATCATACAAAGAAAAGGATTAAATCATGCGTGAATACAGTGGTTTTGCACAGGTCTACGACCTGTTTATGGACAACATCCCCTACAAAAAGTGGTCCCGCTATCTGATCTCGCTCCTGCATGCGCAGGGAGTGAAGGACGGTATCGTAGCGGAACTCGGCTGCGGTACGGGGCAGATGACGAGGCTTCTGAGGGATGCGGGATACGACATGATCGGGATCGACATGTCGCCCGACATGCTCGGCGTGGCGAGGGAGAAGGAGCAGGAAGGCGACGAGAGCATTCTTTACCTGCAGCAGGATATGCGTGAGTTTGAGCTCTACGGGACCGTGGCGGCGATCGTCAGTGTCTGCGACAGCCTCAACTACCTTACGAACCCCGATGATCTTTTAAAGGTATTCAAGCTCGCGAAGAATTACCTTGATCCCGGCGGAGTGATGATCTTTGATATAAACACCAGACATTATTATTCGCATGTGCTCGGAGACTCGACGGTTTGCGAAAATCGCGATGAAGGCAGCTTCATCTGGGAGAATGAGTGGAACGATACTACTTTCATCAACTCATCATATCTCACGATTTATCATAAAATCGAAAACGACGGCGAGGAGCTTTACGAACGACTTGAAGAGGAGCACCGCCAGCGCGGTTACACAAGCGGTGAAATCCTGCATTACGCTCGCAGGGCAGGACTTACGCCTGTGAACATATACGAAGCATTCACGAAAAAAGCCCCCGGCAGGACGTGTGAGAGAATGTATTTTGTCCTGCAAAATGTGTAAAAATCAGATAACAAAAGGACAAAGAATTGACGAATACATGAAAAAACACTACCTTCTTTTCTTTTTTTATGAAATCAAAAACAAAACTTGACAAATAACAAATTCTGGGGTATATTGTTAGAGGATGATTTACAAAGGCGCATTTTCGGGCTTGCCCCGTGATTACAAATAATAGGAGAAATGTGTTATGGCTAAAAGAGTTCTTGTATGTGATGACGCAGCGTTCATGAGGATGATGATCAAGGACATCCTTACCAAAAACGGCTACGAGATAGCCGGTGAAGCAGAGAACGGCGCCGTTGCTGTATCTAAGTATGCAGAAACAAAGCCCGATCTTGTTATGCTTGATATCACGATGCCCGAGATGGACGGAATTCAGGCTCTTAAGAAGATCAAAGAGCAGGATCCCGGTGCTGTTGCTATCATGTGTTCAGCAATGGGCCAGCAGGCGATGGTTATCGAGTCTATCCAGTCCGGAGCCAAGGACTTCATTGTTAAGCCCTTCCAGGCGGACCGTGTAATTGAAGCTATCAAGAAAGTGATCGGATGATTCGTTTTTTCATAATCTCCGGAAAGTCCCGGGTCTTTGACCCGGGACTTTCTGTATGTTCAAAATGACAGTAAACAGCCCGTCTTCTGTCGGCTGCTCCGATAAGCGGGCACCATCTGTCGCTATCATATATTCCTTTATTTGCATTAATGTGTTAGAATAGTAAGGTACCTCGGCGGAATCACCTAGAGAAAAGAGGCCTTTATGGAAGAAAAACCTTACAGCGTGAACATATCCCGCATAGACGTCTCAGGCTTCCTTACTAACATTGGTCATGAAGTTCGCATCCCCATGAACATGATACTGGGAAGTGCGGATCTTATTTCGCATGAGAATATCAGCAAGAAGGTACACGAGAGCGTCAACAACATCCGTCAGGCGGCCGACATGCTGCTTGGGAACATAGAGGATATCATTGACCTTATCCGCATGAGCTCGGGTGATCTGACCATTAATGAGGCCGAGTACAGGACAGAAGAACTGTTTGTTGAGATCAGGAGCAATCTTGAGGGCCGTGCTCTTTCGGCAGGGATCGAGGTGGACTATCATCTGGACGGTGCGATCCCTTACAGGCTCATCGGTGACCGCGAGAGGATCAGACTGATGGTCGAGAAGCTGATCTCGAACGCGCTTGCGCTCACATCGTCGGGCAAGATGAAGTTCGGTGTGAGGATCATGAAAGGCGGTCCCGGAACCTGCTTTGTGAAGTTTGATATTATCGACGGTTCGGACAGAGAGCTGCCCGAGGAGATCGTAAAGATAGTTTCGGGAGTGGAGATCACTCCGGGTGACAATATAACCACGTCGGACGGCAACGCCGTCAGAGTTTTCCTTGTTAAGAATCTCGCGACCATGATGGGCGGGAAACTGACCGCGATCAGCACACGTACGGGTTCAAACGTGCTTTCGCTGCTTATAGCCCAGAAGACGGTGGGCGCCGGGATCAACACGGACTACGAGTACACCGAGGAAGAGAACACTGAGGACAACGAACTCTTCAGCGCTCCCACAGCAAGGGTTCTTGTGGTCGACGGATCGATCGCTACGGACAGGTCTGTCATTCCGCTCTTCAAGAAGTTTCATATCGACGCCGATGTCGTTGACAACGGCGGTCAGGCGATCGAGCTCTGCAAGCTCGTAAATTATGACGTGGTACTCGCAGGTAACAACCTTAAGGATTTCGATGCGCTGACGCTCGAGAATTCACTCAAGTCGCTCGAGGGCTCCGAAGGTCTCTTCGTGGCGGCATACGGGCAGCAGACGGAAGGCTTTGAGGATTTCTTTGATCCCAAGGCTTCGGCAGCCGAGCAGAAGGAGTTCCTCAAGAAGTACATTCCCGCCGAGAAGATCAATATCGTCAGCAGGATGCAGTATACGGGCGACGGTCTCGAGGCGCTCGAGAATCTTGGTCTCAACACAAAGGGAGCGCTCGCAAACTTCAACGGCGACGAAGACGAGTACAAAGACGTCCTTCTCACCCTCTGCCGAAGCAGCGACTCGAAGGGCAAGCTCCTCAGCCACTACATAGAGACCCACGACTACAAGAACTACATCGTCGCAATGCACGGTATCCTCGGTGTTGCGCGAGTTATCGGTGCCGACTGGCTCGCCACCAAGTCACGCGAGCTTGAGAAAGCGGCAAAGCAGGGTGTCTACGGCATCATCGAGAAGGAAACGGGAGTGCTCAGCGAGTACTTTGAGAAGCTTCTCGCATCCATAAAGACCGTTCTTTCGAAAGACACGAACGAAACGATCATGGGTGAGATCAGTAAAGAGGATCTTATAAGCATTATCAAGGAACTTCGCGGCTACCTTGATGAGTACCAGCTCGACGAAGTGGAGGAACTCTTCTTTACACTTGCCCAGTTCTCATACCCCGATCCCCGTGTCGTGGAGCTTATCCACAACGCGGAGCAGCACATGCTCGACTACAACTACACGGAGGTTGCGGAGTGCCTTGACGAGGTGAGTGAGATACTGGGATAATGAACAGATAAAGACAGATCCCTGCAGGAGCGGGGGTCTTCTCTATAAAAAGCCCGGTGCGGAAACGCATCGGGAGAAAAATAAACGGCGCAAAAGCGCTGAAAAAAGGAGGTCAGACATGGCAACAAAGGGAGGCCGCAAACCGGCCGACACAAAACAGGAGAAAAACAGCAAGAATAAGGAAGAAATGAAGAACGCGTGGCTCAAGTACACAGCTTCGGACAGGAAGAAGCTCGACGAACTCTGCAACGGGTACATCGATTTTATCTCCGAGTGCAAGACGGAGCGTGAGTGTACCGAGGCGATCGTCAAAGAGGCGCGCGCACATGGTTATAAAGATCTCGACACAGTTAAGAAACTGAAGCCCGGCGACAAGGTATACCGCGTAAACAAGGGCAAGGCGGTGCTGCTCTTCAACGTAGGCAAGAAGCCCATCAGGGACGGTTTCAAGATCCTCGGTGCGCACATCGATTCCCCGAGACTTGATGTGAAGCAGAACCCGCTCTACGAGGACACACAGCTTGCACTCCTTGATACACACTATTACGGCGGCATCAAGAAGTACCAGTGGGTTACAATGCCTATGGCCATTCACGGAGTTATCTGCAAGAAGGACGGCAGTGTGGTAAAGGTTGTGATCGGTGAGGATCCCGCAGATCCCGTTGTGGGCATCTCGGATCTTCTCATCCATCTCGCTCAGGAGCAGATGAAGAAGGAAGCTCCGAAGGTTGTTGAAGGCGAGGACCTCAACGTTCTTGTCGGAAGCATTCCGTTAAAAGGCGAGGAAAAGGAAGCCGTTAAGGCCGGTATCTTAAAGATCCTCAAGACAAAGTACGGCGTAGAGGAGGATGACTTTATGTCGGCCGAGCTCGAGATCGTACCTGCAGGACGCGCAAGACACTACGGTATCGATTCGAGCATGGTCATCGGTTACGGGCAGGATGACAGAGTTTGCGCATATACGTCGGCTCAGGCATTCTTTAACGTACCGGACGTTGACAGGACCGCGGTCTGCATCCTTGTCGACAAGGAAGAGATCGGAAGCGTCGGAGCAACGGGCATGACATCGAGATTCTTCGAGAATTCCGTTGCGGAGCTTATGGACAGGCTCGGATGCTACAACGAGCTTGATCTGAGGAGAGCCCTCGCTTCATCACATATGCTTTCGTCCGACGTTAATGCTGCATTTGACCCGAACTACCCTTCGGTCATGGAAAAGAAGAACTGCGCTTATTTCGGAAAGGGCATGGCTTTCAGCAAGTTTACGGGCTCAAGAGGAAAGTCGGGCTCGAACGATGCCAATCCCGAGTTTATCGCAAAGCTGCGCGCAGCACTCGACAAGCACAAAGTATCCTACCAGATGGCTGAGCTTGGCAAGGTTGACCTCGGCGGCGGCGGAACGATCGCCTACATCATGGCGGAGTACGGAATGGAAGTCATCGACAGCGGTGTCGGACTCCACAACATGCACGCGCCTTGGGAAGTTGCAAGCAAAGCGGACATCTACGAAACAGAAAGAGGATACGAAGCATTTTTAAATGAAATTTAATGGAACCGAAAAGGAAGGGGGATCGTCTAATGGTTACAGAGACGGAGAATACCGTTTATGACATCGAGACTCTGGTACGCGAGTACGGCAACGATGTCCTCAGAACGGCATATTCCTTCGTCAGGGACAGGGAGGCTGCGAAGGATCTATTCCAGGAAACATTCATAAAGGCCAATTACAATCTTGACAAGTTCAGGGGTGACAGTTCGATCAAGACTTGGCTTATCAGGATCACGGTCAACGTTTGTAAGGATTATCTGAAGAGCGCTTACCAGAAAAATGTTGTCCCTATGACGCAGGTCGAAGAGGACAGTCTCAGAGTTGAAGACGATCACGAGCAGATAGAGAATGCGGATCGCGATGAGCAGATCAGGCGAGCCGTGAACTCACTGCCCGAGAATTATCGCGAAGTTGTTTTGTGTGTATACTTCCGCGAAATGAGTGTTGCCGACACATCGGCTGCACTTGGTGTGCCCGAAGGTACGGTAAAAAGCCGTCTCGCGAGGGCACGAGAAGTACTTAAATCTAAGTTGGAAGGGAGGCTGTAAGTCATGGATGATTTTGACAGATTATTAAAAGACGCCCTTGACAGCGACATTGACTTAGAAGGCCTCACGGTCGACGAAGATCTTGTTGCTTCAACGCTTAAAGCTATCGACGAGGCAGCTCCCCGCAAGGAGGAGATCAGAGCCGAGTTTGACCAAGAGTTTGCGGCAGTTGCTGCTGAGGAAGTTGCCACAGAGACAGTCTCCGAGGAAGTTCCCGAAGAGGCAACAGCGGTTGTGACGCCCATGTACAAGAAGGAGAGATTCTTCACAGGCAGACGTATCGCCACTATCGCCGGTGTTGTTGCCGGGATTGCGGCTGTGGTTGTCGGCGCGATATTCCTCGGATCCGGCATGAACTTAACAAAGAAGAGTGAAGATGCTTCGACTACGACTGCGATGAGTACCGCAACAGAAGACAGGACGGAGTCTGCAGCCGAATCGTATGAGATGAAAGGCGCTGCTGTGTATGATACGGAAGCTCCCGCTTCACCCGTGGAGTCCGCTGCATTCGATGTTGGGGCAGCCGGCATGGCCGGTAGCGCCGGTAGCGGTGGCATGGGCAACGGCAGGATTGCCGCTGACGGCGCCGCTGCGGATGCTGCGTCCGAAGAAGACGGCCTCTACTACTTTGACGATGATGAATACTACATTGATCAGAAGGCCGAAACATCGGATCTTTTAAACAACGTGTTCATGCTCGGTGACAAGGACCTTTACAAGCCTATCCTTGACGCTGTGAGGGCGGTGGCTGAGGGAGAACCCGAAGTGTCCAACCCCATGCAGTATTCAGCAGAGTCTGAGGAAGCCGAAGAACCCGCTGCAGGCGACGGCGACGGATCGGTCGGAGTGACGGCCAACGACGGCAGCAGTATGGCGGCTGTCGAGCCGGAAGCTGACGAGGCCGAAGAGGAAGAGTTCGACATTAACGATCCCGTGCAGCTCAAGGAAGCTCTTGAGGAATCCCAGCAGATGCTCAAGGAAACCGGCGGAGGCCCTTCCGATAAGGCGACCGAGGTGATCGGTTCGATCGAGGTCAACGGCGAGACCGTTCCCGATTTTGAGTATTCACCCGAGAAGAATCCGTTCTGGGTTGAGATCGGAGACGCATCCGACGAGGCACTTTCTGAGTACTCGCCGCTGATCGTCATCTACGATCAGGACAACGAAGCCGACTTTGATGTGTGCGTTCAGGTCTACACCGACAGATGTGTTGTTTACGATTTCGCTTTCGGAACCACGACAACCTACTCGGTAACTGACGGACAGGCACTTGCGGACACACTCCGCGAGATCGTCGGCCAGTAAGATCATTAAAAAACCAATACCCTCTCTGTCGTTTTATGCGACAGGGAGGGTATTTTTAACGTATATGACCATGATCTCGCGTTTCCCGACGAGCCCGTGGGATCCCCCAAAAAGCTTATGAAACGGAACGTTGAAGATCAGGATTTGAGGTCTGTGTAAAAAATATTTCAGGGATGAAAGAAAACGCTTGTCAGTAGATATGAAAAAGTTTATGATAATTCTAATAAGAGTTTTTTAATCGGTGGATTGGATTCGGATCAGGTCCGGACGGCCGGGAAAACGGCTTGAAAAGCCGATCGTTTGAAAAACTCATTACGCGGGCGGAGTCTTGTGGAACCGTTCGTACAGGCTGATTTGGGGGATTTCGCATGGTTGGGATGGCTCAGTTTTTTAAGGTTTCATCCGCACAGTTTGTCAGCTCGGCGACCGACAAGCTCGGCATCACTCCGCAAGAGGCCATAGGCGTTTATGAATCCATCATCCTTCCCAAAAGGGCGACAAGCGGCAGCGCAGGGTACGATTTCTTCACACCGGTGAAGATCGAGCTCGCACCCGGAGAGTCACTGAGCGTTCCGACAGGGATCAGGGCACGCATCGATGAGGGCTGGGTGCTCATGCTCTACCCCAGAAGCGGCCTCGGATTTAAGTACGGGATGAAGCTTGCGAACACTGTCGGGGTTATCGACAGCGATTATTATTTCTCCGACAACGAGGGGCACATCATAGCCAAGATCACAAACACATCGGCTGACAAGACGATCACGGTCGAAGCAGGCAAGGGATTTATCCAGGGAGTGTTCACTCCGTTCGGGATCACGGTTGATGATGAGGCGGACGGCGTCCGTAACGGAGGGTTCGGGAGCACCACAAAGTAAGACTGCACAGGCAGGTAAAGAAAGGAACAGCACGCGGGAGCGTGCAAGCAGGGGAATCAGAAATGACCAGGTTAGGAATATTCGGCTACGGCAATCTCGGACGAGGGATCGAGTTCGCAGCCGCACAGAACAGTGACATGGAGCTCAAGGCGGTTTTCACGAGACGTGACCCCAAGACTCTTACCATAAACAGCAAGGCACAGGTTTACAGCGCAGCGGATCTCGCAGCGCACAAGGACGAGATCGATGTCCTCATTATGTGCGGCGGAAGTGCTACAGACCTTCCCGCACAGACACCCGAAGCAGTTAAGTATTTCAACGTAGTAGACAGCTTCGATACTCACGCAAGGATCCCCGAGCATTTTAAGAATGTTGACGAAGCAGCCAAGAAGTCGGGCAAGATCGGTTTTATCTCGGTCGGCTGGGATCCCGGTATGTTCTCACTCGCAAGACTTTACTCCAACGCTATCCTTGTTGACGGCGCTGATTACACATTCTGGGGCAGAGGCGTCAGCCAGGGCCATTCCGATGCGATCCGTCGTATCGAGGGCGTTCAGGACGCACGTCAGTACACAGTTCCGGTTCCCGAGGCCGTTGCGGCAGTCAGGAACGGCGAGATGCCTGAGCTCACAACCCGCCAGAAGCACACACGTGAGTGTTTCGTAGTTGCGAAAGAGGGCGCTGACAAGGCAAGGATCGAGCAAGAGATCAAGACGATGCCCAATTATTTCTCGGATTATGACACAACAGTTCATTTCATCAGTCAGGAAGAGCTGGACCGTGATCATAAGGGTCTGCCTCACGGCGGAAGCGTTCTTCGTACCGGCAAGACCGGCGCAGGTAACAGCAACACCCATACCATCGAGTACAGCCTCAAGCTTGACTCGAACCCTGAGTTCACTTCATGCGTGCTCGTTGCATTCGCAAGAGCAGCTCACAGGATGAACCTCGCAGGGATGAGCGGAGCCAAGACGGTATTTGATGTACCGCCCATCATGCTCCTTAAGGATGACCCTGATTTTGCAAGGGCACATCTGCTTTAAGGATGACCCGGGTGCTTCCGGGGAACCTACCTGATGAAGATCCGGATTTCGAAGGGGACGCCTGATTTAAGGTTGACGCGGAAATCCACGACCGGCCGCAGGTCGTTAAACGGCGGAAGGGGAATCAACACATTTGTAGGGAAGAGAGGCCGAGCACAATATGTCCGGACGTATCAGAAGAGCTTTTGGATCTTTGATTTGTGTAGCTGTCGCAGCGGGCATCCTGACGGGATGCGTCAGCTCGAGCAGTAAGGCGACCGACGCGCCCGAAAAACTGGAAAAGTCCATCGCGGACGGCAGAACTCTTGTCCCCGACATCACACGCGATACTCTGAGCCTCCCCGGCACGGACGAAAGCGATACTTCAAAGACCCCTGCAAAGACAACCACCCCCAAGACTTCAGAAACCAAGAAATCAACAGATAAAGACGACGTGATCGGCGGAAGCCTTGTCGATCCCGCCAAGTACATCCCGGATCCCGGAGCCCGCATCAAGATCGTTCTTGATCCCGGACACGGCGGAGTGCATGCGGGTGCATCATACGACGGTATCAACGAGCAGGACCTCAACCTGAAAGTTGCGCTCCTTTGCAGAAACTACCTGATCACCCACTACAGCGATGTGGCTGTCTACATGACACGCAGTACCGACAGGGAGCTCGATCCCACACTCAAGGTTGATCTTGAAGAGAGAGCACGTGTTGCGGAGCTTGCCAATGCTGACGCACTTGTGAGCATCCACTTCAACGCATCGGACAAGCATGACCTTCACGGTTCGATCGTGTACGTTTCAAGACGCGATAATGTCAATGAAGAATCGTCTCTGCTCGGAGAACAGATCCTCGGCAGGCTCGCAGATCTCGGACTCGAGAACCACGGCATTTCGACCCGTGACAGCAACGACCTTTTCGACAAGGACGGCAACCCCTACGACTACTACGCGATCAACAGACATTGCGCAAGCCGTGACATCCCCGGCATCATCGTAGAGCACGCCTATATCGATAACGAAGCGGACAGACCGTTCATCGACAGCGAGGAAGACCTCGCAGCAATCGCAGAGGCTGACGCGCTCGGGATAGCAGCCCACTTCGAACTTACACTGTATTAAAGATCAAGAGCGCAGTTCTTCAAAAAGGACTGCGCTCGGATTATGTTTGCGTATCACGGACTTTTTACTTGACAAAAGCGAAAGAAATGATAAAATGTCCGTAACACATTTATAAAGCGTTGAAGGAGAAGACACGGATCTTCGGAACCTGACAGAGAGGTCGCCCGTTTGGTGGAAGGGCGCCATGGGAATCCGGTCCAAGTGTTACCGCCTCCTGAGCGGCCCCAATCCGGCCCGTCACGGTCACGTTACGACCATACCTTAAGCAGGGTTACAGGAGAAACTGCATGGACCGGGGATTAGCGAAGGATCCGGCAGCGGACATGTGACCAAACGGGGTGGAACCGCGGATACAGTTTATTCGTCCCCTTGAAAGCAGAATTGTTTTCAAGGGGATTTTTGTTTTGGAAAGGAGCATTTATGGCAAACATCACAGAACCCAGGACGCTTTCCGGATTTATGGAGCTTCTTCCGGACCGTCAGGTTATTTTTGACAAGATCAGGAGGAAACTTGAGGATGTCTACAGCCTTTACGGTTTTTATCCTCTCGACACACCGATCCTCGAATACAGCGAAGTGCTCCTTGCGAAAGCAGGCGGCGAGACAGAGAAGCAGATCTACCGTTTCAACAAGGGAGATACCGATCTGTCCATGAGGTTCGACCTCACCGTTCCGCTTGCAAAGTACGTTGCGAAGAACGCCGGTGAGCTCACCTTCCCTTTTAAGCGTTACCAGATCGGTAAGGTTTACCGTGGGGAGCGTGCTCAGAAGGGTCGTTTCAGGGAGTTCTACCAGTCCGATATCGACATCATCGGTGACGGAGAGCTCTCACTCGTAAACGACGCTGAAATACCGGGTATAATCTACAGGATTTTCACAGAACTCGGCATTACCGATTTCACTATCAGGATCAACAACCGCAAGGTGCTCGGCGGACTCTTCGAGCTCTTCGGTCTCGGCGGCAACGAAGCCGAGGTCCTTCGTGTTATCGATAAGCTCGAGAAGATCGGTGGGGAGGCCGTTAAAGAAGAACTCAGCAGTCTGGGGATCGACATGAAGGCTGCGGGCGAGCTTCTTGAACTGTTGACACACAGGCGTTCAAACGCTGAAACGATCGAGACACTCAGGGCAATGGCAGGCAAGTCGGAGCTCCTTGACACCGGTGTTGACGAACTTGCTACCGTAACCGGGTACATGAGCGGCTTCGGGGTTCCCGATAAGAATCTCCGCATCGACCTTACGATCGCGAGAGGCCTTGACTACTACACCGGCACCGTTTATGAGACAATGATCAACTCACACCCCGAGATCGGAAGCGTGTGCAGCGGCGGAAGGTACGAGAACCTCGCCGGATATTACACAAACCGCAAGCTCCCGGGCGTCGGGATCTCGATCGGTCTCACCCGTCTCTTCTACGTACTGAATGAGAACGGGTGGCTCAGTGAGAGCCAAAGGTACCCTTCGGAAGTGCTCGTCATCCCGATGAGTCAGGACTACACCAGGGCGATCGAAGTATCGGAGTATCTGCGCAGACAGGGCATCAGCACACAGATCTACTTCGAACAGAAGAAGTTCAAGGCGCGTATCGGCTACGCCGACAAGCTTTCAATCCCGTTCTGTGTCTTCATCGGAGAGGACGAGATAAAGGAAGGTAACGTCAGCCTCAAGAACATGACGGACGGCACACAGGAGAAGTACTCGCTTGAGGAGTGCGCGGCTGTAATTAAAAAGGCGCTCGCAGATACAGGAAGTGCAGCGCTTGTGAAGTCAATATAAATCAGAAAGCAAATTCAGAAAAGGAGTAATTATGAAGATCACGTTAAAAGATTCATCAGTAAAAGAATACGCATCACCCATGACGGTGATCGAGATCGCAAAGGACCTTTCGGAAGGTCTTGCGAGAGTTGCCTGTGCCGGCGAGATCGACGGCAAGGTAGTTGACCTCAGAACAGTAGTTGACAAGGACTGCGCTCTGAGCATCCTCACTTTCGATGACGAGAAGGGCAAGGCTGCGTACCGCCACACGGCTTCACACGTTGTTGCCGAGGCTGTAAAGCGCCTCTACCCCGAGGCTAAGCTTGCAATCGGACCTTCGATCGACGAAGGTTTCTACTACGATTTTGATACACCTCCCTTCTCGCGTGAGGATCTTGACAAGATCGAGGAGGAGATCAAGAAGGTCATCAAGGAGAACCACGAACTCAAGAGATTTACTCTTCCCCGCGAAGAGGCCATCAAGTTCATGGAGGAGAAGGGAGAGCCCTACAAGGTTGAGCTCATCCGCGACCTCCCCGAGGACTCCGAGATCTCGTTCTACGATCAGGGCGCTTTCGTGGACCTTTGTGCGGGACCTCACCTCATGACGACCGGACAGCTTAAATCCGTTAAGCTTATCTCATCATCGGGCGCTTATTGGAGAGGCAACGAGAAGAACAAGATGCTCACCCGTATCTACGGAACGGCATTTACAAAGAATGCGGACATGGACGCATATCTGGCACACCTTGAGGATATCAAGCTCCGTGACCATAACCGTCTGGGCCGCGAGATGAAGATCTTCCTTACCGCCGATGTTATCGGCCAGGGTCTCCCGCTCTTCACCCCCAAGGGAACGAAGATGATCCAGATCCTGCAGCGCTGGATGGAGGACCTCGAGGACAACGAGTGGGGCTATGTGCGTACACGTACACCTCTCATGGCAAAGTCCGACCTCTACAAGATCAGCGGTCACTGGGATCACTACATGGACGGCATGTTCGTTCTCAACAAGGAAGCCGAGGGAACTAAGGACGGCAAGGAAGTTATGGCGCTCCGTCCCATGACATGTCCTTTCCAGTATTACGTATATATGAATGAGCAGCGCAGCTACCGCGACCTGCCTTACCGCATGAGCGAGACCTCGACTCTCTTCCGTAACGAGGATTCCGGCGAGATGCACGGACTTACCCGTGTAAGACAGTTCACGATCACGGAGGGACACATCGTTCTTCGTCCCGACCAGGCTGAGGAAGAGCTTACGAGATGCGTTGAGCTTGCAAATTACGTTCTTACGACGCTCGGACTTGCGGACGAAGTTACATACCGTCTTTCGAAGTGGGATCCCGAGAACAAAGAAAAGTATCTCGGAGATGCCGAATACTGGGATAAGACACAGGGCTACCTTCGCGATGTAATGATCAAGAACAACATCAAGTTCACAGAGGAAGAAGGCGAAGCCGCATTCTACGGACCTAAGATCGATATCCAGGCCAAGAACGTCTACGGCAAGGAAGACACGATGATCACTATCCAGCTTGACTGCGAGAGCGCCGAGAAGTTCGGCATGTACTACATCGACGCCGAAGGCAACAAAGCTACTCCCTGGATCATCCACAGAACGTCCATGGGCTGCTACGAGAGAACGCTAGCATGGCTCATCGAGCACTACGCAGGTAAGTTCCCGACATGGATGTGCCCCGAGCAGGTCAGAGTGCTTCCTATCTCCGACAAGTACGAGGAGTATGCCAAGGAAGTTGACAAGAAGCTCAAGGCTGCAGGCATCCGTTCCACGATCGACGCCCGTTCAGAAAAGATCGGTTTCAAGATCAGAGAGGCTCGTATGGACAGACTCCCTTACATGATCGTCGTTGGTCAGAAAGAGCAGGAAGAGGGTCTTGTGAGCGTAAGAAGCCGTTTTAAGGGCGACGA
>JAEEGG010018777.1_pt1 | contig 14013 bp, 11 predicted proteins | sample 9134161 | NCBI WGS metagenome assembly JAEEGG01 (sample SAMN16246543, study PRJNA631951) | gut metagenome | biome: gut microbiome; feature: rumen; material: CR-attached | host: Bos | place: Iran: Karaj | collected 2018-10 | reverse complement strand
GCAACGACAGCGAACTTTACATCGGGAAGTTCGCCCACGAAGACTGCCGCCATACGCAGTTACCAGAACCAGCTGCTCGCCCTTGCGCAGAACGCCCTGGTTGCCATCGAGCCTGCGAGGCGCAATATATCTTCGCTGCTCGTGGGTGTCGATGAAGATTGTTTTGCCGACCTGAACGAAATGACGCTTGAATTCAGGCGCCAGGTGCAGAAGAGGGTGGGTGAGGTAAAGGTGCCGAACAAGGCGATGCAGTTTGTATTTGCCCTTTACCCGGTTGCCGAAGTGCAGAACGGCCATCAGGTGAAAAAGGAGGGCGTGAGAAAATGAAGAAGTTCCTCTTATTCCTTGTGGCAGTGATTCTTTGTGCGTGCTCGAACGACAAGGTGGCGGGCATCAGCACGGTCGAGACAGAAAACGCCTACCTGATACAGGTCGTTCACGAGGACTCCCTGCCTGCGGTAGGTGTCTTGGCCCGCATGCGAGCTGCAAGGTTTGTCCGCAGTGTAGGCGATGATTCCGCGGGGGCGGCATACTACGAGGAATTCGTGACGGATTCCCTGGGCTGCATCCGCGTGGATAGTCTTGCCGTCGATGTCGCGACGATTGAAATCGTGACGGCGGGCGAGGGCGTTTTCGATAAGATTGCAGCCGAAGATGTGCAGAATGGCGATTCCGTGCAGTTCGTTCTCAAAAAGACGGGGAGCATGCGCGGGAGGGTTTACCTGCCGGAAGGCGTTGACCATGCGTGGATTCAGGTGTATGGAACCGACCGTCTTGTAAAGACCGATAGTGAAGGGTTCTACGAGATGGATTCGCTCCCGGCGTATGAATACGACCTGCGCGTGATTGTGGGCGATAGCGTCGTGGAGCAGGTGGCGACGGTTGATGCCGGCGAGGCGACGCTCGCGAATGTCCGCACGTTTGAACCGGATTCTGTCAAGGTGCTGGACTTTGAATCCGCGGATGCGCAGTTTATTATCCGGGAACTCGGTATAAGCGAGGCGGGTTACATGTCCTCTACTGATACGAGCGTGAAGACTACTCCCGAGGTGGCGATGGTGCCCGAGACGCGCGAGGATATTGAGGAATTCTTCGTGGAGGCGGGAGCGGACCGTGCCGGTAACGCCTTGCACTGGGTATCTTCTGCGGGGCGCGGACGCTGGTCGTTCTATGGCATCTGGGTTTGCCCGGAGGAATCTCCGTGCGATTTGTCTGCAACGGATTCCATCGTGTTCTATGCCCGCGGGAACGGTGTCATCTCGATTACGCTCGAGACGCTCGGCAGTTCGAACGAAGAAGGCAAGACGCTGGCCTACGATACCCTCAATACAGATGGATGGGTGCGTCGCGTCATAAAGCCCGCTAATTTCAAGCCGCGCGACGATATGTACGGCAATCTCGGCTGGGATGTCATCAGCAAGGCGGTGACGACCATCTCGATAGCCTCCTACGACGAAACTGAATTCTGGATAGACGATGTCGTGTTCTACGGCGTCAAGCCCAGCGACTTTATCGCGAAATAAAGAAGCCTGTTCGCGAAATTTGATGATGTCATCCCTGCGAAGGAATATGTCATCCCCGCGAAGGCGGGGATCTAAAAAATCCCGCCGATTGGCGGGACTTTTCACTTAATAATTTTTTATCAAAAATGCATTTTGCTTAAGAAAAGGGTTGCGAAAAACTTTTTTCTGAAAAGCGAGCTAGACAAGGCGCGAGGCCTCGTAGCGTACTAAAAGGTACGTGAGAGGCCGAACAACGCAGTATAGCGAAGCTTATCGGGAAAAAGGCGTCATTACTTGCCACAGAACTGCCTTGTGGGCATGAAGGCGGTTCTCCGCTTCTTCGAAGCTCATGTTCACGTCGAGGTTGTCCATCACGGAATCCGTGATTTCTTCGCCGCGGTGTGCGGGCAGGCAGTGGCTTACCTTGCAGTGCGCCGGAGCGAGCTTCAGGAGTTCGTCGTTGATCTGGAACGGCAAGAAGTGGCTCTGCTTTTCGGCCTTTTCGCCTTCCTGGCCCATGCTCACCCAGACGTCACTATAGAGAATGTCGGCGTCCTTGACGGCATCCTTCGGGTCGTTGAACACGCGGTACTGGCAGCCGTGCTTCTTGAGGCCGGCGGCGGCTTCTTCCACCACGTTCTTCGGCTGCTCGAAACCCTTGGGGCAGGCGAGCGTGAAGTTCATGCCCACCTTGGAGGCGAGGGCGAGGAAGGAGTTTGCCACGTTGTTGCCGTCACCGATGAAGGCGACTGTCTTCGGCTTGCCATCGGCGTTCTTGAAACCGCCGAGGTTTTCGCTGATCATCTGCGCGAAGGCGATGGCCTGGCAGGGGTGGCAGTCGTCGGTGAGGGCGTTCACTATAGGTACGCTTCCGAATTCAGCGAGTTCTTCCACGAGCTGCTGCTTGAAGCAACGGACCACGATGGCGTTCACCCAGCGGCTGAGGCAGCGGGCGACGTCCTTCACGCTTTCGCGCTTGCCGAGACCGATGGAATCCGGGGCGAGCAGCACGGCATGGCCACCGAGCTGGTTCATGCCCACCTGGAAGGTAGTGATGGTTCGCAGCGAGGGCTTCTCGAAGAACATGGCGATGTTCTGGCCGTGGAGACGGTCAGAAACCTTGCCGGCATGGACCTCTTTCTTGAGGCGCGAGGCAATCTCGACGGTTTCGAGGATTTTTTCTTCACTCCAGTCCATCAGGCGGAGGAAGTGCTTGTTGCGATCGATCATCTTTGAATCCTTTGGGCAAGCCCGTAAAAACAAAAAAAACTAAAAAACGGAGTTTTTCACTCCGTCTTTTGGAAATCACAAGAAGATGCTAACGGATATTAGCGAAGTTTCTTTTTGTGACGGTCACGACGACGGCGCTTTTTACGCTTGTGGGTCGCAATCTTCCTGCGCTTTCTTTTCTTTCCGCAAGGCATGGTTGTATCTCCGTTAAAGGTTAAACTTAAAAATGTGCCCCCAAATAGAGCAAATTTCGGGCGTTTTGTCAAGGGACTCAAGCGAAAAGTAAGTTTTTTATCCCGGACGGGCGCTGCAGGTCGAACCTGCGTTTTTTTGCGAAATTACGCCTCTTGCACCTGGTCCATCGCCTGACGGATGAGTGCCGCGGCCCCGCCGAACTGTGCTGCGCGCGGGGCGTTGTTGCTGAGCATCTGGCGGTACTTGCGGGCGCCGGGGAGTCCAGTGAACAGCCCGTACAGGTGGCGGACGAGGATTGTCGCGGGGCAGCCTTCGGCGGTCTGCTTCTCCACGTAGGGGAGGTAGGCCTCGAGCAATGCCTTGCGGGTGGCGGGCCGCGCCTTGCCTGCAATAATGTCTGCGGCGTCAGCGCTCTCGGGGCGGGCGTCTCCGAAAATCCGCTCGTCGGCATCGCGTAGGAACCACGGGTTTTCGTACGCTTCTCGCCCGACCATCACGCCGTCCAGGTCCTGCAGTTGCTCTTCTACCTGGTCGAGCGTCTTGATGCCGCCGTTGATGCTGATGTTCAGGTCCGGCATCTCCGCCTTCAGGCGGTGCACGAAGTCGTAGTGCAGCGGCGGGACCTCGCGGTTTTCCTTGGGGCTGAGTCCCTGAAGCCAGGCCTTGCGCGCGTGGATAATGAAGACCCTGCAGCCCGCATCGCGGATAGTTTGTACAAAATCGGTGAAGAATTCCCAGCTGTCGAACTCGTCAACCCCGATGCGGCACTTGATGGATACGGGAATGCTCACGGCATCTTGCATGGCCTTGAAGCAGTCCGCCACGAGGTTCTTATCCTTCATGAGGCATGCGCCGAAGTTCCCGTTCTGCACGCGGTCCGAAGGACATCCGCAGTTCAGGTTCACTTCCTGGAAACCCGCGGCCTCCACGAGCTTGGATGCCTGCGCGAGATCGGTCGGATTGCTGCCCCCGAGCTGCAATACTGCGGGGTACTCGAAGGGCTCGTGCCCGAGGAACTGTTCCGGTTTTGTGTGGAGCACAGCGTTGGCGACCACCATCTCGCTGTAGAGCAGTATGTTCCGCGAAATCAGACGCAGAAAGTAGCGCTCGTGGCGGTCGGTGCAGTCGAGCATCGGCGCGATGGATAGGCGGCGGCTGTGGTCCAGGTTCATGCGCGCAAATGTAGAAATTGCTATAATATATAACATGAGTTTAATACGCAAAATAGTCGTTGCTGGAGGGACGCACGGGAACGAGCGGACGGGTGTTCGCTTGGTCGAAAAGTGGATGGCGTGCCCCGAATGCTACGGCACGTGCTGCCCCAGCGCCGAAGTTTCGCTGGTGCTTTCGAACTCGGAGGCCATGCGGCTCAACCGGCGTTATCGCGACTTTGATTTGAACCGTTCCTTCTCGCAGGTTTGTCTTGACTCGTCCTCTGAACCGCAACAGTACGAGTTCAGGCGTGCGCGCGAACTGAACCGCATTTACGGCCCGAAGGGCGAAAACACGAAGACCGACCTGTTGCTCGACGTGCACAACACGGGCTCGAACATGGGGCTGTGCTTGATTCTTTCGGCGCGTGACCCGTTCACGATGAAGGCCTCCGCCGTCTTGACACAGGAATTCGATGACGCCTGGATTTACTACCAGCCGGAGGAGCGCAGTGCGTCGCCCTACTTTGGCACGGTCGCGAAGGCGGACGTGTGCATTGAAATTGGCCCGCAGCAGCATGGCACGCTGGATGCCCGCCTGTTCGAGCAGGCTGAAAAGCTGGTGAAGCGTTACCTGGAACTTGCAGATGAATGGAACCGCGGGGAATTGCAGAAACGGGCTCCCATCCAGGTGGAAGTCTACACGCAGTTGCGTGACCTCGGTTACCCGAAGGCATGGGCTGGGGCTCCCATCGAGGCAATGATCCATCCGGATTTGCTTGGGGCGGATTATCGCGAACTTAAGAAAGGCGACAAGCTGTTCCGCACCTTCGACGGCAAGGACATTTTGTACGAAGGCGAGGCGGACGGACGCGAGAGCGTTTGGCCCATCTTCATCAACGAACCCGCGTACTACGAGAAGGATATCGCGATGAGCCTGACCGTAAAGACCGTGGAGGAATGGTAGTATGAGTGATTTTGATATGAGCGGCGTGCCGAGCGAGGAACTTTCCTCCATCCCGGGCGAAGAGCGCCTGGGCAACCTGATGCAGTTGATTGAAGCCCAGAGGGGCGAGGGCTGGGAATCCCGCCTTCACGACATTCTTGATTCTTTCGAGGATTTCTTGACGTTGCGCCCTGAACCGCCGCAGGCATGGAAGGATACCTATGCGGCGAGCGGCAAGCAGTTCGACTACTACCAGATTGTGCTCCCGAAGGATTTTGAGGATCCTTACGAGGATGACCTCGGCAACATCCGCCGCCTGCGTGGCGAGTTCGAACGTGTGCCGAGCACGATGGCGCTGGAACACGAACTCATCAGCCGCAATTACTTTGTCTACGAGAACGGCCACGCGGAGGCGATTCCTGCACCGCGCCCGATGCTAATGCTCGAAAGCCAGGACCGTGATGACGACCAGGAAGAACAGGAAGGCGATATCACGTGGGACTGCTGCATTTCCATCTTTGCGGACGGAAGTTATGTCGCCTACAACCTCGAAAATGACGACGAGGAAGTATTGGGCGAGGATTTCAAGGCCGTTTTCAAGAAATACATTGGCACGCTTTCGAAGATGCAGTTGGTAATCCCTGTGGAAGGGCGTGATTACGGCATCCTGAGGAGCGACGCCTAGCGTATTTCGCCTGCCGATGGAAGCTCTCGAACTCGAAATATACGGGCGGTACCGCGCGCTTGTCGAAAAGTCGGGCGCGTTTGTTGGGCGCACATGCCCCGCGGGGGAACCTGTTCGCGTTCACCTCTCCGACATTATTGTAAAGTATGATGCCTTCTGCTTCGATGGCTACGGGACGTTGTATAACCGCGGGAGTTTCGTGTACCCAGGCGCGAAGGAGTGGTTCGCTGAACTGCGTCGCGCGGGCAAGGAAATCCGTCTGGTCACGAATGCGGCATCGAATCTGGACCAGGCTCTCGCCGATGAGGCGGATGCCCGCGGTTTCGATTTCACTGTCGAGGAAACGATTTCTTCCGGGAGTTTGCTGAAGGGCTGGTTGTCGCGCCTGCCTGCGGGTGGTTTGCCATTTGGTGCCGGTCGTGAAGTCTTTTATATCGGGCGTGCGACGGGCGTGAACGTGCTTGCCGAATGCGGGATTGCCGCCGTGGAGAATCCGGTTTCGCCCGTGGTGGCGATTTCTTCTTCGACGGCGACGGATGAAATGTATGCGCAGGCGTTAACTATCTTGCGCCGGCCCGGATCGCTCCTGCTGGTGCTGAACCCGGATGCGTGGGCGCCGAGGATTGACGGGACTCGCGCGCCTGTCTCGGGAGAACTCTGCGAGCGTTTGCGCCGGGAGTCCGGCTGTGCGGCGGAGTATTTCGGGAAGCCTTTCCCGGGTATATGGCAGAAGGTCCGCGCGACGTTGCCCGCGGGCGCGAAGGCGGTTATGATTGGCGATACGCTCGGGACGGATGTCTACGGCGCGTATGTCGCGGGTTTTGACAGCGCGCTTGTTATTGGGCGCAATGAGCCGGCGGCAGAACTGGATGCCGACGAGAAACTGCTGGGCGTAAGGCCTACTTATTACCTGGAACCGTAGCGGGATTTGACTGCGTTTTCGCTGCGGAATCGGCGGGCGCGGGATTTTCAGAGGATTGCGCCGTATTGGACTGCGCCGCGGGTGCTTGCTGCTCGCCGGGCTTGCCTGCGACAATCACGTATAGCGTGTCATGGACGACGACGGTATCGCGTACGAAGACGGTATCGGGCGTGCATGCTGCTTTGACGGCGGGCTTGCTGGTGTCAGCGACGGCTGCGGAACTTGCGGGCGTTGTTGCGCTGCTTGCGGGAACTGTTGCGGGTGCGGCGACTGCCGGCTGGTTCTTCTTGGCCTTTTCCTCTTCGCGGATTCTTTCGACCAGTTTTTCGCGCTTGGTGCGCAGGTCTTCAAGTTCCTTTTTGAGGCGGGTCTTGTTGCCCGGGCGGCGTTCGCGCGAATATCTTCCTTCGGTACGGTCAATCTGGTTGTCGAGTTCGCGGAGCTCGTCATAGAGCGGGCCTTCGCCCTCAAGTGTGGGGGCGGGCTTGAACCAGTCAACGAACCTCTGCCACAGGGATTTTTCCTCTTCGGCATGCAAGGCGGTCGTCGCGCAGAGAGCAAGTGCGATGAACAAGGGCCCGGGAATGAATTTGCGGAAATGCATGCGACAATGATAGAAAAAAGTTTGTGTGCGCGGTTTTGTAAAAATTTTGCGTAAACAAAGTTTTTCGGCTCATTTTGGCCCCTTTCTCCGTTTTAAGGATAGAGACAGCCCCAAAGTCTCTTGAAAGTCTACCCGTTTGACATATACACGTGAAATAGGTATATTATATGATACAAAGTTTTGCAGACAGAGAAACCGAACTCATTTACAACCAGGAGTTTTCACGACGATTACCCAATACTATCCAAAAAGTCGCTTTGAGAAAGTTGATGATGATAGATAACGCAAAATCGCTGAATGATTTACGCATTCCACCAAGCAACCGATTAGAGCCACTGCATGGCGATAGGGAAGGGCGATATTCTATTCGGATTAACGACCAATGGCGTATTTGCTTTACAACGAATGAAGGACAGTTTTACGACGTTGAAATTGTTGATTATCACTAGGAGATTATATGAAAAAACATATCAAGACACCGACTATCGGAGAGATTCTGAACGAAGAGTTTTTTGCGCCTTTGGGACTATCCGCCTACAAGGTCGCCCAGGCAATCAACGTTCCCGTTTCTAGGATTCAGGACATCCTTCACGACCGCAGGCGAATTACCGTCGACACCTCCCTGAGGCTCGCCAAGTTCCTTGGCGTATCCGATGACTATTTCATCTCTTTACAAGATGACATCGACATCCGAAATCTCAAGATAGAACTATCGGAAGAACTTGACGGAATAAAACCTTTTGCGGTCGCCTAACTTTTTTTTCTCTATAAATCGGAAAAGGGTTTGTTGACAATCAGTCTCCGCTGCGCGGCTGATTGTCAACCCTACGGGCTCGATGCTCGCGGGCTCGCATCAAGCTCAAAAAGTGCCTAATTCATGGCCACTTCGTGCCCACGGCACTTTTGTGCCGAACCCTCTTCGAGGGTTCTCGCCACCTTTTTCTCCCGACCCATAAAAAAGAAAACCACCCATTGGGTGGCTTTTCTTTTTTAGAGCGGGAAAAGGGTCTCGAACCCTCGACATCGACCTTGGGAAGGTCGCGCTCTACCAACTGAGCTACTCCCGCGAGTGTTTCAAATTTAACAAAAAATGCCGTTTTGTAAAGGCATAGCCCCTTTTTACCCCCTTTTTTGGCCTTGTTGTGTTTACATAAACGCTTTTGGCGGGCCGGACCCGCATTTTGGGGCGTTCTCGCACACATTAATATATCTTCTAGTCTGGTGAATAAGGCATAAGGAGCCTCTATGTTTGGAAAATTCTTGATGGGTGCCGCGACGGTCGCGGCTTTTGCGGGCCTTGCTCAGGCCGAGGGCTACAACTGGGGCAATGTCCGCTTCGATGGCGGCGGATTCGTGTCGGCGGTGATTTTCCACCCCAAGGCAGAAAACCTGCTCTATGCCCGCACCGACGTGGGCGGCATCTACCGTTTCGATTTCGAAAACAAGGTCTGGCTCCCGCTGATGGACTGGATCTCGGAGAACGACAAGGGCCTCTACGGTACCGAAGCGTTCGCACTCGACCCGACGGACCCGAAACGCATCTACGTGCTCGCGGGCACGGGATACTTTAGCCAGGGTCGCACTGCCGTGCTCCGGAGCGAGGACTACGGTGCTACCTGGGATACGAGCTACGTGGAAATGCTCGCACATGGCAACGGCATGGGTCGTCAGACCGGCGAAAAGCTCGCGGTGGACCCGAACAAGCCGAACATCATCTTCTGCGGTAGCCGCACGAAGGGCCTCTACAAGAGTACCGACTACGGCAAGACATGGACGAGCGCCTACAAGGTCGCGCTTTCCGATGCGAAGGAAAATAGCCTCACCAACGTGAACGGCATCAGCTTCGTGATGTTCGACGAATCGCAGGGCACGAACGCTGACGGCTCGACCAAGACCATCTATATCGGTATTTCTGACACGAAGGATAACCTGCAGGTGAGTAACGATGGCGGTGCAACGTGGAAGACCATTTCGGGAGTGCCTACCGGCCTGATGCCCCACCGCGCGAAGATTGTCGATGGCGACATGTTCGTTACCTTCGCCGATGGCCCTGGCCCGCACAACATTTCGAGAGGCGGTTTTTACAAGTACAACATTGCGGGCGGCACCTGGACCGACCTCACCCCGAGTGACTCGGTGACGCACGAACAGAGTCCCACCACCTACGAGAAGGATGAGAGTTCCTACGGTGGCGTCGCAATTGACCCGAAGGACAAGAACCATATAGTGATTTCGACGCTGGGCAAGTACACCGGCCGTCACCTCGCGAAGGATGCCGAAGGCAACGAACGTGACAACTACGGCGACCGCATCTACACGACGACGGATGGCGGCAAGACGTGGATTCACGGTCAGCATTACGGCGACGGCATCAATATCGACGCGAACGGCACGGACTGGATTCCGGGCAACGCCATCCACTGGGCGGGCTCGCTCGAAATCAACCCGTTCAACAACAAGCAGGCATGGGTCACGAGCGGTAACGGCATCTTCATGACGGACGATATTACCGCGAAGGTTCCTGTGTGGAAGTTCCAGTCCAAGGGTATCGAGGAGACTGTTCCGCTCGATATCGTGAGCATTCCGGGTGGCCCGCTGGTAACGGCGATTGGCGACTACGATGGCGCAACCTACACGAACATTAACGAGAGCGCAAAGCGTCATAAGCCTACGGTCGGCACTACCGAGAGCATGGGCTATGCTCCGCTTTCTGGTTCGCTGGTGCGTACTGGTGTGATTACCGTGTATGGCCAGTACGATTCGCAGAATTTTAACGTGATGTACCGCTCCGAGGACATGGGCAAGACATGGGACAGCGTGAAGACGACGCTCAAGGGCGGCAAGGGCTGGATTGTGCTTTCTGCTGATGGCAAGGTGATGCTCCACAGGCCTGAGAATGCGACATACCGCTCTGACGATAACGGCGCGACCTGGACTGCCGTCGAGACTGGTGAACAGACAAACTATTCTCATATCGTTGCTGATCCGGTGAACCCCGACGTATTCTACGTGATGAACTCCATGGGCACACTCTACAAGTCGACGGATGCGGGCAAGAATTTCGTGAAGCAGGATGCTCGCCTGCAGAACGAGAGTGCGGGCGAATACTACAACGGAAGCAACTACATCCGCACGGTGCCGGGTAGGGAAGGCCACGTGTGGGTCCCGATGGACCAGGCGCAGGTCTGGCTCCAGAAGGGCTTCAGCGAGAACGGCCTTGCCTATACGGAAGATGGTGGCAAGACCTGGAACCGCTGCGAGGGCGCTTCGACGGCAATTGCCGTGGGTATTGGCAAGGCCAAGGAAGGTGCCGACTACGAGACTATCTTTATCTGGGGTGCCGCGAAGGAAGGTGACCCGATCGGCATCTACCGCAGCACCGACAAGTGCAAGACTTTTGAACGCGTGAACGATGACATGCACCAGTTCGGTGGTCCGGGTAACGGGAACTTCGTTCAGGGTGATATGAATACATTCGGCGTGGTGTACATGAGCACGGTGGGCCGCGGACTTATCGTGGGTGCGCCCGAAGGCACGGAATTCGTGACGGGAATGACGCGCATTGCCTTGCCTGTAATGCCGAGCCTGCAGCTTGAAAACCGCTCCCTGCATGTAACGGCTCCGATGGGTGGCAACCTTGTCCTGTTCTCCGTGAACGGCAAGACTCTCCTCTCCAGGCCTGTCGCAGGTACGGCATCCGTTTCGCTCGAATCGCTCCCTGCGGGCCGCTATGTGGCGAAACTGTTCAACTCTGTAGGTAAACCTCTTGCAGTCAAGTTGCTCCAAATAAAGTAAATCTATATTTGGGCGCATGAATTACAAGAAAATCCTTCCCTTTTTGATTTCTTCCGCATTGCTGTTCGCAGCATGCGGTGATGACAGTTCTTCTACTTCCGCTGGCAATTCTATCGAGGAATCTTCCGAATCCCAGGACAGTTCGTCTTCCAAGACCGGAACAAGTTCGTCTTCCAAGGGCGAATCTTCGTCTAGCGAAACGCCGGAGTCCTCTTCTTCCGAGGTCTCGTCTTCATCTGCTGTGCCGATTCCGGAAGGTGCCCGCATCGCGAAGCTGGAAGATCTGCTGAAGAATATGGAACTCAAGTTGTTCGACCAGACGGTCTACCTTTCTACCGGCCGCAAGCAGGGGCTTATGGCTCTCCGCATTCCGGACGAATTGTGGGTGGCTACCTATACGGAATTTGCCGATGGCGTGGTAAGTTTTGAAAAGGGCAATAGCGGCGTGCAGTATAGCGAAACCGATGCCGCCAATAAGATTGTGGAGAATGTGAATAAGGGTTTCAAGATGTCGTTCGTGGTCGGCGAAGATGACATAGTTCTCTATTCCGTGGACGGCTCTGATTATAGCGAAGCCGTGAAGGCCAGCGTCGCTGTCCAGAAGGGCAAGGTCTCCAAGGCGGATTCAATCCAGAACAAGGCCTATGAATGCTCCGATGGTGATTCCAAGAAGATAATCAAGTTCTTCGATAGTACATATTCCTATGAAACTTCTGTCGACGGCAGCCTGCAGGACAAGCATGAAGGTCACTATGACATTCAGCGTTCCACGTTGTTGATGCTCCCGTTGCAAGGAGAGGATGCTTCGCAATCGATGTTCATTTATTCCGTGGGTACCGACAATACGATTTCGTCACAAGCGGGCGAGACCATGAACTGCACGGTTAAGGATATCGAGTAAGCCCAGCAGAATTCCTGGAAATTGAAAAAGACCTGCTTGCGAGCAGGTCTTCTTTTGTACTGTTCCCAAAGGGGTAAATACAATTACAGTTTCATGTCGGAGAGGCGCGTGTGTTCCACAGCGTCGAACTCGTCCTGGATTTCTTTGCTGGGGGCCTTGGTGCAGAGGCTCACAATCACGATGGTCGCGAAACTGAGCACGAAGCCGGGCACGAGTTCGTAGATCTGGAAGATTTCGGCGGAGAAACCGGAGAGGTAGAACTTCCACACGAATGCGGTGATGCCGCCCACGAGCATGCCCGCGATGGCGCCCGGAAGCGTGGTACGCTTCCAGAACAGGGCAAGGAGCATAATCGGGCCGAAGCAGGCGCCGAATCCGCCCCAGGCGAAGCTCACGAGGCTCATCACCACGTCGAGGAAGCTCTTGCCCTGTGCAGCGCCGTTGGCGCTGGGCGCCCCCTGCATGGCGACGATGACCGCAATAACCGTAATGAGCACCACGACGCCGCGGCTCACCCACATGACTTCCTTGTTGCTTGCATTCTTGCGGAACAGATGCTTGTAGAGGTCGTTACTGAATGCAGAAGCGGAAACCAGCAATTGCGAGTCGGCGGTGCTCATGATGGCGGCAAGGATGGCGGCCATGAGGATGGCGGCGACAGCCGGGTGGCAGAGCGTCTGGCAAAGAATCATGAAGATGCGTTCCGGGTCGGCGACGGTAATGCCGTTCGCTTCCACGTAGTAGCGGCCGAGGATTGCAATCATGATGGCGGCGCCGAGGCAGATGGTGACCCAAGTCATGGCGACGCGGCGGGAGAACTTGATGTCTTCGGCGTTCTTGATGCTCATGAAGCGTACCAGGATGTGCGGCATGCCAAAATAGCCGAGGCCCCACGCGAGGCTAGAAATCAAGGCGATAAGCCCGATAGATTTGCCGGTGGTGGCGTTGGTGAACAGGCTCATCAGGTAGGGGTTCTGCGCGTTCACGGCGTCCATGGTGGCAGCAAATCCGCCTGAGCCGGCCATGATAATCGAGGGAATGGCGATGACGGCAATGAGCATCATGGTCGCCTGGATAAAGTCGGTCCAGCACACGGCGAAGAAACCGCCCATGAAGGTGTAGCTCACCACGACGACCGCACCGATGATAAGGCCCGTGGTGTAGTTCATGCCGAAGATGGTGCCGAAGAGTTTGGCGCTCGCGACAAAGCCCGAAACCGTGTAGAACAGGAAGAACGCGAGGATGAAAATCGAGGCAATGACGCGGATGATTCCCTTGTTGTCGCGGAAGCGGTTCGCAAAGAAGTCGGGGAGCGTGATGGAGTCACCGCAGAAGTGGCTGTACTTGCGGAGCCTGCGGCCCACGATTTTCCAGTTCAGGTATGTACCAATCACGAGGCCGATGCCGATCCACGCTTCGGAGAAACCGCTCACGAAGATGGCGCCGGGGAGGCCCATCAAGAGCCAGCCGCTCATGTCGGAGGCCTGCGCGGACATGGCCACGACCCACTTGTTCATGCCGCGGTTGCCGAGGTAGTAGGCATTCAGGCTGTTCGCCTTCTTGGAAAAGTAGAATCCGATACCGAGCATCATCAGCAGGTATAAAATGAAAACGGTTAAGACCATTTGGTGAATCTCCTATTTTCGAATACTTGTTTATTGAAATATAACTATACAGGCTACTTTTCCGTCCAGAGCCAGGTGCTCAGGTAGCGTTCGCCCGTGTCGGGGAGGAGTGCCACGATTCGCTTGCCCTTGAATTCGGGGCGCTTGGCGACCGTGAGGGCGCATTCGAGTGCCGCTCCGGACGATATCCCGACGAAGATGCCTTCTTCGCTTGCTGCCGCTCGGGCCGCGTTCCCGGCCTTCTCGGTGCTGGTGAGGTACACTTCGTCAACCACCTTCGGGTCGTAGATTTTCGGGATAAAGTTCGCTCCGATTCCCTGTATCTTGTGCGGGCCCGCAACGCCCTTCGATATCATCGGGGAGTCATCGGGCTCGATGGCGATTACATAAACGTTCGGGTTCTTTTCCTTAAGGAACTTTGCGGTTCCGCTTACGGTTCCGCCGGTACCCGCCGTCG
>JAEEGG010018776.1_pt1 | contig 14014 bp, 7 predicted proteins | sample 9134161 | NCBI WGS metagenome assembly JAEEGG01 (sample SAMN16246543, study PRJNA631951) | gut metagenome | biome: gut microbiome; feature: rumen; material: CR-attached | host: Bos | place: Iran: Karaj | collected 2018-10 | reverse complement strand
GGTTCGGTTTTTCTCCGCTCTGGCGCAGAGACGCTCAGCCTCAACGCAGACTGGCGCTTCACGAAGGCGCCTAAGACGATTCCACTCTCGCAGGCGAAGGCCAGCGTCGAGACTGCGGGCGTAAAGGTCGAGGATCCCGCGTTCGACGACTCGTCGTGGGAGGCGGTCTCGGTTCCGCATCCGATAAACGCGCACGACAGCTTCGACGACCGCGCGGTGGATGCGGGCGAGTCGAACTTCTGGCGCGGCATGGCGTTCTACCGCAAGCGCTTTGCGCTCGACGCCGCGCCGAAGGGCAAGGCGTTCGTCACGTTCGAGACGGTGCGGCAGTCGGTGTACCTCTGGGCGAACGGAAAGTTCGCCGGATACTACGAGGCCGGCATCGCGCCGTGCGCGTTCGACGTGACGGCGCTCCTGAAGGCGGGCGAGAACGTGCTCTGCGTCGCGACGGACAACTGTGCGGCGCGCGGCGCGAAGATCTTCATGCACGAGACGATCCCCGGACACGAGCCGGGCGACATGAGCGGCGCGGCGTACCAGTGGAACACGACGGACTTCAACGAGGTTCAGGGAGGTCTCGTCGGAAACGTCTCGCTCGTGCTCAAGGATTCGAAGACGTATCTGACCCTTCCCTACTACAACAACCTCAAGACGGTCGGCACCTACGTGACGGCGAAGGACTTCGACTTCGAGAAGGGCGAGGCGACGATCTGCGTCAGGGCGGAGGTCAGGAACGAGGATGCCTCACGCGGAGACGCGGAGGCGCGGAGACTTGGCATTCGGGTTGAGGTGAGAGAAGTTGGAGTGAAAAGTTCGAGTTCGAGAAAGGAAGAAAATTCCATTCTCCAGCTCCAACTCAAGACTCCAACTCTCACAAACATTCTGCCTGCTTCTGATGCTGGGCAAGTATTCCACACCGCGCTTGAAGGCGACGTCTACGAAAACGCGCCGCTGCCGACGCGCGTCGCTTCGCCGGAGACTGCCGTGCTTGAGGCGGAGTGCCGCGCGAGCGGGCTCGTCTTCTGGTCGCCTGACACGCCGCATCTCTACGACGTTGTCGTTTCGCTTGTTGCCGAAGACGGCAAGATCGTCGACACGGAGACGATACGGACGGGCTTCCGCGAAGTGAAGTACGAGGCAGCCGCTAAGGGCGTCCCGTTCATCGACATCAACGACGCCAGCTACAGGATGCAGGGCAAGATGGGCGCGAAGGGCTCCTGCGCGATCCAGTGCAACAACAAGGGCAAGATCGACAACACGCACCACAATGTGTACGGCGCCTACGAGATGGCCCGCATCGTCGCGGCAGGTCTGGCCGAGATACCGGTTGTGAAGGACGCCATACGCGAGGCGTACCGCTCGTTCGACCCGGAGAGGCCCGACCCCGATCCGAACATCCCGCCGAGCGGCAAGACCGACTACACTAAGCCAGCAGGATCGTGAAATCGCCTTGAAGGACAGGAGCAGCCTATGAACAGCAAACCCTGGAGAATCCTCCCCGCTTCAGCGCTGGCCGTCGCCGCAGCCGGAACATGTGCTGCGGCGGTGTCCGCAGGAGAGGCCTATGTCCGCGACCCGCGCGTCGAGTTCCGCGATTGCCCGAAGTGCAACAGTCGCATCCGCATCGAGCTCGACGAGGGCAAGGCCTACGTCAACCTCGCCAAGCTGGACGGTGCGGACGCCGAGGCAATGGCGGCGCGCGCGGCGCGTCTGCTGGACGACGCGGTCATCCCGCCAGCGAAGGACCCGAAGATACGCCCTCTCATGGGCTGGTCCAGCTGGAACACGTTCGGCGTAGACATTTCGGAGTCCATCATCCTCGAGACCGCGCGCGCGATGGCGACAAACGGACTCAAGGATGCGGGCTTCACGTACGTCAACATCGACGACGGATTCTTCTGGGGCCACGGCGAGGACGGTCGGCTCAGGTTCCACCCCGAACGCTTCCCCAACGGCATGAAGCCGACCGTGGACGGCATACACGCGCTCGGGCTCAAGGCCGGAACGTATTCCGACGCAGGCGCGAACACGTGCGGAAGCTACTACGGCGGCGGGCCCAACGGCAAGGACACCGGGGGCGTCGGAGCAGGGCTTTTCGGACACGACGCCGAAGACTGCAATCTCTACTTCAAATAGCTGGGCTTCGACTTCATCAAGGTCGACTACTGCGGCGGACAGCGCCAGAAGCTCGACGAGAAGGCTCGCTACACCGAAATCGCAAACGCAATCAAGGCAACGGGCAGGACGGATGTCCGCTTCAACATCTGCCGCTGGGCGTTCCCCGGAACATGGGCGGCCGGAATCGCGGAGTCCTGGCGCACGACGGGGGACATCAGGGCGAGCTGGAAGTCGGTGCGCGGGATAATCGAAAAGAACCTCTACCTCGGCGCATACGCATCGCCTGGGCATTACAACGACATGGACATGCTGGAGGTGGGGCAGCTTGTCGGCAAGATCAAGACGGCGTTCGGAAAGCACTCCGACACGGGCCTTACGACGAACGAGGAGACCGCCCATTTCGGAATGTGGTGCATCATGTCCTCTCCGCTCCTGGTCGGCTGCGATGTCCGCACCATCCCCTCGTCCACCAAGGAACTCATCACCAACCCGTACCTCCTCGCTATGAACCAGAATGACCTTGGCCTTCAGGCCTACGTCGTCTTCCGCGACGGAGACGCCTGCATCCTCGTCAAGGACGCCAAGGAGAAGTTCGGCACATCGCGCTACGTTGCCCTCTACAACGCATCGGGAAAAGACTACGAGTTCAAGGTCTGCGCGGACGCGCTTGACCTCGGCGGGATTGTGGATGCGCTCGACCTCGTCGCGAAGTGCGACGTAGGCTGCTTCGAGGGGACGGTCCACGTCGAGGTGGCTCCGCATTCGGCAAAGTTCTACCGCTTCGACGCCCAGCGGCGCTTCCAGCGTTCCGTCTACGAGGCGGAGAGCGCGTATCTTACGGACTACCAGGGGCTACACGATCCAGTCAAGCTTGGGACCGCGCATCCCGTCGCCAATGCGGATGCATCGGGAGGGATGGTCGTTGGCTGGCTTGGAAAGCGCGCCACCAACGACCTCGTCTGGAACGACGTGAAGATCGACGCAGGCGGCGAATACAGCCTAGCGTTCCGCTATCTGTCCGTCGACGAGCGCTCGTTTGACGTTGAGGTCGACGGAAGGCGCGCCGCAACCGTTGCCGCGCCCTCGACAGACGGAAAGCCCGGAGATGTCGCCGTCCGTCTGGCTCTTTCGGAGGGCGTACACTCCATACGCCTGTCGAACGCCACCGCGTGGATGCCCGACATCGACCGCATGACGTTGACGCCAGCATCGAATCAAACAGCAAACACAACCACTTGGAAGGAATGACACCGCCATGACAAAGACACTTTTGACAATCGCCGCGATCGGCGCGGCCCTGGTATCCGCGCGAGGTGAAGTACGACGCAGCCGCTAAGGGCTGATGTCGTTACGTTAGTGTCTGATGAAGCCCCTGCGCAGCGCTTCGGCCACGGCGGCGGTTCGGTCCGCGACGTTGAACTTCTCGAGGATATGCTTGACGTGCATCTTCACGCCGTCGACTGAAATACCGAACTTGTCTGCAATCTCGCTGTTGCGGCTTCCGGCGGCCATCATCTCGAGGGTTTCCTGCTCGCGTGCCGTCAGGTCCGGCATCGTCTTACGCTCGCGGTACAGTTCGCGCACCGTGTCCGGGATGTACTTTGCGCCGTTCGCGACCATCCGCACAGCCGTGAGGATTTCGTCCGCGTCGCGGTCCTTGACGACATAGCCGCGTGCGCCGCGCTTCAGCGCCTCGTAGACGTGGTTGTCTGCCTCGCTTGTTGTGAGCATGATCACCTTGGCGTCAGGATTCGCGTTCATCAGCTCGTCGAGAACCTCGAGACCGTCCTTTCCGGGCAATCTTATGTCCAAAAGCGTGACATCGGGTCTCGCCGTAATGACGGCCTGCGCCGCGCCGTCGCCCGAAACGGCCTCGCCGACGATTTCGACGTCGCCTTCGAGGGGAAGGGTTGCCTTGAGCCCCATGCGGACCACGGCATGGTCGTCTACGATAAACACCTTTGTCATTCTGCGCCTCCAATTTCAATGCGGACGCCTGTCCAGCGTCCTTTCGTTCCGAAGGAAATCTTCATCCCGCTCCTAACTGCGCGCTCGCGCATCCCAGCCAGTCCGAAGTGCGCTGTTTCAGGACCCAGCGCCTCGTCAATGTTGAAGGGCTCCCCGTCGTTCATCACTCGCAGGATGAACCCTCGGTCCGCCGGATCGGCGACTATCGCTATGTTTTTCGCGTGTCCGTGCTTTATCGCGTTCGTCACCGCTTCTCGAACGATGGACAGGAGATCTCGCTGGACGCATCCGGCCAGCTTCTCCGGCAAGGCTTCGAGTCTGGTCCGCACTCGTGCCGCGCCTGTCGCCGCGAGGCGTGATGCTAGGGATCTCATCGCGGCGACCGGCGCGAGCTTCAGCATATCGTCGCTGCGCAGGTCAAGGACCGCGTCGCGCACCTCGACCTTGGCGTTCGCTATGACCTGCGCTGCCTGCGTGAGCAGTGTCCGCGCGGCGGCGGGCATGCCCTTTATCCGCAGCGCGCCGGCGATAAGTATCTTCGCGCCTGCGAAGTGCTGCTCCAGGTTGTCGTGCAGCTCTCCGGCGATGCGTTTTCGCTCCGTGACGATGACCTCTAGTTCGCGGCGCTTTCGCCACGTTCGCGCCCATGCCGCCGCGAGGGCGGCAATCGAGACGGACAGGAGGATTATTAGGGCGACGCCGGCGATCTTGAGCATATCGGGCGGCACCGGTTCGAGAACGCGGACGTTTTCAAGGCCCGCAACCTCGACCTGCGTGCCAATGGCGACTCCGTTGGCGTCGAACACGTTGAAGACCACTCCCGTTATCTCGACCTTGCATCTCGGCTTGAGGCCGAGTTTTGAAGCGTCCGCGTGGATGCATGCCGCATGCAGCTTTCTTGCGGGGAAATGGATTCCCAGATATGTTCTGACGTCGCCGTTTTCATCCGTCTCGAAATCGATGCTGCCGAGCGTGCCGGCTATCCTGACTCGCCTGAGGTGCAGATATCCGCGTCGCAGGTCGGATGCCTTCGGCGAATTGGGCTCATCCAGTTTCACCCTGCCTTTTTTGGTGACGGAGCCCGCGACTAGCTCGCGGTTCTTGCCTTCGCCCTTCCAGATTCCGGTCGCAATGATGCGTTCGCCTTCCTGGAACTGCGTGGGCCCGACAGCGCGTGTGCCGTCTTCATGAACAAGGCGTATGAGCCTGCCGTTCGAATGCGGCTTTACGTCGCTTACGACGACAATCCTTTCGCGGTCCGAAAATGTCACGTAGCCCCTGACGCTGGCAACGTCCGTTCCCTCCGCCGTCGCGCCGAATGCGCACAGCGCCGCAAGCGCCGCGCCGAGCAGCGCTTTCAGTGCAATCCATCTGCCGCCGTCTATGTTCATGCCAATAGTTTACCACATTTCAGCCCGCCGCGCACTACTCGGACGAGTAATTGTAATTTCTCCAAATGTTACACTTTGGAGTAATGGAAAGACGGGGCGAAAAGGCTATACTGTCTGCGTAAGGACAAACCAGTAGGAAAACATTGTGAAAATCACGACAGCAGTTCTCGCTCTTGCCGCTATATGCAGCGCGGAAGCAAAGGAAGTCGCACTGTTTCTAACAGGAGGGCAGTCAAACACCGAAGGGCGCGTGCCAGTCAGCGAACTGCCGGAATGCCTGGAACGCAACGAGTTCGCGCTCGCATCGGTCCATGCGCCGCTTTCGGAAGCGGAGCTTGGGAAGTTCGCCGCGTTCGCCCCGACAGGCAGATGGGCGTACGACGCTGAAGTCTACTATCTGATCGGGCAGGCTCTGGGCGAGAGGTTCTATGTCGCGAAGACCAGCTTTGGCGGGACGTCGATCAGTCCGAGCGTCAACAATTCTCCCTCCAGCCACGCGAACGCCTGGCTCCCCGCCTACGGCACCGGGTACCACTGGTCTGTCGACGCGGCGTTCCTCTCCGCCACCGTCAGCGCGGGGCGTACGTTCGATCAGGGCGGCGTCACCTACGACGGCCAGTCGATGATGAAGGCATGGATTGAGAACATCGACGCCGCGATTGATGCAATCAGGGCCGGCGGCGATACACCTGTCGTCAAGGCCATCATCTGGCACCAGGGCGAGAGCGACAGGAAGACGACGGACTACGAAGCGAACCTGACGGCTATGGTCGCGTACTTGCGCGACCACCTTTCCGCGAAACTGGGGATAGGCTGCGGGACGTTGCCGTTCTTCTGCGGCTCCATTCCGCGCAAGAGCCAACAGTTCTCCGTTGCAGTCGACCGCGCGATGCAGGAAATAGAGGCGGACGCGGACAACAACATGCACGTCGTCGATCTCTACGACCTGACCATGCGCGACAGCGTCCATTTCGATGCGGCCAGCTCGATCCTTTTCGGCCAGCGCCTCTACAACCGCATGATCGACGAGCGCGTGATAGAAGGGGAGAAGGTCGATGTGGAATACTGCATCCGCAAGCCGGTCTTCGGCACTGAACACGTCGTCAACCGCGCGACAACCTGGACGTGGAACGACGGATCAGGCGATATCGCAACTTCAATCGTGGATGTGGACGGTATCTACTTCCATGCGGAAAACACAAACAGCCGCAAAGTCAAGTATGCTAGCGCCGCCGCGACGATAGAATGGACGCTCGGAGACGCTTCGCCGACCTCGGTTTCAAAAGGCGCATATTCCGTCTACGACTGCAACAGCGACAAACTTTCCAGCACAACTACGGCATGTGCATCCGGCGTGGGGCATGCCGTCGCGGTAAACGTTGGGCGCTCTGGCGCGTTCGAGGTGTTTTACGTCGCAAAAAACGCCGCCACCGTGCGTCTCTACCTGAACGGACAGCTTGTTGACGAACAGGAGGCCGCTGCTGGCGGGATAGCGCATCTCAAGGCGGTGAACACTGGCGCGGGAGTCTACTATCTCGAACTAGGGCAGGGCACTCTAGTCGGCGCGCGGTTTGTTCCGGAGGAGGAAATGCCAGCCGTAACGCTGGAGATCGGCGAGTCGGGCTGGGGCACCTTCGGCAACCTGTACGAGTCAAACTTCGTCCTGCCTGCGGGGGTCAAGGCTTATGCGGTTGGAACAGTGAAGGGCTATCCGACGCTACTTTCCATGAGCGAGGTCGGTGCGTTCAACATCGGCGAGGCGGTCGTCGTGCAGGGCACTGCGGGAAACTACACGCTGGAGCCCGGCGAAGGCGCGGCGTTCAGCGGCGAGAATCTGATGGCGGTCCAGACCTCGGCGGGCATCCTCGAGCCGACGACGGGCGACGATTTCTTCAACTTTGCGCAAGGCGTGGACGCGAGCGACAAGCTCGTGTTCATACGTGCGGACGGAATGGCCACACTCGCGGAGGGAAAGGCGTTCTTCTCCATTTCCGAGGGCGATGAACACGCGCAATCAGCGACGCTTTACGCACGCAATACGGGCGACACATCGCGTTTCACATGGACGGGGAAAGGCGGAGACACGCTGTGGAACAATATCCAGAACTGGGCGTGGGCGGACGGCGAGGCGCCACTGAACCTGCCAGGCGCAGGCGCTACGGTACTCTTCAATGTCAGCGCCAACGTCACTTTTGCCGACAATCTAGATGCCGAGGGAATCAACATTGTGCTCAATGCCAATACAACCTTCGCAAGCAGCGATGGCAAGACAGAACGTGCAATCACGCAGCCGTCTTTCTCTGGTGCGGGCAGGTTGATTCTCGGCAACAAGATCAAAATCCAGACAAAGGTATACGGTTCGCTTGTCATCGACAACAGCCTTGATATTGAGAATGGCGCCAATGTCACGTTTTATTCGCAGGGTGCGAGCGGAAGGATCACGCTGAACGGCACCTTGGCAGGCGGTGGCAATGTGAGCCTGTCAAACCGCAATGGAGGAGGCGTAATCACGCTTAACGGCGACATGAGCGGTTTCACGGGGACGCTCAACCCTGGCACATCGGGCACGGTGAAGATCACTGGCGCGACTGGAGATGACGGAGTGGCAATCAAGGACGCAGATGCTGAGTCAGCCGCTGCAAAGGTGAGCTTCCCAGCTCGCCCCGCCGATGTAACTTCAGTTGTGACGGAGGAAGGATATGCCGCCTATTTCAAAAGGACTGCAATTGAAAAGGAAGGCGCCGGTGGTGTTTTTGTCGTCACCGTTTCGCTGGATGAGACGGCTGTCGCTCCGGACGAGACTTTGGCGACGGTCGATTGCGCTGAACTTGGCGATGACGATGCGGCAACGCTTACCCTGTCGAACGCCAAGCCTGGCCTCTACTACTCAATCGTCGGCGGAACATCGATAGAGAGCGTCACGACCGAAGGAGCGCGCATGCTTGCGACCGGAACGACCGTCTCGCCTGTCAAGCCAGTGCTTGAGAGCGTCGGCAGTGTCGCTTTCTATCGCGTAAAGGTCAGCGCGACGCCGGTTGCCGATTGATTTTTAAATTACTACACTTTGGAGTAAGGGAACGACAGGGCGAAAATGCTATAATACCATCGTCAGAACAAAATAGGAGGAACCACCATGAAACAACTTATTGCAGTTATCGCGCTTTTCGTCGGCCTTGGAGTCTTGGCCGATTCCACCTCCAGCTGGACGTGGAACTGCGAAAGCACCGACTGCATTGCTTCCGGCAATGCGGGCAGTCTGGCGTGTGACGGGCTTACTTCGACAGCGAAAGCGTCGGATATGTCTACGACGGTTGAGGTTGCGTCTGGACATCTGAAACTGACGCCGGCAACGACCGACGCGGGCGGGCACTTCGCCACCGTGACTTTGCCGGCTGAAGTCTCGTCGTACTCTTCTTCCCAGTATGACAGCTGGACGCTTTCTTTTGACTATGCCCCGTCGAAGGGTAAGAACGATCAGAACCAGACAATCTATGGACTTTCCGTCCACGACCAAGCGGGCAAGGCGCTTGTGTGGTTTTATGGCTATAGAAATACATCGTTTACTGTTTTTAAAGGGCCTGACCAAACGTCCTCGCTCGGTACTATCGATGTGGGCAACATCACGCAATACGATGAATCCAAAGTGGCGACTAACTGGTTCCATGTCGTCATCAGCGCTTCCCGGACTGATGGCGTAACGATGGCGATGACGAATCTGACAAGCGGCGCCGAGGTGGCGCTTTCTTCAAATGTCCTCTCTGAACAGTTTGCGGCACCGCAGTCCGTACTTGTCAGAACGGCATGCTACTCATCGCGCCTGCAGTGGGCGCTCCTTGACAATTTCTCCTTTGAAGGCACCACCATCTACAAGAAAAAGCTTACGAAGAGCGCGGACTATACGTTTGAGGCGGACGCTGACCAGTCTATTCTGACGAATGGGTTCGTCACAAGTACGCTTCTGGGCACGACGGCAACGATCAATGACTCCGTGAACTGGACGGTTGTGACCGGCGAGGCTTCGCCGAAGAGCGGGGAGGGTTTTGCGCAGATATCGTCAACCGGGTCTAACACGCAGGGACTTCTCGTGAACTTGCCGAAGAGCGTTACGCGGGCAACTGAATACGTGCTTGAGTTTGATGCAATGATGATGAGCGGATACAATAGCCAGAACACCAACGGCATCGCCATCGTCGGAAGAAACGGCGTCCTGGCAACACTATTTAACAATAACAAAACGACCAAAGCGATATTGTACAAGGGCGACAGCGCCGAGAATGTTCTCAAGGATGACGTTGAAGTCACTAACTTTAGTGCTGGCGAGAGCAATAACAACCCGCCTTCTACTTATGAGTGCATTTGGTATCACTTCATTGTGCGCGGCGATGCGGAGAACGGCGTGAGGCTCTCGATGTCCAACGTTGCTACCGGTGCATCGGTCGTGGAGAACGTTTCGCTTGGTGCGTATGACACGGTTGAAAAGATTGCGCTTCGTGCGTCCATCCACAGCTCGCGCTATATCTACGCCTGCATCGACAACATCGAGGCCTATACGTACAGCAAGAAGGGACTTATGATCATCTTCCGTTGATCCCCGCTAGCCGAAGGAGGGAACCGATGAAGATGCGCCCAGTCCCCGTTTTGTCGATACGGAAACGCCACCCCAAATCAACCGCGATGAATAAGTCTACCGTCTGTAACGGCGCAAGCCCCCTCATCTAATCGAAAGGAGAAGATATGATTTGGAAAAATGGATTAGTTGCCTGCTTGGCGGGCTTTGCACTTTGCGCGATTGCCGAGGAATGGGTGTATCCCCTGCGCGAAGCGGACGAAATCACGTCCCTCGACGGCGAATGGGATTTCACTCTCGTCCGCAACGACGACGAGAAGCCGGACGCAGTGACGCGAGAGTCCGGTAAGATCCGCGTGCCCGGCAACTGGGAGACACAGGGCTACAAGCATCCGCAGTACGGCAACCAGATGCAGAACCTCACCGGAACGTACGTGCGCACGTTCGCCTACGATCCTATGTGGGAAGGGCGCAAGGTGATGCTGCGGCTTGACGGCGTTCTCTTCGGATACGACCTCGAGATCAACGGCGTGCGCATCGCCTCTGACGTGACGAGCGCGTACAACCTTCACCAGTTCGACGTGACCTCGGCGCTGAAGAAGGGCGAGAACGAAATCAAGGTGGCCGTCAAGACGCGCGTGCCGGGATGGCTGTGGGATACGAACGACTGCTGGTGCCTCGCGGGAATCTTCAGGAGCGTCGAGATGTTTTCCGTGCCCTCCGACGGATGGATCGCCGACGTCACGTTCGTCTCACGCCGCGTGAAGGGCGACTACTGGTGTGCCGAGGTGAAGGTCGATGTCGCAGGCGGTGCCGAGAAGCCGGTCGCCGTAAGACTCATCGCGCCTGACGGTGCAGTCGCCGCGTCCCTCTCGTCTCTTAAGTCTCTTGCGTCCCTTTCTCTTCGAGCCCCCAGGCTCTGGACAGCCGAGACGCCGAACCTCTATACGCTCGAGGTCTCGTACAACGGCGAGGCCGTCCGCGAGAAGGTCGGCATCCGCGAAGTTTCCTCGGACGAAAAGTCGATCTACATCAACGGGGAGCGCGCAATCTTCCGGGGCGTGTGCTGGAACGAGATCATGCCGAAGGTCGGCCGCGCCATCACGCGCGAGCTCCGCCGCGAGCAGATGCTGAAGATGAAGGCCCTCGGAGTCAACTACATCAGGACGGCGCATTATCCCTTCGGCGTCGACTTCTACGAACTCGCCGACGAGCTCGGCTTCTACGTCGTGGACGAAGTGCCGTTCGGCTCGCGCGGATCTGGGCTTTTGAAAAACGACAGCTACGAGTCGCTCCTCATCGACCGGACGGAGCGGACGATCCGCCGCGACAAGAACCATCCGTGCGTGTTCATGTGGACGTTCGGCAACGAGAACAAGGTGCGGTCCAACACGATCGCCGTCTTGAAGTACGCGAAGGCGAAGGACCCGACGCGCCTTCGCGCATTGCCGCAGACATGGGACTCTCTTCGGGAGTGGACGCAGAATCCCGACAGCGAGCTGGTGGACGTCTTCTCGGGGCATTACTTCGACGAGGAGCGTTTCAAGTACTGCCGCACGCTCAAGAAGCCGTTCTTCCAGACCGAGTTCTCGCATGCCTGCGGCAACGGCTTTTCGCAGTTCGAGGATCGCTGGCCGCGCATTCTCGCGAGCGAGAACTTCGCAGGCGGAAGCGTCTGGATGTGGCAGGACCAGGCCGTCGAGACCGACGGCGCGTTCCCGCTGGGATACGACGAGAACGGCAACCCGCAGCCCAAGGAGAAAACAAAGGACAAGGTGCGCAAGACGACTAAGGACGTGCAGGGCGTCTGGGTGGACGACAAGATGTTCTGGGACAGCTACGGCGAGCGCGGCACGGACGGCATCTGCTATGCCGACGGCACGCCCAAGGAGTCCGCGCTTTTGATGGCGCGCTTCTACAAGGCGTTCCCCGGCCTGCCCAAGGTCGAGAAGCCCGCGGACTGGGAAACAATCTCCACTCCGTTCCCGGTTCCCCGCTTGTCCGCCGTAGCCGCGGCGAAGGCGGATTCCCCGTTCCCCATTACCCCAGAACAGCTTCTTCTGCGTGTCGGGCGCAAGATGACGGTCGTGCCGCAGGCGCAGACGATCGGCAAGTCGAAGGATTTCCTCTACTGGTACGATCCGTACATCTTGAAGCCCGAGGTCAAGAAGGTCAACAAGGATGGGTCCGTCAAGGTCCGCTGGTCGAAGTACGACAACCCGAAGGAGAAGCAGCACATCGACGGAACGATCCGCATCAAGGACGGTGTCGTCGACTACGAGCTCGTTCCGTCGGAGAAGTGCAAGGGCGTCCTCGTCGAGTGCGGTTTAGCGCTTGATCTCGGCGAAGCCGTGACGCGCGTCGACTGGGCGGGCCTCGGGCCCTACCGCAGCTATCCAGGCAAGAAGCTCCACAACGACTTCGGCGTCTGGGCGAAGGACAAGCGCGACCTGTACTTCGACGGGGCGCGCATGGAGTCGCGCTGGGCGGTCGTGTCCGACGGCGCGAAGGGCGTCAAGATGGAGAACGCCGACGGCTCCGACATGACCTTCAGCGTCGAGAACGTCGACGGCCGAGTCGTTCTGACGCACCACGACGTCCTCATGACGCTTGGCGGCAAGTCCAACCGCCCCGGCGTGGACTTCTCGTTCACGAATCTCGTCCTGAAAGGCTCGATAAGGCTTTCCGAAGTCGAGGGCCTGAAGCTTCCCGAGGTGAAGGTCTATCGTCCTTTCAAGAGCACCTACGGATTCTGAGGGCTGTGCCATGACAATGCTTCCGATCTTGCTTGCCGCCGCGATGGCCTTCCCAGACGGGAAGAGGTGTGCGGTCACATACACGTTTGACGACGGGCTCGCAGATCAGTACGAAGTCGCGTTCCCGATGTTCCGCAACGCGGGACTCCAGGCGACGTTCTTTCCGATAACGGACAAGGTGGGCGACCCGAAGGGCCTCAAGTCGAAGGCCGAGCGCGGAACGCCGCTGATGACCTGGGCGCAGCTCAAGGAGATGTCCGATGCCGGGATGGAGATCGGCACGCACGGCGCGTTCCACGGCAAATATTCGAAGATGACGCGTCAGGAGATGCTCGCGGACATGCGGCGCGGCAAGGATGCGGTCGAGCGCGAGATTGGACTTCCCTGCGTCAGCTTCGCTTCGCCATTCAACGCGAAGCGCGGCGTGGATGGAACGTCCGTCGAGGAGGCGGCGAAGGAAGCGGGGCTTCCTGCCGTGCGGATGTCCCAGAAAGCGGCCGGCGGTGCAATGACGGCGGAGAAAATGAATGCGCTAGTTGAAGCGGCGCGCCAAAAAGGAGAGTGGCTCGTATTCATGTCGCACGGGATTAAGCGCGGATATGACGCATGGGAGAACCCAGAGGAGTTGAAAAAGCATCTTGAATGGGTGAAGATGCAGAGCGACGTATGGGTCGGAACGTTCGGCGAAGTCGCAGCTTTCACTTTGAAGTAATGAATAGACGGATTGAAAATGGTATAATTCCCGAGTCGGGACAAAACAGGAGGATCCACCATGAAGCAAATTATCGCAGTCATCGCTCTCGCCGTCGGATTTGGAGTCTATGCCGATTCCGTTGCCGGCCGGATATCTGACTTAAACCATACTTTCAGCCTCAACGCAGACTGGCGCTTCACGAAGGCGCCTAAGACGATTCCGCTCTCGCAGGCGAAGACCAGCGTCGAGACTGCGGGCGTAAAGGTCGAGGATCCCGCGTTCGACGACTCGTCGTGGGAGGCGGTCTCGGTTCCGCATCCGATAAACGCGCACGACAGCTTCGACGACCGCGCGGTGGATCCGGGCGAGTCGAACTTCTGGCGCGGCATGGCGTTCTACAGGAAGCGCTTTGCGCTCGACGCCGCGCCGAAGGGCAAGGCGTTCGTCACGTTCGAGACGGTGCGGCAGTCGGTGTACCTCTGGGCGAACGGAAAGTTCGCCGGATACTACGAGGCCGGCA
>JAEEGG010018766.1_pt1 | contig 14018 bp, 12 predicted proteins | sample 9134161 | NCBI WGS metagenome assembly JAEEGG01 (sample SAMN16246543, study PRJNA631951) | gut metagenome | biome: gut microbiome; feature: rumen; material: CR-attached | host: Bos | place: Iran: Karaj | collected 2018-10 | reverse complement strand
TGAAACCTCGACAACGACGCCATCATCTGACTGCGGATCATCTCCTCCGCAATCATCTCCAACTCCCTCGCCGAGCAGAACTGCCACCCCCTCGGCACCTTCAAATCCAATTTTATCTTCTCCATCAAAATATTTACGATTTACGAATTTACGATTTACTATTTTTATGCATCACTTCCCGCTGGGTGTCACGAGAAGACTCGTCCTGAACCTGAACAACTTCACACCGATATACAGCGAGTCGAAGGCATCGGTGATATCCGTTCGGGTTGCCATCGGATTATCCTCCGTCTCGGCCAGCTTCTCCTTATCCTTATTCTTCTTGATGGTCTTGCTGGTACCAGAATACGACACCTTGATTTCGGCCTGCTCCATCGCCAGTATCAACGCCTCGTTGTTGATGCGGTTGATGCGGATGCCGGGATAGGCAAAGCCGCCCAGTGCCTCGTTGATGATTTTCCACTTCTCGGTATGGAACATCGGTTGGCCCATGTCGATACCGATCACGTCCCACTGGTACTTCCTCAGCTGTTCGATGATCGTGTCCTTAAAGTCGATACCACCCTCAACGGCATACGGCTTGAATTTCGACGTCGAGTCATAATAGTAGTACACCGTGCGGTTGTGGTTCTTGTGCGGCCCATAGTAGCGGTTCCAGTCCTCCAGCAGCGCGTGCAGTTTCCTTTCATACTGCACATACATCGAGCCGAGCACGTTCAGGCACTCCACACCGTCACGCCTATACACCTGTCCCGTCACCAGACAGTTCATCTTGTCGTTGTAGTCGAAGGCGATGTGCAGCGGCAGCACTTCCACCACGTCACCATCCTGCGTACAGTCATCCACTCGCGCCAGCCGGTCGAAGTCGTAAGCCTCGTACTGCTCGGTGTACTTCGCGCCACTCTTGATCTGCGTGGCCGTCTGCAGCGTCACGCTCTTGTCGATACACGGCGCGTCGTCAGGAATATAGCCGTGGATGTTCTCGATGTCGAGATTCGTATAGAATCCGTCATTAGCCTTACGCTTGCGGAGGTTCAGAATCGACGTGCCGAACACGCCGCTGGGCAACTCCCTGTACATTTGCGCGATATACTCAAACGTGACGATATCCGCATTGTCGAGCGTCGATGCCCGCCAACAGTAGAACGCACTCGCCCTGAGCTGCTGGATACGCTTCAGGTAGGCATTGTTCGGGATGTTCAGTTTCATCAGCTCGAACTGATCCTCCTTCGTGATAAGATACTTGTGATTGTAGAGCAGTTCCGCATCGTCCTGACTGACCAGCTTATACGAGACGAGATAGTCTATCGTACCCTTCGCGTCGGCACCATACTGCTTCGGGATAATCCTGTACGACCCCTCACGATTCTTGACCGCCTCGAAGAGCGCTTCGATTTCCTTCTTCTTCTCCGGCGTCACCTCCATCGGCTGCCGACCCTCCTTCTTGGCATAATAGAAGAAGTCGTTCCACTTGATGACATCCTTGGCAAACGCCTCCAGCTCATCCTGAATCTGACGGTAGGTCATATCCGTAAAGGGGCCGAGCATCGGCTTCTCCTCAAGTTTCTCTTCCTCCTGCTCCAGCCATGCGCCCTTCAGCGTCAGCGAAGCGTCGCTCATAAACGACGTACCGCAGTAGAGCGGATTCTCACGACTGAAGCCAGGGTCGCCGAACGGGTGAGTCTGACCGCTGATGGCAGGCACCAGTTCCTCGTAGATCTTCTGCTTCTTGGCAAAACGGCACTCGTCGAACAGCGCATGGTTAAAGGTGTATGAGTTCGCACTCGCAATCTGGGCCATCGAGATCATCTGCCAGATAAAGCCATTGGCAAACCAGATAGAGTCGCTGTAGTTGCGCAGTTCGGCAATAGGCTTCGGCACCCACGACGGCGGCTTGCCAGGACCGTAGTGAACACCAGGCGTCAGACCGTAGAAACGAGCCATCGCCGCCAGCGCACTGGGAATCAGCTTACACATCAGCTGCGCCCTGCTGATACCGCCCCAGGCACCCATGCCCTGCGGCATCGACTTGGCCACGACAAAGGCACGGTCGCCGATGTGCTCCGTCTTTCCGACACGGCGCGAAGCCACGCCCCTTTCGTCGTGCGCCTGGATGATATGACTCATCCTCTGCGGCTTATTCATGTATATGTCTACGCTGTCTGCCATAGCCCTTATGTCCTTATGTTCTTATTATCTAAGATTTCCTCCTGGCGAAGACGCACGGCTCGCCGGTGGCCATCGAAATCGTCATCTTAAAGCCAGCCGCCTTCAAGTCCTCCATATACAGATTCAGCGGATCACCGAGTCCACACACGTAAGCCTTGAACACCTCGCGCAACCTCGCATCGTCAAACTGCTCATACCCGTCATCACCCTCGTTGCACGGCGCATAGCCACGCACAAACGCACTGACCTTCGCCGGCACGATAAAGTCCCTCAGACTGATTTTCTCCACCTCCGGCTCAATGCTGTCCATGCCGTCACCCTCACCTTCCGGTGATTTGCGGGCATTCTTCTCGACGGCATCAAGGAAGTCGTCGAAATTGTCGAATCGCTCCCAACCGTCCTGTTCGCTTCTCCTTTTCCTGCTCATAAAAATTCCGTGTTAATCCGTGTCATCCGTGCCAAAAATTACCTCGCGAACGGGTCGTAAGTATCAGGCTCGTCCGTCGGCTCAGAAGACACTGCGGGGTCGTCATCGTCCTCTTCCGACTCCGCAGGCACCATCACGCCGTCCTGACCCTCGATAAACTCCTGCACATCCTCGAACTTCGCCCCAATCTTCTTGGCAAACTGGCGAAGCTCCTCGTCCGTATAATTCTGTCTGTCAGGTTTTATTATTGATATATCGCTGGTAATATTCCGCTCTGCGCCCGGCTTCATGGCATCCGCAGGGTTTGCATCCTCCTTGAAGTCATTGTTGATCTTCTCCAGGTTCCGCTGAGCCTCACGCATCGCCGTCACGTTGCCCGTCTTCTTGCCGAACTGTATCAGCCACTCGATGTTATCCTCGTACATCGCCCGCTGGATGTGGTTCTTCGCCACCGACAGTCGGCCAACAAGCGCATTGATGGTAAACACGTCGTTGGATATCTCCGTCTCGCGCCTGGCCGACACCACCCCGCTGTCATCGCGACGTATGCCCAGCGCCGCCACCATCGCCTTGGCTTCCTCGTTGCCAAGTTCAGCGTTCTGCATCAGCGTGTTGTAGTCACGCGCAGCAATGTTAATCACCATCCGTCGGATATTGCTCGACTTGTTCTGCTGCCACAGCATATACACCTCCAGCGCAAGCCTGGCTCTGAACTGCCCCGGCAGTGGTATGTTCATACGGGCAAGATCCACCTGACCGTAAGTCCATCTGACCACCTTGTCTATGTATTTCGGTGAGGGTTGACTCATAACTTCTCTTGTTTTTTTTATACAAGGACAGTGCAAACCGAGAGCAGAGTCAAGCTCGCTTGCTATGCCGAGGTGCAGCCTGTCCTCGCAATGAATTTTGTTCATTGCAAAGTTAACACCCGCCAGAAACAATTTTGGGACTTTTTCCCCCGTCCCCGCACCTTGAAGTGTTAAATAATCCTTGCTGCAACAAAAAAGTTGCAGAAAAGTTTGGCGGTTTGCAACTTATTTGTTACCTTTGCAGTGTCCTTTCGAGGATATTAGCTCTTTAACATTATGAAGACGAGACAATTCGTCAAACGTCTGAAGGCGGCGGGATGCCGCTTTGTAAGACATGGTGGCGATCATGACATCTGGTACAGCCCCATCACGGGACGTACCGACGAAGTGCCACGCCACGGTTCCAATGAAGTCAAGAAAGGACTTCTGAAATCTCTCGAAAAAACGTTGCTCGGGCTCTAATGCCCGGGCGACGCCGGGAGGGAGCCAACGACGGATAGCGGCGGGATTAGTGTGAAGAGCTTTTCAATAGACATTTCAAACCACAGAAGATATATGACAAAGAAAGTAAAACGACTGGCAATTATGGAGCGAGGCAAAGGGAAGGGCAACTTCTCATGCTTTTGCACAGAGAGCGTAGGCACCTACGGCATCAACGGCTTCGGGCGTAACTCTCGCGAGGCCATCGAAGACCTGCACGTAGTCGTAAAGGAGTGTAAGGAGATGGCCGCCGAGAAGGGCGAGGAGTTCCCCGATGTGGAGTTCGACGTGCGCTTCGACGTAGGTTCGTTCTTCGACTACTACCCCATCGACGTGACGGCCTTTGCCAAGTATATCGGCATGAACGCCTCGGTGCTGCGGCAGTACGTCACTGGCCTGCGCGAACCAAGGCAGGAAGCCATCAACCGCATCCGTGAAGGAATCAACAAACTTTCAGAAGACCTGGGCATGAACCTAATGGTGGAACGTCCACCCGTGTCTTATGTCTGACGAATTGGTTGTATTTCATAATGTAAAGAACGCTTTTAATCCGCCTGTCCGTGAGGATGGGCGGTTTTTTGTGCCATAAATGCGGCTAAGTCCAACTTCACCCGCATACCTGCATTATCGTTTGTGTGCGACCGGCAGTGATGCCCGCCGCACACGTTTTTCTTAATATATTATAAAAGGTATGCCAATTACTTGCATGGTTCATGAAATCTCCTTATCTTTGCAGTGTTCAAACAAATAGCAGACAATTAAAAGTATAAGACTGCAACCGCGTGGGGTATGGGATAACCACCCCAAGGTCACGGCTACCCGTAGCCACGCTATTTGACCTGAACAGCGCGAAGTGCAGTCTTCCTTTTTTTTACGACTATGGAAGAAATGATTCTACCGAGCGACAGCATCAAGAACCGCATCTATGAGATCCGAGGTGTGAAGGTGATGCTCGACCGCGACCTCGCCCAGATGTACGAGGTCGAAACCAGAGACTTGAACAAGGCAGTGAAGCGCAATATCGTGCGATTCCCGCCCGATTTCATGTTCCAACTGACCAAAGAAGAATGGGAACTTTTGATGTTCCAAATTGGAACATCGAAGGCAAAATTCTTTACAGAGTCCGACCGCACGACCCGACGCGGTGGCACGCAAAAACTCCCCTACGTCTTTACTGAGCAAGGCGTAGCCATGCTCTCAGGCGTGCTCCGCAGCGAACGCGCCATCAATGTCAATATCCAGATTATGCGAGCCTTCGTCGCTGTGCGCCAGGCACTGCCACGCCTCGCCACCCGCGAGGACATCGACGACCTGAAGAGCCGCATACAAGCCCTCGAAGGCTCCGTCTCGTCGCTTACTGCCGACAACCTCGACATCCATGACGAGATAGGCAGCATCTATCATGCCCTCGACCTGCTCCAGCAGCAGTCATCCGAACCCATCCCACCCGTCGGCTACCAAGCCACCCTCGACCGAGATAACAATAAAAAGGAATAGCTATGATTGTAAAGCAAGAAACTTATAAGCAGATATTGGAGGAGTTCCCATTCATACCTTCGTCTATACTTGCAGAGCGTTACGGTATTTCCTGCAGTACCATTGATAACTATGCCAAAAAAAACGGGCTGAAGAAGGACGAAGAGGCAATTCGCCGCTGGAAAGATGAACACCGGAAGCCGAAACCCAAAAGAGATTCTTCTCCCAACAAAAAGATAACGTTTATTATCGAAGACTATCCCTATTACACAAACGCCGAACTGGCAGAGAAATACGGAGAGACAGTTACTCATATCCGCAGTATCGCTAGCTATCATCACTTGCATAAGGACTGGGATTTCCTACGCAAGCCTTCATCGGAAAGATATGCGAGCAGCATAGAGCAGTATAAGAAAATTAAGGAATACGAAAACAACGAGGATAGAACAGCTGATATCGACATTCAAGAAGCGGGCAATGACACTTCTGAATACAAAAGTCTCGAAAATTGTCTGATGGAATACAAGAAACTTTATGAAACGTTCAGTAGAGACAGCGCAGCCTTATTAGAATCCATGACCCAGGCTATTAATGACATTAAGAATCGGATGCTTGAAGTCAGGAAGAAACTCAAAAAAGCAGACCTTCCACAAACTGGGGATAACCCAGACCAAGACAACCAGTAATCCTCTATATAATATATAAAAAGGAGAGACCCCACCACGGCGGTCTCTTTTTTTGTGCCACGAAAAACCCGATGTCCCAAATCGCCCGTATGTCAGCATTAACTTTGACGTACAAGTGAACTACCCCGCAGCTAAAGACTGCGTGGCTTCGGGTCCCGATGGACCTTCGCTTTTCCTGCTTCGGCGCAACGCTGCTTCTTAGGCTGCACAGGGCAGCGGTCGTCCACAGGAGGTTGCTTCACAGGCTTGACTTTCCCTCGCTCCGAGGGTAGGGCCTCATTCAAACCGAGGCCGAAGTTTTTAATATTGATAGCGGCATTGAGGTCGCGGTCGTGGTGAATACCGCACGACGGACAAGTCCACTCACGCTCCTCTAACCGCAAACCAGAGTAACGATGACCACAGACATGGCACAACTGAGACGAAGGGTCGAAACGACCTATCTTGACAAGGCGCACGCCCTGCCACTCACACTTGTACTCCAGCATCCTCATGAACTCGCTGATGCTGGCGTCGCTGACGCTGCGTGCCAGGTGGTGGTTGCGCTGCATACCCTTCACGTTCAGGTTCTCAACACAGATGGTGCGCACTTGGCTTTCGTGCGTCAGCTGGTGGGAAATCTTGTGGAGGTAGTCAGTACGGCGGTTAGCAACGCGCTCATGGAGCCTCGCTATCCGCTGCTTCACGCGGCGGTAGGCACAGCTACCTTTCGTCTTCTTCGACAACCTGCGCTGCAGCAGCTTCAGCTTGCGGGCCTCCTTTCTGGCAAAATGCGGACTCTCGAACTCCCTGCCGTCGGAAAGCACGGCAAAGGTCTTCAGTCCTGCGTCGATGCCGATAGTGGTCTGCTTGTCGCTCGTGGTTGGCTTCTTGGGTGCCACAATACTGTCGTTGACCAGCACGCTTGCATAGTATTTTCCCGTGGTGGTGCGGCTGATGGTGACGGTCTTTACCTCACCACGGAAGCGGCGGTGCAGAACGGCTGGGATGTCCTTCGCCTTGGGGATGCTGATGGTGCCGTGCTCAAAGTCCACGCTGCAATGCTGCGGACACTGGAAGCTCTGGCGGTCGTGCTTGCTCTTGAACTTCGGGAAGTGGGCCGTGCCACGGAAGAAATTGTCGTAGGCAGTGCCGAGATTGCGGATGCTCATCTGGAGCGACTGCGAGTTGACCTCGCCGAGCCATTCCTTCTCTGCCTTCAGTTCAGCCTTCATGCGGTTGATAAGCGTATTGGTGCTGATACTTTCCCCGTACTCCTTGTATGCTGTGGACTTCACGTCGAGCGCCCAGTTCCATACGACGCGGACACATCCGAAGGTCTTGGCCAGCAACACCTCCTGTTCCTCTGTCGGGTAGATTCTGTATTTGTACGCTCTCTGCATAGTCACTCACTTATGGCAACGGGAAAGGCGGCTGCCGTCCCAAGTTTGTCACAACTTCACAACGCAACTGGTTATGTAAGGGAGGCAACCGCCTTATGCTTCATCCTTTCGGTATCGGCAAAAAGACAGCCCCAAACGGCTTCGTGCGTCGGGGCTTATGCGGCTCCCAGTTGCATCGGTTGTATTGTTGTGACGGTGCAAAGATACGAAGAAACTTTTGAATGTCCTAACATTTTTGCAATTATTTCTTATATTGGCATGGAAAATCTCAAAACTTATGGACTTACAACGGGAATATCTCTCGAAGAACCACTCAAAGTACCTGCTGAAACAGGAGAGCAGCGCAAGGATATGGCTGCGCCATCCGCAGGAGGTGCGTCGTTTCTATTGGGGCGGGCACAACATCTTCTGGACGAAAGGCTATTTCGTGTCCTCTGTCGGCAACGTCAGCCAGGAAACGATACAGCGTTACATAGAGAACCAAGGCTGAAAGGCCAAAAAAGAGCAATCACCCTGCGCCATTCATCCACGCGGCTGAAGACCACGTGGTTTTCTGGCGCGGTTTTGTAAAAAAGGAGAGACCCCATTACGGCGGTCTCTTTTTTTGTGCCACGAAAAACCCGATGTCCCATTTCGCCAGACGGCCTTTGCTATCTTTGCCGAAAAACAGATACGATTATGTTTGCATTTGACAATGTATTAGAGTATTGGGCGACGAAATACAAGCGCATCAAGCACGACCCCGCCGCCAAGTCGAAGGACAAAGGCTTCTTCCGCATTCAGGAGATCGACCTGCAGAGCGAGTGGAGCCGCAATATGAACCTCATCGACAAGCCATGCCTGCTGTTTCGGCTCGCAGAAGATGGACAGGTGAACGCCGACAACCCCAACCGCCTCGACCGCTTCTGGGGCATCTACCTCGCCGTGAAGCAGAAGGGAGCGCCCAACAACGTGGTCGATGAACTGGGAGCCGCCGACTGCAAGCGCGAACTGCTCCGCATGACCGCCGCACTCATCGCATGGATCACCCGCCTGCAGACATGGGCCAACAACGGGCGCACCGACGTCAGCAACCCCTTCTTTTCGCTCACCGACCGCGAGACACGCGAAGGACTGCGAGGTCTGCGCATCAACAAGACCGCCTTCTGGACTACCCCCGTCCACCTCAACGGCTGGTGGCTGATGGGCATCGAGTTCTACGGCATCGACCCCCGCCCCCTCTGCGTCAACGACCAAGATTACGACGAATAATCAAAGTTCTTTTTAATTAAACGTAAGCGAAGTGTGCGACCGACCGCGATGGCCCGCCGCACACGTTTTCTTAATATATTATAAAAGGTATGCCAATTACTTGCGATTGTCACTGAATACACGTATCTTTGCCGCAAGTAACACTAAAAACGGAAGAAATGAAAACAAACGAAGGAAGAATCGGTTATCTGCACGTCTGTAAGGACGGAGAAGAACCACAGACACCGCAATTCGACACAAAGGTATTCGACTATGAAGGAAATTTTGATCCAATACCCCTGCCTTGTTGATGAGCTGACCACCACACCGTATAAGATGATTATCTGGGAAATGCCAGAATCAGACGTTGAAGTTCTCATTGGAATGGATATCATCAGTCGCGGCTCTCTCAGGATTTGGCCGCAAGACAAAAAGACAACCTTGCTATTCCAGCTCTAATAATAAATAAAAAGGAGAGACCCCATCGCGGCGGTCCCTCCTTTTTCGTATGTAGCAACCAACGAAAACAATCTACCATTTACCTAAATCGACATTCAGCCCGTCAAACGAGTTGAGTATATCGACCGTTCCTTCACTACCCCAGAAGTCAACGAGGTAGTCACGCAGACGAGTCTGCAGGTGTCGAAGCTCAGCCATGATGGCCGGACGATGTGACGAACCCTTTGCACGATTCCACGAACCGATATAACGACTACGGAAGCGGACATTCTTGCCGCGCTCTACACCCGAAGCCTTTGTATGGCCACCAACTCCAATGTCCACATACTGGAGATATGCATTAAACCTGTATTCCAGAGTCACCGCACGTTCAGTTGCATTAACGATAGATCCGTCTATCGAACTGAAGCCCTCGCCCGTTGAATACCACTCATTTCTCTTCTTGCGAATTTCGTTGATTTGCCGATAACCAGGATACACTTCATAAGGAAAAATTCTCTGGGTGGCAAAATTTGCCTGAATTTGCGCGAGGGTCTGTTTGTGAAAGTCACTGATGACCATCCGTGCAGGAAAAATCGGGTTCTGGATTCTTTTTGCTGCCATAATTGTGATGTTTTGATGTTACAAAGATACAACCTTTTTCATCAAAAATGGGACTTTGAGGATAGCCCTATGTCCCAATTCACGATGTTCACAATATTACCTTTGACATAAAGAAATCAAAATCCAACACAGAACATGGCACAATCAAAACAAGCACAGGTTATCATCACCGCCAACGCATCGGTGGCAGAGAGGGTGATGCAAGAGTTAGAAGGTGCAGCTACACGAGCATCCAACCGCATGAAGGCACTCGCCGATGCCGGAGCGCAGATTAAGGAAAAGATGCGCCAACTGGCGGCTGCCAACAAGGAGAATACCAAGGAATACAAGCAACTCGACGCCCAGTTGAAGCAGAATAACAAGGACTTCAAGGCCGCCGAGAAGGAGTTTCAGGCGTTCAACAGCCGACTGCGCGAGAATGTGAAAGACTCAAAGCGTGTGGAGCAGGTCATGAAAGACCTTGCCAACACTGCCAATCGTGACCTGCGCCGTGCCCTGCAAGCAGCCAAGCGCGAACTCGACAAAATGTCGGCCAGTGACCCCCGACGCACTCAGATGATTAGCGATATGCGCAAACTGCAAGCTCAGATTGACGCCAACACGGGTGCTATCAAGAAGCAAAAAGGCGCATGGGGTACGCTTGGTACCACCATGAAGAACCTCTTTGCCTATGCAGGTATCTTCGCAGGCTTTAATAAACTCAAAGGCTTGCTCGAAGACGTCATCAAGCTCAATCTAAAATTCAGTGATAAGATAGCCGATATCAGAAAAGTCAGCGGATTGGCCATGTCAGACATCAACCAGTTGGCCAAGAACCTGACGAAGATTGACACGCGCTCCAGCATGGAGTCTCTGATGGGTCTTGCATATCAGGGAAGTAAACTCGGATTCGGTGAGTACGGTATAGCAGGCCTCGAATCCTTTACCAAGGCTGCAAACCAAGTGAACGTAGCCCTCCACGAAGACCTTGGCGATGATGCGATGGTTCAGTTGTCCAAGATGACAGAAGTCATGGGACTCATCCCGAAGATGGGCGTGGAGAAAGCCATGCTTGCCACGGGCTCTGCTATCTTCAAACTCGCAAGTACTTCTACCGCCGCTGGTGGACCTATCGTTGAGTTCTCAAAACGACTGATGGGTTTGGCTAATCAGGCGGGAATTTCTGCTGATGAGCTTGTAGCGTTTGGAGCAAGTGCGGACTCTATGGCGTTGGCACCTGAAGTGGCAGCCACGGCCTTCAATAAGCTGATTACTGCCGTGCAGAAACAGCCCAATCTGATTGAGAATGCACTCCACATGGAACCAGGTACCATCAACAACCTATTCCAGGCAGGACAGATGACCGATGCCATCGTAAAGATCTTCGAGGCGATGAACCAAAAGGGTGGCATGAACGCCCTGATGCACTCAGGCGTATTCAAAGACCTCGGCTCAGATGGTGCCCGTCTGGTAGGCGTGATGGCAACGATGGCCAATCGTGTGGATATGGTGCAGAAGGCACTCGCCACCTCCCGTAAGGCATTCAAGGAGGCTACGGCTGTCACCGACGAGTACAACATCCAACAGGAAACGGCAGCTGCTCTGACTGAGCGTGCCAACAACCTGTGGAATAAGGCATTTGTCAATCCGGAAGGCGTTGATAATGTGAAGGAATTGGCCCAGGCCTGGTACGACGTATCTAAAGCCCTCACCGAAAATAAGGCAGCAATGAGCGCCATTCAGATGCTGATTGTAGGACTGATGAAAGCCCTGCAAGGTCTGCTGATGATTCTCCCTGGCTTGCTCTACGCCTTTGGCACTCGTGGTCTCATCTGGATGTTCAACACCCTCAGTAGTGCCTTTGGAGTTGCCACTATCAAGGCTAATGGATTCCGTGCCGCTTGGACAGCCATGTCAGCTGCGATGAAAGCCAACTGGATATCCCTGGCCATCGGTCTGCTGGTACAACTGACTGTCTATCTCGTATCAACCAGTGACAAACTGAAAGAACTGCTTGGCATCGAGAGTGAGGCAGAGAAGAAAGCAGAGGAAATGAACAAGGCCTACGTCGAGAGTCAAAGCGCTGCCGAACAGGCCGCTAAGGGTATAGAGAAATATAAGGATGCGCTGAATGATTCCAATTTGACCCAGGAACAGCGCACCAACCTGATCAAGAAGTTTAAGAATGAGTTCGGCGACTACCTGCGTTATCTCGGCATTGAAATCAAGACGGTTGATGACCTTCGTGATGCCTATGCCGATGTAGTCCGCGTAATGAAACAGAAGAAGCTATTTGAAGAGCGCGAGAACTACAAGCAATCATTGACTGGAGAGCGCAAATTGGAAAATAGAAAGGTAGGCGCACAGATTGACGAAGAACTGAAAAGACTCGGTATCAACACCGATGAATATAACTTCGGAAATATCCAGAAAATTTCGGGCTATGGAGCAGAGCGGATATATTCCAGCATCATGGAAAGTTTCTTCGGGAAGAACGAGGGTAAAGAACTTGAGCACTGGGTAAGCAACGCCACTAACCGTCGCTCCTACAAATCACTTGACGGACGTAAACTTCTCGACTTGATTAGGAAATACGCCGAAGCCGACCAGTCTATCCGTGCCGACGAGCGCGAGGCAGACAAGATGTGGGCCAACGACCTCAAAGGCTTCGATAATGATAAATTCGAGGAAGGTAGGTTCAAGAGCCACCTGAACAACTACGATGCCCTTGAAAACGCCCCGGATAAGTCGGCTGCTCGTGCCGCTGCCAAGGCCGAAGCGGACCACAAGCAAGCCCTGCGGAAGGAACTGCAGGACGCAAAGCAGGAGAGCGACGCCATTATCGCCAAGATTGAGGAATGGTACCGGCTGCAGGAGACCGTCGTCACGGGATTCGCTGCCGACGGGGTGTGGACACAGCAGCAGGCCGAGACCATCAACCGCGAACTGGAAGCCGCGAAGAACGAGGCACTGGCCAACGCCCGACTCGCCATCAGTGGACGCGACACACAGACCTGGGAGCGCAACAAGCAGAACATCAAGACGCTGATGTTCGACACCGGCAAGTGGTCGCAGGAACTCTTCCAGCAGATGATGGACGCCTCGATGGCCAACATCCGCACCAATCTCGACCGCATCGACCAGGAAGGAGGCCAGTACGGCATCACCACCACCTCGATGAAGGATGCACTCGACAAGAACGCCGCAGGCAACCGCCGTAAGGTACAGGAACTGCGCAACAAGACCGCCAAGGAGGTCGAGAAAGCCCTGCTCAAATATAACTACTTCGAGCAGGCCGCCAGAGCCTACGAAGACCGACTGACACAGCTCGGACTGCTGACCGAGACCGCCGAACAGGCCGCCAAGCGACTCAACGGACTGAAAGCATCCACCAAGACCGAGGAACAGCTCACCAGTGAGCGCAGCGCCGCCCGTCGACAGGCAGGCGACCAGTTCCGTAAGAACCCCGCCGCATCCTACAGCGTCGATGTCGAAAGCACCGAGTCGCTCCATTCGTGGCTCCAGGGCCTCACGGGTGCTCAGGGTGGCATCGGTACAGGCGGCTTCGAGTGGCAGTTCAGCGGATGGGCAAAAGCCTTCGAGGACGACTTCGGCAAGTGGCTCACCGACTCCGAGACATATAAGGAAGATATACAAGCCTTCTATCTGACCCTCGCCGACTACGACCGACAGTATTACGATGCCGTTGGCCAGCACCGCGACAAGATGGTCAAGGACGCCAAGACCCGCTGGGAGACCTCCGACGAAGGCCGCCTGTACAGCTCTGCCGAAAAGGAACTCGGTTGGGAAAGCCGCGAGCGTAAGATGTACGGTCAGGACCAAGGAACCAACTTCGGACAGATGGCCGGCTTCTACAACATCAACGACGATCCCGAGATTCAGATGTCGCTCCTCCGCATGGCACAGTACGAGACCGAACTCCAGGCCTTCAAGGAAGAGAACGAGGCCAAGAAACTCGAAGGAGCCGCCCTCGATGCCTATCAGCAGGAACTCTTCGAGCGTGAGCAGCAGCGTCAGGAGCTGGAGCGACAGGCTCAGGAGTCCATCATGCAACACATCAACGACCACATCCAACGTCTATCCCAGTGGACGGAGCCGATACAGCAGTTCGCGACGGACGTGGGGGATGCGATGGGACAGGCGATTGTCTCGGGCGAGTCGATGTCGGAGGCCATGCAGAACGCCCTGAAGTCGCTCGTACAGTCGTGGGGCCAGTCGACCATCCAGATTGTCAAGGAACTCATGATGCAGCAGCTGAAGCAGAAACTCATCGGCAAGACGATGGTGAAGGACCGGA
>JAEEGG010018764.1_pt1 | contig 14019 bp, 9 predicted proteins | sample 9134161 | NCBI WGS metagenome assembly JAEEGG01 (sample SAMN16246543, study PRJNA631951) | gut metagenome | biome: gut microbiome; feature: rumen; material: CR-attached | host: Bos | place: Iran: Karaj | collected 2018-10 | reverse complement strand
CGAAGCCTGCAAGTGTAGCTGCATCTGATACGCTACGTCCGTTTCTCAACATCTGGGCTGCACGCTCCAAACGGATGATACGGATAAAGTCCTGGGGCGATTTACCTGTAAACGACTTCAGTTTTACATAGAACAGTGTACGACTCATAGCCATTTCGCGACAAAGACTATCAATACTATAATCAGAGTCGCTCAGATGTTCGGATATCAATTGGGTGGCCTTATCTACAAAGTCAGAATCGACCTCAGTCTCAGCCTCCTCATCATCTGCCGACTGTTTTTCAGTATGCGATTCGGGAGCCAATACCGCCGAGGTTGCAGAAGTGCCGTTGGCCTTCAGGTGGTCGATAGTCAGGCGCATATACTTTTCGTGCAGCTTATATACCTGCCATGCTGTATAAAACGCCAGCAACACAAGTGCGATATAGATGCACCACATCCACCAGGAACTCCACCATGGCTGGGCTATGGTAATCATCAGCGTCTTAGAATCGAGGATGGTACCTGTTGTTCGGCTGAGACATTGCAGCGTTAGCTGATGTTTGCCAGGCTCAAGATTAACGAAACGTATATACTGCTGCTCGGTGGGTGTACTCCACTCGCCACGCCCCATTTTATAGCGATAAACAATATCGAAATGATTACGCATGTTTACACTCTCGAACTGCAAATCGAATGTGCGCTGACTATAAGACAGTCTTAACCTTCCCTGATTAAGTAGCTCAAACACCTTTATATTCTGCAGTTTTTCTGCATCAACATCGCAATTCACCCCAAGGAAGGTGATACTGGCAGTATAATTCAGAGGCTGCACATTCTCTGGATGGATAATGATGGCACCTGTGGTTGAACCAAAGATGATATCACCATCGGGCAGTAGCTGAGCCGCACCACGCGAATACTCTCTGTTAAAACCATAACAGTAATTGGCATTAATAAACTTGTCGCTATCGTCGGGCTTTACAAAGGCCAGACCTTCATCGGTAGCAATCCATATACGTCCGTCACGACTTTTAACCAGACTCCTGACATAGTTCGAAGGAAGACCGTTGGCTGTTGTTATCTGCCTACTTTCGTGCTTGCCCAGATGGTAAACATAAATGCCACCACCATCGGTAGCTATCCACAACTCCATGCCCGATGCTAACAGATGGGTAACAAAGGGGTTCACGTCGGTAACACCAGCAGGTGCGTAATTGAGCTCCTTCACTTCTGCACTACCAGGCGTTATCAGCTTAAGGCCAAAGGCAGTACCAACCGCTATCTGGCCCGAAGCAAGCTGCGTCATGGCTTGCACATCGTGCACAGGATAGTATTGGCATTCAGCACGGTTCTGACTGATTTGCGGCACAGGACTATACACCAAATCACCATTCAAAGAGCCCACCCATAAACCACCATCCTTATCATACAAGGTGGCATAAACATGATCGTCTTGCAAGAAACTATTGTCTCTTGTATAAATCTGATGTACATTGGCATGACTGTCGATTTCGATCACGCCCTTGCCATAGGTAGATACCAGCACACCACCATCAGCCTTCTTACAGGCATCAAGCACAACGGTTCCCTGGCAACAGTGCTGCCATTGTCCGGTTGTGAGATTCTTAATGCTGATACCGTTATCAGTACCCATCAGCACCATATCTGCCGAAAGCGGCATCACCATATTCACATTATCGTTCAGCAAACTCTGTCCATTGTTAAACAAATGCTGATAGATGGCTGTGGTTGTACTGATAGGCCGTGCTATGTCGATACCACCCGAGTAGGTACCTATCACAATGTTCTTCCAACTATCTACAAGCATCGCATAAACGCCGTTGCCATGCAGCACACTATGCTCCGACTCATTGGCGTCGAACAGCAAGGAGCATCCGCCTCGACCATCACGACTAATCTGATAAACACCCTGACCATCAATACCAATCAGCATGGTATCATCGTCGTAAGGACAAATGCTACGGATAGGATTACGATACAGATTCTGATCAGATATACGCACAAACTCATCGGAAGTAATCTTGCCATTCTGACTAATGGTTACCATATGAAGACCATTCTCGTAACCTCCAATCCATAAGCGGCCCGACATTTCATCGTAGTAGCCGTACTCCGTGTTATAGGGTAACAGGCGCTGGCCTCGTTCATTGTATACACCATCGCGGGCACAGAACAGCAGATGGCCCATCATAGGTACAATCTGGTTTACATAAGTGTCCTTCAATACCTGTGTCAGCGTGGTATCTTTTAACACATACACACCATCGTGCAAAGCTAAGAACAGCTTGCTATCCTTTACATAGATATCGTTCAATCCTACCTCGTGGCCTACCTTCTTGGATATGCTGGCAACAGGTTTAAAACCATCAAGAACTGACTGGAAAAGATAGATGGAACCGCGATTATCGAAAGCATAAATCGCTTTATCGTTAGTGGCCATCTTAATAACACGTCCGCCAAGATGAGCAAATGGTGTACCATCGTCGAGCCGGTATATTCTTACTTTTGAGCCATTATAGCGACCTACGCCTTTCATAGACGACCACCAAATGGCACCAGATGTGGTTTGGCAAACAGAAAATATACGCTGATTATCCACACCATCAGCTATACCCAGATGTGAATAAGTAAAATGCTTCACATCTAAGGCGTGTAATTGCACGGCAAAAAGCATGAATAGCGTAATCAGCCAATGTTCTAATCTTCGTTGTAGTTCCATTCGGCTGCAAATATACGAAAAAAAGCGCAATATACATCCTATTTTAATGAAAAGAATGTATATTGCGCCTTTTTCTTAGCCTAAGTTACTGTGCCTCAAGCAACAACACACGACTGCTCCAATCATTCTTCTTGCTCCATTCGGGCTCGTTACGATAAGGCATTTCAAGGCCGTGATTCATCAGATAGGCACCACTGAACACCTTACCCTCGACATCCATCGGACGCAGGTCGATACGGTTTAACTCGTGAATCTTATAATTCTTCGAGGCATCGAGGCCTGCCATTTTTACACGTGGCAGATGCTCGTTCTGGAACGATTCGGTTTTCCACCAGAAAAATACTGACTTCGACTTCTGCTCATCTACATACATGAGTGATGCCAAGCCCTGCTTATCATAAGGCGAAACCAGACGATAAATGTCGCCAAACTGTACGATAGGACGAATCTGCTTGTACTCGGCAATGGCCTTGCGGCAGAGCTCTTTCTCATCGTCGGTCATATTCTTAGGCTGGATTTCCATACCCAAACGACCGCTCATAGCCACATCAACACGATATTTGAGTGCTGTAGTGCGGAAAACTGTGTGGTTAGGTGTGGCCGAGATGTGCGATGCCATAGCGATGGCAGGGAAGAAATAGCTTGTACCCCACTGCATATAGATACGCTGCAGAGCATCGGTATTATCGCTTACCCAGAACTCATCAAAATAAGGCAGCACGCCCCAGTTGGCACGACCGCCACCAGAAGCACAGGCCTGAATGGTAAGGTCGGGATACTTGGCACGAACACGCTGACAAACCTTCTCGAAACCACGATGATATTCAATATAGAGATGGCTCTGATCGTTCATGGTAAGATACTGTGAGCCATGATTTATAATGGGCATGTTGGCATCCCATTTGATATAGTCGATTTCTGGATATTTTGTCATCAGATTATCAACAATAGAGAACACAAAGTCCTGTACCTTGGGGTTGGCCAGATCGAGTACCAGCTGCGTGCCGCCACGACCTTTCACTACCTCACGCTTGGGGGCTTTCACAACCCAGTCGGGGTGAGCATCATAGAGTTCGGATACTGAGTTGGTCATCTCTGGCTCAATCCAGATGCCGAACTTAATGCCATGCTTTTTGGCATCGCGAAGAAGACCTTCGATACCCTCGGGTAGCTTGTTTTTATCAACCTCCCAGTCGCCAAGAGCACAGTTATCGGTCTTACGAGGATATTTTACGCCAAACCAGCCATCGTCCATCACAAAGAGTTCACCACCCATCGAGGCAATATCGCCCATCATCTGGTCCATACCCTGCTGGTTGATGTCGAAGTAAACACCCTCCCAAGAGTTGAGCAGTATCTTACGCTCCTTATTGCCGTGAGCCAGCATATATTTGCGGCCCCACTTGTGGAAATTGCGCGATACACCTGAGAGACCACACTTTGAGAAGCTGAATGCCACCTTTGGCGTGGTGAATGTCTCACCTTTCTTAAGATGATAGGCCGAGTTATCGGGGTTGATGCCAGCAAAGAAGTAGTGGTACTCTGTGTCATCGGTCTCAACTTTCAGCTGATAGTTGCCTGAGTAGCAGAGGGCGGCACCAATCACATCGCCGCTGTTCTCCCGGCCTTTACCATCGAGCGAGAACATCACTTCGGCATGATCGGTATGTGCATTGCGTACACCATCCTTATTCTTAATCACCTTCTGTCCAAGCTGGATAGGCTCCTCAATCAAGCGAGCCTCGTTGCCCCACGAACCGCCAAAGTGCGAAAGCCATACGTTTCCGCGACGGATGGGCAGTGAACAAGAGGCAAATTGCGTAAGAGTGATGGGTTTGGCCTCGCCGTTTTTGATTTCTGTCCAGGTTTCAATCATATCTTCATCGAAACGTGCCTGATAGCACAGCACTACCTGAACAGGGTATTTGGGATCTTTCAACGTAATCTGAGTAACAGAGCCTTGTGTGGTTACATCTGTTGCAAAAAGCTCTGTCGACATATTGCCATCGGCATGGGTCATGGCTACAGCTGCTTCAGCAGTACAGTTCATGCCATAAGCAGGATAAGCATCCATACGTCCGTCACGAGGGGATTGCAGATTCTGCAAATCGTAGTCGCTTAGTTTTGCACCATAATACACATACTGTGGTTGTTTACCCGTTTCTACATCAAGCACCATCGTGGTGTTCTTGGTTTGGATAACAACCTGTTTTGCCCAAGCCGTAGAGGCCGAGACCATAAGGAACGCTAGAAAAAGAATCTTCTTCATTTTTTTTGAATCGGTTATTAGTTAAAAAATCTGAGCGCAAAGGTAATAAAAAATTTGTTTATCTCAAAAAAAAGTTGTTATTTTGCAAGCTAAAGTATAAGAAAGAGCAAAATATTATCATGAACTCGCTGGATATATGGATGTTAGCCGTTGCATTGGCTATGGATTGCTTCACGGTTTCGATTGTGAGCGGTGTTATCGTTCGCCGTTGGTTGTGGGCGATGATTCTGCGTATGGCTTTTCTTTTCGGACTTTTCCAGGCCGTGATGCCACTGATAGGCTGGCTGACTACCAATCACTTTAGTGAGCAATTGGAAGCCATCGACCACTGGATAGCCTTTGGCTTGCTGGCGTTTTTAGGTGGAAAAATGATTCGCGAATCGTTCTCTGACGAGGAAGAACAGCAGTTTAACCCTAAGAACCTGCGCACCCAGTTGGTGCTGGCCGTAGCTACAAGTATTGACGCGCTGGCCATCGGTATATCGTTTGCTTGTACAGGCTATCGTGCCTTTGCACAGATAGCTTACCCGCTTTTAATCATCGGTCTGGTATCTTTCATGTTCAGTTTTGTAGGCTACAGGTTGGGCGTAAGGTTCGGCAAATCGATAGCTCGCAAGCTAAAGCCAGAACTTTTAGGCGGTATTATACTGATAGTAATTGGTATAAAAATACTACTTACACACCTGCTTGCATAAGATAAAACTCGCGAACAGAAAAAAGTTTGCAAATTGTGATACTGTTTCCAAACTTTTTACTATCTTTGCACCATGAAGACGACGGGCGAAACTATAGAGCTGCGCAATCTAAGCATCGGCTACCAGACAAAACACGGTATTAAAACGGTGGCTACGGGTATCGATGGTACCATCAAAAGCGGTGAACTTACTTGTCTGTTGGGTGCTAATGGTGTAGGAAAATCAACGCTACTAAAAACCCTATCTTCATTCCAACCCAAAACAGGTGGCGAGATACTGTTGGAAGGTCGTGAACTCTCGGAGTACAGCGATAAACAGCTGAGTCGCCTGATAGGTGTGGTACTGACCGAAAAGCCTGATGTGAGGAATATGACTGTTCGCGAGCTGGTATCGCTGGGGCGATCGCCCTACACAGGGTTTTGGGGCACTTATTCGAAAGACGACCTGCAGGTGGTTGACGAGGCTATTGCAATGGTGGGCATAGAGCCGCTAAAGAAGCGTATGGTGCACACGCTGAGCGATGGCGAACGCCAGAAGGTAATGATAGCCAAAGCGCTGGCCCAACAAACACCTGTGATTTATCTTGACGAGCCAACGGCTTTTCTCGATTATCCCAGCAAAGTTGAGGTATTGCAGCTATTGTGTCGCATTAGTCGCGAGGCCGACAAAGTAATATTCTTATCCACGCACGATGTGGAACTGGCCTTGCAGATGGCCGATACCATCTGGCTGATGACTCAAGGCGAGTCTGTAGCTATCGGATCGCCCAAAACGCTTGCTGAACAAGGGGCATTAGGCAGGTTTATAGAACGGGAGGGTATAGCCTTCGATCCCAAGACCATGACAATAAAAGTAACAAAACAGGTATAAATATCTATTAAGCTTATGATATACGGGCACGGTGACGATGTGTTTCGCTATGGCGACAAGGTGAAGATAAATTTCAGCTCGAATGTGTATAGTCAGGCCGACTACACAGAGTTGAAAGAACACCTGATGCAGCATTTTGATGTGGTGGGTCACTACCCAGAGCCCGATGCCCATACTTTGGAATGCCTGTTGGCCGAAAAGCTGGGTGTAAAAGACAACACCGTGATGGTTACCAGCGGCGCTAACGAGGCTATCTATCTGATAGCACAATTGTACAAGGGTTGGTCGTCTATCATTCCGCATCCCACTTTTAGCGAATACGAGGATGCTTGCCGCATGTTTAACCATATTATTTCGTACGACGTTAAGGACGAGTTTGATGTACTTCCCAAGGACCGTATTTATTGGATTTGTAACCCTAATAACCCTACAGGCAACGTGCTGGTAAAGGGTATGATAAACCATATCGTTCGCAATCATCCACGCTATCTGTATGTCATCGATCAGTCGTATGCAGATTATACCTTAGCGCCTATGCTGGAGCCCAAGGAGATGACAGATGTGTTCAACTTGATGCTGGTTCACTCGCTTTCCAAGACATTCTGCATACCAGGTCTGCGTTTGGGTTATATCGTGGCCTCACCTATTATTATAGGTAGACTGAAACAGATACGTCAGCCCTGGACGATTAACGCCCTGGCTATCGAGGCTGGTAAATATATGCTTGAGAACAATCTGCAGATGATTCCCGACCTGAAAGGCTATCTGCAGGAGACGATGCGACTGCACGCAAACTTATCGGCTATCGACGGACTGAAAGTGATGAAGACGGATACCAACTTTATGCTGGTATCCATAAATAATAGTACATCGATAGAGTTGAAACGATGGCTGATGGACAACTACGGTATATTGATTCGTGATGCCTCGAACATTCGCGGATTAGATAATAACTACTTCCGCATAACTACCCAACAGCCCGAGGAAAACGATCTGTTGGTAGAAGCTATCACGGCGTATGTAGGCCATCTGAACGAGGTTAGCGACTAACCTCTTTAAAATAGCGCATCGAGGCCATCGTATCCAGTTCGGGATGCAGAATATGGATAAAATCGCCCAATAGTCTTTCTGGATGGAAAGGTGATTCCTCGTAGAACAACGAACGCTCTACATCACAACCATAAGCTGTTTGTTTCTTAAAGGCCTTAAACTGATTATAGCCATGATGTTCGCTCAGCAGTTCATCATAGGTAATATCGTGATCGCCACTATATCTGAAGAGCCACACATCAGTATCGCCAGCACGTTCTAAAACCGTTTCGAAAGGCAATGAGATAGAACCGCTGTGTTCATCGTCGGCCCACGCATATTGAGCGTTAGCATCCCTAATCATCTGGCCAATGGTGCTTTTGCCACCAGGCACATACCACACGCTACCTGTTACCTTATCAACCACGACCGATGGCTTTGTTTTAGCCTTTGCTGCCAATGCCTTAAGTTGGTGGTAGCTGTTATCTACACTCTGAAACAGCATATCGGCACGCTCTTCGCAACCAAACAGCATGCCATAGAAACGTAGCCACTCGGCACGAGCCAAAGGCGAGGCTTCCATATAGTCGGCACATTCTATGATGGGGATGTTAATCTCTTCGAGTTTACCATAGCCACCGCTGTTTTCGAAAGGCGACAGGAATAGGGCATCAGGATGTTCGTCGATAATTTTCTCGATAACAGGACTCATACCATCGCCCACATCGCTTATCTTGCCTTTGGCCACCTGCTCCTGAATCCAAGGTATCTTAATGTACTTCAAGTCGGCCACACCCGATATGCAATCCTGTTTGCCAAACTCCATCAACATAGCGCAATGCACGGTGGTAAACATTACGGCGCGTTTTAATGGTGTGCGTACAATAGTACCGCTGGGAATATGGTTGGGTATTTCCTGGTCGGCAGGTATCAGCACATAACGGTGCAGGGTCATACCCTCCTTCCAAGGGTTCTTGATAGTTGCCACCGTATAGCCATCAAACTTCTCGACGCTAATCTGTGTGGCATATTTAAAGGTAACAGCATCGCCCCCAGCTTGCTGAGGTGCGTTTTTCTTCGCACCTCCGCAGGCTGTGAGCAATACTGCTATGATTAATAGTTGAATGTATCTCATTAATACTCAAACTCGATATCGTCGATACACATGTAAGTAGGAGTTGTTGGACCGTAGTCGTTCTTCTTTGTGCTATCGAATGCAAAGCTCAGTTTGGTAACTTTTTCCAAACTCTGGAAATCGCAGAACTGCCAATCCTTTACATACTCACCATCCTTAGCCAGGAAAATCTCAACATCTTTGGTTTTACCATTGGCCAATGTAGCGGTAACAATACACTTGAACCAGTCGTCCTTCTCGAACTTACCAGGTGTCATACCATCGCCATTCAGGATTGCATCAACAGCCCAAGCCTCGTTGGTGAACCAGAAGCCCTTCAGGGTAACGGCACGACCAAAATCAATCTCCTCGCCAAAAGTAAATACTACACCGTAGTTATTGCCGCTCTTAGCTGCACCTACAATGCTATTGAACTGATCGGGATTCATCTCCTTGTAAGTAGTTTCTGTACGGTTAGAGATTGCAAAACCCGTCCAGCTGGCAAATGATGGTGTGTAGTTAACTGGGAAGGTTACGCCCTTTTCCTTATACTGGCAAGCAAAAGCCTCAGCTCCCCAGTTGTCAAACTTAGTACCAGATTCGTCACCACTCCAATAGCCATCAGCGCCAAGTTTCTTATTCTCGAAAGAAACTGTAACCTGTCTCTTACCACCAACAGGATTGTCATCATTAGTACATGATGTGAACGACAATACGAAACCGCATGCAAGGACTGCAAGTCCGAAAATTTTGTTTGTTTTCATAACTGTTTTTGTTTTAAGTGATTAATATGAATTAATTGATAACTATCTTCTTTCTGTTTTGAATATAGACACCCTTCTTGCTTGGAATTACATTTCGGCCCTGAAGGTCGTAGAAGCGCTTCTGACTAGCATCCTTAATGACGCTACGAATACCTGTCTGAGCGTTCTTGATGGCTTCGATCGAGGCTTCGAGGTGGATATCCTCTGCTGCCTGAATCTCAGTAGAAGTCTCGCCCCACCAGTCGGGTTGAGGACACTTCTGATTAAGTCCTGTATAGACACGCACGAAATCCACGAAATCAAGATCCACAGGCTGTCTGTTCTCATCTACCGCCCAACTGATATCGATACCACAGCCCTCGTAGTTCCACGAGTTGGCATCACTCTTGTCTGTCCAGTTGCTAAGATTATCGGCATAACCATAGCGGAATCCTATCAACACATAGTAATACGGACTCCAACTACCATCAACCTGATCAGAGAGATTCTGCATATTATCGGGCAAACGGGTGCCTTTAAATGTCAGTCCGTCTGGCAACCAGAGTGGATAGTACTCCTGCTGGTGGTTATCATAGCTATACAGACGATCCACAGTACCCGAGTTGCCTTGATTGTCAGTCCAGGGGATATCTTTCATCGAATTCTGACGATAGGTCACTTCGTAGTTGTAGATGACCTTTCCCACGCTGTCCACATCACAGCTACCGCTGATTTCGTACCAAGGATCATCGGGCTTTCCGTTGCTATTCACATCTTTCGATACCATCACGATGCCAGCCTCGTTCATACCTCCGAAAACCAAGTTCTTCATCTCTTGATAGGCATTACCCCAAATGGCAAAGTCGCGCTGACCAGGGACATTAGCGATAGAATGATCGAAGTGGAAAGTGACATAGCCGCCCCAACCACCAAGCGAAATCAGGTGAGTACTGTAATAATCGCCTGCTATGCTCTCTGTACACTTTCGCACCATATCGGCCTCGGTATCACCCTCTTCATACTCTGGGATAACATTCGTCCATTGTCCTGGGGCAGGCCGATACTCATCTACCGCCTGAATGTACTTGGAGTGCACAGCCACATCATCCATGCGCTGGGCTTTTGCAGTGAATAGTGAACAGTGAATAGTGAATAGTGCTATCAGCACTCTCACCATCCTGATCACGTTCCCTGTACTATTAATATTTCTATTCATCTTCACTATTCGTTATTTACTTTTAAATGCAAATGCAGCGTGGGCAGGTATATCGCCTGTGCTTACCTTCCAGTCGAAGGTGCCGTCGGGCAGGAAGTGTAGCAACTCGCCACTCGATACATAGTTCTTGGCATCCATCAGATAAAAATCGCGATGGATGGGGTTTACAATGATGCCATAAGGCATGCGTATCTTGCTAATCTCGGGTGCACTCGACAGACTGGTGCTTACCACCTGATGCGTTTTTACGTTGATGATACCATAGGTGACGGTATTGCTCATCGACACCTCGCTCCACTGAGAGCCGTAGAAATAGAGCGAATCGCCCACAATACACAGGTCGCTTACAGGTTGATCGATGTATCCGCCAACCTTCATTTTGCCGCTTTCGTCTGGTGCCAACCACCAGATGCTCGATGCCTCAGTCATATAGTCGCCACGAGCTGTTACCCACAGTTGATTGTACTTGTCGGCCTTCAGGTGGTGCAGGTTGGGGGCTACCTCTATCTTGCTGGTTTCTTGCATGGTAGCCATATCTATCACGCTTACTGTACTCTCATAACCTTGCCCTGTCATACCTTGATAGCCGCCACTGTTGGCCACGTAAAGCTGGTTGCCGATAATGGCCATCTCCTCGGGCTGATAGCCTACACTACAAGAGTCGACCTTTTGCAAGGTGAGTGTATCTACCTTATACACACTACCTAGCGGACTGTTGCTCGAAGCATAAACTGTTCCCACATATGATGACACATAGGCATAGCGATCATTAAACGTAACGTATCGGCAGTTAGGGATGTTTACTTTTCCTATTCTGATAGCCGAATCGGCACGAGCCACTTCAACCTTGTTGGAGCAGTTGATAACCAGCCACAGACGCGAGCCATATATCTTGCAATCGTTGCCTACATCGCCCAGCGACATTACAGTACTTGGGTTTCGCTGCGAGTAGATGTTGCGATAATAGTGGGCTGTAGAATCAGACAGGTCGAGATAGTCGAGCGACGACTTGTTTGATCCCATATTACCCTCATTCAGCAGATACATGCCAACGATATCGCCCTGCTGCGTTTTGCCGCCTGGATCGCTTTTCTCCATCGGCACTATCATCACATCCTGGCGACAGGCCGAAAGGAGCAACAGGGTTAATATGTAGTATGCTAGCTGCTTCATATCTCAACGCTTAATGTTAGTGCATAGTTGCGACCAGGCATAGGGTAATTTACGATTACCTCGTAATCCTGACCTAACAGATTGTTCACATCCAAGTGTGCTTTCATCAGCACACTATTTAGTTTCCACCAAACTCCCAGACTCAGGTCGCTGGTGTACCAAGGTTCCATGTGGTTATAGATAATGTTTTCCTGCTCGTCGTAGCGTTCGCCTGCATAGATAAACGAGTAGTTCAGGTTCCAGTTCTTATAGGTAAGACCCAGAATGGCCGAACCAGAGTGCCAGGGGATGTAGGGTATCTGATGCTTGTAATACGAGGTTTCGGCATCGGTAACATCGCGTGCATCCTGATAGGTGTACTGGGCACGAGTGGTAGCTATCAGATCCTTACTAATCTTGAAATCGGCCTCGGCCTCAACATCAATTCCCTTGATGTGAACCTTGCCTAAGTTCAGCATCGTCCAACGGAACTGCTGCCCCTTGGGGTAAGCCACAATTTTATCGTGTACTGTATTATAATAGGCATCGAAATGCATCTCGGCATGGCGAATGATACCATGCTCAAAGTGCTTGTTAAGCGCAAAGCCGGCATCGTACTGCAAGGCGCTCTCGGGCACCAGGTTGGCATTACCCATATCGGTATAATACAGGTCGTTGAAGGTTGGCATGCGGAAACTCTTTTTTACGTAGGCTCGCATAGAGAAGAAGGTGCCGCGGAAGGGATACACATTTACAAACAGCGCTGGTGTGAGTTTAGATAGCGAATGACTGCTGTTTAAGCCTGCGAACTCGCCTCTGCGGTGGGTTTTGTCGTGGATAAAGGTAGCCAGGATTGAGCCCTGCGCCTTCAGGTGTTTGTAGTCGATAGCTGTAGCTAAGCTTACCAGATTAGAAATGCGTGTGGGGTAAGCAAAGTTGTAGATATTGGCATTCAGTTTGTTCCATTTAAAGTCGTAGGCCAGCGATGCACTCCAATTGGGTAGCAGCTCCAGTACATTGGCTGTAGAAAGATAGAACTCCTGCTGCTTGTAACGATTGTCAACAGGTAGCTGGGTGGTATCCTTGTTTACGTAGTGGGTGTTGTAATAGGCATACTTGGCCAGCCATCGGGTGCTGAAACCATCGCCTATGTTCTTATTATAATCGGCTTGTACAAAGGTGTTCAAATCCTGCTGGCGCTCACCACGTCGCCACACGTTGTTTACGATGGCACCAGGAATGCCTCGTGCTGAGTTATACAGATAACCCTTAATCTGCCAACTGCCCTGCTCCAATCGGCCAAACAGGTTAGCTTCGATACGTTCGGCATGTATATCGCCATTCTGTCGCACAGCCGTTGTGTCCCAAGCCGTTTGTCCGTTAGGATACTTGCGCTCGTAATGGAACTTATACTTACCGCTGGCTGTTAAGAAACCGGCACTTACCGACGAGCTGATGGTTGATGACAGTTTCTGCTCCCAAAGGGTAGAAAAGCGGAACATATCGCTCGACCCGTACTGGGTTTTAAATCGCAGATGGGTATTCTCGCCTTTCTTGAAATCAGGCGCTTTGGTACGGATATAGATAGAACCGGCGTTTCCAAAATCGCTGGCGGGTTGGAAGATGGCACTCTTCTGGCCGTTATAAAGCGTTATATCCTCTACGTTATCAAGAGAGAACTGGCCCAAGTCAATCTGTCCGTTCTGCGCATTACCTAACTGTACACCATCGTAGCTGATGCCTAAGTGATGCGTACCCATCGAGCGGATGTTTACTGTTTTAATGCCGCCCACGCCGCCATAATCCTTTAGTTGGATACCAGAGAAATAGCGTAACGCATCGGCCACAGAGTGCGTGTTCAGTTGTTCCAGCAGTTCGCCCTTCAGTTTCTGACTGGGCACCACCTCGCGCATGGCTGGCTTCGACACAACAATTATCTCCCGCACATGCTGCACGGAATCTAACTTGCTTTGTGCTGCCGTTGTCATCGCCAACACGCAAGCCATTGCCAATGTGAATGCTCGATTCATCATCTTTTTTTCTGCCATCGCCATCTAACCCCAGAGATAGGCAAGCGGCTCGAGTTTCATCGGCAGGTCTTCTGACTTATCGTCTGGCAGCAAACGTCTTCCCAAAAATCTCAGTGACATACATGTTTGCGCCTCATAAAGGACGACTTACAGCAGCGGGAAAGGCCACGGGTAGGTGC
>JAEEGG010018763.1_pt1 | contig 14020 bp, 10 predicted proteins | sample 9134161 | NCBI WGS metagenome assembly JAEEGG01 (sample SAMN16246543, study PRJNA631951) | gut metagenome | biome: gut microbiome; feature: rumen; material: CR-attached | host: Bos | place: Iran: Karaj | collected 2018-10 | reverse complement strand
GTGGATATAGATATTACCTGCTTTGTCAAGTACGCCCAGGTCTCCGGTACGCATCCAACCATCCTCGGTGAACACAGCCTTGGTAGCCTCCTCGTTCTTGTAGTAGCCCTTCATGACGTTGATACCCTTCACTTGGATCTCACCGTCCTTGCCGGTCGGATCTTCCGAGTCGATACGTACGTGGCATTGCGGCAGCTCTTTACCGCAGCTGTGGAAGGCGTAGTTCCACGGATCTTCGTAACTGATCAGCGGACCGCACTCGGTCATACCGTAACCGACGCAGTATTGGAACTTGATGTCATGCAGCACTTGCTCTACCTCGCCGTTGAGGGCAGCACCACCGATGATCAGATAACGGAGTTGACCGCCAAAGGTCTTATCCAGACCTTCTTTGACTTTACCGCGGATGATACGACGAAGGATCGGGGTCTTCCACATGATCTTGGCAGCGGGGCTGCTGATCTTCGGGAGAACGCCCTTCTTGATGATCTTCTCCACTACCAAAGGCACGGTCAGGATCATGAACGGCTTCACTTGTGCAAACGCCTTCATCAGTACGGACGGGGTAGGAGCTGAGGTCAGGAAATATACCTGTGCACCCTCGCACACTTGATAGATGAACTCAAACATCAGACCGAACATATGTGCGATCGGCAGCATGGATAGCACGGTATCGCCTTTTCTGTGCGGGATACGGTGGTGCGCGAACTCTACGTTACCGCTCAGGTTCAGATGGGTCAGCATTACACCTTTAGGGTTGCCGGTCGAACCGGAAGTGTAGTTGATGACAGCGAGGTCATCGTAGTTGTCCGTCGGATAATTGACGTCCTCTAAACTAACGCCGTTCGGGAAAGCTTTTTTGAAGCCTGCTTCAGCACCCTCGAAGGCCTTGCGGAACTTATCATCTGCATCCACGATGGTCATGTCGTCCATGAAGATGGTGGCTTTCAGACCTTTCATCTGCGTTGTGTCGATCTTTTTCTTTACATTCGGACCAACGTACAGAAGTACGGCTTCCGAGTGATCTACCAACGAGTAGATACCCTCTGCCGTGAAGTCCGGAAGGATCGATACGACTACCGCTTTGTAACTCTCGATAGCCAGGAACAACAATCCCCAGTTCGCGCAGTTACGACCGCAGAGCGCAATCTTGTCTCCTTCTTTAATACCGCACGCGCGCCACGTGAAGTGCAGTTTCTCAATCTGCTCTGCCAACTCGGCGTATGTATAATGATTTTCGCCATCCAGATCGGTCATTGCCAGACCGTTCCAGTTGCGGTGCATCGTTTCTTGTAGATACGATAAATAGTGTTTTGTTGCCATAATTCTGTCTTTTTGTGAGTGCAAAATTAGTATATTATATTTGAACAATCGTTCGAAAACGTTATTTTTTCTTATTTTTTTAGCAAATTATGTAATTCTGTATATGTTTTTTCCAAAATGGAAAAGTTCATTTGCGCTTGCCCGAGGCCTGCATCATAACTGTTTTTGACCGAAGCGAACATCAGAGCAATGTGATCACGATCGATATCATCCCGAATCAGTCCGGCACGTTGGTCATGGTAAATCGCTTTGCGCCATAACTCCTGTTCCTTGATGGCCAAGCGTTGCGCTTTGCGGTGTAACGCAGGGAAATGGGTGTAGGCGGAGAACATCAGGTTGTTCACGTTCGAGGTGTTGACGGATTTGTTGTCAAAAGTCAGCAGCGCCTCCTCCAATCCACGCAAATAACTCATCATCGCTGCAATCATCATCTCAATCCCCGCATCGTCCGGTACATTATTCAATGCCCGCTGCTTAGGCTCGATAAAATACTTCTCCATGCAGGTTAGGAACAACTCGTCTTGGTCTTGGAAGTAATAGTAGAGCGTACCCCGACCGATGTCGAGGGATATCTGCAGATCGCTAATGCTCACGCCGCTGTAGCCCTTAAGGGCATACAGTTCCATGGCTTTACGAATGATGTACTCTTTCCTGTCCTTCATACGTATCCAACGCCTCGTTCATGATGCGTTTCCCATCCGCGATGATCTGTTCTGCTTTGTCAAAATCGAAGGTGTTATAGGCGTACTGGCGCATGACCGCGTGTACGTCCGGCGGTGTCAGACGCAGCGAGAGGAGGGTGTTCTGCTGAATCTGCATGTCACTCATGCGGTCGAGCATCGAGGTGAAACTAACCCGGCGACCTAAGTCGCGGGCACGGTTCTCCAGGATCGTATCGACCCGTTTGCCCAGCAGACGCAACTGGTGCTCCCATGTCTTCGGCACCGCGATTCCTTTCGCGCTGATCTCGGCTATCTTGCCTTCTACGTCGATGGGTTCGTACGTGTTCTCTATCGGCATGGAGTCCTTGCCGCTGATATCGACTGCCACGAGGATATCATCTTCTGAGCGCTCTACGACATGCAGCGGAAGCGGATTGAGGATACCGCCGTCAATCAGCAGGCGGTTACCCATCTGGACCGGTTGGAAGAAAAGGGGAATACTGATGGACGCGCGGATCGCGTTAAACAGGCTGCCTGTGCGGAATACTACTTCTTCCGTGTTCATCATGTCGGAAGCCACGATCGTGCAGGGGATATTCAGCTCTTCCAAAGGACGGTCAGGAACCACTTTCTGCAGTTCCAGAATGATCCGTTGTCCTTTGACCAGTGAGTTTCCGCTCAGCAGGTTGATGTCCATCATACGCAGGATCAACTGCTTATCCACACTCAAAAACCATGTTTTTGCTTCTTCCAGTTGTCCGGCAGCATACATACCGGCGATGATCGAACCCATCGAACAACCGGCTATACTTGTGATGGTATAACCCCGTTCCTCCAGTGCCTCAATCGCTCCGATATGGGCTAATCCGCGTGCTCCGCCGGAACCCAAGACAAGCGCTACGTTCTTTCCCATTACGCCGTACACTTTATACCTCTTTCGCCGGAATCAGTTTCTCGCGAATCTTGATATAGATGATATTCTCTTTCTTGGCGTAGGGTGTTTGTACATATCCCATACCGATACCTACCTTCGTGTTCGGCAGCATGATACCGGAGGTTACATTACCGATCACCTCGCCGGCTTCGTTGCATATCTCATAACCGTTGCGCGGGATAGCGCGCTCCAGGCACTCGAAATGCACCAGTTTGCGCTTCACACCCTCTGCTTTCTGTGCTTTGAGGAAATCGCGGTCGATGAAGTCCTTGGCGTCCAGTTTGGTGATCCATCCCAGACCGGCTTCCAGCGGAGAGGTCGTATCATCGATATCGTGTCCGTAGAGGCAGTACCATTTCTCCAGACGCAGGCTGTCACGTGCACCCAAACCGATCGGCGCGAGACCGAAAGGTTTGCCTACTTCAAAGAGTGCATCCCATATCTGCTTGCCGTTCTCTGCCGGGAAATAAAGTTCAAATCCACCGGCACCGGTGTAGCCCGTATTACTGAGAATAACACCCGGAACACCCGCAAAACTCCATTCGCGGAATGCATAGTAGTCAATTGACTTTAGATCGGCATCCGTCAGCAGCTGCAGTAACTCGGTCGCTTTCGGTCCCTGAACGGCTAACTGACCGTATCGATCAGAAGCGTTCTCGAGCTTGAGATCGGCATCATGGAACTTCTCGTCTTTGATCTTGTTCACCCACTTCCAGTCCTTGTCGATATTACCGGCATTAACAACCATCAGATACTTGGTGGTCGAGTACTTGTAGATGATCAGGTCATCCACGATACCGCCTTTGCCGTTCGGCATGCAGGTGTACTGCGCCTTACCGGCAGCGATAACGGACAGGTCGTTGGTCGTGATATACTGTAGGAAGTCCAATGCTTTCTCGCCTTTTACCCAGAACTCACCCATGTGGCTCACGTCGAACACACCGACGCCCTCACGAACGATCATGTGTTCTTGGTTGATACCCGTCGGGTATTGAATAGGCATGTTAAAGCCTGCAAACTCAGCCATCTTGGCGCCAAGCGCAATGTGGATGTCTGTAAACGGTGTTGTTTTTAACATATTCTTTAATTCTTTAATTCTTTCACTCTTTTAACGATTTCTAAAATAACGTCCTTTGCTTTTTCCAACGAAGGAACCGGCAGATACTCATAGCGGCTGTGGAAGTTCTCGCCTCCGGCGAATATATTCGGGCAGGGCAGTCCTTCAAAGCTCAGTCGTGCGCCGTCTGTACCGCCACGAATAGGCTTCACGTTCGGTGTCACGCCTACTGCTGTCATGGCTTCTTTAGCCAGGTCCACAATATGCATGACGGGTTCGATCTTCTCGCGCATGTTATAATATTGATCGCGTATCTCGATCTCTACCGTGCCGTCCCCGAACTCGCGGTTGACCTTACGAACGAGGTGCTCCAACTCGCGTTTGCGACTCTCGAAGCGTGCGCGGTCATGGTCGCGGATGATATAACTGAGCGTCGTCTCTTCCACCGTACCGTTCATGCCGATCAGGTGATAGAATCCCTCGTATCCCTGCGTATGCTCCGGCGTCTCCCAGCGCGGCAGCATGACCGCCAGCTGGTACGCGATACGCATCGAGTTGATCATCTTGTGGTAGCCGTAACCCGGGTGCACATTCAGTCCGTGCACTTTGATCTTACAAACCGCGGCGTTGAAGTTCTCAAACTCCAGTTCTCCGATTGCACCGCCGTCCATCGTATAGGCGAAGTCCGCACCGAAAGCCTTCACATCGAAATGGTCGGCACCTTGACCGATCTCTTCGTCCGGTGTGAAGCCGATACGCACCTTGCCGTGCCGGATCTCCGGATGCTGAATCAGGTACTCGCAGGCTGTCACGATCTCGGCTATACCGGCTTTGTCGTCTGCACCCAGCAGGGTGGTCGTGTCCGTCACAATGACGTCCTGACCCGCATAACGCGCATCGATATAATCGCGTTCTTCGGCCTTTACGATGCTCGCCTTCACGTGCTTACCGCTGGCATCCGGACTCGTGTCCATATGCGCGATAAAACCGATCACCGGTAACCTGTCACCCGTAACCTGTAACCCCTCGCTCGCAGGCAGCGTCGCCATAACATACCCGTTCTTGTCGAGGGTCACGTCCTTGAGCCCGATGGTTTTCAATTCCTCCGCCAGGTATTTGGCAAACTCCATTTGTCCGGGCGTGGACGGGGTCATGCCGGTGTTCTCGTCGCTCGTCGTGCAGAACGAGACGTATTTCAAAAAACGTTCAACAATATTCATACATCATACATTATACATCATACATTTACTTGCTGCCGAAGGCGGAAAGTAACGTACTCAATGCACCGGCGTATTGGGCAGCGGTGTTGGCGTAGCCGGCAGCTGTGTTAGCGGTGCTCTGCGCTTGCGTAGCGGCGTTCTGAACGGTCTCGTTGTTCTTCACCATATCCACCAGACTGTTGGTCACGGTCTCTACATTGTTTTTGGTAACCAAACCCAGCGACGAAGCCACCAGACCCTTACCGAACTCACTCAGATAGGTCTTGTCTTTGTAGTTCTCCTTCAGCCCCTCACAGCTGGCGATGAGGTTCACCGTGTTGGCGATGTTCTGCAGGTTCTTGTAGTCGTACTTCTTGCCGTCCGCTACATACTGCGTGTACAAAGCCTGCAACGCATTGCCTGCACCTTGCCCTGCGCTCATCGCTGCGTTGGTGCCGGTAGTAGCCGTCGTGGTAGCTGCCGAGCTGGCTGTGTTAGAAGTGTTACTCGAAGTGCTGTTCTGCATGAACCCGCAACCTACCATCATCAAAGCGGTTGCCATCAAAATCATTTTTTTCATAATACTATAATTTATTTTAAATGTGCATTCAAATTCGCTACAAAGGTACAACAATTTTTCTAATTATGCAAGCCTACGCGAATTTTTCAGAAAATTTTCTCCTTCTTTCTTGCATATATCAAAAAAAAGTAGTACCTTTGCCCCGATTTTGTCACATTGACTTTACAAAATCACGATTTTGAAATCATAAATCATAAATATTAAATCTATTACTTATGGCTAAAGTTTATCAAGCAAATGAGATCAAGAACGTCGCTATGTTAGGCGGTTCGGGATCGGGTAAAACGACTCTCATGGAGTCGATGTTGTTCGAGTGCGGGGTGATTAAACGCCGCGGTTCGATTGAAGCACAATCCACCGTGTGCGATTATTTCCCGGTGGAGAAGGAGTACGGTTACTCTGTTTTCTCTACGGTATGTAACATCGAATTCGAGAACAAAAAACTGAATATCATCGATTGCGCAGGTAGTGATGACTTCTGCGGCGGCACGGTTGCTGCTCTTCAGATGTGCGGTTCGGCCCTCGTAGTGCTGAGCGCGAACGGTGGTGTAGAGGTAGGAACCCAGAATAACTTCCGTCTCGTAGAGAAAGCGCACAAACCGCTGGCGTTCGTGATCAATAAATGCGACCATGAGGCAGCTGACTTCGAGCGCACGTTCAACCAAATCAAGGAGAACTTCGGTAATAAATGTACCTTGATCCAGTTCCCGGTGAATGCCGGTGCAGGTTTCAACGCCGTGATTGACGTTCTCAAGGGTAAGATGCTCGTATGGAAAGCAGAAGGCGGTGCTCCGGAGCTCAAGGACATCCCGGCTGAGTATGCAGACAAAGTAGAAGAGATGCGTTCGCAACTCTCTGAAGCAGCTGCGGAGGCAGACGAGACGCTGCTTGATAAATTCTTAGGCGAAGGCCTGACGGACGAAGAGATCATGCAGGGTCTGAAGGGCGTTTACGCCGACGGTTCGATGTATCCGGTGCTCTGCTGCTCGGGTCTGAAAGACATGGGTGTTCGTCGTCTGATGGACTTCCTCAATAACATGGCTCCGTCGCCGGCTAACTTCAGTTATCCGACGGTAGATGGAAAGAAAGTAAGTCCGGATGCGAAAGCTCCGACCAGCGTTTATGTCTTCAAGACGTCCGTTGAGCCGCATATCGGTGAGGTGAACTACTTCCGCGTAATGCAGGGTACGATCCATAACGGCGATGACTTGGAGAACATCGAGCGTGGTAGCAAAGAGCGTATTTCGCAGCTCTATCAGGTAGCCGGTTCGATCCGTGTACCGGTAGATGAACTGGCCGCAGGCGATATCGGTGCTACCGTGAAGTTGAAAGATACCCGTACGGGTAATACCCTGAATGCCAAGGGTTGCGACCTGCAGTATGCGCCGATCAGCTATCCGCAGCCGCGTTACCGCCGTGCTATCAAGCCGGTAACGGAGAGCGATGCTGAGAAACTCGCTGCACTGCTCACTCGTATGCACGAGGAGGACCCGACATGGATCGTAGAGCAGAGTAAAGAGCTTCGCCAGATGATCGTTTCCGGTCAGGGTGAGTTCCACCTCCGTACCTTGAAATGGCGTTTGGAGAACAACGATAAGATGCCGATCGAGTTCCTCGAACCGAAGATCCCGTATCGCGAGACCATCACCAAGGCTGCTCGTGCCGACTATCGTCATAAGAAACAATCCGGTGGTGCCGGCCAGTTCGGTGAGGTTCACCTGATTGTAGAGCCGTACGAGGATGGTCAACCGGTTAAGGAGACCTATAAGTTCGGTAACCAGGAATACAAGATATCCGTGAAGGATCAGCAGGAGATCAACCTCGAGTGGGGTGGTAAACTGATCATCATCAACTCCATCGTCGGTGGTGCGATCGATGCACGTTTCATCCCGGCTATCGTAAAGGGTATCATGGATCGTATGGAGCAAGGTCCGTTGACCGGTTCGTATGCTCGTGACGTACGCGTGATCATCTACGATGGTAAGATGCACCCGGTTGATTCGAACGAAATCTCCTTCCGTCTGGCAGGACGTAATGCCTTCGCTACGGCCTTCAAGGAGGCGAACCCGAAGGTGCTCGAGCCGGTTTATGACCTGGAGGTATTTGTTCCGTCGGAGATCATGGGTGATGTCATGAGTGATATCAACGGCCGCCGCGGTATGGTAATGGGTATGGAGACCGAGAAGAGCTTCACCCGCCTCAAAGCACAAGTGCCTTTGAAAGAGCTCAGCAGCTATTCGACGACGCTCAGTTCGCTCACCGGTGGACGTGCAACGTTCACGATGCAGTTCAACAGCTATCAGCTCGTTCCGGCCGATGTACAGGAGAAACTGCTTGCAGCATATGCCGCTTCGCAAACAGAAGAGGAATAAAGGAATACGTAATGTTTCTAGAGGAACCTGCCGGTTATGCTGGCGGGTTCTTTTTTGATGTCTTCGATCGTACCGGTAGCTACCACTTGTCCGCCACCGCGACCGCCTTCGGGACCCATGTCGATGATCCAGTCACAAGCCTTTATCACGTCCGTGTTATGCTCGATGATCACCACCGTATTGCCCTTGTCCACTAATTGACGCAGTACGCCGAGAAGCACGCGAATATCTTCAAAATGCAATCCCGTAGTGGGTTCGTCGAGAATATAGAGCGTTTTGCCTGTACTCCGGCGGGCTAACTCTGTGGCCAATTTGATGCGCTGACTCTCGCCGCCGGACAGGCTGGTGGACGACTGACCGAGCTTGATATAACCCAAACCGACGTCTTGAATCGTCTTGATCTTACGCAGGATTCGCGGCTGGGGTTCAAAGAACTCTACGGCCTGATTGACGGTCATGTCTAATACGTCGGCGATCGTCTTACCTTTCCAACGCACCTCGAGGGTCTCGTGGTTATAGCGTGTACAACCGCATACCTCGCACGGTACATATACGTCCGGCATGAAATGCATCTGGATGGTCTTGTAGCCGTTACCTTGGCACTCCTCGCACCGACCGCCTTTGGAGTTAAACGAAAACCGTCCTGCTTTCCATCCGCGGATCTTGGACTCCGGCAGTTGGGAGAATAACTCGCGGATATCCGTGAATACGTCCGTGTACGTCGCCGGGTTACTGCGGGGTGTTCGACCGATAGGCGACTGATCGACGTTGATCACTTTGTCGATGTGCTCCAACCCGCTGATATGTTTGTAGGGGAGCGGTTGGCGTTTGCTGCGGTAGAAACGCTGGCTGAGGATGGGGTAGAGCGTCTGGTTGATGAGCGAACTCTTACCGCTGCCGCTCACGCCTGTCACGCACACCATCTTGCCGAGCGGAATCTCCACCGTCACGTCCTTCAGGTTATTGCCCGTACAACCGCTCAGTTTTATAAAACCCTTCGGAATTCCGCTATCCCGGTACTCCGGTATAACAGTCTCTCCTTTCAGATAACGAGCCGTTAAGGTGTCGGTCTTAAGGAGGTCTTCCGGTTTGCCGGCGAACATGATCTTACCACCCAGACGACCGGCTTTCGGTCCTACATCGACTATCCAGTCCGCCTCGCGCATCATCTGCTCGTCGTGCTCGACGACAATGACGGAGTTACCCATATCGCGCAACTCCTTCAGGCTGTTGATCAAGCGTTGGTTATCGCGTTGGTGCAGACCGATAGAGGGCTCGTCGAGGATATAGAGTACGTTCACCAACCGACTGCCGATCTGCGTAGCCAGACGGATACGTTGGCTCTCGCCGCCACTCAGGCTCTCGCTACTGCGACCTAAACTCAGATAACTCAGTCCTACGGACTGCATGAACCGCAGTCGCGCGCATATCTCTTTCAGTATCGGCTCCGCAATCGCTTTCTGCTTATCATTGACCAATGACCATTTACCATTTACCAATCCTTCTAACTCAGTTAGAAGGGTATCAATATCCATTTCTGACAGATCGGCAATCGAGTAGGGACCTAACTTATAACTCAACGCCTCTTTGCTCAGTCGCTTGCCCTTACATTCCGGGCACTCTACAAACTCCTCCTTCTCCTCATCATTCTCATCATTCTCATCATTGGCATCATTCTGCGTCAGCTCTTTCAGTTGCTCCAACCAGTCATCCTCCCGTATCAGCTCGTCAATCTCCTCATCACTCTTCACTTTTAACTCTTCACTCTTCACTTTTCCCAAGCCTTTGCAGCACGGACACCAACCTGACGGGCTGTTGAACGAGAAGGTGTGGGGCGCCGGAAGCGGATAACTCAATCCCGTCTCCGGGCACATCAGATGCCGGCTGAAATAGCGTATCTTCCCGTGCTCGTCGACGATCAGCATCATGCCGTTGCCTTGCGTCATGGCTCTATCTACCGACTGCCGCAAGCGTCGAAGGTCCTCGTCCTCTTTGGGCTTCAGGCGATCCACCACCACCTCGATCGTGTGGTTCTTGTAGCGATCCACCTTCATCCCCGGCACGAGTTCCTGCACTTCGCCGTCCACGCGCACATACACGAAGCCTTTCTTACGGATCGTCTCGAACAGCTCCTTGTAATGTCCTTTGCGGTTGTTGATGAGTGGCGCTAACAGCAGGATCTTCTTTCCCGCGTACTCACGCACGATGACCTCGATGATCTGTTCGTCCGTCATCTGCACCATCGGTTTGCCGGACAGGTACGAGTAGGGTGTCGCTGCGCGAGCGTACAGCAGACGCAGGAAATCATACACCTCCGTCACGGTACCTACCGTCGAGCGCGGGTTCTTACTGGTGGTCTTCTGGTCGATGGAGATTACCGGACTCAAGCCCGTTATCTTATCCACGTCCGGCCGTTGCATCTGACCGATGAAGCCCCGGGCGTACGACGAGAAGGTCTCCATATAACGCCGTTGACCCTCCGCGAAGATCGTATCGAACGCCAGCGAACTCTTTCCCGAGCCGCTCAGACCCGTGATGACCGTTAACCGCTTCCGCGGCATCGACACGCTGATGTTCTTCAGGTTATGCACCCGAGCACCAATCACTTCTATGTTGCCTTCGCTCTTCACTTAGGGTAGCCCTGTTGTAGCGACAAATTCAAAAATCGTGCAAAGTTACTACAAAAATTTGGAATATACAAGATTTTTGAAGAAAAAATAATCTATGCTCGCATAAGTTAGGTTTTTGTCTTTTTTTTTCCTCCCTCTTGCACATGTCAATTTTTTGTTGTAATTTTGCACCGCAAAGATTTACATCAGCATTAGTTTGGCAAATAACTTAAAATTCTATATCATGAAACACAAAATTCTTTTATGTGTCATGACAATCTTTTTGACATGCGTAGGCATCGTCTGCATGAGTTGTGAGTCCGATTCGCCACAGCCAAGTGTTGATCCGGCACTGAAAGATCAATTGGCAGTTATCCAACTGCCCGCCGAAATGTTGGAGTATGTATTGGTTGCTCCAATCGTTGATTCTTGCGTGGTAGATTTCTCCAACTATAATCTTAATACGCTTTATTATGGCAACGGATTGGTGCCAGCCAATCCGACCGCATATGATACACTATTGGCTGATTTCGCGCGAACTCAATTGAGTATAACAGGAACTAATCCTTATATCGTGTTAGATAACGGATATGTCGTTGTGGATTGGAAATGGACATATTTCATCCCGCTATCGGGGACATATAGGTACCCGATCTACGCACATCCTAGGGTCTATAATCATAGGCAAACCCAACAGGCATATAGTACCAATCCCTACTACTTAAACGGGACTTTAGCCAACGAGGAGTACTATCTATTACCTGTCCAGTGGCAGGAGTTAACAAATTTGACAACTATATGGTCACTGGAAAACGGACAGCGCATCGTGAATCCGGAGGTGCGGTATATCAATTTCAAAGATCTTGAGTCATATAACAATAACCAAACGAGTTATAAAGAGTTGAGTCAACGACTCTGTGACTTTAACTCTATTTATAATTTATACCGGCAAGATACCGTTGGATTCAAGGTTGTCATAGAGAATTTCGATCAATTGCAGAACTCTTACGTCGCTACGATCAATCAAATGATTAATAATAATGAGTTTGACAAATGGACAAAAAGATACAAATAAGAATAATCATACTAAAGATAATTTGTTTACTAGAATCCAACCAGCCCTTCTTGTAAACGCCAGGGGCCTGCCCGCTCCGCAAGCCCTCCGCGCTGGTATCCGCTCTTCTTTCAAGCAAGGATAGTGCTCGGTTGGGGGCATGTTTTGGCGAAGGGGTACGCCAAAACACGTAGGCATGGGGCCGGTACCCCAACGAGCAGCTATCCGGCTGTCCTTACCTCTTTAACTTTGCACCCGCTTAGCTAAAGTGTACGATTATTAATATTTGGACTTGAGAAGAAATGGTAGTTGATGACCTCTTTTGTTGGAAGGGCGACTACCGGACAGAAGGTTAAACTAATCTACCTCCCAGATAATAGAATCTATCCACCGTTGTAGTCCTTTCTCTTCTCTTTTGAAAAAATGTAGAAATTATTTGGATATATGAAAGTTAATCTGTACCTTTGTTGTCAAAAGGAAGATTAACCCCAGATGGGTAAACTATACAAACCTCTTAAGTTACCCGCTTAATCACTGTTAAAGTCCCCATCTGGATAAACTGCAAAGACCAAATAAAAAGGCAGACTCAGAGTCTAATTAAAGTGATAGTCCGTACAGTTTTATGGTTAATCATCCTAATTGTTTCATTTCAAAGCGCAAAGGTATGAAAAATTTTTCAATTGGCATCGATGTTTCGAAAGAAAAATTCGATTTAACAGTAAAAAAGGTACATTTTGGTGCAGAACAGTCCGAATTCCTGCACTATGACGTGTACGAGAACAATCCTTCCGGGTTTAGAAAAATGCTCAAAGCGGTAGACAAGGCTACGGGTCGAGCAGATAAATCGGAATGGCTATTTTGTTTGGAAACTACAGGTGCTTATGAATTGCACCTATGTAATTATTTGTATGCTAAGGGGTACGATGTGTGGCGCGAAAGTGCACTACAAATAAAGATGAGTAATGGTGTCACTAGAAGCAAAAATGATCGTGTAGATTCTGATCGAATAGCAGACTATGCTATCCGTCATATGGATAAAATGGTCATTTATGTGCCGGTAGAAGAAAAATTAGGTACACTAAAATCTCTCTTCCTTTATCGGGATAGATTAGTTAAGGAAAAGCAAAGCAAACATACAAGTAGCCAGGAAATCAAATGTACGCATGTGATGAATGACGAAATGCGTTGGATGCATACAAGATCACAACAAGATATAGCACGATTAAATAAGGAAATCAAAGAATGCGAAGATCATATCCAAGAACTAATTGCTAGTAGCGCCGAGATAGAGAAGAATTATAAACATATAATGTCAATTAAAGGGATGGGGATAATAACTACTACAGCTCTTATAATATGTACGCATAACTTTGCGACTATCACATCTGCGCGAAAGGCAAGCTCTTATTGCGGGGTTGCTCCGTTCTTTGCACAGTCTGGAACCTCTATCTCTCACAAGAAAAATGTTAGTCACTATAGTAACGCTCAATTAAAAGCGATCCTTACGCAAGCAGCATTTATAGCTACACGATATAATGAAGATATCGCCATTTATTATAATCGCCTAAAAGAAAAGGGGAAACCTTTAGGTGTCTGCGTGAATAACGTTAGAAATAAACTATTACGAATCGCGTTCTCATTAGTGCAAAACGACTGTGACTACGAAGAGAACCATGAATGGAGAAGATCTCAATTATATAAGGATGCAGCCTAAAAACTCTACACTATACAACCAAAAATAGCGAAAATAGACAAAAAAATCAAAAATATACAATTTTTAAGATAGAAAATTTGGAAGTTAACATAAAAAGCGGTGGTTTCGTTCGTCCGTTCTTTTCGTCCATTAACCCGGCATCGTATGCCGGCTTGGTATGTTTGTTTCCCGGCATTCAATGCCGGTGTCGCTACATCCTGCGTCTTGGGGGTTCTTTCTTTGTATAGCATGTCCGGCGATGCAAGCGGTAAGCCGACCCCCGGAGCGTCCTTCCATTGAATTGGAAGGAGCGGCCTCCGCCTAGGATAGCTCGCTCCATTTCATTCCGCGAAAATTTTTTGGGGGAAAGAAAAAATCGTTAAAAGAAGATGTGAATGGCACAGACAAACATCTTGCGCTCATGGAACATTTTGCAAGAAAAGATTTTGCGGACAGGGAACATTTTGAAGAAATAAATTTTGCGGATAGGGAACATTTTTCTTGGGATTTTTTTCTTGGGGGATTAAAAACAGCCGT
>JAEEGG010018762.1_pt1 | contig 14021 bp, 9 predicted proteins | sample 9134161 | NCBI WGS metagenome assembly JAEEGG01 (sample SAMN16246543, study PRJNA631951) | gut metagenome | biome: gut microbiome; feature: rumen; material: CR-attached | host: Bos | place: Iran: Karaj | collected 2018-10 | reverse complement strand
AGGCATTTTCTTCTTTTGAAAAGCCGTTCAGCTCAAGGTTAGCCTCTGCAGCGGCAATGGCTTTCTTGGAGGCATCGACGGTGATGGCTCGATGCGCTCCGCCTTTCAGTGCCGCCACGGAGAAGCCGCCCGTGTAGCCGAAGGCATTGAGTACGGTCTTGCCTTGGGCAAAACGGCGCACCAATTCACGATTCTCGCGCTGGTCGAGGAAAAAGCCGGTCTTTTGGCCTTCCTCCCAGTTGGGATGATAGCGGCAGTCGTTTTCCAAAATCAATTCATTGAGTTGATTTCCAAGTAGATAACCATCCTCAATGATGGCATCTTCCTTGCCCATGCGTTGCATGGCTTCGGCACTCTTGTTGTAGATGGCTTGCAGGCCGAGTTCGGGTATGAGTTTCAGGGCGCGGACGATTTCTTTCAGGTGGAGGGCCATGCCTTCGGTTTGGGCTTGCACCACGGCAGTGTGGCCGTAAATGTCCACAATCAATCCAGCCAGACCATCGCCTTCGGAATGGACAAGGCGAAAACAGTTGGTGTGGGGATTGTCGGTCAGTCCCATGGCTTTGCGCACAGCGTAGGCTTGGTTGAGGCGGTCCAAGAAGAACCATTCGTCGATTTTGCGGTTGTCGAAGCTGAGCATTTTCACGGCGATGCTGTCCGATTCGCAGAAGCCCGTGCCAAGGATTTCGCCATTGTAATCGGTGACGGTGACAGTGTCGCCGGCTTGCAGGCCCTGCGCTGCATCGTGGATGGCGCCTGAGAACACCCATGGGTGGAAGCGCCGGATGGCTTCGTCTTTGTTGGGATTCAGTCTGATGACGGGATAGAGCGGGGTTTGTTCCATTTTTGTTCAGATTTTGGCGCAAAGATAAGAAAATAACGGATTCATTTCCGTAACTTTGCACCAAATTTGAAACAATGAACAACTGCTTCACTATCGGAGGTCAAATCGTCGACCTCGTCAATTCTAAGATTTTTTCGGGTGTCATTGTCGTTGAAGACGGCAAGATTACCAAGATTGAGGAACAGCCCGTCGGCAACACACAGTACATCATGCCGGGTTTCGTCGATGCGCATGTGCACATCGAAAGCTCCATGTTGGTGCCTTCGGAATTTGCTCGTTTGGCGACCTGTCACGGCACGGTGGCCACCGTCAGCGACCCGCACGAAATTGCGAATGTGCTCGGCAAGAACGGCATCAAATACATGATAGAAAACGGAAAAAAGGTGCCGTTCAAGTTCTTCTTCGGTGCACCGAGTTGTGTGCCTGCCACCGCTTTCGAGACGACAGGAGCCACCCTCGATGCCAACGACATTGAGGAGATGATGGCCGAAGACGATATCTACTATCTTTCGGAAGTGATGAATTACCCCGGTGTCGTCAACGAAGACCCCGAGCTGATGCGTAAAATCGCTGCCGCCAAGCGTTACAAGAAGCCCATCGATGGTCATGCGCCGGCAGTGACGGGCGACGACTTGCAGAAATACGTTAGTGCGGGCATCACCACCGACCACGAATGTTTCCGTTTGGCGGGTGCCTTGGAGAAAATCAGCCTTGGCATGAAGATTCTCATTCGTGAAGGTAGCGCAGCTCGTAATTTCGAGGCTTTGATACCGCTGATGGCCACCCACCCCGACAAGTTGATGTTCTGTTCCGACGACAAACACCCCGACGAGTTGGACGATGTCCATATTGACGTGCTGGTGCGTAAGGCCATCGCCTTGGGCTACGATGTGATGGATGTGCTGAAAGCCGCTTCGCTCAATGCTGTCAAGCATTACAAACTCAATGTGGGTATGTTGCAACTGGGCGATGATGCCGATTTCATCGTCGTCGACGACTTGCGCCATCCTGTCGCCAAGCAGACCTATATCAGAGGTGTGCTGGTGGCGGAAAACGGCGTGTCGAATATCCATTACAAAGAAACCCTGTGCCCAAACATCTTCAAAGCCGAGTTCATCCATGCCGACGACATCTTCCTGCCTGATAAGGGCAAGAAAATCAAGGTGATCCAATGCCAAGACGGACAACTGATTACCAAGAGTTTTGTTGCCGAACCCAAGGTGGAAAACGGGGGCATCGTGAGTGATTTGGATCGCGACATCCTGAAAATCGTGGTCGTCAACCGCTATCAACCCGCCAAGCCTGCTGTGGCTTTCGTTAGGGGCTTTGGGCTGAAGCGCGGTGCCTTGGCCTCGAGTGTGGCGCACGACAGCCACAACATCGTATCGGTGGGTGTCACCGACAAGGATATTCTACATGCCGTCAATCTGCTCATTGAGCACACTGGTGGCGTGACGGCTTATTGTAGCACAGAGATGGTGGCGGTGCCCCTGCCTGTGGCCGGATTGATGAGCAACGAAGACGGTTATGAAGTGGCGCAAGCCTACCAGAACGCCGATGCCTTGGCAAAACGCTTGGGTTCAACGCTTTACGCGCCATTCATGACCTTGGCATTTATGGCGCTTCTCGTTATCCCCGAACTGAAAATCGGCGACCAAGGGCTGTTTGACGTCAAGAAGTTCAAGATTACTTCTATTTACGACTCAGAGGATGTTTAACCGATAGGCATCCTGCTTCACGAAAATGGCCAGCATCATGGTGAAAGCCAACATGCTTGACCCGCCGTAACTCAAGAAAGGCAAAGGAATGCCGATGACGGGCACCAAGCCGATGGTCATGCCGATATTGATGGCCACATGGACAAAGATAATGCCCGCGATGCTGTAGCCATACACGCGACTGAAAGTCGACCTTTGCCGCTCAGCCAATATGATAATGCGCACCAACAACGCCACATAGAGCAACACCACGGCGGCAGTGCCCAAGAAACCACCTTCCTCGCCTACGGTGCAGAAAATGAAGTCGGTATGCTGCTCGGGAACGAAGTCGTATTTGGTTTGGGTGCCTTGCAGGAAACCCTTGCCCGTGAGCCCGCCCGAACCGATGGCAATCTTCGATTGGTGCACATTGTAGCCGTCGCCTTTTGGGTCGTCTTTCATGCCCAACAGCACTTCAATGCGCGAGCGTTGGTGTTCCTGCAAGATTTTGTTGAAAGCATAGTCGACCGAGAACACAAAAACGAACATGAAAAGGAAGACAGCGACCATCGTGACGATGCCTTTCTTCTTGGTAATCAGGTAGTAAGTGAGTGTTAGGATGAATAGGCTGCCCAAAATGATGTACATGATTTTTTGGCTCCAAACCAAGGTGAAGACAAACAACAGTATAGCCACTACTCCGGCAATCATGACCAAACCCGTTCCAGGGAAACCTTCACGATACAGCACAAAAATGAATGAAACGAAAACGATGGCCGAACCCGTGTCGTTTTGGAGCAGTACGAGTGCCATGGGAGCAAGAATAAGAAGAGCGGCAACAATTTGATGTTTACGTTTTTGCAGGTCGACATCGAGACGGCTGAGATAGCCCGCCAAGGCCAATGCAGTGGCCATCTTCGCAAATTCGGAAGGCTGAAACTTGACACCCGCGCCGAGGTCAATCCATGAGGTGGCACCTTTGGTGGCCTTTCCGTAGACCAACACGACGAACAAACTGGCCAAGAAAAAAATGTAGATCCACAGCGAGAAAGCGTTGAAGAATTTGGCGTCAATCAAAAGGATGATGAACCCTACCAAAAGGGATGCGCCAATCCAAATCAGTTGTTTTCCATACACTTGCGACAGGTCGAAAATGCTGGGGTGCAACTCATCGTATTTGGCCGAGAAGATGCTGAACCAGCCAATGGTCACCAACACCAAATAGATGAGCACCGTCAACCAGTCGATTTTTCCTATGATGCTGTTCCTTTCGTTCATCGTTCGTTCTTATATGAGATTCTGCCTTCCATCATGCGTTTTTCAAGGTCTTCACGGACAGAGTAGCCACGGATGTATTTTTCTATCATTAGGCTGGCGATGGGTGCAGCCCAAGTAGCACCGTAGCCACCATTCTCGATGATGACCGCGAGGGCAATTTTCGGGTTGTCGGCGGGTGCGAAGGCGATGAAGTTGGAGTGGTAGTTGCCGTGTGGGTTTTGCGCGGTGCCGGTCTTGCCGCATTGGGGGATGTCTTTCATCTCGTAACGGCGTGCCGTGCCCGCTGGACCGCTGAACACGGTGCGCAATCCGTTCTTCATCACTCTGACATATTTCGGGTTGATGCCTGGGTCGATTTTGGTGGTCATCACCTCGGGAATGGCAGTGGTGTCGCCAAAGCATTTGATGAGGTGGGGTGGATAGTAGTAGCCTTCGTTGGCAATCATGGCGGCAATGTTGCAGAGTTGCAAAGGTGTCACCAAAACCTCGCCTTGTCCAATGCCTAACGAGCGGATAGTCACCGAGTTCCATTGTCCACCATACATTTTGTCGTAATACTCGCGTGAGGGGATATTGCCCGAACGTTCATAGGGAATGTCGGTGTTGAATTTGTGACCGAGTCCCATCTTGTAGGTCATGTCCTTCCAGTATTGGTAGCCTTCCTTGATGTTGCCGAATTTCGGGTTGTTGATGGTGGTTTTGAACGACTCGTAGAAATAAGGGTTGCACGAGTTCATGATGGCATTGGCGAAGTCGGGGCTGGAGCCGTGGCTGTGGGTGCATTTGATGGGCAGCGAACCCGTACCGTTGCAGTGGAAGCAGGTGGCCGGTGTGATGCTGCCGCTCTGCATGGCGATGAGGCCTACGACGGTCTTGAAAGTGGAACCGGGTGGGTAAGTGCCGCTGATAGCTCTGTTAATCAAGGGCTTCATCGGGTCTGCTTGCAGTTCTTGGTAATGCTTGCCACGTTCGCGGCCCACGAGGAGGTTAGGGTCGTAGGTGGGACTGGTGACGAAGGCCAAAATCTGTCCCGTGGAAGGCTCGACGGCCACGATGGAGCCGATTTTGCCGACCATGAGCTGCTCGCCGTAAGCTTGCAGTTCGGCGTCCAAACCAAGGTAAATGTCTTTTCCGGCCACGGGTTCCTTGTCGAGCTCGCCATCCATGAAGCTGCCCATCTCGCGGTTGTGTACGTCCACCATCATCACTTTCAAGCCTTTCACACCGCGCAGCTCTTTTTCATACGATTTCTCGATGCCCGACTTACCGATGTAGTCGCCCTGTCGGTAATATTTTTCTTCGTCTTTTTCCAACTCCTTTGGACTGATTTCTCCGATGTCGCCCAGTGTGTGTGCCGCGATGGCGTTGGGATAGTGGCGTACTGTACGAGTCTGGAAATAGAAGCCTGGAAAACGATACAACACCTCTGCAATGTGGGCATAATTCTCTTTCGAGACCTGGGCCATAAACGGCGAAGGCTTAAAAAAAGACTCGTTTTTGGCCTTGTTCATCCGCTCAATAAATGACTCCTTGTCGATTTCCAGCAGATGGCAGAAAGCGGCCGTGTCGAAGGGGTTCAAAGTGTCTTTTCTTACGGCATCGTAGACCTGTTTTGGGGTGACCATCAGGTCGTAGACGGCCTCGTTGAACACCAGCAAGTGGCCGTTGCGGTCGTATACCTTGCCTCGGGCGGGGTATTGGGTCACGTAGCGCAAGGCGTTGTTGTCGGCCAAGGCTACATATTCCTTGTCGACGACTTGAAGCAAAAACAATCTGATAATATACACCACTCCTATGGCAATGAAGATACCCATTACCAATAACTTCCTGTTTAACAGATTGTTGCTCCCTTTTCTCATGATGGTTTTTGTGAATTACAAAAGTAAATGTTTTTCCTGTTGGTGGAAAGGGGCAAAGCCGATTTTTTCAAAAAAAATTTTTTCCGTCAAAAACCGATAAGAAAACCAAACGGATGACAAATTTTTCATATCTTTGCACGGTTTTTTATGCAATGAAAATGAAAGGATTTCGCATTTTGGTTTTGGCTTTTTTCCTTTGCCTGATGGGATGTGGGCAACAGGAGAAAGACAAGGTGGTGCTGCAACGCAGTTTTTATGGAAACCTTTGGGAACGCTTTGATTATGTGAAAAATGACGTTACCATCACCCAAGCCACGACCTACGACCTCAGCTTGCGCATCAGTTTCACCGACGAATATGAGTATCAAGACATTTCTTTGGTTTTCACCGTTTTCGATGAACACGGTAATCCGTATCGTGCAAAGGGATACAAGTTTAACTTGAAGGACAAAGAAGACCATTGGAACGTTGAGAAGGTGGACGGATGCTATACCTATACTTTGCCCATCAACAAGAGGCTGACGATTGTCGATCCAGGCAAATATCAATTCAGACTTGAACAGAAAATGCCTATCACACCCGTTATTGGCGTGAAGGAACTAACGCTTATAAACAATTGAATATTAAGAAAATAAAGAATAATAAAAAATGAAATCTATGAACAAATTACTGAGAATTGGAATGATTGCGGCACTCTTTGCTGTGACTTTTGCTTCGTGTGTGCCCCAGAAGAAAATGCTTTATCTGAAAAACGCACAGATGGCTGCCGAAAACCTATCCCAAGAATACATCAATGAGCGGAGTGTCGACTACAAGCTTCAGCCGGGCGACAACCTTTACATCCGTTTTATTAACACCATTGATAATCAGAGCACTGCATCGTTGTCGGGTGACTTATCTTATCGCACCACTCAGCTTACTGGCGATGCCAGCATTTACCTCCAGTCTTATACTTTGGACGAAGATGGTTGCATTGAATTGCCTTTGACGGGGAAGATGGAATTAAAGAACTTGACTGTCGACCAAGCCAAGGAAAAGATGCAAACTGAGATTAATAAGTTTGTCAACCAAACGACGCTTATCGTGAAGTTGTCCAATTTCAACTTGACGGTGTTGGGCGAAGTGACCCGACCAGGCATGTACAAAGTCTACCAGTCGCAAATCAACCTTTTTGAGGCAGTGGCTATGGCGGGCAACATGACTAGTTTCGCCAAAAACAGCGATGTGAAGATTATTCGCCAAACCGACCACGGTTCAGAGATTGTCACGGTTGACATGGGTCAGGCAGACATCCTATCGTCGCCTTATTATTATTTGAAGCCTAACGACATCGTCTATGTGGAGCCGCTCAAGATTAAGCAATGGGGCTTCACCACCTTCCCGTATTCTACGGTGTTTTCCGTCGCCTCTCTCATAGCTACTTTGTTTGTGGCATTTAAAAAATAATATTCTGTTCAACAATATAATTACTAACACATTATGGCAAGCGAAAAACAAGTTAGAAAAATTCAACATGACAAACAAGAACAGTCTATTGATATCAAGCAGTTGGTTTTCATTTTTTTGAGTCGTTGGTATATTTTTGCCTTCTTTGTAATGGTTGCTTTGGCCGTTTGTTTCGTCTTTAATCGCTATTCAACCAAGGTTTACCAGACTACCGGTACAGTGCTTATTAATGATGAAGATAACGATTATGACCCGACGGCTATCATGACGACAATGAAATTCGGCAATATGAAGAATATTGACAATGAAATTGCCATCCTGATGTCATATACACTCAAAGAGCGTGTGGTGAAGAAAATGGGCATTGAGGTGACTTATTTGGACAAAGGTCGCATTACCAGCAAGGAGATGTACAAAAGTGCCCCTTTCCATGTCGAATTTGAGCGCAGCACACCTCAGGCTGTAGGATTGGCGTACGAGATAACGTTTTTGGACGAAAACAATTTTAGGCTTCATGGCATCGGCAAGGGTCTCAGCAAATATGACTACATTCTTTGTCAACAGGCTGATAATGACCCGTTTGCTAACATCGACATCAGCGGAGAGTATACTGAAGGCGAATGGATTGACAACGGTTACAACCGCATTCGCATTACCAAGACAGAATTGTTTGACCCCGAAACCATTGGCGAGCATACCATGTTCTTCTGGCTCAACAGCTATTCTTCGTTGGTGGCGCAAATGAGCAGCTATTCTGTTAGTGCCATTTCCAAACAAGCTTCTGTGGCTTCTGTGCAAATGAGTGGCACAAACAAGCTGAAAATCGTGGAGTTCGTCAATTTGCTCATGAATGAATATGTTGTGCGTGGCTTGGAAAAGAAGAACCTTGTTTCGGAAAACACCATTGAGTTTATTGACAACGAGTTGAGTGGTATCGAAAACCAACTGAGTCAGGCTGAGACTGAACTGAAAGACTTCCGCCAACAGAATGACTTGATGAACCTTGATTTGCAGGCCAACCAAGTGTATACCAACCTCCAGACATTGGAGCGGGAAAGAGCGGAAACAGCAGTTAATCTAAAGATTTACAAGCGTTTGCAGGATTATATTAGGATACAAATCGATGATCCGGAAAACTTGGCCGCTCCCAGCACGATGGGTATCAACGACCCATTGCTTAACCAGTTAGCCCGCGACCTTGTCATGTTGGCGCAAACCAAGGCAACCCAGTTGCTTACGCAAACCGAGCAGCATCCGCAGATTGTGAAACTCAATGAACAAATTATCACCACTAAGAAGGCTTTGCTTGAAAATGTCAACAACCTGGTTAACAACGCCCAGATGAGCCTTAATGAAATAGAACGCCGCATCGGTTCTCTTGAAATGAAATCGCGTCAGCTACCCGGCAAGCAACAGCAGCTCATCAACTATCAGCGTAATTTCGACTTCACGGACGAAACTTACAAGTATTTGATGCGTCGTCGTGCGGAAGCCCAAATTCTAAAGGCATCCAACACGCCTGACAATGAAATTCTTGATGAGGCTCGTTTGGAAACTACACGCATGATTAAGCCCCGCGGGAGAATCAATTACCTCATCGCGCTTCTCATAGGTCTGTTGATTCCGGCCTTATATCTCTACTTGAAAGACTTTTTCAGGGTGACCATTTCAGACCGCAAGGATGTCGAAAAGCTCACGAGCTTCCCCATCATCGGTATGGTGGCGCAGACCAGTTCGAAAGACCCGCTTTTGGTCATCAACAACCCCAAGTCGCCAGTGTCGGAGTCGTTCCGCTCCATTCGTACTAACATTGAGTTTATTACGCAGAGCAAGGTTCCGAGCACCATTTTGGTGACGGGCGACGCGCAGAGTATCGGCAAGACATTCAACAGTATCAATATCGCATCCATCTACGCTCTTTATGGCAAGAAGACGGTGTTGTTGGGTTTCGACTTGCGTAAACCCAAGTTGTTCCAAGAGTTCGGTATAACCAATAATATTGGATTGAGCAGTTACCTTGGCAACAAGGAGGATTTGGATGCCATCATCCAGAATTCAGGCAAGATACCTACCCTTGACATCATCACGAGTGGTCCCATTCCTCCCAATCCGGCTGAGTTGATTGCCTCGGAGAAGTGCAATGAGTTTTTTGCGGAGTTGAAAAAGCGTTACGACTACATCATTATCGATACGCCACCTATCGCCCTTGTCACCGATGCCATTCTCCTTATGCGCTATTCTGACGCTAACCTCTTCATTGTCCGTCAGGGTGTGACCAACAAGAACGCCTTTGGTACCATTATCAATGACGTTGAAAAACGTGGTATGCATTTCTCCATCATCATCAATGGCATCCAGGCTGAGAAGGGCTACGGCTATGGTGGCAAGAAGTATGGTTACGGCTACGGATATGGTTACGGCTACGGATATGGCTATGGTTACGGTTATGGAAATACCAGCGACTATTACGGTGAGAGCGAAGATGGCGACAAGAAAAAGCGTCACCATCATCACAAGAAGAAAAAGGAAGAATAAGAGCGTTGGTGACAAAAGATTCTTAGACGATGGAAAGTCATGACCAGAAGTATTGGCATGCCCTCTATGTCAGGTCGCGTGCGGAGAAAAAGGTGCTGTGGCAACTTGAGGAGAATGGCTTCACGGCTTATTTGCCGCTGATTACGCAGATGAAGCAGTGGAGCGACCGCAAGAAGAAAGTGGAGGAGCCGCTGTTCAAGTCGTATGTGTTTGTGTATTCCAATGAACGTGAGTACATTCCGATTTTGAACGTGTATGGCGTAATCAAGTTCGTCACTTTTGAGAGAAAGGCTGTTATCGTTCCTGAGAATCAGATACTTGCCATCAAGAAGTTTGTTAATGACTTCGAGAAGGGCGAAGAGTATAAGATGATGAATAATGAGGAATTGAAAGTGGGGCAGAAGGTTAGGATCATCAATGGGCCGATGAAAGGGCTTACGGGCAGGCTGGAAACCATACGCAACAAACGTCACCTGATTGTCTATATCGACGTGGTGGGGCAGTGCATTCCGGTCCATATTCCAAGGGCGAAAGTGGAGCCATGTGCGGATTAAGGAAACTTATTGTTATTTTTGCAGGATAGAACACGAACAAAACTCAATAGTCATGGATTCAGAGAATAAGAAACAATCAAATCGACCCTATTGGCTTTATGCCTTGTTGGGTTTGTTGGCTATCGCCTTGGTTTTCATTTTGGTGAAAAACTCCTCGCTGAAGACCGAGAAGGAAGCCCTCGAAGCTGAAAAGGAAATGCAGCGTCGTGACTTTCAGGCCGAAGTGGATAGCCTGATGAAAGTGCATAACGAGCTGAAAGAGAACTACGGCGAGTTGAGCCTCGAACTGGCTGAAAAAGACAGCATCATCCAAGCCGATGCCGTTGAAATCAAGAAACTCCTTGATTCACAGTGGGATTATTACCGCGTAAAAAAGAAACTTGCAGAACTGCAGGAAATATCGCAGCGTTATGTGCGTCAGATGGACTCGCTTTACACGGTCAACCGCGAGCTGGTGGCCGAGAACGAGCGTATTCGTGAAGAATACCAGGCCGAACGTCGTCAGAACACCGCACTTACACGCCAGAAGGAAGAGCTGACCAACAAGGTGAACCAAGCTGCCACGATGAAACTCTTCAACTACTCCGCCCAAGCCGTGCGTTTCAAAGGCAATGGTACCGAGGTCGCTACCGATAAGGCCAACCGTGCAGAACGCATCAGGATTGATTTCACCGTAGCTGCCAATGAGCTCATCCAGCCTGGAACAAAACTGTTCTATGTGCGCATCGCCGACCCGAGACGTGCCATTATCTGCAAAGGCACGGGCGACGAATATTCCTTCAAGTCGAACGATGAAACGCTACAGTTCACCGAAATGGTGAGGGTCAATTATGATGGCAAGGAAACTCCGGTGCGCGCCTATTATTCGAAGCCTGCCGCTTACGAAATGATACCTGGCACCTATTTCATCGATGTGTACGAGCAAGGCGGCAAGCTGATAGGGCAGACCGCCATTGATTTGAAGTAAATCATTCCAAAACCGTCTTCAGTACTTCGTGGGAATGGAAATCATTCATCACGGGGGCATGAAGCCGCATGAATATGATGAGTCCGTCGAGCAACGTGCGGCGTTGACTCACGTTTAAAGGCAATCGGCAAGCCTCGTCTATGCTTACATTGAGCAATTGCGACAGTTGTTGCGCCGCTGCTGCATCGAAATAATAGGGATGCAACGGATAGTCGTGGGCAAACGAGCCTTCCATCATGTCGAAGCAAAAACCTGTTTCATGGTTGGCTTTGGGATAGAAGCCCAAGTGACGGGTCAGCTCCAAGGTAAAGAATAAGGGAAAGTTGGCGTAGTTTTGATGGACCAAATCGAGCCACAGCAGCGACTTGGCGATGAAGTCGTAAAGCGGTTCGTTTTGCTCTTGCTCTGTCAGGGTTTTCGAAAGCAATTCGCTGACATACATTAAGATGGCGCTTTTGTTCATCACGAAGGGAATGCTTTGATAAACCGTGCTGAGTTGCACGTCTTTCATGTAGCCCAAACTGCTTTTGTTGGGCTTGCCGACCTCTACATAATTAATAAGGTGTAGGTTTTGGAACAAGGCCGCCCGATGTTTCGAGTTGCGGTTGAATGCGCCTTTCACCATGTAGGAGCGCAAACCGAGGCTGCGGGTGAACACCTTCACGATGAGGCTGGTGTCGCCGTAGCGTATGGATTGCAAGACTATGCCTTGAAGGGTGTCGTCCATCAGTTCAAGATCAGGATCTTGGTGGCAAACTTGTCGGTGCCTTTCTTGGTGCTGACAAAGATGAAGTAGACACCAGGTTCCACTTTCTGGCCGTTGATGTTGGTGCAGTCCCAAACGGCTTGCCCGCCTTCGGAAATCAGTTGGGTGACAAAGGTGCCGTCAACGGTGGTGATTCTTACCAAAGAATTGGAAACCAAGCCTTTGATGCCTACATATCCATTGTAACCAGGCCTCACAGGATTGGGATAGGCCACCACTTCACTGACATAAGGGTCGGGATTGGCGTATTCACCGCGATAGGAGATGACACCGTTTCCAGTGCCGAAAAACACTTCGCCACTCTTGTCGACGGCCATTGTGGTGACGGCATTGTCGAGCAAGGGGCTGTTGTCGGTGTTGAAATAATGGATTTGCTTGGGTTTGGCATCGAACGACATGAGATAGACACCCGACTCAAGGCCAAACCAAATCAGGTTGGCGCCTTCCATGGCGGCCATCGAGAGCACATTGGATTCTGCAAACAGGTAGTCGTATTGGTCAGTGCCGTCGTTGCGGGGCACGCGCACTTGTGTGGCATCGAAGTTGGATCCGTTAAAGATTTTCCTCGTGTCGTCAAACAGACAGGGGCCTTTGTCGGTGCCGACCCAAACGGCGCCGTTGTTGTCGACGGTGAGGCAACTCACCGCTCCCGCGAGTTTGCCGTTGCCTGTAGCCGTATTGAGGTTAACCGTTTGGTCGTCAGTGGAATTGTCGAGAGTGCCGTTATCGTTGAAGACGATGACTTCGCCGTTGCGGCGCGTAATCCATTTGTAGTCGTTATGGTCGATAAGCAGTGGGCCTATGTCAATGCCGCTGAGACTGCCGCCAAGGTTGAAAGAATGCCAAGTGCCATTGGGTTCCATCATTGAGAGAAGGTCGGGTGCACCTGTGTTAGCAACCCAAAGGTTGCCTTTGCTGTCGAAGGCCAAGCCACTGATGTTGATAAGGCTTGGGTCGCTGACCCAATAATGCAGTGAACTGTTTTCCTGGTTGTAGACTTCTACCAATTCATCGTCTTTGAACTTCAGTATACCTTTACCCCAGGTGCCCACATAGGTGACCGAGAGGTCTTTCGGATTGGTAGCTGTACAAATGAAATCGGTGTAATCATTGAAATCGGATAGGGTGGTATTGTTGAATATGGTCCACGAGCCGTCGAAGCGTGCTACACCATCTCGCATGTAGCGTTTACTCCAATTGGAGGCATGTCCTCCAGTCGCAATCCATACTTGGTCTTCGCAGGCCTTGAGTTCGAAGACATTTTTTGAGGCTGTGCCATTGGGCTTCACATCCATGTTATTCCATCCGTCGGAGGTCTTGATGAGGCCTCGTCTTGTGTCGCCAATCCAATAGTTGCCGTTGTTGTCGATAGCCACAGCAAGTGGTTCGATGGATCCACCAGGTTGGTAAATGGAGTGTACTTGTTGGAAGTTTGTATCGTGCTCCGAAATGTTGTATCTGTTGACTATAAGGAGGCTATTGTTGTAGGAGCGCAGTTCATATTTTTCGCTGACGTTTACCTTGTCGAAATAGCCCCACTGGCTTCCATCGAATACGTAGAGTGTGTCGGCATCATATCCGCCATTATAGTTGAGTAGTAGCTTACCTGCAAAGACTTCCATCTCGGTGTAGGCCAGATGTGGGTGGATAAGGCTGGTGTCGAAGTGCCAAGCAGCATAATTGGCTAAGTTTTGGGCATCTTGAGCGGCATAATAAACGCCATTGTCGGTGCAAGCATAGATGCGGCCATTATAAAGAGCCACATCGGTAACGTTTACCATATCACCTTGGTTACCAATATAATAAGTATCTTTTACTTCTTCTTTCTTCAGGTCGAAAACGACAATGCCGAAACCGCAAGCCACATAGGCCAAGTCACCATCAAAGCAGACATGGTTGATGCTTTTGTTGCCCACAATGTTCTTGTCCTTGATGTCGCTCATGTTGAGGATGTTGCCGTCGTAGTCGATGAGGTCGACGTTGGCGTTGGTGTAGGCCACAAAGAGCTTGCGTTGGCTTTCATTGTAGGCAATGGTGCTGATGCCGATGTCCGATAAGCCATTGATTTTGTTGAG
>JAEEGG010018760.1_pt1 | contig 14022 bp, 10 predicted proteins | sample 9134161 | NCBI WGS metagenome assembly JAEEGG01 (sample SAMN16246543, study PRJNA631951) | gut metagenome | biome: gut microbiome; feature: rumen; material: CR-attached | host: Bos | place: Iran: Karaj | collected 2018-10 | reverse complement strand
AGCTTCCCGTAATCTGACAGCTTCTGTTCCTCAAGTATCAGCTAGAATAGATGCTCATACCACTGAAAGTCTGGAAAAAGAAAAGAATACCCTTCACAGCACTAACATAGACAGATTTGCTGAATACAGAGTTCAGAAAGGCGATACATTACAAAAGATTTCTCGAAAACTTTATGGCAATAACAATATGGTTCAGCCTATTGTAAGACTTAACAGAATTACCAGTGAAAAAGCTTTAAAACTTGGTTCAACTCTTAAGGTTCCTCGCTCAGGTTTAGTTGCTTCCATAAAAATAGAAGAATAAAACAATATTTTCAGGGAAATCATATGCTATCACGATTATTCAAACCGCTTAACATAGTCTGCACCCTTTGCTACATACTTTTTATGTGGTTTGCCTTTAACTCAAAAATAGTTGACGCATTAGTTCTTTATGTGTCAGAAGGAAAAGGTAAAACCGTTTATGTAACAAAAAAGCAGGAATTAGCAGCTGTAACAGGTCAGGGTAATAATCCCAAACCATTAATCGCTATAAAATACAATACTAAATCTTATGATTTAAAAGAAGAAACCACTGAAACTCCAGAATTAAGCGGTCTTGAAGATAATGACGGCAAAGAAATAGAAAGTAGTGATGAAGAAAAGGCAGAAATACCAACTTCTTCAAATGATGATGATTCTACTGTAGAAGATGCTAAAACATCATTAACAACAAAAGATGAACTCATACTCGAAAGCAGTATAGTTAAAGTTCCTGAAAAAGTAGAAAATAAAAAACCTGAGGTTAAAAAGAGCACAAATAATCCTTTAGACGAAATAAAAGAAGTCGCAATTCAGAAAAAATCCGATTCTTCTTCTGATGATAATACTCCTGCATCAGCAAAAGCTTATATTGATGCAATTCAAAAGAACAAATGGGAATATGCTGAGTTAAATGATAGATATATTGTTCGTTATGATCCAGATACTTATATTGTTCTTACAATCAGACCTAGTCTGCAAAAAATGATGGAAAGCATTCTTGCGAAATACGATACAAGAATGTCTGTAGGAATTATAGAAGACCCATTTACTGGTGAAATTCTCGCTATTGCTTCAAGTCATAAAAACAAAGTTCTTAAAATAGAAGACGATGACTTTAAAACTTCTAACTGGGCTTTTAAATCTACTTTCCCCGTAGCCTCAATATTTAAAATAATCACAGCTTCAGCAGGGATTGATACTGGAAAAATAACATCCAACAGCAACTTTTTAGCTTATAAAAAGTCGTATATGAAAGTCTGGAAAGCTTTTGCCAGTTCCCACAACGGCGTATTCGGCTCTGTTGCTAAAAAAACAGGCAGAGAAACAGTTAACAAATATGCAACAGCTTTTGGATTTAATAAAAGCTTTTTTTTCGATCTTCCAGTAGGAAAGTCTATTTGCAGTCTATCAACCAATAAAGTAAAAATGGGGCAGGATGCGGCAGGGCTAAATAGAGATTTTCTTGTAAGTCCAATGCATGTAGCCAGCATTGTTTCAACTATTTTAAACCGTGGCAAAACGTTAAAACCATATCTGGTAGATTATGTTGTAAGAAAAGGAAAAGTAGTTTTTAAACGTCGTCCTTTCCAGCTTGCACAACCAATTAAAGAATCTACAGCCAGAGAAATATATAAAATGATGTATGCAACTACTGCCGTTGGAACAGGTAAAAAAGGTTTTGGCGGTTATAAGAAGTGTCCTACTCTATCTAAAATGTGCGGTGGGAAAACAGGTACTCTTACTGGTGCTTCCCCGAACTACTTATTCACCTGGTTTGGTGGATTCACAAAAGTTACTGGTCGTGATCTCTGTATAGTAACATTATCTGGTCAAAAGAATCATTCCGGAACCAAAGCTGCTTCTATTGCCGGACAAATTGCTTATGAACTATACATGAAGAGACAGAACGATAATGCAACAGAAGTGGCATCCAAATAAATAGAGCTAGGATTCTATACCTACAGCTTTCAACAAAGCTTTTCTTTCTTCAAACGTAATTTCACGAAGCTTACCTGACTCTAGGCTACCTAGTTTTATTGGTCCAAAAGAAACTCTGTGAAGATTAATAACTTTCCGATTGAAAAAATCAAACATTCTTCTAACCTGACGTTTTCTGCCTTCTTTTATTGTTACCGAATAAGTATTATAAGTTTTTAGCGGCTTTATACAGCAAGGCGCAGTTAAACCATCATCTAATTCTATTCCTTTAGAGAATTGTTTTAATTCAGAATCTGATAGTTGTTCACCAATTATTTTAACTATATATTCTTTTGGAACTTTATAGGAAGGATGCAAAAGACGGTTTGTTAATTCCCCATAATCAGTGACAAGTAGCAAACCAGTAGAATCGTAGTCTAATCGCCCTATTGGGTAAAGCCTTTTATTTTTAGGTAAATAATCTGCAATAGAGCGTCTGCCTTGTTCGTCTTTTAAACTGGTAATTACAAGTTTTGGTTTATTAAACAAAAGAATCGTATAATCTGTATTCTGCGAAGGAATTATTTTTTTCCCATCTAATCGAATAACAGGAAGGTTATCTTCGTCAATCAAAAGGCCTTGTTCTGATACAAGACGGTCATCAACAGATATACGACCTTCTGCTATAAAACTCTCAATTTTTCTTCTTGAAGCAACACCCCATGAAGCCAAAAGCTTCTGGATTCTTACCAACGACATCTTAATGCAAATACCATGTATCTACCAATTTCCGGATCTTCCATATATGTGCCTCTTTCAAAAAAGGGCTGTCCATTTATACCGGTGTCATTATCATAATATGTTTCTCTGGTAAAAATCTTGCTTCTATCAAAATTCTTTTTAGAAGCAAATCTGTCAGCATCGAGATTTTCCTTATCTGCTCCAATAGCGGATATTCTAGGAGTCAGTTTTGTAAAGATAAGATTTGATTTTATTGTCTGACCTTTTATAAGAAAATCTTCACCAAATTGTGTTTCTATTGTTGTTACATAGGCTTCTTTGTTATCAAGAACAGAACCTTTCCAAGGCAATGCACCAGACGCAACCAGTTTTTGTAAAACTCTGAAACGTCTTGAAGAATCATTCTGATTTTTTGTAATATCTAGAAAAACTGCTGTAGAATCCCCTATAACCTGCATAACCAAGGCTTTTGGATACCATCCATCAGCTACAACCATAGTCAGCATATTTTCTAATTCATCTCTAGGAATAGAAAGAGTAAGCTTTGTATAAGTATCTTTTTCTGTTACTATAACATTTCCGTATTTCTTCTTGAGCAAATTTGCTGCAGAACAATTGCTGTCTGCTTCAGTCAAAGTTTCTGCTTCACTAAAATCTGCCGGATTATATTCATCCTGTGAAAAAGCAGGAAAAGAAATCAACATTAAAAAAGCAAGAACCAAAGAAAGCTTATTCTTCTTCATAAAATCTCCTCATCAATCAATAAGAATACTAAGCAGCAGCAGGTAATTCTATAGAAACAAGAGTACTTGTATTAGGAGTACTTTTAATCGTAATTTCTCCTTTTAAGGCATGAAGTAATTTCTGAGCAACAGCTAAGCCTAATCCTAAAGAGTTTTTGCCTGCATTTCCGAATGGTTTGAAAAGATTTTTCTGTTGTTCTACAGGAATTCCACAACCATTATCAAAAATAACCAGCTCAACCATATTATTAGTCTTAGGTTTCAATCTTGTTACAACTTTTATTTCTCCGCCTTTTGCTCCAAGACCAATCAGTGAGTTTATAAAGACATTAGAAATAATGGTTGAAAAAGCTTCCATATCTACATTTATTGGAGGCAGATTGACTGGAAGATTCTTTGAAAGCTTAAGATTTTTGCCTATTTCTTTTACACCAGAAAGCAATCTTGCTGTAACAACATGACTCTTCACATTAGCAAAAATTTCTTTTTCTACAAGCTGATTAATCTGAAATTTACCGATTTTAGGAGCAAATTCAGAAAACTGGGTTATCAGATTTTTAACGTTGTGTTCCATCTTCTGCCCCTGAGCTTGAATAATCGGCAAAACTTTTGCAGCTTCCGTTGTCTTGGAAGCATAAGTCTTTATGGCATTAAGAGGAGCAGCAATATTGCTCTTCAGAATAGCATCACTTACAACAGCATTATTAGCTATTGATGTATTAGCAGGGATAGAAGAAACCTTAGCCAAAATAGAATTAAACTCATGCAATTCTTTGGTAAGAGCATCAACATTCGCAACATTTACTGGGGCTCCTGTTGTAATCTGTAAAGGAGCTTGATTTGCTACTTCTTCTTTTTCTTCTTCAATTCTGCGCTTTTCAGCAGCTTCTTTTGCCTTTTGGGAAGCAGCCCTCGTTTTATCCTTTGATTCTTCAGCCATTTTCGGCTTTTTGGCTGATGGATCATCTTCTTCACGGCCGCCAGCATCTACTGTTGTACCAACAACTTCACCAACTGTTGTTCTACCAGTAATCAACTTATAAAGAGCAGATTCACGAAGAGAAAGCATACCATCTTTGATAGCTTGACGGCGCATATCTTCAGTTGTTGCATTACATTCAATAAGTTCTCTGAACTTAGGTGTTACTTCAAGAACTTCATAGATACCCTGACGTCCTTTAAGACCAGTATTATCGCATTCTTCACAACCTTTTCCTTTATGGAAAACAATAGTATCTAAGCTATATTGATCATCAAGTCTTAATCTCTTTAATGTCTTTTCATCAATATTTAAAGACTGTAAAAGATCTGGTTCTGGTTTATATTCTTCAGCACAATGCTTGCATATACGTTTAACAAGACGCTGTGCTTGAACAATACGCAAAGAAGAAGACAAAGAGAATGGTTCAATGCCCATATTCAACAAACGGGCAACTGTTGCAGGAGCATCGTTTGTATGAAGTGTAGAAATAACCAAGTGACCTGTCATTGCTGCTTTAATAGCAATACTAGCTGTTTCAAAGTCACGAATTTCACCCAACATGATTACGTCAGGGTCTTGTCTTAAGAAAGAACGCAAGGCTGCCGAGAAATCCAAACCTATATCAGCATGACACTGAACCTGATTTATCCCCATAAGGTTGTATTCAACAGGGTCTTCTGCTGTCATAATGTTTTCTGTCGGCTTATTTAGCAGGAACAATGAAGAATATAGAGTTGTAGTCTTACCAGAACCTGTAGGACCAGTAACAAGAACAATACCGTTAGGTGCTTGAACACCTTTCATAAACTTTTCTAATACAAAAGGCTCGAAACCTAAATCTTTCAAGTCAACCTTCAAGTTACCCTGGTCGCAGATTCGCATAACGATTTTTTCGCCCCAAACACAAGGAATACAAGAAACACGAAGGTCAATCTTTCTATCCTGCATATTTAGTTTGATACGACCATCTTGAGGTCTTCTCGTTTCTGCAATATCCAGATTAGACATAACTTTAATACGGCTAACCAAACCAGCATGAGCAGCTTTTGCTGGAGTCATAAACAATTTCATTGTGCCGTCCTGTCTAAATCTGATACGGAATTCACTTTCATATATTTCAATGTGAATATCAGAAACATGCAAAACTACAGCCTGAGTTAGAATCAAGTTAACAAGCTTAATAATAGGTGCGTCATTTTCGTTAAGTTCACCTAAGCCTTCATCGTCTTCAGATTTCTTTTCTTCACCACCAATACCCTCTGCTAAAGAATCTACACTTTCACCGAAAAGATTACCTAAAGCAGCCATAATAGATAATTCTGAACTAACAACCGGTGAAACTCTCATACCAGTCATCATTTCAATCTGGTCAATAGTAATAATGTCTGTAGGGTCAGTCATGGCAAGAACAAGTTTGCCATTTTCCTTTTTAACGGGACAAAGAATATGATCTTCACAAAACTTCTGAGTCAAAAGACTACCAACAACAGGGTCAACTAAACTTTCATCAAGATCTATAAATGGGATATCATACTGCTTTGATAAGGCAATTGAAAGTTGTTTATTGGAAATAATACCATTTTTAACGAGATAAGCTCCAAGACGAAGCTTTTGTTCCTTAGCTTTTTTGAATGCATCATCAATCTGTTCTGGTTTACAATATTTTGAATCAACAAGAATATCACCAAGACGCTTGCGCTGATGAGATTTTTTACGAGGTACCTTAGAACCGGTAAGCTGAGCAATTTTAGATTCTAATAGATCTCCGAGAACCTTTGCCGGCTTAATTGCCATTGAAGGATGTAAACCAACAAAAAGATCTGAATTGCCTGGTTCAACACTTCCAACCATTAATTCAGCACCATTCAGCTTTATAGGAATTATATTTTTACTCTTAATAATCTTAACATCAATTAACTTGAATATTTCATTGTTTATCTGAGTTTCATCAAGCTTTATATATGGAACTTTTAATATTTCTGCTTCTGCTTTGGCTAGAATGTCAGGCGTAATACTGTTAAGACCGGCTACTGCTTCAACAAAATCAAGAGGGGTTTTGGAGGAACTCTGAAGATTGTTTAATTCATCATCATTAGAAACCCCATCTTTTACAAGCAATTGCTTTAATTGATTGATAGATTCTTCATCTATTGGGAAAGCCGGAAAAGATTTTTTAAACGCTGCCTGTTCCATTTTTTTAACCTGATTATTAAGACTTATTTTTGTTCATTAAGAAATGATTCTGCTATTTTAGCAAAAGATGGACGAAGATTCAACGATAAAGCTTTTTGGAAATATTCCGCAGCTTTTTTCTTTGCTCTAGACCTTAAAAGAAGACCTAATTGAAAATATGCATCAGCATAATTTGGATTTAATTCTACTGCCTTAGTTAAAAGCTCCTTAGCTTTCGTTGTCTTTTTCAATTGAATCAGAGTTAAGGCTGTCCAGTAGCAAGCATCTGGATAAGAACTATTAATACGCATAGCTTCTTCAAAATGTCTCAAAGCATCTGTCCAAAGACAATCTTCAAAATACTTTATACCTAAGTTAATTCTGCTAGAAGCCATATCAATTTCGACAACAGCTATTTTTTTCAATTCAGACAAAGCTTCTTCTGCAAAACCCTGTTCTAATAAGTTTTTATAATTAATAAACTCAGAAGTGTTTTCTTTCTTTGCTTTTTCAACAATTTCACAATAACATTCTATAGCTTCATCATAATCTTTATTGATTTCATAAATAGAGCCAAGATAAAACCATGCAGCCAAAAGATTTGAGTTCTTCTTCAGAATACCTCGAAGCACGCTTTTTGCTTCAGAATAAAAACCTCTGAAGAAAAGACTTTTTCCTAAGTTCAAACCTATATCAAGATAAGTAGGATGTTTGCGGTATTCTTCTCTAATCTGTTCTATATTCTTTTCCAAAATCTCCATGCGTTTCGCAAGGTGATCAAGATTTTTTAATGGAGTTCTCCATTGTGGTCTTAACTTAGATGCTTTTCTAAAAAGGCTTTCTGCGTCATCAAGATTATTTGTCTGCATACGAAGAACGCCTAGATTATTCAAAATTCCTGGGTCTTCATGCAAAGTTCTCATTGCTGTTCTATAAGCTTCTTCTGCTTCGGAATACACACCTTTGGCCATATAAATATTGCCAAGATTGTTAAGCATTTCGCAGTCTTCAGGGAAAACAAGACGGCCTCGCTTTAGTATCTGTTCAGCATCATCAAGCATACCAAGACGGCGATAAGTATTCCCTAAAAGCATAATAAGAGGCTTAGAATCTGGAATTATAGATTCAGCAACTTTTAATTCTTTTAAAGCTTCATTATATTTACCCTGTTTTAAAAGAGTCTGTATTTTTGGTCCTAAATGAGAAGAATTTTCAAAAGTTAATTCCTCGGAAAGATCCTGAATTTCTTTATCAAAATTTTCTTCAATAAAATTGCTTATCTGTCCAGCAACTTCTTCATTCTTTTTTATAGCTGCCTCAATGATATAATCAATATTTGGATAATCAGGAGCTATTTTTTTCACCTGATAAAATTCGTTGAGAGCAGAAGAGTAAAAGCCTGCTCTGAAATAGTTTATGCCACGATCGAAAATTTCTTCAGATTCTTTTGTTTTCATAATCATTTATAGGTATTGCCTTGAAATTGTGTTAGTGATACAATAGCTATACCCTATTAAGAGTTATCTTGTCAATGGGGAAAAATGTACCCCTTTAGGAGGGTTCTCATGGATTCCACAGTAGGAATCAAGATGAAATTTTGTGAATCTCTTGATCGCTTTGTTTCTATCAGAGCTTTTACGCCTGAACAAAAGCAACAGCTTTTTAAAAACGTAAAAATTACTGATAAAAAGTCTTACAAGCGGCTAATTATAAATGCCTCTGTTGTAAATTATCTAGACGAAATTGCTCCTTTGGTATTCGGCAACAATGAATACCCGCTTCTTGGCGAAATCATTGAGCAGGAACTTTACAACCTCTGCGTAAAAGTTAATCCTTCTCTTGATATAAAAGAAGTAACAATTCAGATAGATGAACAGGAAGCCGCAGGTTCATCTATACCGGTAATAGATGCTGAAGGTGCTAAAAACGCCAGTCAAGACCGTTTTCTTGGAATAGAAGACCACTTAAGAAAACGTATAGTCGGGCAGGACGAAGCAGTTTCTGCTGTTGCTCAAGCTATTCGAAAAGCTAAAGTTGGTTTGAAAAACCCCAAAAGACCGGTTGGTAGTTTTATTTTCGTAGGACAAACAGGTGTAGGTAAAACAGAACTTGCAAAAGCTCTTTGTGAATTTATGACTGGAAGCGAAAACGATATAGTCCGCATAGACTGTTCGGAATATGCAATGAGTCATGAATACGCAAAACTTATTGGCGCTCCTCCAGGTTATATTGGACACAGTGAAGGTGGTTACCTTACAGAAGCCGTAAAAAACAAACCTAACGGTGTTGTTGTATTCGACGAAATCGAAAAAGCTCATGAAAAAGTTCACAACCTTTTACTTCAGCTTTTAGACGAAGGTATTCTTACAGACAGTAAGGGGGAAACAGTAAGTTTTCGTGAAACAATCATCATTCTTACTACTAATATAGGTGTTTCTGATATTACCACCGAAGAAACCAAACCCGGTTTCAGAGTTAATGAAACAGCTAAGAATAGCAGTACAGAAAAACTTGATAACCTTTCTCACGAAAAGAAAGTCAAAATTACTAGAAAGAGCCTTGAAAAAAGTTTCCCACCAGAATTTCTTAATCGTATAGACGATGTTATCGTTTTCAGACAATTAGACAAAAACGATAATCTTCAAATATTAAGTATTCTGTTAAAAGAAGTCTCTACTAGAATTGAAGCTTTGAATATGCATCTCAACTTTACAGACGAGCTTAAAAACTGGCTTGTAGACAAAGGAACCGACTTAAAATACGGTGCCAGACCTCTGAGACGAACAATTCAAAGATACATTGAAAATCCTTTAGCAGAACAGATTCTTAAAGGTGACTTCAATAAAGGCGACGACATTCAGGCAGAAGTTGGTAAAGACGAAGACGGCGATGAATGCACTGTTTTTCGAGTTGTCGGCAAAGTTGAAATAAAAGAAACAAAAGCCGAAGAACCTCTGAAGCTTGAAGCTCCGAAGAAAACAAAGAAAACAAAGAAAAAAGAGCCGAATAATCCTACCGAAATGGAATAACTTGATTTTCTAAAAAAAATCGAGTATAATATTTAACGTAAAAAAAGAACGGCTCTAAAAGTTCTTAAGTTCGGCTCTAAAAAGACGGCTCAAAAATGTTCTAAAGTTCGGCTCTAAAGAACGGCTCAAAAATGTTCTAAGGTTCGGCTCAAAAAAAAGAACGGCTCAAAAAGTTCTTAAAGTTCGGCTCTAAAGAACGGCTCAAAAAAAAGAAAAATAACAAACCTAAAAAAAGCGATGCCTAGAAAAAAAGGCATCGCCTTTTTTTTGAAAAGAAAAAACAACAGAATAATAATTTCAATATGAGCCCCTATAATTTAAATAAGGATACAAGATTATGGATATATCATATTTGCTATATTTACAAAATCTGAGAGATGCAACTAATCATGTGTTAGACAAGTTTTTTGTTTATGTAACCGGCTACGGAGAAATGGTGTGTCTGCTTCCAATCTTTGCACTTATTTACTGGTGCATAAATAAAAGAACTGGTGAATTTATGTTTTTATCACTAGGTTTTGCAAGATTAGTTAATGGTTTTATTAAAATAACAGCATGCGTTTACCGCCCATGGATAAGAGATTTAAGAGTAACTCCTATAAATAATGGAATGAAGACAGCTACAGGTTATTCATTTCCCAGTGGTCACACAGCTAATGCCGTAGCAACTTTCGGAAGTTTCGCGGTAACTCAAGACAAAAAAGAAAAATATCTTAAGATTCTTCTATGGGGATTAGCTATTTTAGTAGGTTTTAGCCGTAATTATATAGGAGTCCATACACCTCAGGACGTAATCATAAGTTTTATTGTTTCAGTTTTATCAATATTCGTAACAGTTAAGCTTTTTGATATTATGGAAAAGAATAAAAAAGCAGACGTTTGGATAGCTTTAAGCGGCTTATTGATTTCCGTCTTTATAACAATATTTGCAGTCTATAAAACCTATCCTGTAAATTTTAAGAATTCCGACAACTCAATTACCCAAACTATTTATGTAACCACATCTGAAATCAATAAAGAAACCCAAAAAAAAGCAATAGTAAATCCAAAAGATATGGTTTTAGATTTATATAAAAATATAGGTTATATCGTTGGAATATTCCTTGGCTGGATAATAGAAAGAAAATACATCAACTTTTCTACAGAGGGAACTGTAAATCAAAAGATTCTACGTTTTCTCGTATGCTTTGTATTAATGCAGATTATGCTTAACATATTCTGCCCGATGATAAAAAAAGCTTTAGCACCAGAACTGTATGAACCAATAATAGCCTTTTTGAAAACATTCTATATAATCTGTATTGCTCCAGCAATAATAAAGATTATGCAAAGAAATGAAGTAAAGAAAGATTTAATAACAGAATAAAAAGCATATTAAAAATTTTATATATTTTACCAACAGCACGGAGTATAAAATTTGAAAGAGAAAGAATTTAAGAAAGATCAATGGATTCTGCTACTCTTTGCAGCCTCTATTATATTTTTATCTTGTATTCTTTCTCCTGCACCTAGTATTTCTCAAGACGACAGACTAACTATATTCGGATTTAAAACACCTATAATCTGTCTGCATAGATTAATTTACAAGCGACCATGTGCTGGATGCGGTTTAACAAGAAGTTTTGTAAGCTTTGCTCATGGCGATATTGAAAATTCTTGTAAATATCACAAATTAGGAATACCTCTTTTTATTGTGCTATTATTACAAATTCCATTGAGACTGTATCTGTTAAAAGTAGGTGTTTCAGGCTACACTCCATTTGTAAAAAAATTGATATGGATTCCAGTAGTCTTTTGTGCCATAGCTTTAATAATACACTGGTTAATATTCCAATATCAGACATATTCTAATATATTAGTATAAATATCAAAAAGGATAAATGTTTAAATGACCATGTCTACAACAAACACATGCCGCTGGTGTAATTTTCCTATTACATCAGAAGATATAATTTGCAAACACTGTCATGAATACCAAACAGACAATACCGATACAATATCATTAAAAGACCCTACCTTATCCACTTGTGATTGGATTATAATAGCTTGCTCACAATTAATAGGAATGCTTACAGCCATAATCTATTTTAATAAAGGTGAAATTTTAAGAGGAAAAAGATTAATTAAATATTCTTTGATTATATTAGTATGTAAACTCTTAGCAAGTTATCCAGTTTACTATATATTCAAAACATTTTATAAAATACTTAAATCAGATATATAAAAACATTTTTAAAGGCATTTCAGAATAATTGACACTGTACATTATTTTAAGTACAATTAAAAGAACACCTAGCTTTTAGGGGGATAAGATGAAAATAAGAAATATAATACTATCAGCAATTACAATTTGTTCTCTAGCAGCTACCCCTGCTTTCAGCAGACCGCCGGTAACAGCAATATCAACAGATTCTACCCCAGTAGAAGATTCAATCGTTATGATGAAACCTGTAAACATGGGAAAAGGTCATATCATCAGCGGTTTTTTAGGCAAAATGCTCAATCTCCCCAAAACAGTAAAAATCACTGATACTGGTTTCCTTGCTTTCGGTTTATCAGAAGATGCAATACAGGTCACTCCTTCAGAAGAAAAAAGCCTGCATATGAAATCTATTCTTCCTTATCTTAAAGAAAGCAAAGAAATGCAGGATTCTTTAAGACTGCGCAGGACCGCACGTCAGATTCGTTTCCAATATTTAAAAGACACAATAAACAAATCTAGTGCTCTTTCTGAAGAACAGAAAAATTCTATTAACAATTTTCTTTCTCAGTCTGTTGGTTCTCCGTTAGTTCTTCTTTCAAAATCACCATTGCCAAGATTTATGCCATCTCCTGGCCCCTGCATGATTCCAATGGGAGCCGAAAAACTTGACCGCAACGGCAGCAAAAGTGAAGGCGTAGAAACCTCTGTAATTTGTCTGTTAGATATCAAATCAGGCGATCAGGTTATATTCTCAATTGAAGACGCTTATAAGAATGACACCCTAGACTTGGTTATCTGCCATGAAAACGCTCATGCTATCCAGTTTGACATGTATGGGAAGCTCTTCCAGAAAATACAGAGAACCTCTACCAATGGTCATGATGCACCTTACATAACAGACTTAGGTTTAGCCTATGTTGAAGGTTGGGCAGAAGCATTTGAAGCTGTATATGGACCTGCAAATCCAAAATTAGCTGAAAAAGACCGCACAAAATACAATATTTCTGAATTTTTATACAGCCGCCAAGATCCTGTTAGACGTGACAGATACGTTTGGGTTAACTTAGGCGAAAAGACAGGCGAACTTAAAAACGGTCTTCAGTTAATGTCTACAGAAGGTGTTGTAGCAGGCTTTTTCTATGATATTCTTACCAGCCGTGCAATAGTTGCTCCTTTTGATAAATGTATCAAAACAATGTTAGAAACACCTATGAATTTCATGGAATTCATAAAGACTTATGTAAAACTCTTCCCAGAAGATAAAAAGGTAATTTACCGTATAATTCTTGAAAATTCTCACTACGTAACAATGCATGAAAATGCTTATGAAAGCTATAAAAATTATTATAGTTTTGTAAAAGCTTACAAACAGAAGAAGATTGAAAAAGCAGATTATCTTGAAGCCAAAAAAGCTTATAAAGCTTATACAGAAGAATTATTTGCAGAAGCGATGCAAAAAGATAATATTTTTGCCAATGTTGGTCCACAAATGTGGTTCTCTGGAAAAATCGACCTTGTTGCAGCCCATAAGAGACCAAGCGAAGCAAAGGAACTTATAGCCGAAGCTTTTGGTAAAAAAGACAAATTCTATGAATTCAGACTGGATTTGAATACCGCTTCAAAAGATATGTTGCGCTCAATAGGTTTCTCTTTTGATGATGTAACCAAAATATTAAAAGCCAGAACAAAAAAGAACTTCTTTACTGGTAATCCTATTACAGTATTGAAGAAAGTTCTCGGAGAAGAAACATTCAACAAATATAATTCTGTTTTGAATCTGGCCCCATATGATCATACAAAAGCAGATTCCATAAGAGACAGCGAAGAACAAGCTCTTGTTCTCTGGCCTGAAGATATTTCAAAATTGATTCAAGTCCGCTGATAAAACTTCATAAAGTAACAAAACGGGGTTTAAGTTAAACTTAAACCCCGTTTTATTTTTTATATAATAGCGGAAAACTAATTTTTTTTAGCGGCGTCTCAGCTGCCAGCCTTGTTCCCACCAAGTCCTGGAAGGAGCTCGGCAAATAACACTGCATTTTTCTTCTCTGACTTCTTCAGCCAAAGAACCATTAACTACAGGTCTGCAAACGTCTGCATTTTCCTGTTGGCGCTTCTGATGATAAAAATCTGAAAAAGAAGAATATCTAAGCATTATGATAACCAGTCGGCAGTAGTATTTTTACTTTGAGGAGTTCCAACAAGCTCTTC
>JAEEGG010018757.1_pt1 | contig 14024 bp, 10 predicted proteins | sample 9134161 | NCBI WGS metagenome assembly JAEEGG01 (sample SAMN16246543, study PRJNA631951) | gut metagenome | biome: gut microbiome; feature: rumen; material: CR-attached | host: Bos | place: Iran: Karaj | collected 2018-10 | reverse complement strand
TCCTTCGAGGTGCAGCGCTCGAACGTGACCTCGCCGCCGCCGAGCATCCAGAAGCCGACGTGGTGGCCGCGCTTGCCGAAGTCCATGCTCCCCTCGGAGAGGCAATCGCGGAAGAGAACCGGCTCACCGGCATGCGTCCAGACGCGGAAGTTGCGCTTGTTGCCGATGCCGCTGCACTCGATGAACTTCGGGCGCACCGTCTTGATGTCCCATCCGCCGTCCGTGTTGCCGGATGCCTTGCACCTGATGAAGCTTACGTCCTCCGTCGCCGCCTCGGTGCAGAATCCGTCCGCGTTCCAGTAGCGTTTCGGCGCGGGATCGTAGTAGTTGTTGTTAGCCTCGCAGTCGATGAACTCGATGTGATGGTCTGCCTTGCGCCCGCCCTTGCTGCGGTAGCTGCCCATGAGCTGGAAACCGACGGAGAAGATGTCGTGCGGCTCGATGTTCGCGTAGTCCTTTCCGCCGCCGTCCGCGATGCAGCGCACGAACTTCGCGTGATGGAATCCGTTTGAGGTCCGCACCCCCTTCTTCGTGTGGAAGAGTATTCTGCAGTCGGTCATCTCGAATCCGGACGATCCGCTGTCGGGAAGCCCATCGACCATTCCGCCGTTGAGGACGTATCCGTCGCGGCAGTAGCTCAGATCTACCTTCGTAACCTTGACGCCGTGGTTGGGTCCGTTAGCGACGAGCGCGGACCTGAAGTTCCTGAGCTCGAGGTTCTCGATCGTCACATAGCTCGCTCCGGGCTTGAGCGTGAGGAACACCGGACCCTTCGCGGGCTTCACGCGCCGCCAGGTTCCGGTCAGGACCGGACGCTTCCCGTCCTTCACCTCGCCGCGTATAACGATGGGCTTCGACTTCGTGCCGCCGGCATTCAGTTCAAGTCCGAAGATGTTGGAGTAGTCTCCCGCAGCGATGGTGAGGACGTTGCCTGGTCCGAGCTTCGAGAGCGCCGCGGCTACTGCGTCCTTCGAGTCGCCGGGACGAATCGTCGCGTCCGCCCCAGGCGCGGCGACGATGTCCTTCACTGCCTCCGCTTTCTTCTGCGGCTCGGACGCATGATCGTTTTCAGCGTCATCTGCCATCTCAGCCCGCGCGACCATCGCGACCACCACCGCTGCAATTGCCATCAGCCATTTCATTATTTTACCTATTTGCACGTCCAGCTGGGGCGAATCGGTTGCCAGATTTCATCTAATTGTCCCCTTATGTTGTCTTTACGGAGCATATTATATCAAAAACCCGCCACTTTGGGCACGGGATCTACCAGGGAATCTAGTGGGGACAGTCCCGGATCTACTGGGGACAGTCCCGGATCTAGCGGGGACAGTCCCGCAATATTCCCAAAGGTCGCGGGCAGCTCGCGAGGTGGGCATAGGGTACCTCGCGAACTGATCCTGGGCTAGGCGGAGTGCCGTAACTGCGCAACCGACCAATCCATTACGGGGGAGCATTTGGTATAATATGCGCCAACGGAAAGAAGACACAGAAATGGGCAAGGCGTATTTCGTTTCAGGCATAGACACTGGCGTCGGCAAGACAGCCGTGACGGGACTGATGGCGCGCTGCCTCGCGGAGCGCGGGCACGACGTCATAACAGTGAAGATGGTGCAGACGGGCAACGACGGATTCTCCGAAGACCTCGAGATGCACCGCCGCATACAGGGCGGAGTGCGGTACGAGGAGGACTCGCGACGCCTCACCGCGCCGCAGATCTTCAAGTTCCCCTCATCTCCACTCCTCGCGGCGTCACTCGAGGGACGCGCAGTAGACGCGGACGCGATAGCGCGCGCCGTGAGGCAGTGCGCCGAAAGGCACGAAATCGTGCTGGTCGAGTCGGCCGGCGGACTCGATGTGCCCCTCACCGGCAGCATGCTCTCCGTCGACCTCGCCGCCGCGGAGGGCTGGCCTCTCGTCCTCGTCACAAGCGGAAGGCTCGGCTCCGTAAACCACACGCTCCTCTCCCTCGAGGCCGCGAAATCTCGCCGCATGAAAGTTGCTGGTGTCGTCCACAACTGGTGCGAGAGCGCAGACCCCACGATCGACAGAGACACGGCGCGCACGACGCTTCGCTACCTCGCGAAGTGGGGCTTCCCGCAGACCGTGGTCAGGGTGCCGAAGTTCGACATGGACGGACCCTACCCCGACATCGACTTCTCGGAGATCTTCTCATGACGCCGCTCGAATACGACCACACGCACATCTGGCATCCGTACGCCTCCCTCGGCAACCCTCCGCCTGTCCTGCACGCAAAGTCCGCCTCGGGCGTCGAGATAGAGCTCGCGGACGGCTCCAGGCTCGTTGACGCCGTTTCGAGCTGGTGGTGCGTCGCGCACGGACACAACCACCCCGCCATCGTAGAGGCGATACGCAGACAGTCCGAGCGCATGTGCCACGTCATGTTCGGAGGCTTTACCCACGACCCGGCGATCGAGCTCGCCGAGAAACTTGCGAAGTTTGCGCCCGCGGGGCTCGACCGCGTCTTCTTCGCGGACTCGGGCTCGATCTCCGTCGAGGTCGCCGCGAAGATGGCAGTGCAGTATCAGAACGCCCTCGGTCATCCCGAACGCAACAGGCTCGTCGCACTGAAAGGCGGATACCACGGCGACACCTCACTCTGCATGGCGATTTCAGATCCGGACGGAATGCACACGCTCTTCAAGGGCATAATGACGAAACACTTCTTCGCCGAGAAGCCGGGCGTTCCGATCGACGGCGAATGGGATGCCGCCGACGTCCAGTCGCTAAGGTGCGTCCTCGAAGAGCACAGCGGCGAAATCGCCGCGGTCGTCTGCGAGCCGGTCTTCCAGGCGGCGAATGCGATGAACTTCTACCATCCGCAGTATCTGCGCGAGATGCGCCGCCTGTGTGACGAGCACGGAGCGCTGCTGATCTTCGACGAGATCGCCGCAGGCTTCCACCGCACAGGGCCCCTGTGGGCGCACTCGCGCGCGGGGATCGAGCCCGACATTATGACGGTCGGCAAGGCGCTCACCGGCGGACACATGACGCTCGCCGCGACGCTTGCGAGCGCGAAGGTGGCGGACACGATTTCGAACGGAAGGCCCTCGGCCTTCATGCATGGCCCGACGTACATGGCGAACCCACTCGCCTGCGCGGCCGCGTGCGCGTCGCTGGACCTCTTCGAGCATTCCGACTACCAGTCGAAGGTCGCGAAGATCGAAAGCCTGTTCCGGGAGGGACTGTCCCCGCTGCGCGCGCTTGCGAACGTGCGCGACGTTCGGGTCCTCGGCGCGGCAGGAGTGGTGGAAGTCGAGAGGCTGCCGAAGCAGGAGGACATCTCGCGCGTTATCAGAAAGCACGGAGTCTGGCTCAGGCCGTTCGCGAACTTCATCTACGCGATGCCGCCGCTCGTGTCGGACGACGCGACGGTCGGACGCATCGTCGAGGCGATTGCGGACCTTTCATCCGCGCCGCCCGGGCCTGCGCCGGCGGACGGCGATTTCCACGAATGAACGAAGGCGCGGCGCGCTAGTTGAACATGAACTCAACTACGTCGCCGTCCTGCATCTCGTATTCCTTGCCCTCGGGACGGAGAGCGCCCGCCTCGCGCGCGCCCTTCTCGCCGCCGTGCTTGATGTAGTCGTCGTACGAGACTACCTGGGCGCGGATGAAGCCCTTCTCGAAGTCGGTGTGGATCACGCCGGCGCACTTCGGAGCCTTCCAGCCACGGCGGAAGGTCCACGCGCGGACTTCCTTCGGCCCGGCCGTAAGGAAGCTCGCGAGGCCGAGCGTGTGGTAGGCGAGCTTGATCGTGCGGTCGAGGGACGACTCGGTAAGTCCGTAGCTGTCGAGGAACTCCTTCGCCTCGGCGTCGGAGAGCCCCGCGAGGTCCGCCTCCATCTGCGCGCAGACGACGACGCACTCGGCGCCTTCCTTCGCGGCATAGGCCTTGAGCGCGTCGACGTGCGGGTTCCCCTCGCCCGTCACGTTGTCGTCCGCGACGTTCGCGCAGTAGATGACCTTCTTGTCGGTGAGGAAGTGGAGCTCCTTGATGACGCCCTCAATCGCGTCCGTCTCCTTGCGCGGGAACGAGCGGACGCTCTTCCCCTCCTCGAGGTGCTTGAGGAGCGCGGCGCACGCCTCCGCCTCGGGACGGAGCGCGGGCTTTGCCTGAGCCTCCTTTTTGATGCGGTCGTAGCGCTTCTGGAGCTGCTCCATGTCCGCCAGAACAAGCTCGGTCTCGATTACCTCCGCGTCGCCGACGGGGTCTATCGGCGCGGACTTGTTTCCGCCTTCCTGGACGTGGATGATGTCGTCGTTCTCGAAGCACCTGACGACGTGGAGAATCGCGTCGCACTCGCGGATGTTCGCGAGGAACTTGTTGCCGAGACCCTCGCCCTTCGACGCGCCCTTGACGAGTCCGGCGATATCGGTGAACTCCACCGTCGCGCGGATGATCTGCTGCGGGTTGACAATCTTCGCGAGCTCATCGAGACGGGAATCCGCCACTTCGACGATGGCGGAGTTGGGCTCGATGGTGCAGAACGGATAGTTCTCCGCAGCTGCCTGCTGGCGCTTGGTGAGCGCGTTGAACAAAGTGGACTTGCCGACGTTTGGAAGCCCGACGATTCCTACTGATAGTGACATTATTGTTGACTCCTTAAATTGTTTTTAAAATGAGTTGGCTGGGGCGGCTGGCTGGGGCGGCTGGGGCATGAGTGTCGTGGGGGGCGCGAGGGGCGCGAGCATTGGGCGTGAGGGGCATGGGAGACGCGAGGGGCGCGAGGCCATTAGCCCCATGCCACTCACGTCTCTCACGTCTCTCATTCCCATGACACTCATGCCGCTCTCGCCTCTCATGCCCCGGCTTTTGCCTCAAGTCACTCATGTCTCTCATGCCTCTCATGCCCCGGCCTTCGCCTCATGCCCCGGCTTTCAGCTTTTGCCCCGGCCTCAGCCCCTATCCCCTCTCCATGGTCGTGTCCCCTGGCAATGAGGATAGTCGCAGCAGCTCCAAAACGGCTTGCCGGCATTGCGCCCCTTGCGCGCAATCATCTTATGCATTGGTCCGCCGCAGTCCGGACACGTCGGCGCTCCTTGCGCGGCGTCTTTTGCGTCTCGCGCCGCAAGCCGCGCTTTGGACAGGCGCTCTGTAAAGCCACCCTCTTCTTTGAAGGATTCTCCTATCGACTGCATCTGCCGGTGAAGGAGTCCGCACGCACGGTCAATGACAACAAGGATCGCATTCGCCGCGACAATCGGGTCTTCCGACTCGAGAAACGGGGCAAAGCGCCTGCGCATCGCAAGAATGTATTCTCCGAAATCATGACGCGAGTACCCGCCTTCATAGGAATCAAGCACAAGCGACACTAATGATGAACGGCAAGGATCGTCATCTGGCCACGGAGAAACCCCGGAATCAATCAGAAAGGCCTCGTAGTCGCCAGCCAGTTCTTCGAGCGACCCCTTCGCAACATCGTAGAGGCGCAGTTCTGTCTCCTTGGAGGTACCTGCGCGAGACGAACCTTCCACAATATTCTGGCGGGCAGAACGCGCCGCGCCGACCATCTGTCCGACCGTCTTGCCGAGGGCGTCATTCCTGTAGTCGTAGTTCCTGCGGCAGAAAAGTGTCGTCGCGTGATAGACGAGACACACATAGCCAAACGGAAGTGTCTTGCGATAACCGCCATAGGCGCCGATGATGCGAGGAGCATTGGTCGAGGGCGCAGCTGGGGCGGCTGGGCGGCTGGGGGCGTGAGTGGCGTGAGGGTCGTGAGGGGCGCGAGCATTGGGCGTGAGGGGCGCGAGTGTCGCGAGGGGCGCGAGGCCATTAGCCCCCATGCCACTCACGTCTCTCATGCCTCTCATTCCCATGTCACTCATGCCTCTCTCGCCTCTCATGCCCCGGCTTTTGCCTCAAGTCACTCATGCCTCTCTCGCCTCTCATGCCCCGGCTTTAGTCATTCCCCCTTGTATTCCCAGTCGGGGTACATTGACTTGAGCGCTGCGCGGTAATAGGCGGCGTCAACGGTGCGGCCATCCTTTAGTGCCGCCACATAAAGCCTCTCGATCGGCGAGACGACGCGCTCGCGCGCGTCCTTCGCGAGAAGCGCGTCCGCGCTGCCGCGCAGGCGGTCGGCCTTCGCGAGCTCGCGCGTCTCGCGCGGAAGGTTCGGATCGTTCTCGGCGAGCTTCGGCTCCTTCTTCTTCGGGCGCGCCCTGCCGTTTTCGTCCACCTCGGTGTCCTCGTCGGGAAGCCACGCGAGGTCCGCGATGGTCTTCTCGGGCCTCAGCGCGCGTTCGCGCTCGTCGAGCTCCTTCTGGTATTCGACAAGCTCGGCGTTGAGCTCGGCATACTGCTGCTTCGCCGCCTCAAGCTCCGCCATCGAGACCTTCAGCTTGAGCGTCTCCGCCTCGCGTATCGCCTTCGTCGCCTCGGCGCGCGCGAGCTCGTCCGCCGCCGCCTGGGCCTTCGCGCGCTCGGCGTCCGCGTTCTCCTTCGCCGTCTTGTTTTCGAGTTCCTTCGCCGCCTTGAGGTCCGCTGCCTTCTGCGCCTCTGCGGCGGCCTTCGCGCGCTCCTCGGCGGCGATTGCCTTCTTCTCGGCGAGGTTCTCGTTCTCGAGCCTCAGCTTTTCGTTCGCCTCCTCGGCGGCGGCTAGCGCGGTCTTCTCGCGCTGCGCCTTCGCCTCCTCCTCGCGGGCCTTCGCCGCGGCGGTTGCGCGTTCGGTCTCCGCCTCGCGCGCGCGCTTCGTCGCGATAGTCTCCTCGCTCGCCGCGCGCTCCGCTGCCGCGCGTTCCGCGGCCGAGCGCTGCATGGAGATGATCACTCCCGACACTCCTCCCGCGACTACCGCGATGCATATCGCGACTATGGCAACAACCTTCGCATTCATGTCAGATCACCTTTCTTTTTGCGACGTGAGGGACATAAGTGGCGCGAGGGACGCGAGGCGAAAGCCCCGCGTCTCTAACGTCTCCAATGTCTCTAACTCTCTCGTCTCTCATGTCCCTCTCGTCCCTCTCGACCTCACTTCTCCTCCACAGTCTCCTTTGCCTCCTCTTTCGCCGCCTTCTCGGCGAGGAGCTTCGCGTTCTCGTTCTCGGACTGCGCGGCTTCGTCGGCCTCCTTGATCTCGGCCTCGGCGGCGACGAGCTTCCTCTCGCGGATCTCTGCCGCGAGCTCGTGCAGAGCCTCCTGCGTCTCGTCGTCCTTCGACTTCATCTTCTCCTTGAGCTCATTCAGCTCCTCTTTCCTGCCTTCCTCGTCGAGTTCGTCCTTGTGCATCTCGAGCCAGTGGTCGCGCTCGGCCTTGTCCATCGCCTCAAGCGTCTTCGCACGCTTGACCTTCTCATCCTCGATGGCGAGCTTCGTCTTGCGCTCCTCGTCCTGTTTCTTCCACTCGTCCTTCAGACGGCGCATCTGCTCGCTCTTGCTGACCGGGTCGGCGAGCGGCGATGCGGACCAGCCGTGGTCGTCCCACGGACGCGTGTCGCTGAGAGCCTTCTTGCGGCGGAGCGCCTCTGCCTGCGCGGCATCGCCCTCGTCGAGAACATACGGCGTCATGAACACGAGAAGCTCCTTGCGGTCCTCGTGCTGCGAGACGGACCCGAACAGCCACTTGCCGATCCACGGGATGTCCTTGAGGATCGGAATGCCGGTCTCGGAAGACGACGTATAGGTCTCGGTGAGACCGCCGAGCACCACGGACTGCATGTTCTCAAGCAGGATGTCCGCCGACATCTTGCGCGTAAGCGACGTGTCAATCGTCTCGTGGTTCGGCGTTCCGTTGGAACCGCTGACGAGAACGTCCTGACCGGCGCCAAGCTGGGAGTACTCCTCCTCGATCTCGAGCATAACGGTGCCGTTCGGATTGATCTTCGGCGTAACCTTGATCTTGATGCCGATGTCCTTGTCGGAATAGTTGTACGTGACCGTCGGGTTGCTGCCGTACGACGAAGTCGACGTAGAACCGCTGTAGAACTTGCGCGACTGCGTCGCCTCGATCGTGGCCTCCTTGTTGTCGACCGTCATCACGATCGGCGAGGCGATGTACTTTGCACGCGAATCGGACTTCGACGCCTGGATGATCGCGGAAAGGTTTAGCTTGTCGGACTTTAGGATGTAGTTGAGTCCGCTGCCGATCGGGTTCGCCCCGCCAAAGTACGCCGCCGTCGCATTCGTTCCGACGTTCATGACGGAACCAAGCAGCGCGGACGCCGTTCCACCGCCTCCGCCGAGCCCATAGCTTCCGTTGTTCACGAATCCGTCGCGCACGAGCGACTTGACCGGCATCGTGTTCTCGACGATCTCATACACGGGATTCCACCACATACCGTCGCTTCCAGCGATTGATCCGCTCATAGGTGCATCCTCGCTCGTCTTGGCCGAAGACTGCGAGTATCCCGTCAGCCTCTGGGAGAAAGTCCCCGTTCCGACCTGGTTGAACACCCTCTGCCTTCCCCTCTGCACCCAGTCGATGCCGGTCTGCAGGTCGTCGCCGAGCGTGACTTCGATGATGACGGTCTCGATGAGGACCTGGCTGAGCTTGACGTCCATCGCCTCGATGATGCTCTCGACTACGGGAACGAGCTCCTTGTTAGTCATTACGACGAGTCCGTTGATTCGCTTGTCGGCGAGAACCGTCGTGTTCTCCTTCGAAAGCTCGCCCGGCTTCGCGTCGCCCGTGCGCTGGTTCGCGCTCTTGCGCGCGGCCGACGCCGCGTTCGCGCCCTGCGAGCCGGTCGGATTGGAGACGCGCGTCGTGCCGCCCTGTCCGCGCGCCGCCGCGTTCTGGTTGTTCTTGGAGTTGCTCTTCGACGACGGCGCGTTGCCGATGAGGTCGTTGATCATGTCCGAGACCTCCTCCGCCTCCGCGTACTTGAGACGGTAGACCTTCACGACGGTGTCAGGCGTCGTCTCGACGTCGAGCTGTTTGATGATCTTCTCGAAGAAGTCGTAGTTGGACTTCGAGGTGATGATGACGAGCTTGTTGGAGCGCTCGTCGGAGAGGATGAGCACCTTGCCGCGGATCATGCCGCGGTCGGCGTCGGACATCGCCGTAACGACGGACTCCACGGGCTTCGGCGCCTCGGGCTGGGCGTTGCGGTTGGGGCCGAGGAGCCTTCCGCTGCCTATCGTGGGACGCGTCGGGCTGTTCGCGGCGTTGTTCTGCACGCCCTTGCCGTTCTTCTCCTGTTCCTTCTGCGACTCCTGGACGATCGACTCGAGGGCGGTCTTGATGTCGCCCGCCGAGGCGTTCTCGACCTGGTAGACGAACACCTGCTCGAGGACCGGCGACGAGATGTCGATCGACTTCGCGAGCTCGTCCATCGTCTTGATGTTCTGCCACGTGTCGGTGACGAGAATCGCGTTCGTGCGCTCGAAGACGTTCAGCACGCCCGTGTCGGACTTGAAGCCCTCGAGTGCCTTCTGCGCCTCGTCCGTCGCGATCGACTTGAACGGAATCATCACCGAAATCACCCTGCCGTCCTTCGCATCCTCGGGAACGTCCGCGATGTCCATGTAGAGCGGGATGCCCTCCTTGCGGGCCTTTCCGCGCGGCACTGCGCGCATGAACTTCTCGCCGTACGGCTCGAGGTGGATTCCGTTCATCTCGAGGACGACCTCGATCGCCTCGAGGTACTCCTCCTTCGTGAGCTTCTGGCCTTCGCGCGACTTGAGCGTGATCGTCGCGTTCGGCACGGAGGGGTCGCGCAGGATCGTCTTGTCGACCTGCTCGCCGTACGCCTGGAACACGATGTCGACCGGCGCGGCGTCCCAGTTGAGCGCCGGCGGCTCCTTGTTCGGATCGTCGGCGTCCGAGCCGGCCGCAGGCGCGGTCGCGGCGGGAGTCATCCCCGCGCGGGCGGGGAGCCCTGTGGTGTTTCGGCGAATGAGCCCCTGCGAGGACGCGTCGAGCGCGATGAAAAACGCGACGAGCGAGATGCAGAATGCGAGTATGTTCTTCTTCATATTGTCAGTCCTCCCTCATGTAGGCGCAGGTCAGCGTGAACGACCCCCTGAGATAGCCCTTCTTGGAGCTGGGCTTGAAATTGATGTTGCCGACGTCGAACATTCCCTCCGTCGTGTTCTCGAGCTCGTGCAGGAACCTGACGAGCGACTCGAGCGCGCCCTCCCAGTTCCGCACCTCGATCGGAAGCTCCAGGACGTCGCCCTTCTCCACCTCCGCGCCGCCCTGGCGCTGCGAGATGAAGATGTGGTGCTTCTCGGCGAGCTCGTCCATCTTCTGGAGCCATGTCGTATCCGTCGTCTTACCGAACGCGAACGTCGGCATCTGCGACTTCTCGTCCTCGTAGGCGTCGTTCCACTTCTGCCGCTCGCCGATGAGGCGGCACTCCTTCTCGTACGCGTCGCGCGCGCCCTTGTACGTGCGCGAGGCCTTCTTCCACGCCGCCTCCTGGCTCGTGAACCACAGGACGACCGCGAGGCCGTACAGCAGGATCGTGCCGATCACGGCGAGGACCGCCTTTTCCCTAAGGGACATGTTGTTCATTCCTCTTCCTCCGCCTGGAACCGGCAGTCGATGTCGAAGCGCTGCCTGTTGCCCTTGCCCGCCGACGGTCCCTGCAGGTTGACCTCGGCGAATATCCCGCTGTCGATGAGCGCGTCCTTGAACTGGTAGACGAGCGCGGCCGTATCGGCCTCGCCGGAGAACCTCACGCCCTCCTCGCGCTTGAAGTTCCACGAGTTGAGCTCTATGCACGACGAATCGGCGTCCTCCGGCATCGGAAGCGTATCCGACACCGCCTTCATTATCTCGAGCGCGCCGCGGGAGTGGTCGGAGTACTTCCTCACGAGGTTCACCTTCTCCTTCGTCGCGAGCACCGCCTTGTACTGGCGCGAGTGCTCGCGGCTCAGCGTGCGCTGGTGGTCGGTAAGCAGCCCGAAAACGACCGGGACGCCGAACAGGACGAGCATCACGAGCGCCCAGATTCCGCCCGCGATCGCGAGGAACTTCTTCAGCTTCGCCTTGAAGCGCGTCTCGTCGAGGACCTCGCGCCAGCTGTCGGGCAGCACGTCGAGCGACGCGGGATCGGCGCTGCGCGCCTCGATGCCGGCGAAGACGGCCTCCTCGCCTGCGCCCTCTATGCGCCTCACCGGCGCGAACGCGTCGAGCCCCGTGGCGTCGACATCGCCGGAAACAACGATCTCCGAAAGCGGCTTGCCGCCGGCGAAGTCCTCCGCCTCGAGAAGCGAAAGCATCACCTCGCGGCGGAGGTCGCCGTCGGACGTGATGGCGCGGACCGCGGACGGCACGTCGTCGTCGAGGACAAAGAGCGATATGCAGTCGACGTTCTTCAGGAGAACGAGCTTGCGGGCCGCACCCTGAATCGCCCCCCAAAGCGCGCGCAGCTCGCCGAGCGCGAGCGCGTCAACGCGCGTCACGTTCACCTTCGCGGCGTCGAGAGCGTCCGCAATGTCGTCCGCCGCGCTCTCGGGAAGCGCCGCAGCAAGGACGACGCGTCCCTTCTCGGTCTCGCTCACGGTCTCGCAGGAAACGGTCAGCGGCTCGTCTGGGAAAGGCGACAGCGCCGCGAGGACGGGCGTCGCCACGGCAACAGGATCCTCGCCTTCCGCCACGCGGACCATCTTGACTACGAGACGCGACAAGGGCAATGCAAGCACAGCCTCCCCGGGGGCAACACCCTCGGATAGTGCGCGCAATTCGCCGCCCGTATAGGCGACGATCTGTATACTTTCGGCCATTTGGAGAAATTATACCAAAAATGTGGGTATTTTGGGAATGACCGAAAGTAGCCTTCTGGTGTATTCGCTCCCGGGCGAAGCAAAGACGTCCTCAGTATTCCCGACATCGACGAAAAGCCCCTTCTCCATCACGCAGACCCTGTCGCACACGTTCTTCACCACGGCGAGGTCGTGCGCGATGAGGAGGATAGAAAGCCCCAGGTCACGCCGCAGGTCGCGAAGGAGGTTGAGAACGCGCGCCTGGACCGAGACGTCGAGCGCCGACACCGGCTCGTCCGCGATCAGGACCTTCGGACGGCACGCGAGCGCACGCGCCACGGAGACGCGCTGGCACTGCCCGCCCGACATCTCCCTCGGATACTGGTCCAGCACCGCGTTCGACAGCCCCACGAGCGAGAGGAGCGATTCGGCTCCCGTCTCATGTCCCTCGCGACCCGCTTGTCCCTCATGTCCTGCCTGACGTGAGGGGCATGGGTGACGAGAGGGACGAGAGGAAGTTCCCCTTCCATGCTGCAGAACTTCCTCAAGCGTCTGCCGCACCGTCATCCTGGGGTTGAGCGACCCGACGGCGTCCTGGAAGATCATCTGGATGGAATTATTAGCGCCCCTCTCGTCACTCATGTCCTCGCCATCGTCATTGAAATCAAACTCGATTTTCCCCGCCGACGGCTTCTCCAGCCCGATCAGGGTCTTCGCGATCGTAGACTTGCCCGACCCCGACTCGCCGACTATGCCGAGGATCTCGCCCTCCCCAAGCGAAAACGAAACGCCCTTCACGGCTTCGAACGAGCCGTAGCGGACATGCAGGTCCGTGACTGTTATGTAGTTCTTCAAAGGTTGAAAAATCAAAAGGTTGAAAGGTTGTCTAAACTCCGGCTTGACGTCAGTCGCCGCCTCAGGAACAATATTATACCATTTTGTTTTTTTGCGTGCGCGCGCGTGCACGCCCAAACTTTTGGTATAATACGCGCCTATGTCGAAATCCGGGAAAACCACAATCATTGTGCTGTCCGCGGCCGTCGTGCTGCTGCTGGCTACGCTTGCATCATGCGTAAAATACTAAACCGCTTCTTCGGACTGCCGGCGGCGCTTCTGGCGGCCGCCATAGTAGCGGCCTGCTCCGTCCTCGTCTTTCTGAAATGGCGCGACGACCAGACCGCGTCGTTCGTGTCGTCCATCGTCGCCGAAAACTCGCCGATCGCGGAACTCGCCTCGCGCAGGATCGTCTGGAAGGTCGTCCGCTCCGACTCGTCGATCTCGTCCGACTCCATCCGCGAGACGGTCTACACGATAAAGGCTGGCTACGACCTTGCCGCCGCCGAGACGCCCGCCGTGGACAAGGAAGCGAAAAAGGTCGTCATCACGCTCCCCGCGCCGAAGATCATCTCCATCGACCACTTCCTCCAGCGTACCTCCAAGGAGCGCGCCACGTTCGCGAAGCGCGCCTTCGGCTCGCTCGGGGACGACGGACGCGCGGACAGGGAGGACGCCGCGCAGCTCGCGGCGGACTGCGAAAGGTTCGCCCTCCTCTCGACGGAGAGCCTGCGCGAGGGCATCGAGCGGCTCTTGTCCGCACGCCTCGCCGAAATGGGCGGATACACCCTGGAACTGAAGTCCGGACTCGACATCCCCGCCAAGGTGATGTTCAACGCCTACTTCGAGGAAAAGGGGATCGACTTCCGCCTGCCATGAAAAAGACGACCCTCACAGCCGCCCTCGCAGCGCTAGTGCCGCCACTCCTCTCCGCCGCCGTTGGCGTCACTTTCGACGCGGCGCTGACGAACACGACGGACTGGGTGTACTCCGAGAAGATACAGCGCTCCTCGACCGGCGGCGAGCACGTCTACTTCAACACGATCGGCTCTTTCGTGAAATCGCCCGTCTTTCCGTTCCGCATCACTTCCGTCAGGCTTGAGCTTTCCTGTTCCAGCACAACCCCGACGAGGAATCTCGCAATCGTCCCGTCGGCTGGCGAACGCCTACAGTCCGCAGACGTGTCGGCAAAGGACAAAAAGGAATTCCAGACGTTCGCATTCGACGGATCCGACGCCGCGAGGTCCTTCGAAATCGTCCTGACGGGCAGCGGACAGACCGGCAACTGGCACCTCTACTCCGCCGAGATCGCGGGAGTGCCGCTGATCGACCCGCCCGACGGACTCGCCGCGCCGGTGGTCAAGCGAGACGAATTCACCCTTCGCTGGGACAATCCGGACTGCGCGGTCTCGAACCGCGTCGAAATATTCGAGGTCCAGCCCGGCAAAGACGACAAGGGCGACTCGGTGGAATACGACTTCTCGGACTTCCGCAACGACACCGGAAACGCCCGCGACGC
>JAEEGG010018750.1_pt1 | contig 14027 bp, 9 predicted proteins | sample 9134161 | NCBI WGS metagenome assembly JAEEGG01 (sample SAMN16246543, study PRJNA631951) | gut metagenome | biome: gut microbiome; feature: rumen; material: CR-attached | host: Bos | place: Iran: Karaj | collected 2018-10 | reverse complement strand
TATCTTTATGGTGCCGCCACCCTCACAGTTCTCGCACCGGCCGCCCTTCACATTGAAGGAGAACCGGCCCGGCTTGTAACCCTTGGCCTTTGCCTCCGGCACCTCGGCAAACAGATCCCGGAGAGCGCCGAAGACCTCCACATAGGTGGCCGGGTTGGACCGGGGTGTGCGCCCTATGGCCGACTGGTCTATGTTTATGATCTTGTCTATATATTCCAGGCCTGAGATGCTTTTGTAGGCTCCTTCCGGCTCTGAGGCATGATTCAATTTGTTGTAGGCGGCCGGGAAAAGGATGTCGTTCACCAGGCTCGATTTGCCCGAGCCCGAGACGCCGGTGACCACCACCAGCTTGCCCAGGGGGAACTTGACGTCGATGTTCTTCAGGTTATGCTCTTTTGCCCCTTTTATGGTTATGCAGTGATTGTTGGGCACCCGGGTCTTGTCTGTTACCTCCACCTTCTCGTCGCCGTTCAGGAAGCGCGCTGTGATGCTCTTCTTGTTCTTCAGGAGCTCCTTCACTGTCCCCTGGGCAACTATGCTGCCCCCGTGGACACCGGCACCGGGGCCCAGCTCCACCACATAGTCGGCAGAGCGTATTGTCTGCTCGTCGTGCTCCACCACAATCAGGGTGTTGCCTATGTCCCGCAGATGCTTCAGGGTATCTATAAGCTTCTCGTTGTCCCGCTGGTGGAGACCTATGGTAGGCTCATCCAGGATATAGAGGACTCCTACCAGGGAGCTGCCGATCTGGGTGGCCAGCCTTATGCGCTGGGCCTCGCCCCCTGACAGGGTGGCCGCCTTCCGGTTCAGGGTAAGGTAGCCAAGCCCCACAGAATCCAGGAACTGGAGCCTTGCCTTGATCTCCTTCATGATTTGGCCTGATATCTGCTTCTCGGTGTCGGTAAGCTTGAGCTTCTCAAAGAAGGCCTTGAGCTCCTGAACCGAGGATGATGTCAACTCTTCTATGTTCTTGCCACCTATCGTTACAGCAAGGGCCTCGGGGCGGAGCCTAGCGCCATGGCAAGCGGTGCATTCCCGTTGACTCATGAAGGATTCTATGTATTCCCTCATGCTGTCAGAGAAGGACTCCCTGTGCCGCCTCTCCAGCTCCTTGAAAATGCCGGGGAACGGTTTGTTGTAATCGGAGGTGTGGTTACCCTCTCTATTTGTGTATGTGATGTGAAGCACATCATCAGAGCCGTAGAGAAGGATGTTCATCACCTTCTTGGGCAGGTCTTTCAGCGGAGTGTCCAGGGAGAAATGATACTTCTCGGCCAGGGCATCGAACCAGCTGTGGTACCATGCCGACTTGGGTGTGAATGGCAGGATGCCCCCCTCGTTGTAGGATAGGCTCATATCTGGCATGATAAGCTTCTCGTCATATTCCATGGTTATTCCCAGTCCTGCACAGGATGGACATGCTCCATATGGGTTGTTGAAGGAGAAAAGCCTTGGCTGCAGCTCAGGGATGGAGATGTTGCAGTCAGGGCATGAGTTCTTCTCGGAGAAGTAGTAGTCCTGGCTCTTTCTGCTATCCTCCATCACAGAGACGATGACACGGCCACCAGAAGTCCGGACAGCTGTCTCCACCGCCTCGCTTATACGGCTCTTGTTCTCCTGGCTCTTCTTTATCCGGTCCACCACTATGTCGATGGAGTGCTTTTTCTTCTTGTCCAGGGTTATGGTTTCAGAGAGCTCACGGATCTCACCGTTCAGGCGTATCCTTGCAAAGCCAGCCTTGGCTGCATCTGATATAAGCTTCTCGTGCTCCCCTTTCTTGCCGTACACCATAGGTGCCAGCACTGTCATCTTGGTGCCGTCGGGGAATGCGTAGATAACATCAAGAATCTGGTCCACCGACTGCTCGTGGATCTCGCGGCCGCACTGGGGACAGTGCACCACGCCTATCCGGGCAAAGAGAAGACGGAAGTAGTCATAGATCTCGGTAACGGTTCCCACTGTTGAACGAGGGTTCCGATGTGTGGTCTTCTGCTCTATTGAGATGGCAGGAGAAAGCCCCTCGATATAATCCAGATCAGGCTTCTCCATCCGCCCCAGGAACATACGGGCGTAGGAAGAGAGGGACTCCACATAGCGGCGCTGCCCCTCTGCAAATATAGTATCAAAGGCAAGGGATGACTTCCCCGACCCGCTCAGGCCTGATATGACTACAAGCTGATCCCGGGGCAGTTCGACATCGATGTTCTTGAGATTGTGCTCCCTTGCTCCTTTTATAATAATTTTATTCATACTACCTCTGTATACATAGTTATACAGAGTAAAGCATATCCTAATATTATTATATATGCAAGTTGCGCCCTATTAAGAAAGTCATATAATGAGGAATAGTCAGAATATCCCCTTCTTTCCCCACATTATAGTCGCCTATCTTTATCAGCTTTGTTTTTCCATAATGTTCTGGATGGGACATAACTGTCTTGCTTGATTTGGTATTCCCATCTTTTGATTTAGCCTCTACCAGACAGGCGTTATTGTCATAGCAGATAACAAAATCTATCTCAAGCCCTGATTCCTTTGCGAAGTAGAAGGTATCAACTCCCTCTTTATTGAGGGCATCAAAGACCAAAGATTCGTATATCGCACCCTTTCCCTGTCCCAAGTTGCCCTTGTTCATGGCAATGATAGTATCAAGCCCATACATTGATGTCACAATGCCGATATCTTCGGGGAACAGCTTGAACTGAGACCTGATGATATTACCCTTAAGAGGCAGAGAAGGAACCTCCAGATTATAGACCTTATTGACAATATGTGCCTGCCGCAGATATTCGATGGCATCAACCTTATCTTTTGATGAACCGCCTGTTATTTTTGATGTGATGAACCTTTTATTCTCTTTTGCCAGAAAAGTCGGTATTAGATCAAAGACATTGTGGATTCTTGCCACCTCTGCCGGTTTGAACAAAGGTTTCCCATCCTTACCTTTTCTTCTGCCGAAGTCAGTCTTCATATCAAAGATTGTACTCTCTGTGGTTCTGACAGCTTCCATAAGATTATGGTCATTCTGGATATAAGCTTTGACAGCTTTCGGGAATCCGCCTACACATGCATATTTAATAAACAGATTCTTGTATTTTTTATGCATAGGCTCTGGTACAGGTTTTCTCTTTATGAAATACTCTTCCATCTTGGAAATCTGCCCTTTGCTGTATCCCTCTGCCCAAAGAAATTCCTCGAAATCCATTGTGTGCATATGATAAACAGTATCGTAACCGGTGGGTGCCGGAGTGGTATCACCGACCACATATCCATTGATTCCTAAATATGAGCCGCTGCCTATGACATCATATCTTCCATCTTTCTCAAAATTTTTGAATGACAGCCTTGCCCTGGGACATTCCTGAATCTCATCAAAAAAGATCAGCGTGTCGCCCGGGGTTATCTGGACAGCTGGGAAACGGAGGGAGATATTGGATATCAAGGTATCAACATCCAACTCGCCATCAAAGTCAGAACAGTATTCTGGATTATCCCAGAAATTCAATTTGACCAATTTTTTATACTGACCGGCAAAATGCTCAATACTCTCTGTTTTTCCACATTGCCTTATGCCCACAATCAGCGCAGGGGATTTTTCCTTCCTATTTTTCCAGTCAATAAGCCATCTGTCAATCTTTCTCTCAAAGTACATACTGCCTCCATATACTAAATTCGGAGCGAGTTTATAGCTAAAATATACAAAATTCGGAGCGAGTTTTCAACTACTTTTTACTAAATTCAGAGCGAGTTTTACAAAAAAAGGGCTGTCCTAAGACAGCCCTGATGTTCATAAAGTTTGTGCAGCTACTGTTTGCAGACTATGCGGAAACCAAGATAATCGTATTTATCATTAGGTCCATAATACACCTCAGTTTCATTATCATTAATATCATTAAATGAGGCACCACTGCCAGTAGAATAATTAGAACCTTTGACATAATGATAAATTATCTGTTCTGGCTTTCTAGAATCCCAACACCATTCACTTACATTACCAGTCATATCATATAATCCATAACCGTTAGGATTCTTCTGTCCCACAGGATGGGTAGTAGAATTTGCATTTGCGATATACCAAGCTACTTCACCTGGTGTGTTACTTCCTGCATAGGTGTAGTTTTGCCCACCTTTTCCAGAATAAACCCACTCCTCAATTGTCGGAAGTCTGAAACCATTCTTGGAGATGTCCTGGGTCACATCATTTCCATTGATTGTATATACCGGTGCAAGCCCCATCTCTGTACTCAGCGCATTGCAGAATGCAGCAGCATCATACCATGTGACCTTCTCCACAGGATAATTGTCTCCGGCTTTGTTGTAACTTGGATTCGACCCCATCACTGATGTATACAATCCCTGGGTCACTTCTGTGCTGAGCATCTTATATGTCTTGCCTGGTATGGCAACCATATTATCCAGTGTCCACTTTGCATAGACAGTGATGTTGCCATTTACGGCAGTTCCTGCAGTGAATTCTGATCCACCACCGCAGGTCTGGGTGTACCAGCCTCCGAAGGCAAATCCTGTCTTCTGCGGTGGTGTCGGCAATGAGCCTACCGTGGTCGCAGGGCTGTTCACTGTCTTGCTGGCCGGACTCACCGGTGTGGTCGCTCCCTGGTCGTCAAAGTTGACTGTGTAGCTGTAGGAATCCCACTTGGCATAGACTGTGATATTGCCAGTCACAGGTGTTCCTGCTGTAAACTCTGACCCTCCACCGCCAGCCTGGGTGTACCAGCCTCCGAAGACAAATCCTGTCTTCTGCGGTGCTGTCGGCAATGAGCCTACCGTGGTCGCAGGAGGAATGACCGTCTTTGTTGTAGGACTTACCGGTGTAGTCGCTCCCTGGTCATCAAATGTAACGATATGGCCCGGGATCCATTTTGCATAGACTGTGATATTGCCAGTGACAGTTGTTCCGGCAGTGAACTCATCTCCTGCTCCGCCCGGTTGTGTATACCAGCCGCCGAAACCATTGTTTGTCTTCTCCGGTGCGGTCGGCAGCGAGCCTACTGTGGTCGCAGGAGGAATGACCATCTTTGTTGTAGGACTTGCCGGTGTTGTCGCACCCTGCCCGTCAAAGGTAACAGTGTAAACTGGATTCCACTTTGCGTAGACTGTGATATTGCCTAATACTACCGTTAAAGCAGTGAACTCATATCCTGCTCCGCCCGGCTGTGTATACCAGCCACCAAAGACATAGTCTGTTTTCTCCGGTGCTGTCGGCAGCGAGCCTACTGTGGTGGCAGGGCTGTTCACCGTCTTACTTGCCGGATTCACATGGGTTGTGGCACCCTGGTCATCAAATGTCACGGTGTAGCTGTAGTCAGCCCAGTATGCATATACAGTGATGTTGCCGGTGACCGGTGTGCTGGCCGTGAACTGTGTCCCGCCTCCTGCGGTCTGTGTATACCAGCCCATGAAGATCTGGCCGTTCTTTGCAGGATTTGCCGGCAGCGAGTCTATTGTTGTGGCAGGGCTGTTCACTGTCTTGCTTGCCGGACTTACAGGTGTGGTGGCACCCTGGTCATCGAAATTGACTGTGTAGTTGTAAGAGTCCCACTTGGCGAAAATTGTTATGTTTCCAGTGACCACAGTATCTGCGGTGAACTCTGTCCCTGTTCCGCCAGTACCAGTGTACCAGCCGCCGAAGTTGTAGCCCGTCTTCTTGGGCGCTGCCGGCAGCGTGCCTACTGTCTGTGCAGGTGGTGCCACGGTCATGCTCGAAGGATTGGCTGGTGTGGTGGCCCCCTGTCCGTCAAAGGTCACGGTGTGGGGCTCGCTGCTCAGTATCCTGGACGGATCGGAGTTCCAGCCCTCGGCCGCCTTATAGGCAGCGACCACATCATCAGGTACATATATCGTGGCCGGGCATCCGCCCAGGAACGCAGGGTCTGCCTCAGGCGGCGTCCAGCTCTCCATGATTATACCCTCAAGGTTAGAGCAACCCTGGAACACATTCGCCATTATCCATGCAACCGAGGTAGGTATGGTCACCGATGTCAGGTTCGTGCAGTCCTTGAATGCGTTGTCCCCTATGATGCTGACCGGATTGCCGTCTATGGTCCCAGGTATGTTCAATACGGAGAGTTGCTTCCCCTTGGCTGTCAGCCCCGTGATCTGCAGGAAAAATCCGCCAGGGAGCACCGGGACCTGCTCAAGGGCTGGAGACGGCGAACCTCCGCTCATGAGCAGCACCTCATATATCGGTGCCCACTTGGCATAAAGGAGCAGGTTCTCGCCCTTGTATTTCGCGCCGGGGGCATAGCTTTTGCCACTGCCGTCGGCCTTGGTGTTCCAGCCGTCGAACAGGTAGCCGTACTTGACCAGGTTGCCCGTGTTGTCGCTTATGACAACCTCCTCACCTTTGCTGATCTGTCCTTCAGGAGTATAGATTCCTGAGTCCGCCCCGTTGGCATTGTAGTTAACGGTGAAGACATCGCTGACAGCGTTCCCGCTGCCACCGCCTCCGCCGCACGCAGTTGCTAGAAAGATGATGCTTGCAATTAAAAGGATTGAGATTACGGACCTGGACCTCATGGAAACCCCCATTTCATCGGTATTCTATATCAAGTTTACCCCCCCCCGGCCAGTTTGTCAAATTTTTTTTTAAACTTTTTTCTCCAAAATTGAAGCAAAAACACATTTTTTGCGTTTACACAAGTAAAACCAAAATTCAGGAGGAAAAGGTATGAATGAAATAATAAAATACACCAACAGTGATAATATGTTTGAAGACATATGCCAGATAATTGATGATGCACAACGCTTTGCCTACCGCTTGGTAGACAACTCATTGGTTATAAGAAATTGGTGTATCGGGAAAAGATTATCAGAAGAAACTCTTAAAGGAGAAAACCGTGCGGTGTATGGCGCTGAGATTATCAATAATCTATCTAAGGACTTGTCTATGAAATATGGAAAAGGCTATTCAAAACGAGCTTTATACCAATATCTAAGGTTTTATAGGATGTTTCCCGGAATTGTGTACGAAGTTCGTACACAATCTCTTAACGGCATGATAGTGAACGAAGCGCGTACACAATTCGACAGCTTATTATCTTGGACACACTATAGAATTCTCACTCAGGTTGAAGATAAAACAGCAAGGAACTGGTATGAAAAAGAATCATACGAGCAGACATGGAGCTCAACAACTTTGCAAAGGAACATCTCCACCCAATATTACTACAGATTGCTGAAATCACAAGATAAGACTGGTGTAGAAAATGAAATGAAACGATTGACATCCCAATATCAGGACAAGCTTGAATTTATAAAAAATCCTGTAATAGCAGAGTTTCTGGGAATGAAGGAAAACACATCATACTATGAGTCTGACCTTGAACAGTGTATAATCAATAATCTCCAGAAATTTCTTATTGAGCTTGGAAAAGGTTATGCCTTTGTGGCTAGGCAGCAGCATATACATACAGAAAAAGAAGATTATTATATAGATCTCGTGTTTTATAATTATATTCTTAAATGTTTTGTTCTGATTGATCTTGATGAAATAAAAAAGTCATCCGATGACAATCCGACTCTTGGTTTAGTATTATGTACAGAAACTGATGAAGACATTGCCAAGTATTCTATCCTGCATGGGAATGAACAGCTTTTTGCTTCCAAGTATAAACTTTATCTTCCTACCGAGGAAGAATTAAGGGCAGAAATAGAAACCCAGAAGGAATTCTATTATCTGCAAAAAAAAGACTAGATGTGTTAATAATGGGCTGTCAGAGTTGTACTATTGAATTATCACTTTTGCTAAGTCGGCAATCTGCTGAGGGGTGAGGGTTTCGGCTCGGGTGCCTATATCTATGCCCAGGCTCTGACAGGCTGACTGCACTTTATCCACACCGTAGGGGCGCAGGTTGTTCAGCAGGGTCTTGCGTCGGGATGCGAACATATCGCGGATAGCTTTGAGCACCTGTGGAGTCACAGACTCGCGAAAACCAGCTTTCGGAGTGAATGTGACAATGCCCGAGACTACATCAGGCACGGGATAGAATGACCCACTCTTAAGGTCGCCCTGATAGACCACATCACAGGCAAGCTGGCAGAATACCGAGAACGAAGAATAGTCGGCAGAGCCGGGCTTTGCAGTTATGCGGAGCCCCATCTCCTTCTGCACAGTGAATACCATCCGTGGCGCAAGGCAATCGCCCTCGATAAGCTGGGTGATCATGGCAGAAGCGCTGTTATAAGGAAGGTTCCCGAAGATCACATCAGGCTTTCCGGACTGCTCGGCCACAGCCTTCCAAGTCTTTACCATATCGCCTGCCACAACGCAGAAACCAGGATGAGAACCGAACTGCTCGTTGAGGAAATCAATGTAGCCCCGGTCAATCTCGAACACAGTCAGATGTCCGTTCTGACCCACTTTCTCCAAAGCCATGGAGGTCATGGCACCGAGGCCACCGCCAATCTCCCAGACCGAATCTCCTGCTTTTATATCCACATACGAGAGCACCTTCTCCCGGGCCGCCCGGGATATCATGAAGTTCTGCCCGAACTTCTTTGTGGGGCTCAGGTTCCGCTCTTTAAGGACGGCGATTATCTCTTTCTGGGAATCGTAGTTCATTGTCTCCTCGCGATCATTCTAAACTTTTTTATTGCTGATAATCAAGGCACTGGGAGAGCGATGCCGGGGACGAATGAGGCCCATCGGACAATCAATTCTATAAGGTAGAAAAATAGGGTGAAGAGAGGCTGCTGGAGCAGGCCGATGGCCATGAGGAGCTGTGCGGGGACAAGGACACATGCAAGGCCAAGGCACATGTAGAGCGTAACTACCGGCGATATCACCATGGAAGAGAGGATGCCGGCCGGGTACACCACCCCAAAGTTGTAAAAGGTGACTGGTGCTGTCATTATCACTGCGGCAAGAGAGCAGGCCATTCCAGTGGCAAGAAAAACGGGCATCACTCTCTCAAGAGAGTCGGCAATAGGCGTGGTGAAAAGAAGTATTCCTGCCAATGCCAGGAACGAGAGCTGGAAAGAAAGGGAGAAGAAGTACTCGGGGAACATCATCAGCGTCAACGAGAAGGCAAAGACAAGAACACGCATCAGGTTCACCTTGGCCCCCATCAGCTTGCCCAGCGAGACCAGGAAGAACATGATGACAGCCCGCAGGAGCGACGGAGAGATTCCTGCCATAAGCAGGTAGAGCACATTCACCACATTCACGGCAATAATCGAAAGACGCGGGCCGGTGAAACGGCGGACGATAAAGAATATGAACAGGGCTATGATACCCAGGTGCATACCAGAAAGCGCCAGCACATGGGACACCCCTGCCCGCCTGAACTGGTCCTTAAGCCCAGGATCCAGGTTGTCACGGCTGCCTGTTAGTAGCGCCTCTGCCAGGAAGCTTTTCTGCCCATACACCAGCTGTATCTTATCGGTAAAAGCGAGCACCGTGCTCCTTCGGAGTGCGTAGAACCAGTTGCGGCTGCCAAAGCTCACCATTTTCTTGGCAGAAAAGCTTTGCCCGTCCTTGCCCAGCCTTACATTATCAAACCTGACAGAGTCGCCCCAAAAGCCTTTCCCTCCGTTGGCAAACACAGTCACTGTCCGCCGCATGGTCTGCTCTATGTTCTGCATGTGCACCTTCTCCAGCTTCAGCTGGTAGATATAGCTGCCACGGGCGGTGCGGCGGGCATCGGCGGCCAGTGTCCCTTCCAGGGCGGTAACTCTGGAAAGGCTTTGGGGCGGCAGCCCTGGGTCGGGCACCCAGCGTAATGCGATGACGCAGGCGGACAGCGCCCCCCAGAGCAGAAACACCGGCAGCTCGTGTATGCGCATGCGGCGGCGGTTTGCGATGGCCAGAGCTGCGGTGAGGGCGGCCAGTGCGGGCAGGGTTATGGCTCTGGGAAAAAAGTACAGCGGGATTATATCAATCAGTATCACCAGAAGCGGCACTGCCCGCCTCATCTTGTATTGTAAAACTCTCTGTCTAACTGTCATGGCTGGCCCTCGGGTTTTGAGTTGACAGACAAGATTTCGTGGAGTATATTATAAACAGCCGGATGTAGCTTTTGGGTCAAGCCCTGATTATCAGGAACCCCCTGCGCCTTCCGGTTATTTTTTTGATAAATAGTATGCGAGTAATATTTATTTCCTCGACTATCAATTCTGATTACTATACCTACATATTCTACATATTCTTCTTCGCCACATCTAGAGAACTTACCACCTTTTGTTATTATAACTTTTCCTATAGGAGATCTAGGCATAGTATTATGTATACTGTAGTATGCCCAACCAATCTGCTTTTTTAAGACTTCTTTATCCCGATTACCTTTGATTAAAAAGAATGCCGGCACCTGTTCCAAGGACATTGCCTTTACAGGTGCAAGAACTTTGAGAGCCTGATTTTTCTCTATTCTTTCTTTATCAGAAAAAAATACTTTTTGATCATTCATACTTGTATAAACACAAAAAATTTTCATTTTGCTTCAATTTTTGCTCAAAAAATTTTAAAAACCTTATAAATGCTTATATAGCCAGCAATAAGCTACCTCCGCTCGATGGATGTACATGTACATAACATCGCCGGAGGCAGCTTTTGCTGGCTGGTTAGCGATACAAGATTTTTGAACTTTTTATTCACACTGAGTGGTAGGAATTTATAGTTCCTACTGGAATTGAACCAGTGTTGACGGGTTGAAAACCCGTTGTCCTCACCATTAGACGAAGGAACCTTATATTTCTTTGGAATAATCGCAATATATCCTACCCATTGCTTCGTGTAAAGCATTTTATAAAAAGCTTTATAAAACTACTTCCATAACGCTCTCAAGCATCTGGTTCTGGCGCCACTGGTTGAGGTACTTCTGCTTCCTGTGACTCCAGCCCATCTTGCCATAGACACCGCTGGCCTTCTGGATTACGTACTCCCAGTCATCAGGTGTGAACTTACGCCAAGCTGCTTTCTTCACATCTTCAATCTCCGCCCACTCTTCCTTGGAGATATTCCTGAAATACATTGAATACCACTCCATAAGATAGGAGACCTTTACAGGTACAGAACCTGCATTCACATACCGATCCACATCATACTGTGAACCATCTGACATCAAAGCATTAAGTGCTTCTTTTACTTTTTTCTTTGTGATGAGCATACGCGCCCTCCTGAAACAAATTCCCAAAAGAGCGCAGGTTACCCATAGATCAAGCGTTAGCACCTTGCCAGGCGGCAGGTTGCTGTGTGGTCAAAGGGCTTGTCCCTCGCACACTCTTTATAGGTAAGGACAGATTAACACAGGGGGTGTGTCAAATAATGCTACAGGGTAAAAATATTTTTCTCAGCTGCAACTATCATAAATCAATGGAATCCAACAGCAAGTACAAGGCTACATCAATCTCGTGCATAGAAATTATCCGGGCCAAGTCCTTGTTGTTTCCTAAAGCCATAGGAATCAGCTTAATGATTACGTTTGTCAGACATCCCTGATATGTCTTATAATCTGCCATCTCGAAAAGACCTGTGCAGGACTTCCGGAGCTCGGTGTCATCATAAGCAATATGATTCTTATCAAGGATTCCCTTCACATCATTATATATTCCATCTTCCTGCATGAACCATCTGAGAGCTGTGTTTAACGCATCATTCTTAAATTTATCTGCAATCTCGACCATCAGGACATCATTACCCAATACAAGTTCTATAGCATAAGAAAGATAAGGCTGGACAGAAGTGGCAAATTTTGCCCTGGTCTTGAAGCTGTGTTCCTTTGTAGGATTTTCTACCCCGCCATCGGTCAGCACCATATTCAGAAGCCACTCTATTGCAGACTTCTCTGTTGTTCCATAAGGTATAGTACTTTCTCCTGGAGATTTTCCACGCTTGTAGGAAAAGGTTTCCAGCCTGAACTTAGGAATCTCTGCCAAAGAGTCTGCTTTTGATCTATACCATACAGTCTCGTTAATATATTTACCTTTTTCTTCTTTTGTACTAATTCTTTGGTAATCCGATTCTTTTGACTCAAACAAATTGATATCCCTTCCGCACCGGTACATACCATATTGCTCCGGGGCAATATAAGAAACAAGGTCGGCCGAATTGACGATGTTGAATACATTCGGGAATGCAATTGCATGATCCACAGTGAGCCCTCTAGGTGTATTGAATGTGTAAGAGAACACATGCTTCTGAGGTACATTCAGTTTTTTGGAAGGATCAGCCAGCACCATGTATGAAAGGACATTGGTCACTGCCGCTCCTCTGGAGTAACCGCACAACCAAAGCTTGACCTTTCCTTTGTCATATGAACTCTTATATTTTGAATTGATATAAGAAGTGAGGGCATTATAGACCTTGGTGGCAGATTCGGTGAACCCCTGATGGTCTCCGCTTTCGCCAATCTTGAAGTTATTGGCCCACTCGCTGCCATAGTTCAGACCCCTGACAGCCACTATAATCAGATCATAGTCGCCGTCCTTGTAATGGCCCATACAATAGGAGATAGAATCGGCAGAGTTGGAGTCATAATTATTACTGCATACTATGTTGTCTAATTCAAGGGCAGAATACAATTCTCTGATTTTTTGTTCTTTTGAAGTCTGGTTTGCAATTACAAGGCTTACTAAAGCAATGGCCTCGTCGTACTTTGTGGCATCTTTAAAAGAATCATCCTCGACCAGTTCATCAATAGTATCAATGGTGACAGGAACTGATGTTTTATCTCCGTTCATTCCAGTATCAATACTGGTTTTTACTTTTTTATGGCTTCCTGTATCAGTAAAAGCACAGGAGATAAAACAAATTACTACAAAAAAAGTAATAATGTCATAAAAAATGCTTCTTTTCATACTCCCTCTGAACAGTAGTTAATTAAGGTAGTCCCACAGCATGATCAGGGCCATATCGGGCATATGGAGATAAACCATCCGGCTTAAGTCTTTGTTGCCTGCTACAGCCGAAGGAATCAATTCTAAGATTGTATTGAACAGACATCCGTCACCATTGCTGAAATCAACCATCTCATAAAGTGCAGTGCAGGCCCTCTTGAGTTCAGAATCATCATAAGCGATATGATATTTATCCATTATTTCTTTCATATCTTTATATATTCCATCGCTTTCCAAGAACCACCTCGCTGGAGTTAGAATCGGTTCTTTCTTAAACTTATCTCCTACATCTTCCATAATTTCTGGATAACCTAAAAAATACTGGATGAAATAAGAAAAATAAGGCTGGATGGTAGTTGCAAACTTTTCCCTGGTCTTGAAGCTGTAACCCTTATAAGGATCTGCTATCCCGCCATCTGTCAGGATCAGGTTCAAAAGCCATTCTATTGCAGATTTTTCACACGTTCCATACGGTATTTTACTTTCACCGGGAGTTTCTCCTTTCCTATAGTTGAAAGTTTCCAGTTTGAACTTAGGAATAACCTTTTTATTATCTTTTGCCAGCTTATCTACTCTCGACTCATACCATACTGTTTCGTTTATATTCTTCTTTTTTTCCTCTTTTGTACTCATTCTGGTGTAATCTGAGTTTTTGGGATCGTATATATTGATATCCTTTCCGCACCGGTACATTCCGTATATCTCAGGAGCAATATATGTAACAACATCAGCAGAATTATAGATGTTGAATACATTGGGGAATGCTATTGCATGTTCTGCACAAAGCCCCCTGGGGGTGCCGAATGTATAGGCTGCCACCTGCTTCAGGGGTATATTCAGCTTCTTGACCGGGTCAGCCAGCACAAGGTATGAAAGCACATCGGTCACCGCCGCCCCCCGGGAATACCCGGTCATAAGCAGAAGGATCTTTCCGCTGTCATATGAACTCTTATATTTTGAGTTTATATAAGAGGTGAGTCCATCATAAACCTGGGTGGCTGCCTCGGTGAATCCCTGGTGGTCGCCGCTTGTGCCTATCTTGAAATTGCTGGCCCATTCAACATCATAATCAATGCCTCTGACAGCCACCGCAATTAAATCATATCCCTCAACACTATAATGGCCCATGCAGAAAGAGATGGAATCGGCAGTGCCTTTATCATAATTAGCACTGC
>JAEEGG010018747.1_pt1 | contig 14031 bp, 16 predicted proteins | sample 9134161 | NCBI WGS metagenome assembly JAEEGG01 (sample SAMN16246543, study PRJNA631951) | gut metagenome | biome: gut microbiome; feature: rumen; material: CR-attached | host: Bos | place: Iran: Karaj | collected 2018-10 | reverse complement strand
CATCGAGATGCTGACTTCATGTCGTTTGGATATGATGTCCTCCTAAAGGCCTCGGGGAAATTCCTCGGGGCTTTGTAGTTGAAAGGAACGAAAAATGCCGAAGCTATCAGTTATCATCCCTGCACATAATGCAGAGCAGACAATCAAAAAGTGCATATCAAGCGTTCTGATGCAGAGTTTCCCGGATTGGGAGCTGTTTGTTGTTTGTGATAATTGCACAGACAAAACGGCGGAAATCGTACGCCAAATCGCCAAAATTGAACAAAATGTGCGATTTTGCGAAGTAAATGTGCAGAATGAATGTCTCGGACGGAATATCGGGCTCGACAACACAAGCGGTGAGTGGATTTTGTTCATTGACGCTGACGATTGGTATTTGCATGAGTTTTGCTTTCAACAGCTCATGGATAGGGCCAAGAACAGCAAAGCAGACATCATCGCATATGATATGGTGTGGAAGCATATCGGTGTTGTTCCGCCAATATCAGGCAGGAACGGACAGCTCTTTCCGCATTGCACAAACAAGATGTGGAGAAGGTCATTCATTGGTACAGAAAGGTTCCTTGATGTCAAGCCCGATGGCGATGCGACATTCCACAAGATTATGATGGCGAAATCACCCAAGATTGAATTTGCCTCGATTCCGATTTACTACTACAACTATTTGCGTCCCGGCAGTTACTCGGCACGGATGGGCCGTTCTGCCGATATTGTGAAAGAGTATTGGAAAATATGAAATTCTCAATCATTATTCCTGCGCACAATTCCGCAGGATATATCAGAAAGGCACTTGACAGCATTAAAGCGCAGACATTCACGGATTATGAGTTAATCGTAATCTGCGATTCTTGCATTGATGATACAGAGCAGATTGCAAAGCAGTACGCACACAAGGTCGAGCGGTGCCATTACGGGCAGGACGGACAGACACGCAATCTCGGAATCGACATAGCAGAAGGCGAATGGATATTGTTCATGGATGATGACGATTGGTGGATGGATTCTTTCGTCCTGGAGAACATTAACAGACAGCTTGCAGACGATATCGACATTCTGTGCTTCGGATTCTTATGGAGCACGGGCGGAGTTGGAAGACCGCAAGGCAACAGAGGGCATCATTGGATTGCCGTTTGGAATAAATGTTGGCGGCGATCATTCATTGGCAATACACGATTCTCCACAAAATACATGGAGTCGGATGTTGATTTTCACATCGGCATGTTCAATAAGCAGCCAAGAGTGAAGAACATGAACGCTGTCCTGTACTATTACAACTACATGCGCAAGGGCTCACAGACAGAGCTTGAATACAGAAAACATGAAAGACTATGCTGAAAAGTTCTACAAAAGTAAAGCATGGCAGAAATGCCGCGAGGCTTACTTTCGTTCCCAAGGCGGTCTTTGTGAACGATGCAGAAAACGCGGATTGCTAGTTCCGGGCGACACGGTACATCATTTGACGCACATCACGCCACAGAACATAGGCGACCCGAATATAACTCTGTCATTTGACAATTTGCAGTTGCTTTGCAGAGATTGTCATGCAGAAATACACAGCAACAACCCCGACTATCAGCGGCGATATACAGTTTCCGCAGATGGTACAGTTATAGCCACAGATTCCGCGCGTCCAAGTTAATGCGGAATAGGAGGACAGATGGCAAAGAAGAACGGAAAGAATTGGATTCTTGAATATTATCAGAAGACCAAGGACGGCTCATTGACCGTGGGCCGATACATGGAGCTTGAATTAGAGTATTTAATCAAAGGGCTTGAAGACAAGCTCTTTTTTTATGACCAAAAGAAGGCGAACAATGCGGTCGAGTGGATAGAAAAGCATGCGTTTCATACAGAAGGGCCGCTTGCGCCGGGGCCGCTAAAGTTAGAGCTGTGGCAGAAGGCGTTTATATCTGCGCTGTTTGGCATCGTGAATGACAAAGGTTTGCGGCAGTTCCGCGAGGCGGTGCTTGTCATTGGCAGAAAGAACGGAAAGTCATTGATTGCGGCTGCAATCGCAAAATATGTGTGGATGGTAGATGGCGGATTCGGAGCAAAGGTATTTAACATCGCGCCGAAACTCGACCAAGCAGACATCATTTACAACAACATTTGGCAGATGGTGCTTCTCGATCCCGAGTATCAGAAAATGAAAGAGAAGTATGCCGACCGCGATCAGCATAACAAGAAAATTCTTGATGATTCTGACCTTCCGAAGCATCGGCAGACAGACTTATCTATCTTGAAAACAAACAGCACGGTCAAGAAGATTGCCTTTTCTGCGAAAAAATCCGATGGTTTCAACCCTTCATTGTGTGTGTGTGACGAGATTGCGGCATGGCAAGGTGATCCGGGACTAAAGCAATATGAGGTCATGAAATCTGGTATGGGCGCACGACCCGAAGGAATCCTCTTGTCATGCACGACATCCGGCTATGTTAATGATGGAATATATGACGAATTAGTTAAAAGGTGCACGCGATTTGTCCTGGGCGAAAGCAAGGAAACAAAGCTCCTGCCTTTTCTGTATATCATTGACGATGTCGAGAAATGGAACGATATCAACGAGTTGCGAAAAAGCAATCCGAATTTGGGCGTTTCCGTTCCTGTTGACTACATGATCGAGGAAATCGCGGTTGCATATGGCTCGGCTAGTAAGAAATCCGAGTTTTTGACAAAATATGCTTGCATCAAACAGAACAGTTCTATGGCTTGGCTCGATTCTAAGACGGTCGAGAAGTGTTTTGGCGAGCCGCTTAAAATCGAGGATTTCTGTGGCAGTTATGCGGTCTGTGGTATCGACTTATCGCAAACAACGGACTTAACTGCGGCAGTTTTGGTTATACAGAAGAACGAAGATTTGTTCGTGTTCGCAAAGTTTTTCTTGCCCGGAGAGAAGATTCAAGAAGCAACGGAGAGAGATGGGCTTCCTTACAAAGCATATATAGACAGAGGGCTTTTGGTGCCTTCCGGCGATAACTTTGTGGATTATGCGGACTGCTATCAATGGATGTGCAGTCTGATCGAACAGTATCAAATATATCCGCTTATGACGGGGTACGATAGGTACTCTTCACAGTACCTAATCAAAGAGCTCAATCAATACGGCTTTCATACAGACGATGTATGGCAGGGACACAATCTGTACCCGGTATTGATGGAGATTGAAGGTCTAATGAAGGACGGACGCATCCATTGCGGTGACAATGACCTTCTCAAAGTGCATATGTTAAACTCGGCAATCAAGATGGAAGTTGACCTTAACAGAGGCAAGCTCGTCAAGATTGCCCCGAATGAGCACATAGATGGTATGGCGGCATTGGCAGATGCAATGACCGTCCGACAAAAACATTGGGCTGATCTGGGAGATCGGCTTGTCAACGAGGAGTAAAAGAGATGGGAATATTTGACCTTTTCTTGAAGCACAGGCCCAAGCCAAAGGGCGAATACAAGGGAGAGTTCCGAGCGATAAGCGGCTACACTCCGTCATTCACTACATGGCGCGGCAGTATTTACGAAAGCGAGCTTGTCAGAAGTGCGATTAATGCCAGGGCGACACAGATATCACAGTTACGATTTAATGTCAAGGGAAGCGCGAAGCCTGCATTGCAGAACAAACTACAGAAGGGCCCGAATCAGTACCAAACATGGAGTCAGTTCTTGTATCGTTTGAGCACGATTCTTGACATCCATAACACGGCTTTTATCGTTCCGATCTATGACAAGTACGGCGAAATCAGCGGAATATTCACGCCGTTGCCTGCTAGATGCGAGGTCGTGCAGTTCGGTGACACGCCTTATCTGCGTTATGAGTTCTCATACGGCGAAAAAGCAGCAATCGAGATGGCTTATTGCGGAGTGCTTACCAAGTTTCAGTACAAGAACGACTTTTTTGGCGAGAATAACGCTTCTTTGCTTCCGACAATGGAATTGATACACATGAACAATCAATCCATTCAGGAAGGCGCAAAGAACGCTGCGACATATCGTTTTTATGCGCAGGTAAATAACTTCACGAAAGCCGATGACCTTGCAAAAGAGAGACAGAGGTTTACAGAAGAAAACTTCTCCAAGGACGCATCCGGCGGCGGTTTACTTCTGTTCCCTAACACTTACTCGAACATTAACCAGGTCAAGAACACGCCGTTTATGATTAACGCTGACGAGTTGGCATTGATCGAGAAGAATGTTTATCAGTATTTCATGGTTAATGACGATGTCCTGCAAAGTAAGGCATACGGCGACTCATGGAGCGCGTTTTATGAAGGTGCGATATCTCCGTTTGCTGTTCAGCTTTCGTCAGTTATGACGAGAATGATGTTTACTTTCCGGGAACAGAGCGCAGGCAACGAGATTACATTTACTGCTAACAGAATGCAGTTTATGACGAATGCCGACAAATTGCGTGTTGCAAGTCAGCTAATCGACCGTGGAATCATAAGCATAAATGATGCGCGTGAGATTTGGGATTTGCCGCCTGTTGAAGATGGCGACAAGCGTATTATTCGTGGTGAATATTACGAAGTTTCGGAAAAGCTCGCTGTTCAAGGTGATAATGACGAGCAGGACGAAACGGAGGATCAGGAGGAAAAAGATGGAACAGAAGAAGGAAATTAGGGCGTTCACTTTTGAGGTGAGAGCCGAAGAGAACGAGGAGCACGGACACTTCTTGTCCGGCAAGCCGATAGTTTACAATTCATGGACTAATTTAGGTTGGTATGACGAACAAATCGCATCGGGAGCACTCAACTCCACAGACTTGCGAGATGTTCGTTTTTTAGTGAATCACAATACCGACATGATTCCGCTTGCAAGGAGCAGGAACAACAACGAAAACTCGACAATGCAGATGAGTGTTGACGAGTTTGGCATGAACATCCGAGTTGACCTTGATACAGAAAATAACTCGGAGGCAAAAGCTCTGTATTCGGCAGTTAGCAGAGGTGATATAACCGGAATGTCATTCATGTTTACTGTCGATGGAGATAATTGGGAAGAGATGGATAGCGACCACCCCAAAAGGACAATAACAGCTATAAGTCGTGTTTTTGAGGTTAGTGCTGTGACCTTCCCGGCATACGATGCTACATCTATCAATGCAAGAGGTTTAGCTGATGCGCTGGAGAGCGCAAAAGCATCACTGGAGAGTGCAAAAGCCGAGCAGAGAGCGATTGAAGCACACAAAGCAAAAATCAGACTTTTAATGGAGGTATGACATGGAAATCAAAGAAATGTCAGTAGAACAGCTCGAAGCTCGTATGGCAGAGATCAAGAACGAGATCGAGGTTGATGGCGCAGACCTTAACGCGCTTGAAGCAGAGGTTAGGGGCATTAAAGCCGAGCTCGAAGAGAGAGCAAAAGTTGAAGCACAGAAGGTTGAGCTTCGCAAGGCCGTTGCAGAGGGCAAAGGCAAAGTAATCGAGAAGAAAGAGGAGACAAAGACTATGACAAACGAAGAGATCAGGGCAAGCAAAGAGTATGTAGACGCATACGCAAGATATCTCATCAATGAAGATGACAAGGAGTGCCGTGCACTTCTTACCACGCAGGCAAGCGGTTCTGTTCCCGTTCCTGTTCTTGTTGAAGACATCATCAAGACAGCATGGGAGAAGAACGACATTCTTTCCCGTGTAAAGAAGACTAACTTCAAGGGTAATCTCAAAGTTCCTTTTGAGCTTTCTGCTGATGGCGCATATGTTCACACAGAAGGAACAGCAGCTCCCACAGAAGAGAGCGTAACCTTCGGTATCGTTGAGATGATTCCGAGAAACATCAAGAAGTGGATCAGAATTTCTGATGAAGCAATCGCAATGGGCGGCGAGACTCTTGTTCGCTACATCTATGATGAGCTTACATATCAGATTCTCAAAAAGCTCACAGCTCTTGTTGTTACTGATATCGCATCTCTTGCAACAAGCGCAGATGCAGACGAGGTTTCCGGCGCAAAGATCACCGCTGCTCCCGGTCTTACCACAGTTGCACAGGCATTCGCTAATCTTTCGGACGAGGCAAGCGATGTTGTAATCGTAATGAACAAGCTCACATATGTTGAGTTCAAGAACGCTTATGCAGCAGGCAATTTCGCTGTTGATCCTTTTGAGGGTCTTCCCGTTCTGTTTACAAGCGCACTTCCTGCATATGCTACTGCATCCGCAACCGATGTATATGCTTTCGTTGGCGATCTTCGTGGAGCACAGCTCAACTATCCCGAAGGCGAAGGCATCGTAATCAAGTACGATGACACAACCGAGGCAGAAGCAGACCTTGTTAAGATCGTTGGCCGTCAGTATGTTGCACACGCAGTAACAACCGATAGGGCATTCTGCAACATTGCAAAGCCTTCAAGCGCAACAACTTGATGAAGGTTAAGTTAATCAGGGATTCAAGAATAATGCACAGAGCCGGGGAAATCGTTGAGGTTTCCTCGGCAGAAGCGCAGTTCTTGCTTTCTGTCGGATCGGCGGTTGAATGCCGGGCAGAAGTTGCCGAAGCGACTCCGGCAAGCGAAACGCCAAAAACAACTAGGAGGAAAACAACAACAAAATGAAGCTCTTAATTTGCGTCCCAACGAGCGATTATATCCATTTCCGCTTTGTTGACAGTTTACAGAAACTTATTCGGCGGCTCGATGCAGACAATGTCAAGTATGATATTTGCATCCTGGGCGGCACACTTGTCTATGTTGCCCGAGATAAATTGGCAAACAAAGCCATTTCGGGCGGATATACGCACACATTATGGCTTGACTCGGACATGACCTTTAATGATGACTTGTTAGAGGATCTATTGTTCAGCCGCCGCAAGATGGTAACGGGCTTGTGCTTTGCTCGGAGACCTCCGCACATTCCTTGCATATTCGAGGAGATATGGCCCGAATGCAAGGTTTTTGAGGAGTACCCAAAAAGCGAGGTATTCCGCATTGCCGCTTGCGGTATGGCATGTGTGCTTATTGAGACAGAAGTGTTGCAGGCGGTCAAAGAAAAATTCGGCACATGTTTCTTTCCGATGCGTGAGCTCGGCGAAGACCTTGCCTTCTGTAAGCGTGTCACAGAATGCGGATTCAAGATATACGCTGACGCATCCATAAGGCCCGGGCACATCGGACATTTTGAAGTCAAAGAAGAGACCCGAGAGGCATGGAAAAAGAGCATTGGATATGACGAGGTGAACCATGTTAGAGAAAGTTAAATTGGCTCTGAGCATATCGGAAAACACATTCGATACAGAGCTTACCACTTGGATTCAAGCCGCAATAGCCGACCTGGGTGTTGCCGGGGTAGAGGGCTCAACAGTTTCTACAGACAGTACGGATGCACTTGTCATCGCCGCTGTTGTTACATACTGTGGCAGACAATTCGAGCTCATGCACGGTTCAATGGATAGGTCAAATCTATACAAGAAATCTTATGACGAGCAGAAGGCTCAATTTGGTATGGCATCAGGATATACGGTGTGGAAGGAGGTTTAAGATATGGCAACATACATGGGAAAATATACAAGCGCAGTTTGTATGCCGTGTACGATTACTTTAATCTCCAAAACCTATACTACAGACACTTATGGGCAGAATGTGGGTGTAGAATCCACAAAGAATGTTCAAGGGTATGTTGCTTCTGTGTCTGCCAATGAAAACGAGCGTGCGGCACAAAACGGACTTATTGCGGCTTGGGAGGCTACATTGTGGGCTTTTGAGTACAATGACGAAATGATTGTCGAGGTCAAGGGCAAGAGATATAGCGTGTATCGTTATTATTTCCGTTCCGATGGCAGAGTCGAGTTGTACTTGGGTAAAAGGGCAGGTGTTGTTAATGGCACGAACAACTAAAATAGCCGACTTTTCAACAGAGCTTATGGGAATCTTGAATGACTATGAAGCAGAGGTTGAAGCGGCGGCAGAAAAGGCGGTTGATAAGACCGGCAAGAAAACAGCCAAGTATTTGCGTTCTGCTGTTAGCATTCCGGCTGATGCTGAAAAGTACGGCTTATGGGATGATTATATCAAGACATGGACGAGTTCGAGACGCAAGAACACAAAGTATCTGCACAATCGTTCTGTTCATAACAAGCGCAAATACATGATGGTTCATTTGCTCGAAAAAGGACACGAAGGCCCGATTCATGCCAAGGCATACCCACATGTGGAAATTGCCGAGAAAAAAGGCATAAAGATGCTTGAAGAAGAAATGATTAAGGAGGTGGAGAAGATATGACATTGGCAGATGTATATAACATGCTCGATGGCATAACCGAGTTAAAAGGCAAGGTTAGATACAGAGCCTTCCCGATTGACTCCGGGGATGTTCCTCTTCCACCTTACGCAGTTTATTTCGAGACAGACAGCAATAACTTTGTAGCAGACAATAAAGTCTACAATGCCGGAGACGATGTTGACATAGAATTGTATGAAACAAGTCGAGACTTCATGCTCGAAGGCAAAATTGAGACCGCACTAAACAATCTTGAATTGCCGTGGGTGCGGTCTTCGCGTTATCAGATCAACGATAACATATATGAAATAGTTTATTCGATTACCATAAGGAGGTAAAAGAGAATGGCAGTAAAAAACAACAAAGTACATTTCGGTTTAAAGAATTTGTACTATGCTACTATTACAGAAGTAACAACAACAGCCGGAACAACTACAACATACGGAACGCCCATTGAAATGCCCGGTGCAGTTGGAATTGACCTTGACCCAAATCAGGAGCAGGGCGATTTCTATGCTGATGATGGTGTTTTTTACATCACGCAGAACGATGCAAAATATGAAGGCGATATCGAAATCGCAAATATCCCGGTTCAGTTTATGAAGGATATTTTTGGCGATGTCGAGGACAGCAATGGAGTTTTGTTTGAGACAACAGACAATCCCATTAAGTATTTCGCCCTTATATTTGAGACCACGGGCGATGCAGGCGGTCACAGAGCACTCTTCTACAAGTGCTCCGCAACAAGACCTGCCGTAAACGCACATACCAAAGAAGAATCTGTTGAGGTACAGACCAAGACACTTTCGATCAAGGCAGTTCCGAGAGTTGATCTTAATACGATCGGCGGAGCACCGAAGCATCTTACGCAGGCAAATGTTCCTGAGGGAGCTTCTGCATACGAGAATTGGTTTACCGCGGTTTACGCAGGGAATTTTACTTGATACACACAGAATAGGGCTCGGGCATTGTCTCGGGCCTTTTTTTTCAATAGGAGGACTATATGAACAAAACATTGAAGGTTGGAAACAGAGAATTAACATTGGAAAGTAACGCCGGGACTGCGCTTTTTTATAAGCGTATTTTCAGAAAAGACATCATAAAGATAATATCCGGGATGAGCGAAGACGATAGTATTGTTGATATGTCGGATTTGAGCATGGAGCTTTGTTTTGTTATGTCAAAGCAAGGCGAAGGAATCGGAATAAGCTCAATGCTTTCATTGACATACGATGATTATGTTGAGTGGGTATGTTCGTTTAGTTCGGATGCGTTTATGAATGCCAATGTTATAACACAAGTCATGGAAATATGGCAGGGAAATAACGAAACAACAAGCGAAGTAAAAAACGCATAGAGCCGACTACAAGGGAATTTAATACGGCATGTCTGATATTGAGGGGAGTTCAACTAGGACTTTCCCTCGAAGACATATGCCGCCTTGAAGTCGGTGAGCTTTTAGATTTACTAGCAGAATCACATAACGATTCTTACGATTATCCCAAGAAGGGCACGCAAGCAGATTTCGCCCGATTATTTGGAGGGTAACACATGGCAAAGACGATTAAGGGCATAACAATCGAGTTTGAGGGCAGAACAAGTAAACTTGTAAAGGCTCTGGGCGAGATTGATGTCAAATTAAAGAATACTCAAACCGCATTGAAGGAAGTCAACAAGGCTTTTGAGCTTGACCCGGAGAACATGGATGTTGCTATAAGCAAGATGAAGACCTTGCAGCAGGCCATTGACGAGACAAAGCAGAAACTTGCGCTTGAAGAAGAAGCGGCAAAGAAGGCATCGGAAGCATTAATCAGCGGAAAAATATCCGAGGCGGATTATGCAACGATTCTGTCCGGCATAAGCAAGACAAAGAAAGAGCTTGAAGAGCTTGAAAAGCAAGCGGACGAGACAAACAAAGAGATTGAGGATGTTGACCCGAAGAACATTGAAGAGGTCGGCAAGCAAGCAAGCAACAGCAAAGAAAAGATGCTTGCGCTCAAAGATGCGGCAGGCAAGGTCAAGGATGCGCTAGTCAAGGTCAGCAAGCAGGCACAGAATTTCGTTAAATCGGGATTCGATTCGCTAGTTGATTATGAGGATGCGTTTACTGCCGTTAAGAAGACTATTGAGGCTACCCCGGAGCAATACGATGCTATCTATGAAGGCATAAAGAAGATGGCGACAGAAACGGCGAGCACGAAGGAAGAAATCGCCGCTGTTGCATCCACAGTAGGTCAGATGGGCGTTGCCGCTGATGATGTTCTTGACTTTACTAAAACAATGGTAATGCTTGGTGATGCCGCTGACAGCGTTTCGGCTACAGATGCGGCAATGTCTCTGTCTAAGCTGTTTGCCGTTCTTGGCGAAGATAACTCAAATATTATGAAAGCTGGGTCTTCAATTACTGATTTGGGTAATAAGATGCAGACCACAGAAGCGCAGATCATTGACATGGCGACCAGACTTGCCGCAACAGGTTCTATTGTTGGTTTGTCAACAGATCAGGTACTTGGCATTTCTGCTGCATTGTCGATTGTTGGTATTGAGGCAGAAGCCGGAGGCTCGGCAATTTCCAAACTATTAAAGAAGATAGAAGTTGCAACAAAGGGATTCGATAAAAATACAAAGACTATTGAAGAATCCGGCATGAGTCTTCGTGAGCTCGAATTGATGCAATCACTTGACACGAAAGGATTTAAAGCACTTGCCGGGTCTATGGGCTTGACAACGAAAGAGCTTGGAAACGCAATCAGCGGAGTCAAGAGCCTTAATCAGTATGCAGAAGTCGCAGGCATGACCGCGCAAGACTTTACGCAGTTATATGGCACAAATGCAGTTGCAGCATTGAGTGCTTTCCTCGGTGGGCTCCGTACAATGGACGGAGACGGACAATCGGCAGTTACAACCTTGCAGGAAATGGGATTGACAGAAGTTAGATTGTCGAATGCTATCCTTGCGCTTGCAAACTCTGATGATGTTCTGACAAAAGCAACCGAGCTGTCAAGTCAAGCATGGCAAGAAAATATCGCATTATCAAACGAGGCAGACGAAAAATACAGTAACACAAAGAGCCAAATTCATCAAATGAAAGAGAGTTACGATAACCTCAAAATCGAATTGATGGAAGCTCTGTTGCCCGTCCTGCAAGACCTGATCGGAGTAGTAAAGGACATTGTTGCTTGGTTTAGCAATCTTGACGAAGACACGAAAGAAAATATAGCTAGGTTTGTTGTTTTTACGGCTACTATCGGGCCATTGATATCAACGATAGGTTCGTTGATTGGAATTGCCAAAACCTTGACTACTGTACTTGGTGTTGCCGGCATTGGCGGAACATTAACATCACTTTCGGCGGTAGGTGGCCCGATTGCCCTTGCGATTGCCGGATTTGCAAGTTTGGCAAGCATAATCAAGAATGTTTCTGATATGTACGAAGGTTGGAAGAGCATGCAAGAGGGCAAAGAGCAGGCTGAACGATTAACCAAAGCGGTTAATGAGGCAAAGGCAGCGCAGATCGAGAAAATGACTACTAATCCTTATAAGGGACTTGCGGCTAATGTCAATTCTGATGAGTACAAGAAAGCAGTTGCAGCATACAAACTGATGGGGCTTAACCCGGATGATTACAGACAGAGGGCAATCGAAATTGTCAACAATCAGACACTCCAGCTTGATGGAGCTGTTGTGGCACAGAGCACAAGCAGACATCAGGCGAACACGAATTACAAGCTGAATGGAGGCTACGCATAATATGATATATAAGATAAATAATACCATCTTGCCTATTCCGGCAGGATGGCAGGAGTCATATGGCACGATAGAGGAAGTCAATCAAAGCGAAGCCGGAACGGACTTATGTAATTTGGTGAGAGCAAATAAATTGACTCTATCAATCACAAGTAATTTGACTACAGAGCAGAAGGATGCCTTGCTTGGATATTCTGCGCTTGGCACAGTAACGGTTACCATCGGAAGCGCAAGCAAGGTTATGCGCCTGCGTGAAGTCGAGGCATCACGGGTAAGATGGAGCGAGAGAAACACTACAGAATTATGGGAGTGCTCATACAAATTATTGGAGGTGTAGTATGTATCCCGTATCAAATGATTTTATCACGGCTATGCTACAGCCCGTATTGCAAAGCAAGATATCAGGCACGATTAATTCTGTCGCATTTACCGAAGAGCATATCTTGCGTGGTTCCTTGAAGATATCCGGGCAGAATGCGGAGATGGATAATGTAAGCATCGGAACGGCAGCATCCAAGGAATTGGAGATTACCTTCCTTCATTCGCTCGGATTGACGAGGACTACTCTGTACGGAAAGAGCATAAGCCTAACATATAAGCTGAAATTAGCAAATGACACATATGAAGACTTGCCACTTGGCACATACATCATTACGGAGGCGAATTGGACGCTCCGGGGCATTGAAGTCACCGCATATGATGTAATGAGCAAGTTTGACAAGTATTTCGATGAAACTACTGCTGAATATCCTATGAGCGCAAGGCCATATCAAATGATTGAATGGGTATGCGAACAGCAGGGCGTTGAGTTTGGTATGACAGAGCAAGAGGTGCAGGCCCTTCCGAACGGAACAATCTATATGGAATATGTCAAGGGCACGGCGCAAACATATCGTGAGTTTATTGCCTATTTGGCGGCGGCATGTGGGTGTTTCGCTATCATTGACAGAACAGATAAGTTGATATTCAAGCGATATTCGGGTGCGCAGTATGATTCTTACGGAGCGACAGAACGATTGACAGGCGGTTCCTTTTCGGACTTTATGACGAGGTATAATGCCTACACAGTGCAGGACTTTGCAAGCGGACAGAATGTAGTAGTTAAAACAGATCAATATGTCGGATTAAGCATGGATTTAGGGCGAAACCCCTTCTTAAACAGCGCAAGCAAGGCAGTTTTGAGACCGAATGTTCTGACAGAATTAGCAAACATTAATTTTGCGCCTTTTTCGTGCCGGTTTAATTTCCCTCCGATCTATGACTTGGGCGATTGCATCAAACTGACGGGCGGCATCGGAGACGATAATCCGCATGTTATTAATTATTTTGCCTGGAATTATAATGTTGCGCTGACACTTGAAGGGTACGGAAAGAATCCGGCTCTTGCGCAGGCAATCTCACAGCTTGACAAGGAAATATCGGGAGTTGCTAATTTTACAGACTTGATGGCAACGGGATATATCACGGCGACTAACCGAAACGAAATCTTGATTGACGACAGTAAGAAGAAAGTGCTTGTCAGCATGGCGGCACAATCAAGCAAGATAGCAGAAGGCGTGTTCACCTGCATGATTCCGATTGAGGTTACAGAGCCGGGCTCGGTGACATTCTATCACGAATTGGGCTTTGAGCCGTTAAGGGAAGAGACAGTTGATTTGGAAGTCGGCGAGCACATCGTGACTCTGCATGATTACATGACATTTCCGGCAGGAGTAGCAACGAATTTCCGCATTCGTGTGAAAGCAAGCGAGGGATTTGAAGGCACAGTTGACGAGTTCGCCGCCAGATCGAGCTTGTTAGTACCTTCTGCACAGCAAGCTACATTCGATGGAAATATCATTATTGATGAAGAGGCAATCAGATGGAACATCACAGAGCCAACATTTAAAGCTGATGATGAGACATACACGCTTGCATGTCAAACCCCGATTGGCGACACGCTGTCCGACACGGCGAGCGAGTATAGCATTACAGAAACGCTATTTAATACGGCAGACGAGTTTATGCGCATGTTGGTGCGCTATATTGCGGCAGACAGAGTGCTTGAAGATATGGAGACGGACAGAGCACTTGAAGAAGA